>PDWI01001293.1_pt1 | contig 39715 bp, 29 predicted proteins | sample 1430891 | NCBI WGS metagenome assembly PDWI01 (sample SAMN01162508, study PRJNA174530) | Oral metagenome, whole genome shotgun sequencing project. | biome: Marine environment; feature: Marine mammal; material: Swab sample of the gingival sulcus; isolation source: swab sample of gingival sulcus... | reverse complement strand
TCGCGCGTACAAGGATGACGGCACTACCGAAATTTTTCAAGGGACAGTTGGAACAAGCGGTGAATCGATGATACTGGCAGATACCAATCTGATTGCTGGCGGTACGACAGAGATTGATTCGTTTACGTACACTGTGCTGTAAAACGTGCCCAAAACGTGCCTATTTCCACACAACTCAGTACAACTCAACACAACAGACAGAAAAACACCAAGGGCTGAAGCCCTTGAATTTAGCGGTGTTTGAGTTGTTTAAAGAAGTAAGAAAGTGGTGGAGGCGGCGGGAGTTGAACCCGCGTCCGTCAGTCCTCTGCCTTCGGCTCTACATGCTTAGAATCCCTCAATTGTGTTAACCTTTCACGACCCGAGGGGCAGGGTGTTCAAGGCGAGCCTCTAAAAGTTTCGCATTACGGCATGAGGCCTACCGCAGGGCTAGCTTGTTCTAAGTGACATCCTGAGCCGCGATACAAGCATCTTGGTCGGGACGCTAGCAGGGTTTAGGCTGCTAGAGCGTAGTTTTCGTCGTTTGCGACTATTTTTTGTAGCGATTGGAGTACGAGAGCCACTACACTCTCGGCATGCACCTCAGGGTTTGTAACCAGCGTCGAAGCCAAGTCGCCCCCTTGATAGTGTTCTACCTGATGTTCCCGGTGACCATGTGGCCAACTGTTGCTTTTAATCTCAACATTGTATTTCGGGATTAAAAGCAATATTTCAAGTGGCCGATAATTATCCTTTTACGGGTGGCAGATGTCAAATTATAAATGGCGAATTCTCTGTTGTGGTTCTTATCCCGGTTGAAATCGCTTACAATTTGCGGTTTCGCGTTTAACTCAAATTACAGGATTGTCCATGCATATTTCAATCATTGTTGCCATGTCAGAAAACAGGGTGATTGGGCGCAATAACAAGTTGCCCTGGTACTTGCCCAATGATTTAAGGTACTTCAAGAGCGTGACTATGGGCAAGCCGGTTATTATGGGCAGAAAAACCTTTGAGTCTATTGGCAGGCCGTTACCCGGAAGGATGAATCTGGTGATTACCCGCGATGAAGCCTGGCAGGCAGAGGGAGTGACGATTTGTCATACCATTGAATCTGCGATCGAAAAAGCAAAGTCGTCAGCGGAAATCACGGGTGAGGACGAAGTGATGATTATTGGCGGTGCCCGGATTTATCGCCAGACGATGCCATTGGCAACCCGGGTCTATCTGACCAAAGTGCACGAAGAAATTGATGGTGACGCGTTTTTTGACGAGGTGGATTGGTCAGAATGGGAAGAAGTGGCCAGGGAGGATTTTACTGCCGAACCGCCCAATAGTTATGATTACAGCTTTATCGTGCTGGAACCAAAACAGGGGTGAGCAAATCGCTCCTCCCTGCCTGGTTCAAGGGTGATTGCTCAGTCGTCCAGCAATTCACCACAGCGAACACCGCCCCTGTCGGCACTGGTTGCCAGCAGGGCGTAGGCTTTCAGTGCTCGTGACACCTTGCGGGTACGTTTTTCAGCAGGTTTCCAGGCCAGGTTACCCTTTGCCTCCATTGCGTCTCGCCTGGCCCGCAGCTCATCATCGCTGAGAACGACATTAATGGCGCGACCTGCGATATCTATTCTAATGGTGTCGTTTTCCTCGATCAGACCTATGGCTCCTCCGGCCGCTGCCTCGGGAGAGGTGTGACCTATCGACAAACCCGATGTGCCACCGGAAAAACGTCCATCGGTAAGCAATGCGCAGGTTTTTCCCAACCCTTTTGATTTGAGGTAGCTGGTCGGGTAGAGCATTTCCTGCATGCCCGGGCCGCCTTTGGGGCCTTCATAGCGGATAATGACAATATCTCCGTCGACAATCTGGTCATCCAGAATTGCTGTTACAGCGGAATCCTGGCTTTCGAAAATGCGTGCCCGGCCGGTGAAATCAAGATTCGAGTCATCGACTCCTGCGGTTTTTACAACACAGCCATCTTCGGCAATATTGCCATAGAGAACAGCCAGACCACCTTCCAGGGAGTAGGCGTGTTCAAGTGAGCGAATGCAGCCCTCTTTTCTATCACCATCCAGAGTTGGCCATCGGGTAGATTGTGAAAAGGCCTGTTGCGTGGGGATGCCTGCCGGCCCGGCCTTATAAAACTCACTGACTTCCGGGGAGGCATTTTGCATGATGTCCCATTTTGCCAACGCCTGTTTCATTGTGGGTGCGTGAACAGTAGGTAAATTGCTTTCCAGCAGGCCGGCCCGGTCAAGTTCACCGAGAATAGCCATGATGCCGCCTGCTCTGTGGACATCTTCAATATGGTAGGTTTGTATGTTGGGTGCGACCTTGCATAGCTGGGGAACCTCTCTTGAAAGTGTGTCGATGTCTTTTAGCGTAAAGTCCACCTCCGCTTCCTGGGCCGCTGCCAGCAGGTGTAATATGGTGTTGGTCGATCCGCCCATTGCAATGTCAAGGGTGATCGCATTCTTGAATGCATCTCGTGAGGCAATATTGCGGGGAAGCATTTCGACGTTATCGTTTTCATAGTAGTCTTTGGTGATTTCGACAATGCGGCGGGCCGCAGTCAGGAACAATTTTTCCCGATCACTGTGGGTTGCCAGCAGGGTGCCATTTCCGGGTAGAGACAAGCCTATCGCCTCGGTAAGGCAGTTCATCGAATTCGCAGTAAACATACCGGAGCAAGAGCCGCATGTCGGGCAGGCGCTACGCTCATACTCTTCAACGAGTTCATCAGAAGCATCCGGGTCGGCAGCAATAACCATGGCATCGACAAGATCCAGGCTGTGCTCGGCCAGTCTGGTTTTACCGGCTTCCATCGGGCCACCGGATACAAAAATCGCGGGAATGTTCAGGCGAAGTGCGGCCATCAGCATGCCGGGAGTGATTTTATCGCAGTTGGAAATACAGACCATGGCATCAGCACAGTGTGCGTTCACCATATATTCGGTAGAATCTGCGATGATTTCTCTTGAAGGCAGGCTGTACAGCATTCCATCGTGCCCCATGGCAATGCCATCATCGACAGCGATTGTGTTGAACTCTTTGGCCACTCCGCCATGTTTTTCAATTTCTCTGGCAACCAGTTGCCCCATATCTTTCAAGTGGACGTGACCCGGCACAAATTGTGTGAATGAGTTGACCACAGCAATGATTGGCTTGCTGAAATCTTCCGTTTGCATGCCGGTCGCCCGCCATAAAGCGCGGGCTCCAGCCATATTGCGGCCGTGGGTTGAGGTTTTTGAGCGATATTCGGGCATGACAGTTCTCTATGTGTTACTGATAAACAGGGGTCGAGTGTTCGGGCGCTCTAATAAAACCGGGAGCACCACCAGGAAAAACCAATTGGGCGACAGGATAGCAAAAGCCGGGGGCTTATCGCTAGAGGGAACAGGGTTCTTTGGGTTAAATCTGCATAAATTGTAGGGTTAAACCTGAAAAAGGTTCAACAAGTGCGGGTAATAATCAAGTCCCTGCTGTTGGATGCTCTTTGTTTTACCTCTGATGATATAGAAAGACCTGCCGGTTGTCGGCAATGGATTTACCACTTTATCAGCAGTGTAGTAAACTGATTGTTGGCAGTTTGTTGGTGGAAACGTCAGCTCGTGTAAATATTATTTTTTTCAAAAGGTTATCGCTCGGGTTTTGTCAGGTGTTTTCGATTCTGCGTTATAGAAAACAGAACGAAAAGGGTACTTTTTTCTATTATTGGTCAATAATGGCATGAATAAAGGCCATTCTCCCGTTTCAATGGCGACCGGCCGGTAAAAACAGAATACTCAGGGGTATCAATTTACTTTTATGAAGCAGCCTCATCACAAGTTATGCGTAAGTGAGCTGAGACAATACAGGCCTCTTGACAAGTTGTCAGAAGAACAGCTGATATTGTTGGCCTCGCGGGCTCAGGTCAAGCGATTCAGGAAAAAAAGCCTGGTACTTGAAGTCGGGTCTGATGACGGATTTGCCTACTTCCTGCTTGAGGGCACTTTGACTATGGAGGCCATTGATGGACGGCGTGGTGCGATAGACAGCAGTGCCCCTGCATCGAAAAATGCGATTGCACACCTCAGGCCGAGGCAATATAGCGTTTTGGCAAAAACGGATGCCGAGCTTATGGTTGTCGCGGATGATGTATTGAACCGGTTGCTTAAGGATGCCCCTGTTCATCAATCAGGCAACGGGTTGGATTACCGGGAAGAAAATGATACCGGATACCAGTTATTGATGGATATTCAGGCAGACCTGAAGAGCAATCGATTCAAGCTGCCAAGCCTTCCGGATATTGCATTTCGTATCAAGACGGTCATTAACAGGGATACTGCCTCGGCGGGAGATGTGGCGAAACTGGTATCGGCAGACCCGGCGATTGCAGTCAAGTTAATCAAGGCCTGTAACAGCCCCCTGTATCGCGGCTTTACTGAAATAGCTTCGGCAAAAGACGCTGTCGTGCGTCTCGGTATGGAGACAACACGACAACTGGTGACGGTCTTTTCAATGCGGGAGCTATTCAAAAGCAAACGGAAAGAGCTTCAGTCTGCGATGGATGAACTCTGGCTTCATTCGAGAGAAGTGGCCGCTATTGCGTACGTGCTGGCCGATATTACTCCCGGGCTGGATAAGGATTATGCCTTGCTGGCAGGGTTGGTTCACGACGTTGGCGCAATTCCGGTCATCACTTATGCAGAGGGCTATATTGATTTATGGGCGGATCAAAAAAACCTGAATGATGCCATCAAGGAACTGAAAGCTGAAGTCGGCAGGTTGATTCTCGAAAAATGGGGTTTTCAGGACGAATTGATGACGGTCGTGAATGAGGCTGACAACTGGCATTATGAATCCGGCGAAGAAAAAGCGAACTATGCGGACCTCATTATCGTCTCCCAAATGCACTATTATATTGGTAAGCCGGGCCAGAAAGAGCTGCCTCAGTTCGTCGAGGTTCCCCCCTTTAGAAAACTGTCAAGGGCAGGGTTGACTCCTCAAAAGAGCCTGAAAGTGCTCGTCGAGGCTCGGAGCAAGATAGATGAAGTGCTGGCGTTATTGGGGGCCGGATAGCCGTATAACGGGATGGTAGCTGTATAGCGGGATAGCAGCTGCGCTGGCAGGGCGGCTGTCGTTCTTTGGGTTAAAAAATAATCGTCAGGTTGAACAATCATTGGATTAATGAGCAGGGGTGTATGGCCAGAGTTATCATTCAATTTCCTGAAAGGTTTGTGTTCAGCCATACTATGGACGTGCGAATTTATGATGTGAATCATGGGCAGCATTTGGGACATGATCGTTTGATTTCCCTTATTCACGAGGCAAGAAACCGGTTTTTTCAAAGCCTTGGCTATGAAGAACTGGATATAGATGGAGTGGGGATTGTCATTGCGGATCTGGAAATCACTTATCTCGGTGAGGCCTTTGCCGGTGAGCGGGTCAGGGTCGATCTCGCCGTTGCCAATTTTGGCAGAAAGAATATGGAAATGTTTTATCGGGTAGTGAATGCTGAAAGTGAGGAAAGTATCGCTGACGCAAAAACAGGAGTTGTTTTTTTTGACTATGCCACCCGCAAACCCGCACCTGTTCCACCTGCGTTCAGGGCTTTGTTTGATCGGGTTTGAACCGGTCAAACATGCGGCAGCAAGAACCTGCCGTTATCCGGTTTGTAAAAAACAGGCTGTCACCAAAAAGGTTGCCAATGAATTTATTCGCCCCGAGACCCGATCGTCGGCAATTCATCATATGTCGGAAAAGGCCGGGTCATTTCGTGGAGTGCAACCGAAACAGAAGCTTTTTCCCGGTAGTCTTCCATTGCCTGTTCGAAGCTTGAGCTGACATGAATTGCCGAAAGCAGGATAAAAAGGGCTGCCGCCCCGATGACCGAGAGGTCAACCGTGACGGGTTCACGGTCATATCGACTGAACGAAAACCGGGTGGCTCCGGTGATGAATATCCCCAGCAGAAAACCACCGAAAATATCAGTTAGCCAATGCACCTCCAGATAAAGCCGGCTGACAGCAATCAATAAAACAGGCAGGCCGGACACCAGATAAATGGCTCCCCTTTTGTTGGTCGGGAGTTCCTGGGCAACGAAGCTCGCCATCAGGCAAAAAAACACGGTAGCGCCACTGGTATGGCCGCTGGGGAAGGCGAATGAGCCTGGCGGGTCAACCACAATGTCTGGCCTGGGTACACCGAACAGATCCTTCAGGCCATGCGTTAAAAGCACAGTCGCCAGCCCGGCGCAGGCGACATGTATCGCTGCAGCATAGTGCCCTTTGAAAGTAAGCACCGTTACGAAGATGATGAATCCGAAATAGAAGATATCGGGGTCTCCGAGAAGCGTGACAAAAACAAACAGTGGGTCGATAAGAGACAATCGCGTTTCGCTGAAAAACCGGGCCGTCTGGTGGTTGAAGGTATCAAATAGCCCCGAGGTCGAGACGGTGGCAAGTATGGCAAAAAGTGCCAGTGCGCCCGCAGTTGCAACCAGTGAATTCAGAGGAAACTCTCCTGTTTCCTGAAGAGGTCGGCCATTGCTGAAAAGTCGCCAGACTTGAGATCGTTGATATTTCCGCATTGCGCGTTTTATTCCGAGATATGCGGGGCTCTCTTCACTAAAGTAACTATGGGTCTGGATAAACAGCCAATAGAGGAAACATAAAAAAGTGGCGGCTCCGCCCGTTACCCACCAAAAATGTGGCGGGAGGTTCGCGTCGCTCTGCAAAGAGGCTCCAACCATGTAGCCGGGAAGAATATAGCAGGGTGCCCACGCCAAAGCGGACAGCAGGTTAAATGTGAAGTATTTTGCCTTCCCCATATCAAGTGTGCCGGCGATAAGGGGAATGACCGGTCTTACCGGGCCGATAAAGCGGCCAAGCACAATACTCTTTCCCCCGTGCCTGTTGAAAAAAGCTTCGCCGGCGGCCAGAACTTTCGGGTAGCGGTTAAAGGGCCAGACAGAGCGGATTTGCTGCTTGAAATGATGACCAATCAGGTAACTGGCTCCGTCCCCGATAACAGCGCCAAGGAACGCGAGGGTTAAAGCTCCTTGCAGTGATAACGCGCCCGTGCCGGCAAGTGTTGCTGCGACAAAAAGCAAAGCGACGCCGGGTACTATAATGCCTGCGATAGCAAAGGACTCCATCAGGGCAATAATAAAAATTGCGGCCCCGAGCCAGCCCGGGTTTGATTCAAGCCACGCCTGAATTGATGGCAGGTATTCGTTCATGTGTCACTGTGATGTATGCGGTTGTGGCCTTTTTTGCGAGCTTCTTCTCGTGCTTTTTCGGCCTTGCTCAAAAGAGAGTCTGCGCTCTCCTGTTGTTCGGGGTGGTTTTTGTCAGGAGTTAGCGTTGCCGAGCCAATACAAACGGTGATGGAGTCAAGGGTTGTCCAAACCGTTTCTTCAATGCTGCGCCTGATACGCTCTGCTATAACCAGAACCCCCTCTGCCGGGGTGAAGGGAAGCAGTAAATAAAACGTCTCTTCGTTGCTATAGTAAGGCGTGTCGCCGGCCCGGATTATTGTTTTCAATGCATGGCCCAACTCGGTTGTCACTTCGTTACATGCCAGTTGCCCGTGCAGGGACTTGGTCTCTTCGAGAAAATCAACTTTCAGTGAAATGATGGACAACGGGTGCCCGGTTGATTGGGCTCGACAAACCTCTTTGGCGAGCATGTCTTCGAAGTATTTCATATTGTAGACACCGGTGAGCGCATCGGTAATGGTGAGTTCAACCAGAGACTGGGTTTTGTGATGGTGCAGGTAGGCAAACATGCCGGAAACACTGGTTAGCAGAAGGTAGCTTGTGAAGAATCGCATCCCGGAGTAGGTATCTTCAACGATGACTATCAGCAGGGAAATCAAGACAAGGATTATCGCGTTGAACAGATAGGCAGATCGCAGTGACAATACCATGAAGCTCATTAAACCAAGCGGGTAGAGCCAGTGCTGGGTCTCGGCGTAACCCTGGTTAATACGAAGGGCAATGAGGACAACAGTCAGGGTAAGAATGATTTCGTGCCCGGTCTCTTTCAGTTGATATTTCAGCTGAATGAGGGAAAAAATGGTACCGAACGCGAAAATGGGTATGAAAACCGCCGCAGTGTAGAACAGGTTGAACAGGCCGTAGCGATAATTTAAAAGCGTGAGTGCGACCATGAGCACAGTGGCACCAGCATAGATGGCAGAGCGGGTTCTGGCTCTGATCTGGCTTTCGGTCATGGTCTTTGTTCCTGGTTGTCTGCGGGGGCGGTTCCGGTTTCTGTTGTCGGGGTGTCCAGGTATGACTGGGTTCGATTGGTCCCCTGGCTTTGAGCCCGCCTCAAGGCTTTGAGTGCTCTTGTTTGCAAGCTGTCTGAATCATCACCAACATTCAATCCGGCCACGCCTATTGATACGGTAATGCTTTCACTGCCCGAATTCAGGTTTTTTTTGCAGTTCAGACGCAGGCTTTCAGCTTTTTTGATCGCATCAGGCGTGTTGGTATGGGGTAAAACAATGAGGAACTGTTCGCCCTGGTATCGATAGTAGTTATCAAACAGTCGAAGGTTTTTGTGCAGAATTCTTCCAAGCAGGCGCAACAGGCTGGCGATATCTACGTCTTCCCTCAGTGCGATGGTGCTCTGGTCAATGGCCAGGGCCAGGACACACAGATCCGAGCCTTCCCGTTCACTTCTTTGTATTTCCCTTGTCAGGTCGGTATCCAGGTGCTCAAGCACGGAAGCCTGAGTCAGATTGTCGGTTTTTCGTAACGGTTTCAGCTGCTTTTCTCTTTCTTCTCTCAAATAAACAAATGCACAGGAAAGAAGGAGGCAAAAGAAATAATTAATCAAAAGTTGCGGCCTGGCAGGGCCGGAATGGTAAGTGATCGTCAGAAGTGTCAGTGCCAGGGCGTGTACCACTGCCACAACAAGCGCCGCTTTGACTGGTAACATGAAGAATACAATAACCGGAAAAATGTAACTCCAGTGTTCGGCCAGTGCGCCGGGAACAAATGGGCTGGACAGTGTCACGACAGCCAGGAACCCGATCAGTGCGAGGGAACAAATGTTCAGGTATCTCGCATGAGCCGGGTTGTTCTGGAGCCCGGCCATCAATACAATGAAAAAGGAAAACAGAAAGGCGATGACCGCGGGTTCGTAATGATGAGTGGCCAGCCCTGTCAAGGCCAATAGCGCTGAGGAGACAGCCGCGCCGAAACAGATGTTTCTGCGGAGGCCCTGGTCAATTTCTGTTTGAAGCATAAGCAGTCAGGAACACAGGCAGTTAAGAAAAAACAGTTTGGCTGATAATACTAACATGACCTTTGGTAAAAACCGCTTCAGGTCTTCGCTGTAAATGAAGACAGGAAGTCGTGTTCGGCCGTTTCAGACAGGAAACGAACCGGGCTCGTGTGTATATACCAACCCTATCTCCTTGAGATTATTGGTAAATGTAGCTGAACATACCCCGGGTTGGCCAGCTTTATTTGTGTATTTCCCAATATCTTTGCTTTTGATCACCCTTGACAACGGATATACTCGGTCTTTTCAGCCTTGCTGAAAGGCTGACCATCGGGGACGGAACAGAAAGGAAGCTCCAACCTGAACAGCCATAGTGGACCCTGAATATCCATAGTGGAATCTGAATAACCGTAGTGGAGCCTGAACAATATGGAACTTGAACAATATATGCTGGAAGTTGGCCGGAATGCGCGAGCTGCGGCCAACGAAATCGTCAAGGCTACGACAGCTCAAAAAAACAGCGCGATGCTGGCAATCGCAGATGCTATCGAGGTCTCCCGTCAAAGTCTGCACAAGGCAAATCAACAGGACCTGGCCAAAGGCAGAGAGAGCGGCCTCGATTCTGCCATGCTGGATCGTCTGGAGCTGACTGATGCCCGGATTGATACCATGATAGAAGGTCTCAGGCAAGTGGCAGCCCTGCCTGACCCGGTGGGTGAAATAACCGACATGTCGTACCGGCCATCGGGTATCCAGGTAGGTAAAATGCGTGTGCCCCTGGGAGTAATCGGTATCATTTACGAGTCGCGGCCCAATGTCACGGTGGAGGCAGCCAGTCTTTGCCTGAAATCCGGCAATGCAACCATATTGAGGGGTGGTTCCGAGGCCATTTCGTCTAACCAGGCTGTTGCAGAGTGTATTTCAGTCGGGCTCGCAAAGGCCGGTTTGCCCGCAAACGCGGTTCAGGTAATAAAAACCACCGACCGTGCTGCTGTGGGGCAGTTGATTACCATGCCCGATTTCGTGGATGTGATTGTGCCCAGGGGTGGCAAAGGGCTGATCGAGCGTATCAGCAATGAAGCAAAAGTGCCTGTGATAAAACATCTGGATGGCATTTGCCACGTGTATATTGACAGTCAGGCGGATCCTCAAAAAGCCATCAAGGTTGCGTTCAACTCGAAAACCCAACGCTACGGCACCTGCAATACGATGGAAACGTTGCTTGTTCATGTGGACGCGGCTGATCAGGTGTTGCCGGAACTGTTTGCCCGATATCAGCAGGAAGGGGTTGAAATTCGCGGCTGTGAGCGTGTGCAGCAGTTGCAAGAGACTGTATTGCCTGCCACCGAGGATGACTGGTCGGAGGAGTATCTGGCACCAATACTGTCTGTCAGGATGGTGGATACGATGGAGCAGGCCATTGAACATATCAATCGATACGGTTCTCATCACACTGACACTATTGTTTCGGAAAATTACACCAGAGCACGCCGTTTTCTTACCGAAGTTGACTCCAGTTCGGTTATGATCAACGCATCGACCCGTTTTGCTGATGGTTTTGAGTATGGCCTGGGTGCCGAAATCGGCATATCCACAGACAAAATACATGCTCGCGGGCCGGTTGGCCTGGATGGTTTGACCTCTCAAAAATATATTGTATTTGGCGATGGTCATATCCGAACCTGAATTGGGCTGGCATCTTGTTATGGGCGGGACTTTTGACCCCGTTCATTTTGGTCATTTGCGAACTGCGCTTGAAGTAAAAGAGCTGCTGGCAATCGAGTATGTTCATCTTATGCCTTGCCATGACCCGGTTCATGGCAAGGTGCCGGGAGCAACAGCCAACCAACGTCTTGAAATGCTGGAGCTGGCGCTGGCCGGTCAAACCGGTTTGATTGCGGATGGTCGTGAGCTTGATCGGGCAGGGGATTCCTACACGGTCGATACACTGAAGGGCATGAGGCAGGATTTGATGGGGCAGGGAACGGGAGAACGATCTCCTGTCGGGCTTCTGATGGGGGCCGATACGTTTCTCGGTTTTGATCGCTGGAAGGATTGGCGAACCGTACTGACCTTGGCCAATCTTGTAGTGTTTCATCGCCCCGGATGGAAACTGGATCGCTCATCCCGGATATTTGACCAGCTTGAACTTCATGGTATTCCATTGATTTTCGGCCCGGATATTTCCGGGGTGCAGGCAAGCGGGTCGGTGATTTTTGTTGAGACCACACAAATGGCGATTTCAAGCAGCCAGATTCGGCAGGCATTCGCACAGGGTCGCTCACCTCGCTACTTGTTGCCTGATGTCGTCATACGATTTATTCTCGATCAATCTCTCTATGGCGCCGCCTGATTGCCCCTGGCTATCGGGGTGGCGTTGATTTTGTTCGAACGACAAAAAAGAGAGTACAAATCTGTGTGTACAAGGTTTAAACTGTCGCCTGTATCCGTGTCCAACCAAACCACTGAAGGGGGAAAACTGTTTCTATCCTTGCGGGTTTCATACGGATTCTCTATGAAGCCAAAAAGGAAGAAGATGCCTGATTATGCAAACTGAAGAATTGAAAGCCGTCATCCTTGATGCGCTGAATGACCTGAAAGGGAAGGATATCAGTGTCATTGATGTCAGAGATAAAACCAGTGTTACCGACTATATGATTATCGCCAGCGGGACGTCAAAGCGGCATATTGCCTCACTTGCGCAAAATGTGATTACGGAGGCGAAAGAGAAGGGAGTTCCTCCCACCGGTTCGGAAGGGGCTGGCGGGAGTGACTGGATTCTGGTTGATCTGGGGGATATTGTTGTGCATGTGATGATGCCCGCGGCTCGTGAATTTTACGACCTGGAGCGGTTTTGGCGAGACGCCCCGGAAGCCGATGTCATCAGTATTGACCAGATTGCTGCAAAATAGCGGCACTGGAATACAGCATCAATAAAACCGTGTTGCTAAAAAAAGCACCACCAAAAAACGGTGTCACAAAACAGAGCAACAAAAAAACAGCTGTACCAGTCATCCTGCACAGGTGTGAAAAATCAATATCCACCGTTGCTCGTGTTTTCATTTTATTGCAACCGGTGTGCGAGTTGCCTTTTTGATTGGGTTCGCCGATTATGAAACTTAAAATTATTGCAGTGGGCGGAAGGATGCCTCGCTGGGTTTGCGATGGTTTTGATGAATACAGCAAGCGAATGCCGCCGGAGCTGAAGGTGCAACTGATAGAAATTGCTTTGGGCAAACGGGGCAAAAACCCGGATATAGAGCGTGCAATTCGTCAGGAAGGCAAGGCAATGATGGAGCAGGTGAAGCCGGATGACCTTGTCGTCGCACTCGAAGTGGATGGCAAACCCATGACGACGGAACAGTTGGCCGACCGCCTGGGAAACTGGCAAATGGAAGGCCGGGATGTTTGCCTTCTGGTGGGCGGGCCTGATGGTAATGCGCCCGAATGCAAGGCACGTGCAAATCTTAAATGGTCCTTGTCCAGCCTCACGTTGCCACATCCGCTGGTTCGGATTATGCTGGCAGAGCAGATTTACAGAGCGTGGAGCATCAACGCCAATCACCCTTATCACCGGGCCTGATTACGAGAAGAGCATAGTTAATTGGTTAAAGCCAGGACGCTGAAAGATCCACAAAAAGAGAAGCAGCTGTTTACGAATCGGGCGATTGTCGCAGGAATATTTGTGGTTGTACTTGCTGCCGCACTTTTTGCGCGACTGTATCATTTACAGGTAGTCGAATACGCCGTTTATCAAACCCTGTCAGACAAAAACCGAATGCAGCTTCAATCCATCGCACCTACCAGGGGGTTGATTTACGACTCCCGGGGTGTATTGATGGCCGATAATCGCCCTGTTTACAGCGTCACTCTGGTTAAAGAGCGAGCACCAAAGGATATTGACGGGCTGCTCCAGGAGTTGGGCCAGATTATCGCGCTTTCGGATGAAGACATTGAAGGCTTTCGGCAAAGGCTGGATGAACGTCGCAAGCCTTATGAGTCTGTTGCCATCAAGGTAAAGCTGAATGAAGAGGAAATCGCCAGGCTATCGGTAGATCGCCATCGTTTCCCTGGCGTCGAGGTGGAGGCAGAGCTGGTTCGTCATTATCCCATGTCGGAAACAATGGCACATTTGCTCGGTTATGTTGCCCGTATCAACGAGGAAGAACTGAAAAAAGTAAATGCGGCCAATTATTCCGGTACCAATTATATTGGCAAACTGGGCGTTGAAAAGTTTTATGAAGATATCTTGCATGGAACCGTAGGGTACCAAAATGTCGAGACCAACGCCCGGGGGCGGGTGCTGCGGGTTTTGGAGCGACTTGACCCGGTGCCCGGTGCTGACATTGTGCTTCATGTTGACAGCCGGTTGCAAAAAGCGGGTGAGGAAGCGCTGGCAGGCAGGCGTGGTGCTGTTGTTGCCATTGAGCCGGAAACGGGAGGGGTGATTGCCCTGGTCAGCACGCCATCGTTTAACCCCAACCTGTTTGTTACCGGCATAGATGCGAAAAGCTACTCGGAACTTCGTGATTCACCTGATATCCCGTTGTTCAATCGAGCCATCCGGGGAGGCTATCCGCCCGGCTCTACCATCAAGCCTATTGTTGGTCTGGCTGGCCTTGATACAGGAACCGTGACCCGGACGACAAAAATCTGGGATCCGGGTTTTTATCGAATCAGAGGTAACAAGCGGTTGTACCGGGATTGGAAAAGATGGGGGCACGGTGAAGTTGATCTTTTCGATTCGATAACGCAATCCTGTGATGTTTATTTTTATGATTTGGCCTTTAAAATGGGTGTGGACAATATGCACCAATACCTTGGCAAGTTCGGTTTTGGAACTGTCAATGTGGCCGATATCAAGGAGGCAAGAGGGGGCATTTTGCCATCCCGCGCCTGGAAAAGGGCGAAAAAAAGGCTCCCCTGGTTTCCCGGAGATTCTCTGAATATGGGGATTGGTCAGGGATTTATGTTGGCCACCCCCATGCAGCTGGCTACTGCAACGGCAGTGCTGGCAAACAGAGGCAAATGGGTGCGGCCGAGGCTGGTGAAGCATATCACGGACGAAAACGGGGATAGCCTGCCTTTGAATATTCCACCGCCCCCGGAAGACATCAAAGTAAAAAATCCCGATGACTGGAACTACGTGATTTCGGCGATGGAAGAAGTCATGCACGGCAAACGGGGCACAGCCCGCGCAAGTGGCAGGGACTCTGTGTATCGGTTTGCCGGTAAAACAGGTACGGCGCAGGTAGTAGGCATCAAGCAGGGCGAAGAATACGATGCGGATGCGTTGGATGAACGGCACAGGGATCATGCCCTTTTTATCGGGTTTGCTCCTTCGGTCAACCCGAAAATTGCCGTTGCTGTGATAGTTGAAAATGGCGGGGGTGGAAGCACGACGGCTGCTCCTGTGGCAAGAAAAATGTTTGATGCCTGGTTGTTAGACCTGAACCCCGGATTGCTTGATGCTGATGACAGCGCCCCTGATGCATGACAGGGAAAATGCCGGTAATCCGGGTTTACCTCTCGCCGGCAACATGAATTGAATACAAACTGATATCAAGGTTTTTTATTTTGTCAGGACAGGATTTTGTAAGGCAGTTGCCGGGCAGTTCAAGCCATCTGGCCGCGAAGAGCGGGCTATGGAGCAAGCTGCATGTCGACCCGATTTTGCTCTTGCTGCTGCTGCTGCTTTCAGGTGTTGGCCTGGTTATTCTCTATAGTGGCAGTGGCCAGAGTATTGCCGATGTACAGAGGCAGGCTATCAGGTTTGTTCTGGCATTTTTTGTGATGATGGTGTTTGCCCAACTGGATCCTTCTGTCTACAAGCGCTGGGCACCCTGGCTTTACCTGATAGGCCTGGTTGCCCTGATTGCGGTATTGATAACCGGAATAGGTGCAAAGGGCGCCCAACGCTGGCTTAAACTGCCGGGTTTGCCGCGGTTTCAGCCATCTGAATTTATGAAACTGGCCGTGCCGTTGATGGTTGCCTGGTATCTTTCCGGTCGCTACCTGCCACCTCATTTCAAGCATGTATTTGTATCGTTATTGTTGGTGCTTATTCCGGTTGCCCTGATCGCAAAACAGCCGGATCTGGGTACTTCCATACTTATTCTGGCCTCGGGTGTGTTCGTTTTGTTTTTTTCCGGAATCAGCTGGCGTTATATCCTGGGTTTTGCTGCCACGGTTACAGCGGCGGCACCACTGCTCTGGTTCGGTTTTATGATGGACTACCAAAAGCAAAGGGTGCTGACGTTTTTTGACCCGGAAAGTGATCCGTTGGGATCTGGCTGGAATATTATCCAGTCCAAGACGGCGATCGGCTCCGGGGGGATGTACGGGAAAGGGTGGTTGCAAGGAACCCAGTCCCAGCTGGATTTTTTGCCGGAAAGCCACACAGACTTCATCATCGCTGTGCTTGCCGAAGAATTTGGCTTTGTCGGTGTGATGCTGTTGCTTTTGCTTTACCTGCTTATTATTGCTCGTGGCCTGGTCATTGCGTACTCTGCCCAGGACTCGTTTGGTCGCTTGCTCGCTGGCAGCCTGATTTTGACTTTTTTCGTGTATGTGTTTGTCAATATTGGTATGGTTAGTGGCATACTGCCTGTTGTCGGAGTACCTCTACCTTTGGTAAGTTACGGGGGGACATCCATTGTCACCCTGATGGCGGCCTTTGGAGTGCTTATGTCGATAAGTACACACAGGAAAATGATCACTACCTAGCGTTACAGACATATCTGAACATGTACATAAAACGAACTCACCTGAATATATAACAGGCATAGTTTTAATAGTTTTAATAGTTTTAATGGCTTAGGGTTCTTTTTATACATGGTTATAATAATCTTCAGTTTTAATTATTTTTGGTTGTAAGAAAATAGTAAATATAACATTTTCAACAAAGAGGGATTTATGAAGCGAGTTGTGCGTTCTCGATCGTCGGTTTCACTGCCATCCGGAATTTCACCATTATCCGGGGTGTTACCCGGGTCTTCTTTTTCGTTCCTGGCTCTGTTTCTCGTGCTGACCCTCTCTTTCCAGACCGGTTATGCGAATCAGTCGGCAAAGCAGAAATTTGTCGACAGGCTGGTGAAAATACATGCGTTTGATGAAAAGTGGCTGTCAGATTACCTGGCTCGGGCAGAGACAAAAGAGAGTATTCTGGAAGCGATGAGAAGGCCGGCAGAAAAAGTGTTGGAATGGAAAGACTACCAGAAAATATTTTTGACCGATAACCGGATAAAACTCGGAAAGGAATTTCTGAAAAAGTACAAAAAGACGTTCGACAGAGCAGAAAGGGAAACCGGTGTTCCACGCGAAATTGTTGCCGCAATTATTGGCGTGGAAACCCGCTATGGAAAAAACAGGGGAAGTTACCGGGTGCTGGATGCTCTCTCGACTTTGGCTTTTGATTATCCGCCAAGAAGCAAATTTTTCACCTCGGAGTTGGAACACTATTTTCTGTTGGTGCGCGAGCAGGGCTTTGATCCTGCCGCACTGAAAGGCTCCTATGCCGGTGCTATGGGGTATGGCCAGTTCATACCGAGTAGTTATCGACACTACGCCATCGACTTCGATGGTGATGGTGTCGTGGATATTCTGGACAATCCCGTGGATGCCATCGGGAGTGTTGCCAATTATTTTCGACAACACAAATGGAAAAAAGGAGCACCCATTGCCGAGGCGGCCAGGGTAACAGGCCAACAATTCACCAAATTACTGCACAAGAAGCTGAAACCCCGGCATAAAGTGGCAGATATGCGTAAACACGGTGTTCAGGTTAGTAGCAAGCTTGACTCGAAAGAGCCTGCAAGACTGATGAAGCTGGTCGGAAAGTCCGGGGATGAGTTTTGGGTAGGCCTGCATAACTTCTACGTGATTACCCGATACAATCATAGTGAAATGTACGCGTTGGCCGTCTATCAATTGTCACAAAAACTGTCACAAGAACCGTAACAAGAACTGCCCTGGCGATGTGCGTGGTCTTTGGTGTGTTAAAACGGTGACTGTTTTTGCCGAATCATGTAGTATCTGCAGTCCATCACAATCAGTATGGCGTTTTGTCAGTGTTACCTGACAGTTATTGGCTGTTTTTATGCCGGATTGTCAGGTCAGATCGCTGCGCTGGATGTGGATGTCCTTGATCAACCGGGATAATACCAATCCCTGTCAATCATGTTGATAAAACCAAACTCATTTATGGAAACCGAACGTTTTTCTATGGAAATCACCTGCGCTCCCACCCCGCCCCGGCCTGAACAGTCTCGTAACGATGACAGACTGTCTATACTCTCATTGTTTCAGACGCCTTCATTGTTCCAGATGCCTTCATTGTTCCAGGTGCCTTCATTGTTCCTGATTCTTTCGTCATTTCTCGTTTTATTCCCGGCCGTTGCGATGGCGAATAATCCGGCTTTGATCCCTGCTCCTCCCCAAATCAATGCAAAGTCTTATGTTTTGATGGACGCATCGAGCGGGGAAGTCATTGTCGAGAATAATGCCGATGCCAGATTGCCTCCGGCAAGCCTGACCAAAATGATGACCTCCTATATCGTTGAATATGAAGCCGAGCGTGGAAATATATCAATGGATGATCAGGTTCTGATCAGTGTCAATGCCTGGAAGACCGGCGGCTCGAAAATGTTTATCAAGGAAGGTACGCGCGTATCGCTTCAGGATTTGTTGCGTGGCATCATTATTCAAAGCGGAAATGATGCCAGCATAGCAGTGGCTGAACATATTGCAGGCAGCGAGGATGCATTTGCAGACATTATGAACCAGCATGCCAAACTGCTCCATATGGACAACTCCAGTTTTCGTAATGCAACCGGCCTTCCTTCGGAGGAGCATTATTCATCCGCACTGGATATGGCGCTCCTGGCCAAAGCTATCATCTTCGATTTTCCTGATCACTATTCCTTATACAAGGAAAAGTATTTCACCTATAACAAAATCAGGCAACCAAACAGAAACCGTCTTTTATGGCGAGACAAGTCCGTAGACGGGCTCAAAACCGGCCATACCAGTGCAGCCGGATTTTGTCTGGTAGCGTCTGCCCTTCGGGATAACATGCGTTTGATCAGTGTTGTAATGGGCACGGATAGTGAAGCCGCTCGCGCAAGGGAGACGCAAAAACTGTTAAACTACGGGTTTCGTTATTACGAAAGTATCAACCCTTATCAATCCGGTGAAGAATTGAAGACCGGGAAAGTCTGGGGCGGGGTCGCCGAGCAAGTGAAGCTGGGTTTGGCGAATGATGTCTTTTTAACCATTTATAAAGGCCAGAAAGAAAGCCTGGAAACTGCCTGGGATATCGATACTGTTATCAAAGCGCCTGTGAATACAGGCGATGTGTTGGGCTCCCTGAAAATCCGGCTGGGTCAGGATGTGCTGGTTGAAGAACCACTGCTGGCATTGGAGCCGGTTGAGGAAGCCGGCTTTTTCAAGCGCCTTTGGGATATGATCAAACTGTTTTTTGTTCAACTGTTTGCCGCTTCCTGATGAAATTGCGAGTACCTTGTCCGAGCATTATTTTGACTGAAATGCCCGGGCAGGCCCGTCTCTTCAGGGCGGAGTATAATTCGCGGTTAACATTGAACCTGACGTGGAACTGATAAGCTATGTCGCAGCATTCGTCGCAACAAGAACCACCCAAAATAGAATTTCCCTGTGATGATTACCCGATCAAGGTGATCGGTGATGGTGCCCCGGATTTCAAAGACTTCGTTATCCGGGCGGTGAAGGTGCACGCAGAAGACCTGGATATCGATAAAATTGACATAAATGCCAGTAAGAACGGCAAGTATCTTTCCGTTCGTTTAAAAATTGTTGCAACCGGTGAAACCCAGCTTAAAAACATATTTGAAGACCTGAAAGCCAGTGGTCGGGTGCATATGGTGCTATGACATCACGTTCGGCGGATGATTCCCGTTCATCTCCCTCAGGCCCGGCAGGTTTTTCCTGGCAGGATTTGCTTGTTGTAAGGCGCTTTGAAGAAATGCCTTATACGCCGGTGTGGCGGGCCATGCAGGCCTTTACCAAAGATCGCACTGATACGACAGCAGATGAACTGTGGCTGTTGCAGCATCAACCTGTATTCACCCAGGGGCAGGCCGGAAAACCCGAGCATGTTCTTTTTCCGGGTGATATACCTGTCGTTCAGGTGGATAGAGGGGGGCAAGTCACCTATCACGGGCCTGGCCAACTGGTCGGTTATGTGCTTGTTGATCTGGCTCGTCAAAAAAACGGGGCGCGAGCACTGGTCTCGGCGATTGAAAATGTAGTGGTAAAAACCCTTGCGAGTTTTGGTGTCAGTGCAGCGGCGAGGGCAGATGCTCCCGGAGTCTACGTTGGCGAAAAGAAAATTGCTTCTTTGGGGCTGAGGGTGACTCGAGGCAAGTCTTATCACGGTTTGTCGCTGAATATAATTGGAGACCTGTCGCCTTTCCAGCGAATTAATCCCTGTGGTTATCAGGGCCTGGAAATGGTAAAACTCGAAGATTTTGTTCCCGACATTGATTTCAACTCTGTCTCGAATGAATTGCTAAAGCAATTTGTCGGCATTATGGGGTATAGTTCTTCACATGGAGAGTCAGGGCTGCCCGTTATCACCGGTAAATAACTTTTTCGTAACAGGTGGAACCCACTCGTTGTAACATGCTGACTTGCAACCAAAAGGACACAAAGTTTTCCAATGGAGTCGAAAGCAACCGGGTCTAAATCCGTATCCCGTATTAAAACCGGCAGTTTTGAGCGTCGGCTCAGTTTGACAAAAGCGGGGCTGTTTGCCGGTACGCGTATGGCTACCCATACTGCTCTCGGTATGTTCTCGGGAAAGGAAGCGAGGAAAAAAAGGCGTAAGGAAATGCTGTCAAGACAGGCCGTTTTTCTGGTTGAAGAGCTTGGCAAGTTAAAGGGCAGTGTGGTCAAAATTGGTCAGATGATGGCGCTGTACGGGGAGCACTTTCTTCCTGTCGAGGTAACAGAAGCGCTTCATACACTGGAAGACAAAACCGTCTCTCTGGACTGGTCAGCTATTCACGAGGTCTTGCATCGTGAGCTGGGGGATGAAAGGCTGACAGGACTCGAAATCGAACAGGAGCCGGTCGGAGCGGCTTCTCTGGGCCAGGTACACCGGGCAACGATAAAATCCAATGGCCGCCAGATTTGCCTGAAAATACAATACCCGGGAGTTGCAGAGGCGGTTGATTCAGATTTGAATTCCGTCGCAAAACTGTTAAAACTGACAAAAATGGCCTCTTTTGGCCCGGACTTCGACGAGTGGTTGGAAGAGGTCAGGCAGATGATGCACCGTGAGGTCAACTATCGTCTTGAGGCGGATACAACATGCCGTTTTCGCGAAATGCTGGCAGGCGATGCCCGCTTTATCGTTCCAGAGGTGTACAAGGAGTACTGCACTGCACACGTTATGGCGACCAGTTACGAACCGGGTGTGCCGGTTACCAGTGATGAAGTCCAGGAATTGTCCCTGGAGCGACGAAACCATCTGGCTCAAGCCTCACTGGAGTTGTTCCTGAAAGAAATCTACGACTGGAAAGAGTTACAGACCGATCCCAACTTTGGTAATTACCGGATCCGGTTGGCTCACGGCCCGGGGGAAATTGACAGAATCGTGTTGCTCGACTTCGGGGCTGTTCAGAAGTATCCGGATGCGATTCTGGGGCCGGTACGCAATATGATCAAGGCATCCTATAATCAGGATCTGGCTGGTGTTGTCCAGGGAGGCGTCGAGTTACAGTTTATGCGTGCGCACTGGCCTGCTTCCGTGCTTGAGGAGTTTGGAAAAGTATGCATGGCTGTGCTCGAGCCGCTCGCCACATCCCGAATGGATGTGCCCGAATATGCATTGAACAGCAAGGGCCAATACCGCTGGAAGCAAAGCGATCTGCCTGGCCGTGTTGCAAAGCGTGCAGCAGTTTCGGCGATTAGTCGTTATTTCACAATCCCCCCCAAAGAGTTCGTTTTTTTAAACAGAAAGCTCGTCGGGGTTTATACCTTCATTTCCGTTCTGGGTGCGGAGTTCAACGGTGAAGAGATTTTGTTGACCTTTATCGACCGTTGATCCGGGATTTTTCAGTCAAACACAGATCGGCACCGGCCCACTCTCGTCGTGTCAGATCAGCTTCGTCAACTTGAACATACTGAGAAATTCGAAAACAGGCAGAGCCGTTTTGTGGCTGCAGTAGGTTTTTTCAACAGTCCCCCTGAATCTTGATTTGGTGAACTCCAACCCTTTGAAATTATAGAGAAAGTTTCCTTTTTCATAGAGAGTTTTCATTACTTTTTTGAATACTCTGGATTCCTGGGGTTCACATTCATCGGACAGAGACAGGGGAATCAGTCCCAAATCAACATAGGGGATCCCTTCTTCCTTGAATACTTCCATGGCATGACACATCAGAGTGTAAAATATGCCCTGTTTGAACTCGGCGCATGCCCGGGAAATATTGGGTACATAGCTTACGATTTTGTTTTTTTCATAGATTGGGTCAAAGTAAATGAAGCCGACCGCCTTGCCATTTTGATACGCATAGAAGTGGCGTTCGTTTTCTTTATAGTTCATCACCATTGGGCGAATAAGAAATCGGATCTCATTGCTCTTGCATTTGCGGGTTTTTATCCAGGCTTCTGATATTTCCCGAGTATGGTCATCACTGTATCGCTCTTTTACTTCGATACCTGATTTGACAGATTGATTCAGCGCTGTGCGCAAAATCTGTTTTTTCTTGCCTTTCAGGTTCCAGTTGGTCAGGTCAATTTTTGATTCTGACCCGAACTGGGTTCCGTAGTAGTTAAAGCGTTTGTGTAAAATATCTACAACCGGTTTGGTGATCTGAATAAACACGGCATTCGGGTTTTTCTTGTGAAATTCGGTCAGAAGCAGTTCAAAGTTGGCCGGATCTGAAACCGGGTCGGACAATACGTATACCTTGCCCCACTTTTTCATGTAGCCGATATATCCGATACCTGGCATATCGAAATAATCCATACCCGGCTGGAGAGTCGAAAACGCCTGTGAATGAACACCAAATTTTTTCAGATAGTCTACACGTTCACTAAAAGTGAAACTGTTTTTTCCCGACTCCCCAAGTCCACTCAGGACCAGAATTTGTTCAGCCATTTGAATTACTCCCCTCGATCTGTGTTCTGCAATTACTGATTACAATCGACAGTTTCTGTCAGACTGACCAATCAGCCGTGTCTGGTAACCATGTGTTGAACCGGCCGTTTGCAACTGTTTTTTTGCTGCCGGGTTCTTTGCTGCCAGGTTCTTTGCTATCAGTTTTTTGTTTGCACTTTGTCGGTTTTTGTTGTTTTTTGCTGTCGAGGATAATGTTATAGAAAGAAAGGAAAAAAGATGTGAGTTACCCCTCACTTTTCGGCTACAGGTGGTTTCAAAAATGCGGAATGGTGCAAAAAACACAGGATCAAAAAATGAGAATGTTCGACAATCCAAGAGGATATTGTAGGACAATAAGAGCAGGTTGCGGGCATTCTAGATCGCGAAAACGCGAGGTTGCCGGTTGATCATGGTCAAGGTTTTGGAGGCAGGTTCAGCTTTTGCGAAATAAAACCCCTGAATTTCGTGACACCCGATTTTCTTCAGGTAGTCGAGTTGTTCCGCTGTTTCTACCCCTTCTGCAATAATGTTTAACCTGAGACCCTGAGCCATTGCGATAATTGCGTTTACAATACAGGGTTTTCCCACCTGGTTTTGCAGGTCTTTCACGAAGGATTGATCCACTTTCAAGGTATGGAGGGGTAGCTTGTGTATGTAACTGAGGGACGAATAGCCGGTGCCAAAATCATCGATTGCGATTGAAATACCATACTCGTTCAGCGCGTTGAGCTTGCGGATGATATGCTCCAGATCGTTCATTATGATGTTTTCACTAATCTCGATTTCAAGGTTTCTGGCCGGGAAATCGGTCAGTTTCAATTGCCGGATCAATTGCCTGACAAAACGTGGGTGCTCAAATTGTTTCGGAGACAGATTTACTGCCAGCCGTATATATTCATGTCCGTTTTTAATCCACTCCCTGACTTCCCTGCATGCTGTTACCAGCACCCATTCACTGATATCAATGATCAGTCCGGTTTCTTCTGCGAGAGATAAAAATTCAGCCGGGTAAATGATTCCCCTTTCGGGGTGGTGCCATCGCACCAGCGCTTCGACACCGATAATATCGCCTGTTTTCGTGTTTACCTGAGGTTGGTAATAAACGTTGAACTCGTTGTTCTCAAGGGCACTGCGCAGGTCGCGCTCTTTTTTCAGCCGGTTTGAGCTGCGGTTCTTCATACTGTTGACAAAAAACTGGTAGCCGTTTTTACCTCCAGTCTTGACGTGGTACATTGCAGCATCCGAATTCTGAATGAGTTCTTCAACGGTTAACCCGGTTTCGGGAAAAATCGATATTCCGATACTGATCCCGACGAAGACTTCATGCTCTCCAAGAGTAAAGGGTTCCTTTATTGTCTGTATGATTTTCCGCGATACCTGTCTGGCATCTTCTCTGGTTGAGATCGAAGGAAGCAGAAGGGTAAATTCGTCACCACCAAAGCGGGACAGGGTGTCTCCGTCACGCAGGCAGTGCCCAAGGCGATCAGAAACCTCTTGCAGCAAGCGGTCGCCCATGGCGTGACCAAGAGTGTCGTTGACGACTTTAAAGCGATCAAGGTCGAGGAACATTACTGCCAGCCTGGTTTTGTTTCTTTTCGCCTGGGCAATGGACAGCTTCAATCGTTCCTTGAACAACTCTCTGTTGGGAAGACGGGTAAGCAGGTCGTGATAGGCCTGATAGGTGATGTATCTTTCGGCCTCTTTTTTCTCGGTGACATCCCTTGCGGTGCCGTACAACCCGATGAATATACCACTTTTATGGTGTCGCCCCGGGTGTTGCTCGTCCCTTTTCAGGCCGTTGACCTTTCGCTGGATAGGAAAAATGGTGATTTCATAGCATCGGGACCCGTTTCCCCCGGCCAGGGACAGGTAAATTTCAAAATTTCTGATCGCGTCGTGGTTGAAAATCGCGTTGTTGTTATCCTTTGTACCCGGTGGGGGCGGATCGACATGAAAGTAGTAGTCAGCCTTGTCCTTGTCCTTCCCATCTACGATGGCCAGATAATGCTGACCAATCAGGTCGGCCTTGGTATAACCAAGTTGAGATTCAACTTTGCTGTTCAAGAAAGTAAAACGGCCGTCCTGATCGAGCATGAATACGATATCCGGGGAGTGGTTCACGAGATAGCGATGCAGTTCTTCGGAACGTTTCAGTCTTTGCTGCATCAATCTGTGCGCATCCTTCAGCCTCTTTTGCCTTAATGCATTTTCAGCCGTAGCGATGAGTTCTTCCGGGTCGTATGGCTTTTTCAGATAGTCCCAGGCGCCGAGACGAAGGGCACGGCTGACGGTTGAGAATGCAGACTCACCGCTCACAACAATGGTGGCGGTATCAATGTTGTTCCTTGCCATAAATTCCATGACTTCATGCCCGTTTTTGTCGGGCATATTCAGGTCAAGCAGTACAAGGTCGAAGTTTTGATTCTGGAGCTTTTTGCAAGCGCTTACGCCACCTAACGCACTGACAACAGTGTAATTATATGCAGCCAGCAGGGTCTCAAGACTTTGGATCGAACGAGGTTCATCATCTACAATGAGAATTTTTGCTTTTATTGAACCTGAGTGGCTGGCTTGTTTTGTCATGGTTGTCGCATACTGGTCCGTTTGCTGCCTTTTGTTCTGGTCGTTGCCGTGATTGAGCGAGTTGTTGCCAGGGTGTGGTTCCAATGTCTTGTCGTTTTCATGTCGGGCTTTCCCTAACCGGGCCCGCCACCAGCAGGTAACAATATTTGAAACTCTGTGCCCTTGTTTGAGCTTCGGCAGCTGATAGAGCCATTTATCTGGTCAATCAGGTTTCGCGTAATACCAAGTCCAAGTCCTGAATGCCCTTTTCCTTTTGTCGATGTGACCGGCTTGAACAGATTTCGCATGAGATCGGAAGGTATGCCGGGTCCGTCATCAGAAATCACTATTTCAACAAAGTTCTTGCCATTGACGTTTACGGTACCCGTTGTGCGAATAGCAATGCTGCCGCCTGCAGGCAAGGCTTCCACGGAGTTTTTCAACAGGTTGGTCATTATCTGGCGAAGCGTGTTGCGATTGGTTGTCTGTTTGTTCAATCGGTCATCGAGTGACAGTGTGCACTTGATGTCACGGGTAGTGAACATGGATCTTTGATAGAGATTGACCAAACTGCGGATTTCCCCGTTAATATCGACCCGTTTGTCCGGCTGCGCCGGCTCCTGACTACCGCCCAGATCCCCTAATCGTAGCAGAATTTGGCCGGTTCGCTCAATTTCTTCCCGTATTATGTCAATTTCATTTTGCATATTCGCAGAGTCTGACAGCTTGTTTGATAGCGCCTCCAGGTAGTTTCGGATGATGCTGAGGGGGTTGTTTGCCTCGTGAGCTATTTCCCGTGCTGCAAGATTCAATGCACTGGCGACACTTTGAGCAGCTTCATTATCGTGGTTTTGTCTGTTTTTAAAGGCAGATATATGGCTGCCGACCAGGGATGCAAACAGGGCGATTAGTTGATCCGACTCGGAAATATTATCTGGCGGGGAGCTTGTACCCATGACCAACACACCTTTGAGACTGTCATCGACGATGATAGGGACGCATGCGATGCTTTGGCTGCCGGTGATTCGAATCAGTTGTTGATCAATGACTGGCAGGTTGTTTCGGAACAGTTGCTGGTCGCAGGAAAACAGTGTGCGCCTGTTCAGCGCGGCACTGGCGACAATACTTCGCCCGGCTTGCAGATTGATCGACAGTTTGAAAGATTTATTGTGCTCTGAAGTTGCTATGGATTCGAGTAAACCGGCTTCTTCACTTAACCAGAATACCAGGCTGTTTTTAAAACCGAACAGCATTTCTGCCGAGCTGGCAATGTATCGGGCCAGCCGGGGAAGGTCCGCTGCCTCGGAAAATAGTGTTGACGAAGACTGGAGCAGCCCGAGATTTCGGATTTGTTCGGCCAGCTTTGCTCTCCGGGCAATATCGGATTCGTCGTCGTCCGTGTCGGTTTCGACCCCCATCGAACTGGCGATATCTGCCGACTTTTCCGTTGCCTTGACAACGATTTCCTGTGTGAGTGAAGCGGTCAGACCAAACAGTTTATCCGTAGCCTCAAAGTTTTCCAGACAGTCGATACTGTCTCTTTCGCTGAATTTGCTTGCCGCGTACAGGATTTTTACGAGGTGGTGTGCGTCTAGCACCTTGTCAAGTGGTGCGTGGTGGTATCGAATTGCATCGGACGAAAATTCGTTGAGTTGCCATTTGTCAACCAGCCATGCTCCGATATCACAGTGATTGGTCAGAAACAGTTCGTTTTCCAACTCAACCTGGTTTCTCTGCGTTGTTTTCAGGTTATCGAGCACAGCGAGAAAATCGTCAGGGTAGTTTGTGTCCAGTATCAGCTCACCGATATTGTGTAACAGGCCGGTAAGATACGCTTCTTCGGGTTGGGGGTAGCCCGTCATCTCTGCAAGCGATCGTGACAGCATGGCGCAAGTGAGAGACTGTTGCCACATGGACTTTAAATAAGAGTTATGCCTTGAGTTGAAACTGGAAAAAAACTGTTGGATGGAGGCGGTGATAACAATGGTTTTCATTGTCTCGGTACCCAGTACCAGCAGTGCTCGTTCAAGAGAGGTAATTTTCTGACCTCGAAAGTAGAAAGAGGAGTTTGCCAGAGAGAGTGCTCTGGCGCTAATGGTAACATCCTGGCTGACTATTGTTGATATGGTTTGGAAATTTGCATTTCCGCTCTGGCATGCCTGAAGCATCTCAATCAATACACCCGGCAGGGAAGGAAGCCTGCCGACGTTGAGTTCTTTAAAAATGGATTGAGAGTGCTTTGCCATAGTGGGTATCCTGGTTGAGTGCGCGAACCGTCGGTCGTCTGAATAAATCGCATGTGCAGCCACGCAGCCAGTCAAATAACAGGCAGTCAAGTAGATAGTAGATAATAATTGTCAAAAGTTAAAGTTCGTACGCAAAAGCGGTAAAACAATGAAACCGGACAGGCGAAAAACCGTGCTGTATTGGCTGTGGTCGCATGACAGATAGCTGGCACAATGCCGGAGAAGGTGATGGCTATGTTGCCACCCGGTGATAACGGCGTTGGAAATTCTTGCTACTGGTGGTTTTCAGAATTTGGTCTATATTTAGTGGCATGCGGAAACAGTTCTTGACCCTTTATGCTTTTCCTTTGGTGGCTGCGCTTTTGTGGTCTGAAGGCGCTTATGCGGAGCATCACTCTGTCAAGAATGGCCATCGTGATCCCCCCCATGTGATTGTGAACCCTTCAGTGCATACCGACTCATTAACGCTTGGGGATTTGAGAGCCATCTTCAGCCTGAGAGCCAGACAGTGGCCGGGTGGTGCGAAAATCACGGTTGTATCACTCAACGATGCCAATCCGGTCCATCGTACATTTTTGGTAAACACATTAAAGATGCTGCCTCATCAGTTGCGGCGACAGTGGGATCGGTATATTTATGCAGGTATTGGTTTGGGGCCGGTAGTGGTGAACACCCAGGAAGAAATGTTGAAAGTTGTAAGCAGTACACCAGATGCGATTGGTTATGTCGAAGGAGGCTTGCCCTATGAGCAGGTTATTGCGCTCAAGATTCGTTGAAGCGAGCCTGGCTACGTTACTGTTTGGTCTTTCGTTGTTCTCTTATGGAGAAGAAAGAATCTATGGAGAAGAAAGAAGCGTTGGCCTGATAGAGGAGATAAAATGGCACGGTTTTCTGAGTCAAAGCTTCATACTGACGGATGAAAACGATTTTTTGGGTACCAGCACTAACGGCAGTTTCAAATTTAGCAGTGCAGGGCTGGGTGCTTCATGGAAACCATGTAACAGCATTCAGTTATCGGCCCAGGCCCTGTACAAGCAAATCGGTAACACGAAACCCAAGGGTACCAATCTGGATTATGCCATCCTGGACTGGGCTATCGTTGATCAGTTTGACCGGGGCTTTGGACTCAGGGGCGGGCGGCTGATGAATGCCTATGGTTTTTATAATGAGACAAGAGATGTCGCTGCCACAAGACCAAGTATCCTGCTGCCTGAATCAACCTATATTGACTATCTTCAATTCCTTTTCAGATCGTCTGACAGTATTGGCCTGTATGCTCGCAGTGAAATGGGAGAGGGAACCTTGTCCTTCAATACCAACATAGGGCGGCCTTTGGTTTATGAGGAAGTTGTGCGCGTTATAATGGGCGGTTTACCCGGTAAATCTGCCACAGGGCGTATCGGGAAGAACCGGCTTTTGGTGTCACAGCTGGGTTACGAGGATGCGCGGGGACAATGGCGCAGTGCGCTGACTTATGTCTTGTATCGGGGGAACTATGAGGTGGGTCCGGAGGATATATTGCGTGAGGGTAAAATTACTTCCAGTCAGTTGATGCTGTCGTTCGAATACAACTGGGATGAGCTCCAGTTGATTACTGAAGCCTTTCGTCGAAATTTGAGTATAACTGATGCGTTACCTTTCACCATTTATGACGAACATCTCGGCTACTATTTTCAGGTCGGTTACCAGTTTGAACATGGCCTTAAACCCTATATGCGTTATGACGCCGTATTCCTTGACAAGGATGATAGACAGGGGTTGTTGTTCGAGGCTGGCAGAAGAGGCCCCGCAGCTTTTGCCTTTGCCAAAGATATCACTGTCGGGATGAGTTACACACCGTCATTTAACTGGAATTTTGGCGTTGAATTTCATTTGGTGGATGGTGATTACTGGGTGCCCGCCGTCGAGAACCCTGACCCTCTCCGGCAAAAGCGGTACTGGAATATGTTTCTGGCTCAAGCAGCATATCGTTTCTGATGCATAATTCGAAAAAACAGATTTTTGTCAGTCTCTACTGGAAGGCAGCCTCTGGCCTGGCAGCGATCTTTCTGTCAATCATTGCTGTTTTTACCTACTTTAATGTCGGCCAGATGCAGGCGCTGCAGTTACACAACCGGAATGATAACCAGCAGCAATACATCGTTGAGTACAATGGCCTGTTGAAAAAAAGCTCCCTGCAGTTGATCAATCTGATCGATGGCCTGCCCAACCTCACGTCCTCTACCCCGTTGATCAAAGACAAGCTGGACTCTCATTGGTTGTCGTTGCAGATTACCTGGGCACTTGAGAGCGCAACCCTGCTGGATTCGAATGGTGAAGTATTGGGGCAGTGGGGAGATTTGCGGGTTGTGCCCAAACCTGAAATGGTCAGGCGGACGTTGACCAGCCAGACGCCTTCGCAGGAGATGGTTTGTTTTGAAATCTGTCAGTTGGTGGTGGTTTCCCCCATTCTTGGTGCAGATGGCGAGATCAAACTGGTTCAGTTAAGTGTGTCTCTGGCTGATCTTTTGCTGGATTTCAACCGTATTACCGGTGCAGATATCGGGATTCTTGCGCCAATTAATAGTGAGTCTGACCTCGCTTCAGAATCAGAATTTGGCGACACCGGGCTGGCTTTTTCCTCTTTGACTAACAAGCCGCTTTTGCAACCTGTTCTCCTGCGACACGCGACTCAGAAAAAATGGAAGGAAGATTTTGTTGATGCGGGTTGGCAATTGACCGACACAATTGACCTTCCAGGTGTTCATTATGAATTAATGTTTGTGTCAAATCGGGAGATGGTTGGCAGCAATGCGCTGATTGTTTTTATTACGAATACCACGCATGTCAAAGAAAAAATCGAGTTTGCCCGATATGCCAATATCTTTGCGGGTGTATTGGCTGTCATAGTCTCGATGCTGCTGATCTTTCTGGTTCTGTGGCGCCCGATTCGCTCTTTGCAGCGCCAGGCCAGGGCGTTACCCCTGCTGCCCGTGGGGCGCTACCAGGAGGCGAAAGAAAAACTGAACAGAATGGCAAAAAGCTATGTGTTTGCCGATGAAATCAGCCAACTCAAGTCCACCTCGCTGGAGGTGACCTCCCAGCTTGAGGAATATCATCGAAAGCTGACTGAAAATGCCGAAGAGTTGCACCAGATGGCGCACTTTGATTCGTTAACAGGGCTGGCCAATCGTCCTTACCTGATCGAGTTGATCGATGGGAAACTGGCCAGCCCAAACGAACGTGACAGAGAATTCTCATTTTTACATCTGGATCTGGATAATTTTAAACATATCAATGATGCGCTCGGGCACCTGGTTGGTGATAATCTGCTGACTGTCGTGGCTGACCGTTTGATTCGCTGTGTTTCCGGTTCGGATATAGTGGCGCGTACCGGGGGAGATGAATTTGGTCTGGTGCTGAGTTATGCCCACAGCGAAGAACAGGTGGTAGAAGTGGCCCAAAGAATACTCAGAGTGATAGAGGAACCCATTTCCATTGAAGGGCGCCGGTTGTCCGTTACCTCCAGTATTGGTATTACCATGTCTGTACTGGATGGCGCATCTGCGGCGACGTTACTGCAAAATGCTGATCTGGCAATGTATCAGGCGAAGGCGTCAGGTAAAAACAGTTATCACCTGTTCAACCATCAACTGCACATTGATGCCGATTCAAGAATGGCGCTTGAGGAAGAATTGCGCCATGCCGTTGAAAAAGAAGAGTTTGTATTGGTCTATCAGCCACAACTTGATTTGAATGACGGGCAGTTAATCGGGTGTGAGGCCCTGTTGCGGTGGAACCATCCCTCGCGAGGGTTGTTGTCGCCAGTCTTTTTTATTGATGTGCTGGAAAGCAATGGCTTGATTATACCGGTTGGCAGGTGGGTAATACGTGAGGCATGCCGACAGTGTGCTGATTGGAACCGGCGTGGTTTAACCAATATAAAAATATCTATCAACCTGTCTGCCCGCCAGTTCAGTGACCCCGATCTCATCGATGATATTAATCGCGAAATCAAATATCACGGTATCAATCCCGAAAAACTTGAATTTGAAGTGACAGAATCCTTGTTGGCAACCGATATCAAGCACGCTATCGCTCTTTTGAAAGAGATGCAGTCTTTGGGGCTGACGATTGCCATTGATGATTTCGGCACGGGTTATTCTTCTCTCCATTACCTGAAACAGTTGCCATTGGACAAACTGAAGGTGGACAGGGCGTTTGTCATGGATTTGCCGAATAGCAACGATGACAAGCAAATCACTGCGGCGATTGTCGCCATGGCCCACGCATTGAACCTGAAAGTCGTGGCAGAAGGGATTGAAACGGTAGAGCAAATGGAATATCTGAAGAAACTGAAATGCGAGATTGGGCAGGGTTACCTGTTTGACAGGCCGCTAGGTGCTGAAGACTTTTTTTTGTCACCACTGAAAACGCAAGGTTTCAGGCCTGTTGGATGATCTGCTCGTGTAGCAAATGAAAACCGGCAAATGAAAGCGCTCAATCACCAACCAATTGTATCCCTTGTCGGCCTTGCCTGTTTCAGCTGCGTCAGTTGAATCAGCTTCATCACTTGCTTTACCATTTTGGCAACAAGCCTGACCCGGCTTTTAATTTATTGATATTTCAACTTTTTTTTTACATTTTTTTCACTCAATTACTTTCTCGACAAGCCAGGGTAGACGTATGTCTAATTCTATTTGATGTTTCATCGGGGTAGAAATAGATCCATCAGATGAGTGGTTTTTTTGATTTGAAATAATCTGGCCATAACAACAAGTGCCTGACACCGAGAGGAATGAAGAATGAGTGATGTGAAGGTCTATCCTGTGCCTGAGTCTGCCAGGGAAAGAGCGTTGATTGATAATGAAAAATATCTTGCGCTCTATAAAAAATCTGTTGAGGATCCTGATGGATTTTGGGGTGAGGAAGGAAAGCGACTTGACTGGATAACACCTTATACCAAAGTCAAGAATACGACCTATGATTATCAGCAACTCTCTATCAAATGGTATGAAGACGGTGAACTGAATGCCTCCGTTAACTGTCTGGACAGGCACCTGGAAAAGAGGGGTGACCAGACCGCACTGATCTATGAGGGTGATGACCCGAACGTATCCGAGCATATCACCTATCGCCAGTTGTACGAGGAAACCTGCAAATTTGCCAACGTACTCAAGTCCCAGGGAGTAGGCAAAGGTGATGTGGTCACCATTTATATGCCTATGATCCCGCAAACAGCAGTCGTCATGCTGGCTTGTACGCGTATCGGGGCGGTTCACTCTGTGGTGTTCGGTGGATTTTCCCCGGAAGCACTGGCAGGCAGAATTGAAAATGGCGCATCAAAAATCGTTGTCACTTCTGATGAGGGTGTGCGTGGTGGCAAGCCGATCCCGTTAAAGCGAAATGTAGATAAGGCACTGAAAAAACCGGGCACCGAATGTGTTGAGAAAGTGATAGTTTACGAGCGCACAGGTGGCAAGGTCGATTGGGTTGAAGGGCGTGATCTCTGGTACCACGAAGAGATGGCAGCAGCATCGGCCGAGTGTGAACCGGAAGCCATGAAGGCGGAAGACCCTCTGTTTATTCTATATACATCCGGGTCAACCGGTGCACCCAAGGGCGTACTGCATACGACTGGTGGCTATCTGGTTTACGCATCCATCACCCATGAGTATGTTTTTGACTATCAAGAAGGCGACGTGTACTGGTGTACAGCCGACTTCGGCTGGGTGACCGGGCACACCTATATTTTATATGGGCCTCTGGTGAACGGTGCGGTGTCCGTTCTCTTTGAAGGCGTGCCCAATTACCCTGACAGTGCGCGATTTGGTCAAGTGGTAGACAAGCACAAGGTGAATATTCTTTATACTGCCCCTACAGCGGTAAGAGCATTGATGGCCGAGGGTGATGAGTATGTGAAGCAGAGTTCCAGGGAAACCCTGAGGTTGCTCGGAAGTGTGGGTGAGCCGATCAATCCCGAGGCCTGGGAGTGGTACTACCAGTCAATGGGGGATTCGCGCTGCCCAATCGTAGACACCTGGTGGCAAACCGAGACCGGCGGCATTCTGATTACACCACTGCCCGGAGCGACTGATCTTAAACCGGGTTCGGCGACCAGACCTTTCTTTGGCGTGCAGCCGGCACTGGTTGACAGTGATGGCCATATTCTTGAAGGTGCGACTCAGGGTAACCTGGTTATTCTGGATAGCTGGCCTGGTCAGATGAGGACGGTTTACGGTGACCATGAGCGCTTTATTCAGACTTATTTCAGTACCTACAAAGGGATGTACTTTACTGGTGATGGCGCCAAACGGGATGAAGATGGTTATTACTGGATTACCGGTCGTGTAGACGATGTACTGAATGTGTCCGGTCACAGATTGGGAACGGCTGAAATTGAAAGCGCTTTGGTTGCCCATCCCAAGGTGGCTGAAGCCGCAGTAGTCGGTTATCCTCACAACATAAAGGGTGAGGGGATTTATGTTTATGTGACAGTCAACCATGATGTTGTTCCCACCGATGAGTTGAAAAAGGAATTAGTTGGATGGATCAGGGAAGAGATCGGGCCTGTTGCGTCACCGGATATTATTCAGTGGGCAGACGGGCTGCCAAAAACCCGTTCAGGGAAAATCATGCGTCGTATATTGCGTAAAATTGCTGCAAATGATTATGGCAGCCTCGGGGATACTTCTACACTGGCAGATCCGACAGTGGTTGATGACCTGATTGATAACCGGGCGAACAGATAGGGATCAATTGCCTGGCTGCTTCTTGTGATCGATTTGTCGGCTTCTGATATAATCGATCACTGCTGCGGCAGCCCACTAATTTGTTCCAGGATCAAAGCGGTGGCACTGACTGTTATTATGTGTTTGGTGTTGCTGCTTTTTCGTTTTCTGTGTCTCGTCGCTTTCATTTTCAGAGTATTGCTTTTTCTATGTCTTATAAAATAATTATTGCGGATGATCACCCTCTGTTTCGAGCAGCACTGAGACAGGCTGTTGCCCAATCGGTGGATACGGTTGATATTTTTGAAGCAGACTCTATCGCCACCTTGCAGGAACTGGTGGAGTCTCATCCAGACTCCGACCTGGTGCTGCTGGATCTTAAAATGCCGGGTGCTCACGGATTTTCCGGTCTGGCTTTTTTAAGAGGGCAGTATCCGGGGTTGCCGGTGGTGGTGGTTTCCGGGTCGGATAATCTGGGAGTGATCCGGCGTGCGATTGACTATGGTGCATCAGGCTTTGTTCCCAAATCGTCTTCGCTGTCCAAAATCACCGAGGCGATATCGGCAATACTACAGGGTGCGGTGTGGTTGCCTGAGGATGTTGCCCAAAAGATAGCCAGAATGGAAAGTGCTTCAACCGAGTTTTCCAATAAACTGGCAACCTTGACGCCGCAGCAATTTAAAGTGCTCGGAATGCTGACGGAGGGGTTGCTTAACAAACAAATTGCCTATGACCTGAATGTTTCCGAGGCAACAGTCAAGGCGCATATCACCGCGTTATTCAGAAAACTGGGAGTGAGAAACCGAACCCAGGCTGTAATTGCCGTCCAGCAACTGGACGTCGAAGCCATTGATGAGGTCGCCCAACCTGCTTCTGGTGCCTGAGATCAAAGCGCCGCCGCTTCTACTAGCATGTCTTCCTCTTGCTCATCATAAGGCCCGTTATTACAAGTGGCTATCTGGTTGCCGCCATTGTTAATTGCCCTGCGCAGTGCTTCTTCGGTTTGCAGTATCAGTTCAACTTCACTGCTTCCACTATCAGGTATACAGCAATTTACGGCAATACTGGCAGTAAACCTGATCTCAGCATCTTCGTATTTTATTACTATCTGTTCGATTTTTTTCCGAATCTTCTCTGCCAGTTTCTTTGCGCTTTCATAGGGGGTGCCCGGAAGCAGGATCACAAATTTATCGCCACCATATCTTGCCACTATATCGACCGACCGGTTGAAGAGGCTGGATATGGAGCGAGCCATTTCCCTGATGGACTCATCAGCAATTTGCTTGCCGTAGTTTTTGTGTATTCGCTGGAAGTGGTCAACATCAATCAGTAAAACTGACACTGGTGTCTCTTCTCTTATTCCTCTCTTAAATTCATAGGCGAGACGAGCCTCGAAAAAACGATGATTTTTGAGGCCGGTGGCATGGTCAATGGTGTTGAGCTCAGCGAGCCTGGCAGACTTTTCTTCGAGAGAAAATCTGGCGTTTAATGAAGTAAAGTATTCCTTTCTGTGGAGGCTGGCAAGCACGCAAAGTCCGGGCAGGTAAATGAGGGAAAGCCAGATTACAGACTCTGAATTGGTAACATTTCCCGAATACAATGCCGCTCCCAGAGGGCCGACCAGCAAAACCAGAAAGATGATGGCACACTCGCGGCAAGGTGCGAGCGAAAACACGCCACCGGCACATAACCCGGTGGTGGCGATAAAAAGCGGCACAGAGAAATCTGCAAAACCGGGGGTGGTCAGCATGTAGTATGAAATACTGCCCCATACTCCTCCAGACAGGAACACACCGGCATACAAAGGCCAGAGTGAATCGGTTTTTTTGTGATAAGTACGAATGAAAAGAACCCTGGCACCGGAGACTGCAACCACCAGGGCGGTGAACAGCATTAACAGGGTTTTCTGAGATTGCCCGGTAGTGGAAGAGACGGAAGGTAAAACAACTGCAATCCAGCCAAGAAAATAGACGATCGAGCCGACGACCGAGCGCCTTGCAAGGTCGCCTCCCAGCTGTTCCATTGCCTGTTTATGATATTTGGGGTTTACCAACTTGCGCATGGCTTTTTACTCGCACCTGAAAAAGCAATCGGCAATCACTGACGAACTTTGCTCTTGTTCCTGGTCTTGTTGCTACAAACACATCTGCAATTATTACAAACACAATCGCAACTACTGCTACAGTCCTCACCAGTCACCGGATAAGGTTTCTGGCGAGTTGCGATGGCGACGCTTGTATGAGTTTGATATATAAGGAGAATAATAATTCACCGCAACACACCACTACCTATGCTGTCAGAAAAATCTAGTATTAACATACTAATTTGAGCGGTTGAACAGAAAGGAAACCCGGATATTACTTTTCGTCCGGGTTGGTATCGAGTTCTTTGGTGCGACGTTTCAGCTCTTCGGCGAGAATTTCTTCTGCTGTCCGGTTCTCTTCTTCCTGAACTTTTTCCTGTTCAGCAATAAAATGTAACGACAGGTCAAATGCTTTACGGGTAAACTCCAGCACTTTTTCAAAGCCTTCATCGGAAAGCCGCCTTGCGGAATCATCGGAGCGATAGATGTTCATAAATTTGCGTTCTCGCTCAAAGTGCAAGGGAATTCGACCCAAACCCCAATCGTTAAGAATACTCCATATTTCCGGGTTGTAGGTTCGGGTATATTTCAGAATAAACGGGATCGGATCGTTTCTGGCGAGCAGGGCAGACAGCCGGAGTATTAGCTCAAAAGACAGAGTGGCGGTACCGTTTTCCACTGCCTCCAAAAGGTTCTTGTCCTTAAGGTTAATGGCATCGCTCAACTCGCTTATTGTCAAGCCTGCCACTTTCCTCAAGTCTCTCAGGGATTCACCGGCAGATACCATCAGTTTTAGCTGATCCTGCGAGCGAATCAATGCTTTGCCCACTTTAAAAGAGGTGCCGGTTGTTTTTCTGGCCAGTTTAATGGCAGAGTTTGTGATATCTGAAAGGCGATGTATCAGGGTTGTAAGGTTTTCTTCCCTGGGAGGAGGGGGTTCCGAGCTGCCGCCTTTGGCAGCCTTTGCCTTTTTTTGAACGGGTGGTGTGCTGGAGTCGGCCGGATTCTCGGTGCGCTGGGATGAATGGTGACCATGCTTGTCCGGGGTCTGATGTGTCTCCGAGCTGCTTCGGTTGTCTTTCGATTTTTCAATATCGCTCATAGGTGGTATATCCTGACATAATGTCTCGGTCTTCAACGGTATCGCAATCTTTGAACGCGGGGCATGGCAAGCCGCCTGAAACGACTGCTAGATCGGGTTGTTTGCATGCGCAACCTGTTTGTTTAACCGGGTTAGATCCAGCAGAACTTCTGCACTTTCCTTGATCATCAGGTCGTGTTCTATTTCTTTATCATGGCTTTTTTCCGCTTCCTTCCCGGTTTCATTTTCAAGCTCTTCGTATGAAGTCAGCAGTTTTTCATGGTTTGCCGCTCGTTTGGCGTTGAGAATGCGCAGCTGTTCGCTTTGCTTGTGGTCCTTTTCTTCGATACGCACCTTTTCGTTGAGAGAAATATACTTGCGAGACTTTTCCTTGTTGAGAAAGTCGATTTCTTCAAGCAGTGCCTGGTAGTTGGCATTATTCGTCATTCTTTCTTCGTGGCGGCTTTTTAACAGATCACTGATTGCCGAGAAGGAACCACTTTTTTGAAAGTCAACCTTGCTGATCTGATCCCACGGCAATGCCTCCGGAAGCGCATCTTCTCCAATTTCAGTCTTGTCAATGGGGGATGGCATGGCTATATCGGGCAATACACCCTTATGTTGCGTGCTGGCTCCGGATACCCGATAGAATTTTGCCTGGGTCAATTTCAGTTGCCCATGCATCAACGGCTTGAGTGACCTGATTTGTTGAACGGTTCCCTTGCCGAAAGTTTGGTCGCCAATAATGATCGCTCGCCCGTAATCCTGCATGGCACCAGCAAAAATTTCTGAAGCCGAGGCGCTCATGCGGTTAACCAGCACGGCCATTGGCCCATCATAAGCGACGCCTTCTTCCTGGTCCCGCAGTACATCGAGACGTCCTCTGGCATAGCGAATCTGAACTGTCGGCCCCTGGTCTATAAACAGGCCGGTCAGCGAGTTTGCTTCTCCCAGAGAACCGCCGCCATTGTTTCGCAAATCGATAATCAACCCGTCAATGCCCTCTTTCAATAACTCTCCGAGCAGCCGTTTGACATCCGAGGAAGTTCTTCGGGCATTGGCGTCGCCCCGTTGAATGGCCTGAAAATCTGCGTAGAAAGTGGGAACATCGATAATTCCAAACTTTCTTTTCTCGCCGTCACGCTCGACTTCGATAACGGAACTCCGGGCTGCCTGCTCCTCCAGATTAACCTTGTCTCTGACGATGGAAATCTCCTTCGTGATGGTTTCATCTTGTGATTCTGCCGGAATAACCTGAAGCTTGACCACGGTTTGTTTCGGGCCTCTGATAAGATCGACAACCTCATCAAGACGCCAGCCCACCACATCAACCATTTCCCCGTCTTTACCTTGCCCAACGGCAACAATTCGGTCAGCCGGCTGCAGATCGCCCTGTTTGTCAGCAGGCCCGGCGGGAACCAGTCTGAGGATTTTGGTGTACTCGTTGTCGGTTTGCAGTACCGCGCCAATACCTTCCAGAGACAGGCTCATGTTAATGTTGAAATTTTCCGACGTTCTCGGGGAGAAATACTGCGTGTGAGGGTCGAACACGCCGGTAAAGGCATTCATGTACACCTGAAAGGCATCCTCATTATTGGTTTGCATCAGGCGGGAAAGCTGGCTCTGGTAGCGCTTTTTCAAGGTGGTTACAATGTCTTCCGGTTTCTTTTTCGCCAGTTTAAGGCTGAGAATGGCGGCCTTAACCCGTTTTCGCCAGAGATCCTTTAATTGAGCTTCATTTTCAGGCGATTGCTCATCTTTCCGGTCAACGAGAATTTTTTCATCTTTTGTGAAGTCGAAGGTTGCCAGCCCCTTGTCGAGCAGCTTGAGAGAGTACTGTAATCGCTCGATTACCCTGCGCTGATAGCGGTTGTAGATGCGGAACGCCGGGTCAAGCTGACCGGATTTCAGTGCCCGATCAAGCTCTTTTTTGTACTGTTTGAATTCGTCAATATCACTTTCCAGGAAATACAGTTTCTGATTGTCGAGCGAGTCCAGGTAATTATCAAAGACTGTTTTGGAAACCTCATCGTCAATGGTCAGGTTTTTGTAGTGATAGCGCTGCAATTGATAGGCGATCAGTGCACTGGTTTGCATTTGTTCCTTTTGCGGGCTGAGCGGGGTGAACCCGGTGTCATTGGCAAGTTTGGCCTGAACTCCCCAGCTCATCAGATATAACAGCGTGAGGAAGAAACTCTTTGCCAGCAGCGGACGGCTTGTTAACGATGGCTTTTCAGATAGTTCTCGATAGTTTTTCACAAATTCCATTCTCATTATTAATCATCAATCGCGGCAGAGTGCGCTTGTCATACTCGCCGTCCGGGCCGTTAGTGGCTGCCAGGCGGCCAGCTAATATAATTCATCGATTCCAGGATTTTAAATCAGTGGTGACGATATGAACAGACACAGCCGAGTTAATTATTAGTAATTGCAATGTGCCGCCCTGCTATTCGACGGAATACCGTGTGTTGATGACCGGGTTGAAACTGCCTGTTCGGGGAATGGGGAACGGTTTTGCCGAGCGAATCGATCAGCCGGTTACTTAGTCCCCCCTGAAAAACACCCAACCTTATGAATTTTATTAAAAATCTTTCATTTCAGGGAGATAAATTCGACCAAAAACAGTATACTGATTCCTTCATTCCTGGTCGAAAACGGAATAAAAATGCGTTCATCCTGCTCTGCCAACCAC
>PDWI01001292.1_pt1 | contig 39721 bp, 30 predicted proteins | sample 1430891 | NCBI WGS metagenome assembly PDWI01 (sample SAMN01162508, study PRJNA174530) | Oral metagenome, whole genome shotgun sequencing project. | biome: Marine environment; feature: Marine mammal; material: Swab sample of the gingival sulcus; isolation source: swab sample of gingival sulcus... | reverse complement strand
TTATCGCCTGAATATTAACGGAAAAACAGTCAAAACAAATAAATGTTTGCTGTTGAAGTAAAAAAATACTGCTTAAAATCCCCGTCTCCGAAAGAGCGGGGATTTTTTTATTTTCGTATTGTCAGACAGCTTTACAAATTCTTTCTGATTCATTGCGAGCCATTCTGATTCTTATTTTTATTTCACTTTCAGAAAGACCGGCAACATCCAAATGATATTCACAGGCAAGAGTGAAAAGCTTTGCCAAACGCTCAGTTTTATTGCCTGAGATTAAATCAAGGTCATCTTTGACGCTTAAACTTTGTCCGAATTCGTCAAAAAGCATAATCTCGGGATACATGCCGGTTAAAAATTCTGCAATTTTAAAATCAACCAAAAGCACATAGTCTTTCAAAAACAAAAACGACTTTTTTTTAGGCAATTCGTCAGGATATATTTCTCTGTACTGTTCTTCGCTTATTGAAATTAATTTTTGTTTATAATTTTGAGAATTAATTCCGATTCGATATAAATTTTCCATCTCTTCTCCGGACTATAATTTTTATACCCGTAAATGCAATTATTCTGCCAAACAGGAAGAGACATGCTAAAATATTATTTTAAAAGAAAATAGCTTATTAATAAAAAAAGGGAGAGGAATATTTTTCCCTGCTCGAAACAGAGAAGAACAAGAATTTTTTCAGATGCAGAAAAAATTATTCGGTTAAAAGTCGAAAAACGTTAAAATAAAACAGGCATTTTTTATAATAATCCGCTGTATTTGCGAAAATAAATTTCAAGACAGAAAATAAAAATCAAAAAAGATATAAAAAATTTATTTTTGCAAAGATCTGTTTCTTCCGATTCGACAACAGATATAAAATCAACTTTCTCAAAATCCGGAGCGGAAGATATTTTAAAACTTTCGCCGTCGGTTAATTTAGCTATTCTGTTAAGATTATTAAGATTAAAACCCCTGTCCTCAGTCTCTATGGAGACATCTTTTATCTCAAATACTCCTTTCTCCGATAATTTTTCGTCTTCAACCGACAAACGCCAATTATAATTACCGGATTTCAAAGCAGGAATATCAACCGTAAATTTTCCGTTATCCTCAGTTAAGAAATCATTAAATATTTCTTCTGATCCCGAAAAAATTTTAAAGGAAGACTTTACTTTATCCAATCTTTGCATTTTCTCATCCATAACAATAACTTGAGGTCTGATTTTTTCGCCCTTAAAATATATTTTTTTCAAATCGGAGACAATAACTCTTTCATCCAAAGATTGACTGAACCAGGTTAACAATCCATGCAAAAACGCATTAAATTTTTTTTCTCCTTTTATTTCAAATTGCCATAAATTTATAACAGGAAACCAAGCGACATGAGATTTACCGTTTAATTGATACAAAAAAGCCGGAGACTTTTCTTCGTTTTCGATAATTAATAATTTTTTGGCGTTTTTATCGGGTTTGACGTAAAAATATTCGGTTTGCGGAAAATCTCCGAAATTAACAGCGGAAAGTTCTTTTAAAGAGTTAAATTGTCTAGCATCGTGTCCGAGAGCAACCGTTCCGTTAAAAGATGATTTTATTTCCAAAGCTTTTCCCGGCAAAATATCCCGTAAATCTTCCGATGCTCTTCCTATACAAATAAGTCCTGTTCCCCGGGAAATCCATTTCTTTACCGTTTCCGTTTCATCCGGTTTAAATTTAATTTCTTCGGTATTCAGAAAAATAACCGTATTCGGTTCTTCCCGGAAAATTTTTTTTCTTGATATTTCATCTCCTTTTCCGAAAAACTTGCCTTGTTTATACAAAAAAACATTCAAAGAAAGTTCTGCCATTTCATCGATAATCCTGTTTAACATTTTAAGATTCCAATCAGGTTCGGCAGTAAAAACAATAATTTTTTTTTCATTTAAACCGACATTCACAATTAATTGCGAAGAATCTGTTTTTTCATTGTTTTCTTTCAATAAAACCTTTATTTCCGCTATCCCTTCTTTATCTATGTTAAGAGAAGTCTCAATAGATTTCTTATCGTTTACTTTAATTTTTTTCAATAATTTACCGTCTTTCATGAAACTCAGTTCGGCATTTCTCAAAGCAGAAGAGAACTCTGTTTCAACCGGCAATAATTCTCCTTTTGATATATTTTCAGGATAATAAATTCGAGTAATTTTCTCCCCCGATTTTTCAATAACCGAATCCGGTAAAATTGTATTTATGCGAATACCTGTTTCGCTCAAAAAACCGATCTCTGAATCATGAATCCAACCGTCTGAAATCAAGGTCATTTGATTCATATCTTCCGTTACCTCGGTTTTTATTATTTTTTTAATTGTTTTCTTTAAATTTGTATTGTTTCTTTCTCCTCCGACTCCGTCGGCAAAAGCAATTTCTTTTATCTTATAACCGGCTTTTTCTATTTTATCGTAAATTTTTTCTATTTTATCAGTCGGAAATTTATAATTTGCTTCAGAATCTGTCATACTCAAAGAATTATCTTTCAAAACAATCATTTCGGGAGCTTTTTTTCTTTGATTTTTAAATCTTAAGACAGGACTTAACATAAGGGTCAGCAAAAGAAAAACTGAAGTAAAACGCAATAAAGCAAAACCTGCTTTAGCTTTAAAAGAAAGCTCCGGCAAAGTTCTCCGATAAAAAATATATGTTACGATAACTGAAATTAAAAATCCGAAGATAAGCATTTGAACTCCTGATAATAAAAAATAAACAATAAAATTAAAATAACGGTAAAAAAAATCTTTCGGGACTCGTCAAGGCGGAATAAAAAAAAGGCACGTTATCCCAACGTGCCGCAATATTAAAAATTTTCGTTTTTCAGAATTTCCATCTTGCATTAAAATTAAATCCGACTCCCTTGACCGAATTACCGGGGAAAAAAGCGCCGAATGAACTTACGGAAAAATCCAAATCCATAAATTCCGGACGAATACCGAAACCGTAAGATAAGCGGTAAGGTCTGTCATTGGTTCCGTTTTGGAATCCCATAGCCAACGGAATAATTTCTTTAATAAAATACTCGGTTGCAACGGAAACCTTTAATTCATCAGTCCATACGCTTTCATTTTTCATTCCTTTTTGAAAATCAATCGAAGCATTCCAATCAGGTAAGATTTGATACAAAGCTCCTAATTTAATAATTAAGGGCAAAGAAGTCGAGAAATTGCCGATAGCCGAAGTCGTATCTGTCTGAGTATAAAAATCTTCGGAGATCTCGGCAAGATAAATACTGTCGGAATTGACGGTAAAAATATCTTCTTCAGTATTTCCGTTCCAAGTAATTTTTCCGAAAATATTGTCAAAAACCAACCCTGCCGATAAATTTTCAATCGGCTCGACAGCAAAACCTATAATAAATTTTTGACCTATGCCGGATTCAGCTCGAGTAATATGAATTTCATTTTTCATGTCCAAACCTCCTTCATCGGCATCAAAAACGCCTTTGAAGGCAGTTGTTTCGGCTGTTCCCAGTCCGATTAGAACATCTGCGGCAAAACCGACTCTTACGGTCGGCATTCTTTCGTTTTCTCGCAAAGACGGAATCATTGTCTGCAAATCTGTCTGATAAGCAAAAGCTATATCCGTGTAAGAAATTGCATCTAAGGAGTTATTCTTTTCCGTAAATAAATATTGTTCTCCGTATTCGTTTCCAAAGAAAATAAGATCGAAATATTTTTTGGATATTTTAGCTTTTATTTTACCGAAAGTCGAAACTGAAAATCCCCAATTATCCCTGGAACAGGCTAACATTTGATTGCTGAAAGAAGCTCCCGCTCTTAATGATCCGTCCAAATCTCCGATAAACTTTTCTTTATCTTCTTCATCCAAATATTTACCTGACACATTATTTAATTTATTCATGGACATAGAGTTATTATAAGCATTAAAATTTAATCCCATGAGAAATCCGAAGTCATTTCTTTTTTCTCGATTCATAATATTAGCGGGATTTTCTCCAATAGCATAAATTCCGTTTGAACGCTGTAAATAACTTCCCGCATACATTCCGGAATAAGACCAATCGGAAGCGAGAACCAAAGCAAAATTCATTGCAAATAAAGCAAAAATTATTTTTCTCATTTTATACTCCCCTTATTTTTCCGATATATGAGCAGATAATTCAATATATCCGGTTACTCCGATATAATCTTCAGATTTGATCTTAACAGGTTCCCCGCCTGAGTCCTTGAAAACAAATCTTGTTCCGAGATACAATTTATCAGTTAAAAATATCATCAAATCTTCATGCGATAATTTTAGTCTTATTTCAGATACAACGGGTGATGTTTCTCCTGTTTGATTATCAGACAAAGCAGGTTCAAAAGAGGTATCTTCATCTTCTCGCGGAATTTTTAAAACAGGGTTTTCAAAAACATCTTCTTCGTTATCGGCAAAATATAAATGAGCAATTGCTCCGCCCGGCACAGAATTTTCCAAATTCAAAATAAATTCAGCGTGATTGGCTCTTTCTTCAATAATCTCTTGGTTATCCGAGCTTATATCTATTTCCTGAATTTCGCTAGGTTGAATATAATTGCTGTCGGCAACCTGAGTATCGTCTTCAAGCTCGCTGTTGTTGATCAAAATCATCTCAAAAGGAACTTTGCTTTTATGGGTCCCCGAGACTTTTACGCCCTCTCTGATGTACCCCGTAACAACTTCTCCCTGCTCGTTTTTATTTCCTATAATCAGATATGACTCATCAAGAGTTACTTTTTCGGGATAAGTATTTAATAAAGCATCAATTTTTTCTCCCTGCAAAATAACGGTTGTACTCTTAACCTCGCCATTTTCGGCATGTTCCAAAATGACTTTGTCAGTTTCGTCTATTATTGCATAATTTGTGATACCGCTTGTCATGTTGTAAGCTGAAATTTTTCCGTAAAAAGTACAGTCAAATCCTATCGGATTATCTATATCAAAAATCAATTTTGCTCCGTGCTGATTCAGAGTATTTTCGATGCCAACAGGATATTCTATATCAATTTCGGTACTGTTGTCTTCAATATCCAATCTCTTATTGAAAACTTTTCCTTCCACATAAGAAAACTTCATTTTTTCATAGGAAAGAGTTAAGTCAAAGTCATCAAGACTCGCGCCGTCATTCGCTTTTATTTCGACGGTAAATCTTAAACTGTCTAAAACTTCCTGAGGACCGAGAGTATCGTCTTTTATTATAAAATTACTTAAATCTTCAATTGTTTCCGTTCCGAAATTTCCGTTGAAAACTTTAGTAAAAGGTTCTGAATCGGAGGTTTCAAAAACATTCTCAAAAGTAAAGGATATTGATTCTATATATTCCGGGTGTTCTAAATTATTGAAAGCAAAATGCAAATACCATTCGGAAGTAACGGCATATCTCAATTCTATTTCGTTCTCTTCATTTTCGTTGTCAAGAGGCAATCCGCCTCTTTTAACAATATCAGTCGAAATCAAATTCATTTTTTCGGAATTTTCGGAAATTGTTAAAATATCGCTGCTCACTTCCAAAGAAGTAATATCACCCGTATTTTGATAATACATAATACCGTCTTCACTGACAATATTCACGGAATCCTGCAAGTCATATACATAATAATTTTTATTTATCAAGGGAATTTCCAGATTAACATCCCATTCGGGAGTCTCCAATTTTTTAATGCAACCGACAAACAAAAATAAAAGAAAACAAATCAAAATAAGCTTGTATGAATTTTTCATTTTACCGCCTTTAATATAAACCGTTAACACTTCCTTTAGTTATTTCGGGATCAAAATTAATTTCTATTTTTCGTTCAGTCGCAGCATCCAGAAAATCTTTTAAAATAATTTTACCGTGTCCTCTGACAACCGATTCGTCTTTTGAAGAGAAAAAAACATATTTAAGCTTAAAAATGTCAAGATCAACTAACATTCTTTTTAATAATTCAGCTCTGATTAACTCTCCGAATGCCGGATGAAAAGGTCCGGAAACAATATCTTCTTTATTTATGTCGGAATGTAACCCGACTTTGGCAATACGTATCCCGGCTTTTCGGAAACGCAAAACGGCATCAGCAGAGAGTTCAATTGCCCGGGTCAAATCAAGCGGTTTGTATTCTCCCTTGACATATAACTTTTCCAATTCTGTATCTTTCAGAATAAGAAGAGGGTATATTCTTACAAAGTCAGGTTTTATTTCCAAAGTTTTGTCAACCGTAAAATTCCATGTTTCTTGCGAAAATCCGGGAAGCCCGGGTAAAAACTGCATCCCCAGGCGAAAACCTTTTCTTTTTATAAGATGACATGATTCGGCTGCTTTTTCTCCCGAGTATCCGCGTTTGCTTTTTTTTAAAACTCCGGAATGCAAACTTTGAATTCCCGTTTCGATTGTCGTTACTCCGAACTCTTTAAGTTTATCAAGAATTCGGCAATCAATGAAATCAGGACGAGTAGAAACTCTTATGTCATCCAAGTCTTTCCTGAATTTTCTGATAAACTCAAGCCAATAATCCTGCTCTTCCTCAGGTAAAGCGGTAAAAGTTCCTCCGTAAAAAGCAACCCCTCTGGTTTTTCCTCGGTTATATAAAATAAATTTTTTCAAATCTGATTCCGGAGCAGATTGCAAATCTCCGGATTTAGTTATTTTAAATTGATTGCAAAAAATACAATTGAAAGGACATCCCCGGTGAGGAATAAAAATCGGATATATCTTCATATTTCCAATTTAAGGCAAGCTTCTTTAGCTGCATTTTGCTGGGCTTTTTTCTTGCAAGCTCCTTCTCCGATACCGGCAATCTCGTTTTGAATCAAAACTTTAACCCTGAATATTTTTTTATGATCAGGACCGGATTCGCTGATCAACTGATAATCCGGAGTTTTTTTGTACAAACCTTGAGTATATTCCTGAAGTTTGCTTTTATAATTTATAAATTCGCTCTTTTTTATATCTTCTTCAAAACCGTCCAAAATAAAATTATTGATAAACTCTTTTGCTTTATCCATATTTGAATCAAGATAAACGGCACAAATCAAAGATTCTGCCGCATCTGCCAGAATAGAGCTTTTATGCCTTCCGCCCGATCTTTCTTCTTCCTCCGAGATTAGTATATAACGTCCCAAATTAAGTTTTCTTGCTTTTTTTGCCAAAAATTTGGAACAAACGACTTTTGATTTTATTTTGGAGAGACTGCCTTCCCGGCTGTTCGGGTATTTGCCGAAAAGCATTTCAGCGACTGCCAACCCCAGAATGGAATCTCCCAAAAACTCCATTCTTTCAAAAGCAGAAATAACTTTATGGTCAGGATTTACTTTTCTCAAAAAAGATACATGGGTCATTGATTCCCGGAGCAGATCAAGATTATTAAATCGGTAATTTATCTTTCTTTGCAATTCATCAACAATTTTGATCCACTCGCTATATTCTTCGGATTCTTTGGTTTTATTGCCGACAGAAATAAAATAGTCAAAAATTCCTTTAAAAATTCTGTTCATATTTCCTTCGTAAAATAAAAATTATAAAATTGTCGCAAACAGAAAAAATTGAGTACAAAAAATAAGGGCGAATTACGCCCTTAATTTTATTGAGAATACTTTTTTAAAATAATAACGCCGTTATGTCCGCCGAATCCCAAAGAATTGCTTAAGGCATAATTTACGTCTTTTTCTTCCATTCCGTTACTTACATAATCAAGATCACAGTCGGGATCAGGATTAAACAAATTCACCGTAGGGTGAATTTTTCCTGTTTCAATAGTCTTGCAACAAACAATTGCTTCTATTGCCGCAGCTGCTCCCAAAGTGTGTCCTGTCATTGATTTTGATGAACTTATTTTTAAATTTCGGGCATGTTCTCCGAAAATTGTTTTAATGGAAGACGTTTCATTTTTATCGTTAAGAGGCGTTGATGTTCCGTGAGCATTTATATAATCAATTTTTTCGGGCTCAATTCCCGCATCTTTGACGGCAATTGCCATTGCTCTGGCTCCTCCTTCACCGTTATCGGCAGGAGCTGTTACGTGAAAAGCATCGCAAGTTGCTCCGTAACCGACCAACTCGGCATAGATTCGAGCTCCTCTGTTTACAGCGTGTTCAAGTTCTTCCAAAACCAGCATTCCTCCGCCTTCTCCCATAACAAATCCGTCTCTTTCCGCATCAAAAGGTCTAGAGGCTGTTTTAGGATCGTCATTTCTGGTGCTGAGAGCTTTCATGGAACTGAATCCTCCTACCGAAAGAGGAGTAACCGCAGCTTCCGCTCCTCCGGCAAAGATAATATCTGCATCACCGTAAAGGATTGATCTGTAAGCTGTTCCTATAGCATGATTAGCCGAAGCGCAAGCTGAAGTGATATTAAAATTAATTGCTTTTAAATTATATTTGATAGCAATATGCCCGGCGCAAATATTGGAAATCATTTTCGGGATGAAAAAAGGACTTATGCGTCTGGGTCCCGACTTGTGAAGTTTAACGGCTTCTTCTTCAAAAGTAAGCATTCCGCCTATACCGGCTCCGAAAATAACTCCTGCCCGTTCCGGATCGAAATTGCCTTCTTGCAAGCCGGAATCTTGCATGGCTTCATCGGCGGCAATGATTCCGAATTGAGCATATTTATCTATTTTTTTGGCATCTTTTGCTTTAAAATAGTCTTTTGGATTATAGTTTTTTACTTCGGATGCAATCTTGCACGGAAATTCTTCGGGATCAAAATTTGTGATTATATCAACACCGCTTCTTCCGTTTAAAAGTCCTTCCCAAGTTTCTTCAACATTTTTACCGACACCGTTAATTGTTCCGAGACCGGTAATTACAACTCTTCTTTTATTCATAATTAATTAACCTCATATTTTGTCTTACGCAGTTCTCAGAAACGTAAAATACAAAATTTTCTCCCAAGGAGATAAAAAAATAAAAAGAATTGCCCTTTTATCGGGCAATTCTCAATTTTAATCAGGCATCAAGTTTACTTTCAAGATACTTGATGGCATCGCCGACTGATTTAAGTTTTTCGGCATCGCTGTCCGGAATATCAAGGTCAAATTCTTCTTCAAACTTTAATATAAGTTCAACCGTATCGAGAGAGTCTGCACCGAGATCTTCAATGAAGTTTGCTTCGGGTTTTACTTCGGAAGCATCTACATCAAGTTCTTCTACAATAATTTCCGTTACTTTTTGCTTAATATCCATTTTATTCCTCCTGGGTATTTTACATTACCAAGCCGCCGTCAACAGTTAAGGTCTGTCCGGTAATATATCTTGCTTCATCAGATGCTAAAAACAAGCAGGCATTTGCGATATCCTGCGGTTTCCCCATTTTTTTCAAAGGGATTGCTTTAGCATATTCGGCAATAATTTCTTCGCTTAATTTTGCCGTCATTTCAGTTTCAATAAAACCGGGAGCAACGGCATTTACTCTTATGTTGCGAGAAGCAAATTCCTTTGCAGCCGATTTTGTCAAGGCAATCAATCCGGCTTTTGATGCGGCGTAGTTTGCCTGACCGGCATTTCCGGTCAATCCGATAATCGATGCCATGTTGATAATAACTCCGTCTCGCTGCTTCATCATAATCCTTGATATTTTTTGAATACAAAGAAAAGCGCCTTTAAGGTTAATATCAAGCACGGAATCCCAATCTGATTCATTCATTTTAAGAATTAAGGTATCTCTGGTAATTCCGGCGTTGTTCACCAAAACATCAGCAGATCCGAATTCTTTTTTTATTTTTTTAAAATTTTCTTCGATACTTTCGGAATCTGTAACATCAGCTGCAATTCCGACCGCATCGAAACCTTTATCTTTAAGTTTTTCGCAAGCCGCATCTACGGATTCGGGATTAAGATCAAGAATAAAAACGCGAGCTCCTTTTTCGGCAAAAGACTCGGCAACGGCAAATCCTATTCCTCTTGCCGCTCCGGTTACGATAACATTTTTTCCTTTCAAACCGGTCATAACTCATTAACTCCTTCCAAAACTTTTTCAACGTCTTCGAGTTTGTCTATTCCGTAAACCTTAACTTTACGATTAATTTTTTTTATCATTCCCGCCAAAACTTTTTTGGGTCCGAATTCAAAAAAGACATCAACGCCTTCTTCAATCATTTTTTCAATGCAATCAACCCAGTAAACCGAAGAAATTACCTGTTTGGCAAGATTACTCTTGATGACGGAAATATTCGTTTGCGGTTCTGCATCGACATTGGAAACAACCGGTATATCAGTTTCGTTAAAAGTAATTTTTTCCATTTCTTTCGTAAGCATTTCTCCGGCTTTGGCAATCAGCGGAGAGTGGAAAGGACCGCCGACTTCAAGCATAACAACTCTTTTTGCGCCGGCTTCTTTAGCCATTGAGCAGGCAAGTTCAACGCCTTCTTTGGTTCCGGAAACAACAGTTTGTACGGGAGTATTGAAATTTGCGGCAACAACCAATGCCTTTTCGCTCGCTTCTTTACATATTTGCGAAACTTTTTCTCCGGAAAGACCCATAACAGCAGCCATTCCGAAAGGCTGCCCGTCATTTGCCTCAATCATAAACTCTCCCCGTTTATGAACAAGATACATGGCATCTTCCAAAGATAAAACTCCGTTGGCAACCAAAGCCGTAAATTCACCCAAAGAATGTCCGGCAACATAGTCAGGTTTTATATCAAGGGCAGATTGCAGTTTTTGCATTGCAACAACGCCGTGGAATAAAAGAGCCGGTTGAGTAAAACGAGTTTCTTTAAGCAATTCAGAGGGACCGTCCGCCATGATTTTCGCAAGTGTTACGTTATTTTCTTTGTCAAATTGTTCCAAAACATTTTTTAATTCCGGTCTGTCTTCCGTAAAATCAGAAGCCATTCCGACATATTGAGCTCCCTGACCGGGAAATATAAAAGCAATTTTATGATTTTTTAAAGACATAATTCCTCCCGAATCATATGCGAATAAGCATACTGCCTGATGTTAAACCGGCTCCGAATGCAGCAAACAAAACCAAATCGCCATGACGAACTTTTCCGCTTGACATAACATCATCCAACGCAATCGGAATCGAGGCGGCGGAAGTATTTGCATATTTTTCTATAACGGAAATAACTTTATTGCCGTCTATTTTAAGTTTTTTGCCCAGAGAAGCGATAATACGCATATTAGCCTGATGAGTAAGAATCCAGTCAATTGATTTAACATCGGCATGATTTCTTTTCAGAACGACATCGCAAGCTTTATACATGGATTTTACCGCCAATTTAAAAACCCGGTTTCCTTCCATACGAATAAAATGTTCTTTATTTTGAACGGTTTCAATCGAGGGTCTTTTTCTGGAGCCTCCGGCTTTAACAATAAGTAATTCAGGTAAACTTCCGTCAGCATAAATTTCAGAGTCTATAAAACGCGAAACATCGGTACTTTCCGCACGACTGTAAACAACCGCTCCCGCGCCGTCTCCGAAAAGAACGCAGGTACTTCTGTCCTCCCAATCAATAAGGCGACTGAGAACTTCCACGCCTATGACAAGGATATTTTTATAAATTCCGTTTTCGATATATTGTTTTGCAATGCTTGATGCGTAAACAAATCCGGTACAACCGGCGGACAAATCAAAAGCCGGACAATTATTTTTTATGCCGAGATGTTTTTGAACCAAGCAGGCGGTGGACGGGAAAGGATGATCTCCGGTAACGGTGGCGCAAATAATCATCTCAATATCGCGAGTTTTTAAACCGGCATTTTCTATTGCCTGTTTCCCCGCATGGTAAGCTAAATCAGAAGCGGCTTCGTCATCGGCGATAAAATGTCTTTCAAACATTCCTGTTCTGGTTTTTATCCATTCATCGCTTGTATCTATTCTTTTTTCAAGATCAAAGTTATTCACTGTTTTTTCGGGAAGGTAACGCCCTGTCCCGGATATTTTAGCATGGTAAACGTTCATATTTTGTCCCTTTCGTAATATTCTTGCACATGTTGAACAAAACCTGATTTTGCAATATCATTTGCAAATCTAACGGCATTTTTTATGGCTTTGGAATTCGAAGATCCGTGAGAAATTACGGAAATTCCGTTAACTCCCGCCAGTAACGCCCCACCATACTCAGAATGATCCAATTTAATTTTTAAGCTTTTGAAAACCGGTTTTAACAGCAAAGCTCCGAGTTTTGCCAAACCGCTTTTCATGATTTCTTCTTTCATCAAACCGAAAAGAGTCATTACGGCTCCTTCCATGGTTTTCATCATAACATTTCCGACGAATCCGTCACAGACGACGACATCAATTTTCCCGTCAAGAATATATTTCCCTTCTATATTTCCAACGAAATTCAAATTTTTATCTTCTTCGAGCAAACGATATGTTTTTAATGAAAGTTCATTTCCTTTTGTTTCCTCTTCGCCTATATTCAACAGACCGACTGAAGGATTTTTTCTGTTTAAAGAATATTGAGCATATAAACTGCCCAATCCGGCAAATTGCTGCAAATGTTCCGGTTTGCAATCGGCGTTTGCTCCGACATCAAGCAAAACAAAAGGTTTTTCCTTCCCCTGCACAATAACGGCTATTGCCGGCCGCAGAACATTTTTAATTCTGCCGAACGTAAACAAAGATGCTGTCATTACGGCACCGGTATTGCCTGCGCTTATAACAGCATCAACTTCATTGTTCTTATAAAGATGCAATGCTTTCAGGAGTGATGAATCCTTTTTCTTTCTGACGGAAGAAACGGCTTTATCGGACATTTCAATAACTTCGCTTGCGTGAAGAATTTTAATTCTGTTGCGATCATAATCGTATTCGGCAAGCTTACTTTCCAAGATATTTTCTTTTCCTACCAAAGTTATTTCTCGGCAAAGATTTTCTTTAATCGCCAAAACGGCTCCTTCAACCTCCGGCAAAGGAGCATTATCGCTTCCGAAAGCATCAATTGCAATTCGCATTATTCAGAAACTTCCAATACCTTTCTCTTTCCGTAATATCCGCACTTCTCGCAAACGTGATGAGGTCTTGCGGGTTCATTGCAATTGGGGCAATTTGTCCAAGCAGGCATTTCCGCTTTGTAATGAGTACGTCTTTTATCTCTTCTTGATTTTGACTGACGTCTTTTTGGTACTGCCATGATATCTCCTTTATTTCATCTTCTATACTATTTTAAATTATTATTTATCAATAAAATAACTAAATACAAATTATTTCAAGCGACAGATTATTTTCACACTTTTCTTTGTCAAGAATTTTGAAGAATCCCGAAAATCCCGAAATAAGGCAACAAAAAAATCCCTTCGCCTTAACGGTTCAGGGATTTAAGCAATATTCCGATTTATTTCATCATCAACATTTTTTTGATATTTTTATAATCCGAAGTCTCCATGGAATAGAAATAAACTCCTCCGGCAACATCTTTGCCTTTGTCGTCTTTTCCTTTCCAGCTTACGACATGTTTACCGGCTTTGAAAGGAGCATCGGCAAGAACTTTCACCAATTGTCCTTTAACGTTATAAATCATTATTTTAACATTATCGTTTTTACTTAAAGAAAACTCTATTTGAGTTTCGGGATTAAACGGATTGGGATAATTTTCTTTCAAATCCGTATAATAAACAACTTGTAAATCAGTCTCAGACACAACAAGATGAACTGTCCATTCTTTATTTACCGCATATTCTTCATCAGAGACCAAACAATCGATTATATAATCTCCCGACTCTTCAAGCGTAACAAACAACGAATCAGAATCATTATTTTGATTTTCGCCGTTGACAAGCCATTCGTAATTCAAGTTGCCTTCAACATCGAATGCCTCCACCGAAAAACCTAACGAGACACTGAGATTACCGGTAAAATCAAATTCCGTTTCTTCCGGAATAAAAGAAATTATTTCCGGCGCATCGTTAACGGGATTAACCGTTATATTCAAGCTGCTTTCGGAAAAATCCCTTTTTCTGAAAAAATAATTGAGAATATCGTTTATTCCGTCATCGGCGATAAAAGCAATTTGAGTTTCTCCGTTCCAATTTTCCAAGGAGCTGATAAAAGCAACGGGACCGGTAACGGAAACTTCTATATGTTCGGAATTAAATTCCGGAGTAAAAATCATTTCATCTCCGTCGGGATCAAAGAAATAATCATTAAGATTAATGCTTAAATCGGCAAAATCTTCATCCAATACCAAGTCTTCAAACTCTTGAATAACCTGCGGAGCATCGTTAACCGGAAGGCAGTTAAAAGTAACTTCTGCCGAGACTTCCGTTCTTCCGCCCTTTGCTCTGATATTGCGTGTAAGACGTTCTCCGTCGGATAACGCAAATGTTACTGCTTCCGATCCGTTCCAATTTTCGGGAGCCGATACGGTAAGCATAAAACCGTCAAATGACAAAGAAATTTCAGTATTTCCGGAAAAAGTCAAAGAAAGCTCTTCCGATTCATTATCTATATCGGAAATAAAGTCGCTTAAATCAAACTCAGCCGTTTCATCTTCGTTAAAATCAAATGAATCCGGCAAGTTTAATTCGGGAGAATCATTAACAGGCAAAACCGTTACGATTACGGTATCCTGAGATACGCTTCTGTCGGCATAATAAACTTGAAAGATAAAGTTACCGGAACCGAACCAATTCGGCTCGGCAGAAAAAACAACATCAGTCATATTAATATCAACGGTTATTTCTTCCGTATCCGAATCGATTAAATCTATTGCGCAAGATATTCCGTCGCAATCCGCAATATATTGAGCGAAATCAACATTCAAAGATTCGTCTTCGTTAAAAGAAAAACCGTTTTCGGGAAGATTTAAACTGACTTCTTCCGTAATTTCAATATATTGTTCTTTTACGATTGACTTTTCGGCGGCTAAAGATGCTGCCGTTAATCTTACAGAGTAAATTCCGGGGGCATCGTATTGCCAAATCGGATTTTGTTCCGCAGAGTCAACCGTTCCGTCATTATCGAAATCCCATTCCCGCGCTATCGGATTTCCCGTCGATAAATCGGAAAATTGAACATCCGCATTAATCATTGCCAAAGTATTTGCAACACTGAAATCAACCTCTAAAACAGGATGTCCGGTTACGTAATTGTTTTCCGTTTTCAAAGCAGGAAAGCCTTCATTAAAAACAGAAGAATTAATTGTTACGTAAGCATTTTCTTCAACAAGCAAACTTTCTTTTGCATCAAAAACCAAGTAAAAAAGCGTTCCGTCGTAAACATCGGAGTCTCCGGCTCCCGAAATATGCGCATTATAAGAATTTTCGTTTAAAATAAATGTCCAATCCTCGCACTCGCAACCGTTTTTATCAATTTCGACGAACTCAAGTTTATCGGTATTATAAGAGAAATTAATTTCAAATGAAGAAAATGCTTTTTCGGGAGAAATATCTTCGACGCAAACAGGAACTTTGACTCTTGCCTGCGGCTCGGCGTAAGTTTGAATTATTTTCAATCTGCCGTCATAAACCGTTATATCGGAAAGGTTTCCGGAAACGTTGACGGCATCTTCCGCAGAAATTTCGACCGGACCGCTTTTATGAGCGGTCAACAATCCGTTTTGATCAACGCTTGCAACTTCTTCGTTTGAGGAAGTCCAGACAACAGGCAGGGTTGCATTGTCAGAGACACTTAACTGAACGGTATTTCCGGCAAAAATTTCTACGTGCGCCGGAGTAATTTCCAAAACCGGAAGTTGTTTTATTTCACAATTTGCTTCTTCGGTATAAAACAAAACGTCTTCATTGAAAAATCCTGATTCAATGCGAATAATCCGGTTACCGTAATCTTCTTCCGTTGCCTCAAGAATCAATTCAAAAAACAATCCGTCTTCCGTCCAATTTTGAGATGAAGCAAGAGAGATTAAGGCATAGTTTCCGTAATTTTGAAAAGATGTCTCAGAGCCTTCGGCAATTGTATTTTCGGTATTTATTCCGATACATTCCAAATCATCTCCAAATCTTATATTAAATTGCAGAGAATTTACCTCAAGTCCATTTAATCCGGTAACATTTACGGGAATATTTACCGAGTTTGTTTGAAAGACCTCAGAATCTTCAGGAATAAGAGAAACAGGACGAATTTCAATTATTCCGTCATTCGTTCCGGAAACACCCTCTTCATCAGTTGCCGTAACGGTAACAATGCCTGAGGAAAGAGCAGTAAGAAGTCCGCTATCGTCGATTGAAGCAATATTTTCATCATCAACCTCCCAAACAATGTTCCCCGTATAAGCTCCGGAAACACTCATTTGCAAAGTTTTTCCTATACCCAGTATTTCGCTGTCCGGATCAACATTCAAAGACGGAGGATTAACAATGTAAAAAGAAATACCTGCAAAAGAAGCAGACGGCAAACCTTCGTTGAAAAAATTTTCGCTTACGGGGTTAAAGTTTACGCTCGCGTAATAAGCGTCGATTGCGCAAAATTTAAGATTCAGGATTCTGCCTGTCCCTTCCAAAGGAGAACTTCCGGCAGCCGCAATTTCAAGAACCCCGGGATTATCGGAATTTACGGCAATAAAACCGAATCCGTCACAAAGAGTTTCTTCTTCGGACAGTTCGATAAACTCCAAATGATCTTGGGAGTAAGTTATTCTGAATTCAAAAGAATAAATATTCGTCAAAACCGAATCTGTTTTAATCGGCAAAATAAATTCTTCGCCGGCAATGACATTGCCGACATCTTCAAAATAAACATTTACGTCTTCGGCAAAAAGTACTGCCGTTAAAAATAACAACATCATCAAAATATATTTTTGTAATTTCATATTTACCTCGATTATTTAATGAGGAACAGGTTTTGAATTCAACTTTTTTCCGGCTTTCATGCAACAGAAATAAACTCCGGAAGAAACTGCCGATCCGTTTGGATCTGAACCGTTCCGTTCAAAGCAGTTAATACAGGGCTTTACCTCTTCGTCAACAGTTTTTAACTTTTGTCTTATGTTTATTGATAAATTCTGCGTTACGGAAAAAATTCAAACATTCAATAAGCATAAAAAATTCCAATTATACTCAGGCTTAATTTATTTTTGAACATTTAATCAATTATTTTTGTTTTCGAGTTTATTTTTTTTAACATATTCGACAAATTCAACTCTTTATTCTGCGAATCAGGCATAAAAACAAACGGTATTTCTGCATTTCTGACGGATATTTTTGAAAGGACGAAAGACCAAAGAGGATACTAATCAAGCATTGACAATTTTTACGATGCTCCGGAGAGTATCGATTTAAACTCTCGGGGCATTCTTGCAGGCAAAGAGTTAACAATATTTTATTTTTTGAAGACAGAGATCAATAATCTCGTTAATAAAAATTTCAAAGAAATTTTACGTTTCGATAATTAAATATCTTACCTCGAAACCCAAAAAATAAACCCGGAGAACCGATAATCGATGCTCCGGGATTTTTTCGTAATTTAAACGAATTTTATCAATATCTGTAATGTTCAGGCTTGAAAGGTCCTTTCTTATTAACTCCGATATAACGAGCTTGTTTATCGGAGAGGATTGTCAAATTAACTCCCAACTTTTCAAGATGAAGTCCGGCAACTTCTTCATCCAAATGTTTGGGAAGACGATAAACATCTGTTTTAAGATCTTTTTGCCAAATTTCCATTTGAGCCAAAACTTGATTAGTGAAAGAATTGCTCATCACGAAAGAGGGATGACCCGTGGCATTTCCGAGATTTACGAGACGACCTTCGGAAAGAAGAATTATGCACGTTCCGTCTTTGAAAATTATCCTGTCAACTTGAGGTTTGATATTTACTTTTTGAACTCCTTCCAATTCATAAAGAGCATCAACCTGAATTTCGTTATCAAAATGACCGATATTGCAGACAATCGCGTAATCTTTCATTTGTTGCATGTGTTCAACCGTGATGACATCGCAATTTCCGGTTGCCGTTACAAAAATATCGGCTTCTTTAACAACATCTTCCAATCTTGCTACTTTGAAGCCTTCCATTGCCGCCTGCAAAGCGCAAATCGGATCAATTTCGGTTACGATAACTCTTGCTCCGAATCCTCTCATTGATTGAGCGCAGCCTTTTCCGACATCTCCGTAACCGCAAACAACCACAACCTTGCCGGCAACCATCACGTCAGTTCCTCTTTTTATTCCGTCAGCCAAACTTTCTCGACAACCGTAAAGATTATCGAATTTTGATTTTGTAACAGAGTCATTAACATTTATTGCCGGGAAAAGCAGAGATCCGGTTTCCATCATTTGATAAAGTCTGTGAACCCCGGTGGTTGTTTCTTCGCTGCATCCTTTTATTTTTTCGGCAATTTTATGCCAACGCTTGGGATATTTATCCATATCTTTAAGTATTTCCATGTTCATGATCTGCTGTTCTCTTCCCGCTGATGAAGGTTGAGGGATAACACCGGTTTCCTCAAATTCCTTTTCCAGACGAACACCTTCATGGATCATCAAAGTGGCATCTCCCCCGTCGTCAACAATCATATCCGGTCCTTCTTCTTCGCCGAAAAGCAATGCTTGTTTTGTACACTCCCAATATTCTTCAAGAGTTTCGCCTTTCCAGGCAAATACCGGAATTCCCGCTTTTACGACAGCTGCCGCGGCATGATCTTGAGTTGAAAAAATATTGCAGCTTGCCCAACGAATTTCAGCTCCCAATTCTTTTAAAGTTTCGATAAGAACCGCTGTTTGAACCGTCATGTGCAAAGAACCTGTTATTTTGGCTCCGGCGAGAGGTTTTTGTTTTCCGTATTTTTTGCGCAGAGCCGTTAAACCCGGCATTTCGGTTTCGGCAATATCAATTTCTTTTCGTCCGAAATCGGCAAGATTCAAGTCCGAAATTTTATAATCCATTAATTACTCCTTTATTTTTTATCATTATAATTAATTCAGGCAAAGAAAAATGCCTGCTCAAAATGACAAGAAAAAAATACATCTGTATAAAATAATGCTGATTAAGATCCGAAAAACAACTGAGGCGACAAATATTTTTAAAAATCATAAAATAAATGCTTGACTTACGAAGCAATGATAAGGATTTTGACTTTGCTGTTGGGGCATTAGCTCAGCTGGGAGAGCGCTACACTGGCAGTGTAGAGGTCAGCGGTTCGAGCCCGCTATGCTCCACCATATTTCCCTTTAACATTTCATTATTATTTTTTTATTTTATCAATCTTAAGCGGACACATAACAATACAATAATAAATTCATTGCCGGTCTGTTGTGATTTTTTTGCAAAATCTGTTAAAAATTTATTTGACTTTAACATGTGATTTTTAAGTTTATGGCTGACGTATTGATTATATAATATTGCAAATTTGGAGTAAAATTAATGAAAACAAGTTCTTTAGATGCGATGCTGTCATCTTTCGGTTTAGTTGATGAAAAAGAAATGTATATATTTTTGAAAAAAGACGAAAAAGAAAAATATAATAAATTTTACGAAAAAAGAGTTGTTCTGTTTCACAGATTACTGTATATTACCGGAATGCTTTTCCTTTCTTTATTCGGTATCTTCGATATAATTATTCTTTCCGAAAATTTCTTTAAGCTAAGCATAATTCGTTTTTTTATTATTGTTCCCAGTCCTCTGGTTGCATGGGGACTTACTTACACTGATTTATATAAAAAATACCATCAGGAAATAGTACTTCTTTGGGGTTATTTTGTTGCTATAGGCATATTGGTTATGTCCTCTTACGTTACGATGCCCTGCAAGCTGCTTTATTACGTCGGCATACTGCAGTTTTTCTTTTATTTTTGCGTTGCAATGAAATTGCGTACTTTGTACGTTATAATTTTTATTGTTCTTTTCATGGTTACTTATAATATTATAGTTAACTTTTTTATTTATACTCCTTTTACGGTAATAATGAGCAATAACTTTTTTTATTTGCACTCTTTACTCTTGAATTTATTTTTTGCAGTTTTAAACGATATTAAATCTGTCAGAAATTTCAGATTAAACGAAAACATAAAAAACTATAAAACTTTAATAGATTATTTTAAAGACAAAGAATTATTTATGAAAGCTTTGATTGATATAAATCTTCATGATTCCAATATAATTGCAAGATCGTTGAAAAAAACTGTCTTGTTTTTTGATTTGGAATGGATTATTGCTTACGAGAATAATGCTAAGTCCGATTATGTTGTAGAAGCAGGTTATTATGATAAAAATAAACGGGGCATGGAAATTGATTCCGTTTTAAGAATTGAATTTATAAAAGACAGTATTCCCGAAACGGTCAATTCCTATACAGTTGCGGAAATAAAGCAATTATTCAGATTGAAAGACGAATATTTGACCTGTAAAAATTATTTTGCTTATCACTTCGTTTTTGCAGATAAGGAAATTCATTTCGCGCTTGCTTCCGATAAAGTTTACGATAATCCGGAAAAATTTAAGGAAGAACTGGCAAAGGCATTAAAATTACTGCAATTAAATTTCATGAGAAATTAATTTCCGCTCTTTGCAAAACTAAGATTTTTTCGATTAAGTTTAAACTTTTCTGTAACAGAATTCATCGTAATTATGTTTTAATGTTATATCAAAATTGATTCCGCTAAATTTAAATTGAGGTAAAATATGAAAAAAATATTTTTTCTTACTTTTATGCTGTTTCTTTCTTACTCTCTTTTCAGCATTAAAAATTGGAAAATTTATACAAACACTACTCACATAACCGATTTCATAAAAGTTGATAACCGCATATATATCGCCACTTGGGGCGGTTTAGAAGTTTTTAATGAAGACCTGAAAAGTTTTACCGAAAATTACACCGCTTTGGACGGACTGAACGGAATTGATCTGACCTCTTTGATGTATGACAAAAAACACCGCGAAATTTTAATCGGTTCTTATAAAAATGAAGTGGCAAGTTTAAAAAACGGAACTTTTCAATATAAAATAAATTCGGATATGGGTCTGGTTTCTCCTTATATAAGGAAATTGATTTATCATAAAGAATATATTTTGGTTTGCACCGAGGAAGGACTCAGTATTTTCCAATATTTAGACGGAATAAATTTTCCCGTTTTGCTTAAAAATTGCACATTAACTCAAAATCTTGCCGATAATTTTATTGTCGATGCGGTTGTTACCGATAATGATGTATTGCTGGTCGGTACCGTAAGAGGATTGAATTACGGTAATCTGGAAGACATTATTAACGGAGTTTCTTTTGATTTGCTGGATGAAAGCAATTCTCCTCTGCCGTCCGATGAAATTAATTGTCTCTATCATTCGCAAGGCGTTACAGCTGTCGGAACTAAATCAGGTTTGGCAATTATCGATGATTCGGATGATTTTTCGAATTGGATCGTAAAAGAAGATGTCCTGGAAGGCGAAGAACAAAGTATTCTGCCTGTTTTTATAGATAACTCGGGAAATATTTATTGTTCCGGAGGCAATAAAGATTATTCGACAAGAATGTACAACTTTTTCGGCGATCATGATTTATATGTTTTTTCAGGAGACAATTTTGAGAATAAAAAAACAATCGATATAGGAACCGATAAAATCAGCGCCATAAAATACGCAGGAGATAAAATTGCTGTCGGAACCTGGGGAGAAGGTCTTTTTATTAATGAAGAAGATGATTGGGTTCAATATTTGTCGAACTCCGTCTCATCGAATTTAATTACGAGAATAAAAACAGATAAAGACGGAATGCTTTGGGTTGCCAGCGGTTATAAAGGTCAAGTTCCTTCTTTTACGGGTACTCAGGGAATTTCTTGTTTTGACGGAGAAAATTGGACAACTTACAATATTGATAATTCTCCGATCAGATCAAACAATATTTATTCTATGGCGTTTGACAGTAAAAACAATGCTTATTTCGGATGTTTCGGACGCAGTTTGCAACACGGCTGGAAAGGAGCTGTTTCCATTCTCTCTCCGGACGGAATTTGGGGCGAAATTACCAGATCAGACGGTTTGATGCATGAATGGGTATCGGATATTTCAGTCGATTCTGAAGACAATGTTTGGGTCAGTTGCATGGGAGAAGGCGGAAGGATAGATATTTTCAATCCTGTTTCTGATCTTGATAATCCTGTCAAAAATAAAGATTTCATTGTTCCGTGGTCAACAGAATACGGGAATGATCCATTCAGCAAATATTTTTTTGAGAATGAAATAATTTTCGGAGGAATCGCAACCGGAGCCAAAATTTACCATTCGAGAAATATCGATGAAATTGAAAATATGAATGATTGGGAAAAACCCGCGCCGAGTGATTTGCGTTCAGGCTTTATTTACGGAGTTGAAAAAATTTATGATAATTGGGGTAACGAAGAAATGTGGTTTGCAAGCTCCTCAGGTATTTTCATAAGAAAAATAAGCAATCCCGGCATGCCGAATGAAGCAATAGAATGGTTTAAACTCGGAATAGGCGTAAAGCGTTTCAAGTTAAGATCGGGAACAACCAATCAATGGGATAAAGACACATTTTATATCGTCGGCGAGCCTCGACTTTTCGGAGCAGTTTCGTCAACTCCGTCGGCAATGATAAAAGATTCTTTTAACAGAATTTGGATAGGAACAACTTCATCGGGACTTACCGTTTACGATCCCGAAACAGAATTATATTCAAATTATTCGTCTTCCGACTATCCCATGTTGTCCGATAATATTTTATCTCTCGGTTACGTTAAAGAAAGCGGACTCTTATTTTTCGGTACCGATAAAGGCTTGATGTCGGTTGATGTCGGAACAAATGTAAAAATAAACGAAAAAATTGATGAAATTAAAGTTTTCCCCAATCCGTTTTATCCTGAAAAAGGAGAGATTGCCGTTATATCAAATTTCAATTCTCAGAATGAATTGACTTCAATGCCTAAAGGAAAAAATATTTGCCGAATATATGACATGAGCGGACAGCTTGCCGTTGAACTTAAAGAAGATAAATTTTTGCAATTCAGCTGGAACGGAAAAAATAACAACGGCGCCGATTGCGGAAGCGGAGTTTATTTCTTTATCATTACAGACAGCAAGGGAAATTCTTTTAAAGGTAAAATTGCCTTAATAAGATAAAATATTATTCTTTGTAGGAAGTGATCTCCCAATCTTCTATTCCGCCTTCCTTAACTTCAAAAAGAGGATGTACTTTACAATTCTCGGATTTAATTAAATATTCATATTTGTTTGTGTCTCTGATCTTTAATTTTTTCAATAAATGATTTTTTTCATATTCTATCTGATCTGAATTTACTGTTATTTTCGGAGGATTTTTTACATCTTCAAATTTGCTTCCGTTAAAATTATAGTTTCTTCTTTTTGCCTCTTGCCAAACAATTTTCAGATAATAATTTATACAGATAAGAGGAGAATCGCTTTTCTTAAATCTAATAAGCTGAGGATGATTTTTATAACCTTTTGTTTGATTTTCCAATACTTTTTTGGCTAATAAAGTTTCTCTCCATAATGCAAGAATACCTTTTGTATCAAGATATTCCGGATGAATTGACCAAATTCTCATAATTTTTTCTCTTCAGATTTTTCGCATTATAAAACAGTTATTAATGAGCTTCCAGCCAATTATGACCTTCTCCTATATCAACGACTAAGGGAATAATGCCTTTGTATCTGTCGGGCAAAACGTCTTCCATTACTGATCTGATTAAATTCTTCGCCTCATCCAGACAATCTTTTTTCACCTCAAAAACAAGTTCGTCATGAACCTGAATAAGCATATTTATATCCGGATTATCTTTTATTTTATCGTGAATTTGATTCATTGCCGTTTTTATTAAATCGGCGGCGCTTCCCTGAATAGGCATATTTACCGCTATTCGTTCGGCATCAGCCTGTGATCTTTTACTGCCTCCAAACATTTCAAAAAGATAAAGTTTACGTCCGAACATAGTTTCGGCAAATCCTTTATTTCGCGCTTTTTGCTTTAAATTATCGATAAATTCCAAGATCGCCGGAAAAGCCGAGAAATAATTATCAATAAATGATTTGGCTTCTTTTCTCGAAATATTAAGTTCCTTTGATAAACTTACAGATCCCATCCCGTACATTATTCCGAAATTTATAACCTTTGCTCGTCGCCTGTCATCCGCTGTTACCTCTTCAATCGGTTTATCGAAAATCAACCCTGCGGTTTGAGAATGTATGTCCGATTTTTTGCGGAAAGAACTGCAAAGATCTTCGTTTCCGGACATTACGGCAAATAAACGCAATTCTATTTGCGAATAATCGGCTGCCAGCAAAACATGCTCATCGTCGCAGGCAGTAAAAGCCTCTCGGATTTTTTTCCCTATTTCCGAACGAACGGGAATATTTTGCAAATTGGGATTAGAGGAAGATAAACGTCCTGTCGATGCTATTGTTTGATTGAAAGACGAATGAATTTTTCCTGTCCTCGGATTAATAAGTTTCGGCAAGGCAAGAATATAAGTTGACATTAATTTTGAGAGCATTCTGTATTCCCTCAATTTTCGGGCAATCGGATAGTCCTCAGACAATTTTTCCAAAACGCTCATATCGGTAGAATAGCCGGTTTTCGTCTTTTTGATAACCGGGAGATTCATGGATTCAAATAAAACTTTTCCCAATTGTTTAGTTGAATTAATGTTAAATTTTTCTCCCGTAATTTCGTAAATTTCGGCAATCAATTCATTTATTCTTTTTTCTGCCTGTAACGAAACTTTTCTCAGGTATTCTCTGTCGAGATAAACTCCGGTTGTCTCCATGCTCTTCAAAGTTTCAATGAGAGGAATTTCAATATCATAAAAAAGATTATCCAGATCAGCATCAGTCAGAAGTTTTTTTAACGGTTCGTAAATCCTGTATGCAACGTAAGCGTCTTCGGCAGCATAAAACAAAGCCTTTTCTTGTGATACTTCGTCAAAGGTAATTTGAGATTTACCCTTTCCGATAAGCTCTTCAATAGATTGCATTTTATAGTTAAAAATATTCTCGGCGCAATAATCCAAGCTGTGTCTTATATGTTGAGGTTCCGTCAAATAAGACGCAATCATGGTATCAAAAAAATGCGGGCGACAATTAAAGCCGTATTTTTCCAAAACGATAAGATCATATTTTATATTGTGTCCGACAAATATTTTACCGTCCAAAACCCTGTTTAATTCGGAGACAACTTTTTCGGGACAAAGATTTTTCTCAAGTTTATGACCCAGAGAAATGTAATAAGCATTTTCGGCATCAAAAGCAATTGAAATCCCGACAATTTCGGCTGAAACAGGGTCAACGGAAGTTGTTTCCGTATCGACAGCAATCACTTCCCGTTCTTCCGCTTCCGAAATTAATTTTCGAAAATCTTCTTCTTCCGTGATTAACAACGCATTAAATTTTAAGGTTTCATTCTCCGTTGTCTCAGTTGTTTCATCCGAAAAATCGGCAAACAAATCAGTAACTTCATTTTCAAACGCTTTATATTTATCTCGCAAACGTTTATCCAATCGAGTCAATTCATAGCGAGCGGTTAATTCCGTAACGTTCATAAGACCCGATTCATCAAATTTAAGACGATTTATATCAATATTCTCAAGCGGAACATTTTTGATGATTTCGGCTAATTTGCGAGACAGAAAAGCATTTTCTTTTGAAGATTCCAGTTTTTTTTGTAAACCCGGTTTAATTTTATCGATATTTTCGTAAATATTATCCAGACTTCCGAATTGTTGCAATAGAGAAGAAGCTCCTTTGGAACCGATCCCTTTTACGCCTGGGATATTATCGGCGGAATCTCCCGTAATTGACAAATAATCAATAAATTGATCCGGTCTGACTCCATATTTGTCAATAACTTCCTGCGAAGAGACAAATTTTTCTTCGGAAGGATTAAAAAGAGTTATCCTCTCATCCGTCAATTGATTGAAATCTTTGTCTCCGCTGTAAATAACAATTTCATATTCGCTTTTAAATTTTTCCGCCAGAGTTGCCAAAACATCGTCAGCTTCATATTCCGGGACAGAAAATTCGGGTATACCCGCAAGCTCGTAGAATTTTTTTACCGGCTCAATCTGAGAAACAAGATCTTCCGGCATGGGCGGACGGTTAGCTTTGTAATCAAAACTCATTTTATGCCGAAATGTAGGTCCTTTTAAATCAAAAGAGACTGCCGCATATTCCGGTTTAAATTTATCGATTAATTTAAGGATGGAATTAATTGTTCCGTGAATCGCGCTTGTGTTTTCGCCTTTTGAATTAATAAGAGGTCTTTTTATAAAAGCGAAATAACTTCTGTAAAGAACAGCTGTTCCGTCAATAAGCCATATTTTTTTCATATAATCCGCCAATGTTTTTTGATAATCTCGATCATGCTAAAGATTTTACAATCTCTTTCTTTTTGCCAAAAGTACAGTATCTCTCAAATTTTCTTTTGTTTTGGCTCTTTCCCAGCGTTCTCTGAAGTGAGGATTTTGGACAATTTGAGCAATTGCGGCTAAAGTTTTTAAATGGAAAGGTCTTTCTTCTTTGGTTCCGGCAATAACAAAAACTGCTTTTATATTATCGTGTTCTTCCGAGAATTTAATTCCTTCTTTACATCTTACGGGAAGGATTCCGAATTTTCCCTCTCCTTCCAAAATAATGTGAGGAATAGCCAGAACAGGAGTTAAAGCCGTTGAACTTTCTTCTTCTCTTTCAACCATTTTAGAGAAAAATTCATCTTCGCCGATGGAAAGCGTTACGGATAAAGTTTCTGATGCTTTACGGAAGAAATCATCTCTGCTCAAAGGTCCTTCCAAATCAAGTATGTCGCAATTTTCAATAATTTCGTCAAATCTGTCTTTTTGAATATCGTCTCTTTCCCGGACAATTTCTTTTAATTCCGTTTCCAGAATATGATCGGTTAATTTCTTGGAAGTAATTCTTTCGACAAAATACATTAAAGCATGTTCTCTGTTGGCGCGAATTCTTCCGTAAAAGAAATAAAATAAAAGTCCTGAAATGATTAATATTACCGCTATGGAAACAGCAACGATTCCCATCTCGAAAAGAAGAAAAATGCAACCGATAATTCCGATAATTTGAACCCACGGATATAAAGGAGATTTAAATTTGGGACGATAATTTTCTAATCTTGATTCTCTCATTATGATAACCGAAAGACATGAAAAAATAAAAGTCATGAGCAATACGGTCGAAGCTGCTTTCACCAAATCTTTAAGAGGTAAAAATAAGCTTACGGTCATAAGAATACCGGTAATAATTACAGCAACATAAGGGGTTTTAAATTTAGGATGAACTGCTCCTATTTTTTCGGGAATTAATTTATCTCTGCTCAAAGCGAGAGGATACCTGGAGGCAGCCATAATACCGGCATTGGCAGTAGATATAAATGCCAAAATCGCAGCAATACTGAGAGCCAACATGCCTTTTTTACCCAGAAAAACTTCGGCGCTGTCGGAGATGGGAATTAAAGAGTTATTCAATTTATCATGATCCAATACGCCCGCAGCAACAAACACAGTTAAAAAATAAAGCAAAGCAACGGTAAAAAGCGATAATATCATGGCGCGCGGAATTACCTTGGTCGGATTTTTAACTTCTTCGGCAACACTGGCAACTTTAAGCAAGCCTCCGTAAGAAATAAAAACAAGACCGGAAGCCGAAAAAACTTCTTTCATGCCGTGAGGAGCAAAATCTCTTAATCTCATAACATCAATTTCAGGCATGCCGTTGAAAATAAAAAATGCCAATATACCGAATAAACCGATAACCAACCCGACTTGCAGCCAGCCGGCTTCTTTGGCGCCTGTTATATTGACCAAAACAAAAAAAGCGGTTAAGGATACGGCAATTATTCTGATATCCAAAGGTATAATCATGTTGGTAAAGGCAGCCATGCCTACCAAAGCAAATGAACTTTTAAGAGAAAGAGAAAACCAGGTTAATAAACCGTCCACTGTCCCTACGGCAGATCCCATACTTCTTTTTACGTAAAAATATGTTCCTCCGGATTTGGGCATGGCAGTAACGAGTTCCGCTTGACTGAGCATTCCGCATCCCGCCAAAAATGCCGCAAATAAATATGAAAACACAACTGCCGATCCTGCTTGAGCATGAGCCATGCCGGGAAGAATAAATAAACCTGAACTGATCATGGCTCCCGAAGCTATGCAAAAAACATGGAGAAAATTTAAATTTCTTTTTAATTCCATAATAAACCCCTTAATTTGATTGTATAAATACAAAAGAATATAATATTATATTTCTGCTTTATTGCTCTTATTGTCAATAAAATTTCGCCGATCGGCAATTAAAATATGTCCGGGAATCTGCAACTTTTCTCAGATCTCATTTCCTCAAATGTCGCCGGGCATATTTTTTGTAAAGCTGTATGAGCTTGGATATGAAGAACGTCATCCGATGAGTCCAAATAAGGAATAATGACCTCTTTATATTTTTTATCCTCGGTTGTTCCCGTCAAACGAATAATTTCTCGTTTACCGTAATTATTATATAAATCAATATCTTTTATGATTTCTTCCTCGGCTTCGGAGAACATTTTTGAAAGGGAAGCATCGGCTGCCTGACGAACTTCGAAATCTTTGTCTCGGTAACATTTTACAAGAATATTTTTCACTTCTCTGTAAGGAAAATGGAAAAGCGATCCGGCAACTTGTTTTCTTACGGACATTGAAGAATCTTCAGAAGCGGTTAAAAAGTCATTAAGCAAATTGATATCCCCTGTTTTGGCAAGACCTCTTATCGCATTCATTCTTACGCTGCTTTTCTTATGACGCAAAAGTTTACGTAAAGGAGCAACTGCTTCAGGGGAAGAAGATTCTCCGAGCATATAAGCCGATTGACTGACAACAGCCAAAGAGGTATCGTTTAAAGCAGCTGTCAATACAGGAACAGCAGGTTCGCCTATTTCTTTAATTATTTTTCTGATGGCATGAAGTTCAGGGGCAGAATTTGTCGTAAGTTGCGAAATAAGATACGGAACACCGTCAGCGCCGAATCCGACATATTCTTCAAATGCCTGTTTCTGAACATCTTTGTATTCAATAATAATTGTGGCTGCTCGCGCAAATACGGCTTCAAGATAGTCTTCCGTAAACCTGTTATTTTCGGGAAAAATCGTTTGAATAAATAAAAGCGATGCAATTAAAGATATAATTTTTTTCATTTTACTCGTCTCCGAAATCGCGGAAAACTCCGTTTCTTGATTTTATTTTTAATTTATTTTTAAAGCCGGGATAAGTGAAATGATCCTTGCCCGCATGATCAAGAAAAATTCCCAAACTGCCGTATTCTCTTCTGGAGTTTCCGTAACCGAGAGAGCGAGAAGCTTTTCTTATCGCATAAAGGTCATCACCGTTTTTATCTTCAAAAAATCCGAATCCGTTGGCATTGCCGGCTCCGAAAGCCAAAACATCAGCGCTGTATTCATCGGAGCCGTTCGCATCGCAAAAATATCCGAACGAAAGGTCATGACCGCATCCCAGCGAAACTGAATGCGATACATAGTTGTCATCTCCCGAAATATCCAAAAAATAACCGTTGGCAAGATGAACTCCGGCTCCCTGGCAATATTGCATGGCGGAATAAAGATCGTTTCCGTCAAGATCAGCCAAAACACCGGAGGAAAGCCAATAAGCCGCTCCCTGCCCGAAAACATCGCATCGATAGACATCGTTTCCCGAAAAATCAATTAACATTGCGGTTCCGCCCTTTCGAAAAGGTCTCTCTCCAATGGAAAATCCTTGCGCCATGGTAAGTTGATGATCCTCATATCTTATTATGTCTTCGTGAGGCGAAGAAGCATTATAAATGTCATTTCCGTTTTCATCCAGAAGATAACTTGTTCCGTCGCAGGAAGCAAAAGCCTGACAATACGATTGAGCATTGTAGAAATCATCTCCGTTTCTGTCTATAATAGCGGAAAATCCCCGTTTTGAAGAGGAAATTCCGAAATCACAAGCTTTGTAAATATCGTTTCCGTCCTCATCTAAAATTACTGCGGTTCCTCCGAAAACGGAAGCAACAGAAAAATCTTCTCCGAAATACCTGTCGTCTCCTGCCATATCCAAAACAAAAATTTCTCCGAGAACAGCCGACAAAACGGAATCTTTTCCCGTATAAAAATCATCTCCATCCAAATCAATAATTATTTTCAACTCGTTTTCGGAAGCTTTAGGCGCATAATAAATATCATTTCCTCCCGTCTCGATCAACAAATCAGGCAAAACGTCATATTCATCGTTTCCCGGAGATCCGATTGCTATTTTAAGATAATTTTTTTTAAAATTCAACTCCGTCGGAAGATTTTCCTTAAGCTGCAAAGCAAATTTATGCAAATCGGCAATAAACTGTTCGGTTTCTTCTTCAGAAAAAATCTCTGTTTCAGATAATTTCTTAAGCATTTCAATTTGTTTTTTTTCTTCGGCAATCCTGTATCTTCTTGAGTTTGCCAAATTTACTGAATCAGGAAAAATTACGGGATTTTCGATAATTTCGACTTTAGGACGAAGGTTAGGCAAAAACCAATCAAGATTTTCAGAAACTTCTTTCAGGTCTCTTTTTTTCATGAAATCGATTCTTTTTTTTATAGAAATAAAAATATCTTCCGCAGAAGGCTCAATGTTCCAACAATTCAAAAAACTTGCTTTATTATCGGCTGTCTTTTCTTTGAGAGAGAAGAATTTTTTATTTAAAGAATCAGCAGTCGCCATGGGACGGTCGAAAAAACTTCGGGTTAATTTATCGCACTTGTATTGATTATTTATCGGAATGTTAATATTAATGTCGGTTCCGGCAAATTCAAACATTTGTTCTTTTATATCGGAAAACAATAACGAAAAAAACATCAGTATAATCAGATATTTTTTCATAATTTTACAATCCCTCCGTTCTTTTTTTCAGAAACAATAACTTTTATTAATTTGTCAACAAATATAAGAAAAATTAATATCCCAAAAATGTTGACTAAATCAACTTATCTTTTTTATATGTTCATGAAGAGGAGATTATGGAGAAAATATTAGTTATAGATGATGAAGAACCGATAAGAATGCTGATTAAAGCTATCCTGGAAAAAGCGGGTTATGAAGTTGATTTGGCTAAAAACGGCATTATTGCTTTGGAAAAAATCAACAACAATCATTACTGCGTAATTATTTTAGATTTGCTTATGCCCGAAAAAGAAGGTCTTGAAACTATCAGGGAAATGCTTAAAATGAAACCGGAAATAAAAATAATTGCCATCTCGGGAGGCGGTTCAAACGGCGATCTTGATTTTTTGAGCATTGCCAAATTATTCGGCGCCAAAAGCACTTTGAACAAACCGTTCAATAAAGCAAAATTACTGGATACTTTGCAAGAGGTAATAAAAGGATAATATTTGATTTCAATAAATAACTTCTCGATTGATGTTTAATTTTACAAGCAGACCTGTCGGAACGTTAAACCGCAGTTCGAAGAATATTTTTATATAAACAGAATAAAATAAATTTTTATTTTCAGCCTTCAACCGTACTTTTTATCCATTCTGCCAATTTCAAAAAGTTCTCTTTATCATTGTTTTTGGCATTTATGTCGCATCCCGGCAAAATTTTATTTCCCGCAAGAGCTTCTTCAAATCTTTTTTCGGTTTTTCCTTTTCCGCCTCTGTGAGTAAACAAGTAACTGACTTTTTTATTTTTAATAACTTCTTTTTTAAAAAAAGTTCTGAAAGCAGGAGCATAGGCGCCTGCCCAAACCGGAGAGGCAAAAATAATTAAATCATAATTATCCGCTTTAAATTCGTAAGGCATCAGTTGAGGAGAACTTTTCATCATTGCTTTAAATCCTCCCGCAATTAATGATTTAAAACCTTTTCCTTTAATATCTTTTTCCGGTTTTATTTCTATAACATCACAATTTAAACGTGATTTTATTTCGTTTACGAATTTTTCTGTGGTTCCGGTATAAGAATAATAAACTGTTGCCGTTTTCATTTTTTCTCCTTTAGATTAAATAACCTGATGCATTTTCAGCGGATTTGTTTTTTCGTCAACGGTTTTGCAAACAATAAGACAAAACCGAAAACAAAAAAAGTCCCGACTTTTGCCGAGACTGTTCTTTAAGTTTTATTTTTCATACAACAAATTTAATTATTTTTTGCAGAAGCGACGATTTCATTTTTCCCATTGCCCATTGTTCGGCAACTCGTTTGTTCATCAGCGAAATCGTCGGGAAAGAATGCTGAGTAAGCATAATATCCCATATTTTTATGCCTTTTTGAATAGCAAGAATCCATTCGTGAATTAATTCCGATGCCTGTTCTCCGACAATGGTTACTCCGTAAATTTTACCTGATTTCGCAATCAATACTTTGATAAAACCTTCAGGATGTCCGTCTGCAATAAGTCTTCCGTAGTTTCCGAATTTATCGATAACTGTTTCAAATTTAAGACCTTTAGCCAAAGCTTCTTTTTCCGTCAAACCGGCTTGAGCTATTTCAGGTTTGGTAAATACTGACCACGGAACAATGTATTTATCGTAACGCATTTTACCGAACGGGAAAGGATTAATTGCATTCATAAGAGCCAACATTCCCTGGTGCATGGCTGCATGAGATAAAAGAGCTATACCGTTACAGTCGCCTATTGCATAAATATTTTTTACGTTTGTTTGAAGAAATTTATTAACTTTTATTCCTTTTGAATCGTATTTTATTCCGGCGTTATCAAGTTTCAACGGCTCCAGAACAGGCTTCCTTCCTGTTGCAACCAAAATTTTTTCGGAAGTAAAGTCTCCTTTATCGGTACAGGTTATAATTTTTCCGTCAACATATTTTATCTCTTTTATTTTAGTACTGTTATATACTTCTATTCCTTCTTCCGCAAATTTTTCTTCCAATACTTTTGCCGCATCAGCATCTCCGAGAGGCATCAAATGCTCATCCATCTGAGCCAAAATAACTTTTGAACCCAGTTTTGAAAAAGCTTGCGCCATTTCAACGCCTATTGCTCCGCCTCCGATTACCATTAATGATTCAGGCGCGTCTTTCTGATGAAATATATTCATGTTGGTCAATTTTTGGGAATCCGGAACATCCTTTAATCCCGGGATGGGCGGCAAAAAAGGTTCCGTTCCGGAAGCAATAAATATATGTTTTCCGCGATATTTTTTATTGCCTGCTTTTATAACGCGTTTGTTTAAAAATTCCGCCTTCCCTTTACCGATTACCATATCGACTTTATCAAACATTTTCATGGTTTTCGGTCCGGCTATCCTGTTCACTTTTTCTCTTACTATTTCCAGAGGATTAATTACTTTTGTTTTGCCTTCAAATTCGATTCCGAATTTTTCTAACTCCGATATCATATGATTGGCTTCTCCGGCTTTCAAAAGAGCCTTACTAGGAATACATCCGTAATTAAGGCATTCTCCGCCTACTTTGTGATCTTCTATACCCAAAACCTTTAATCCCATAGCTGTTCCCATGGCTGATACCGCCATTCCCGCAGGTCCGAGACCTATAACAATCAGATCATATTTCATTTAATTCTCCGTTTTATTAATATTTTTATGAATTACAGTATAAAATATTTTTTTTTAAAGCAAATCTTTTTTTAAAGGAATATAAGATTTAAGTTACGCATAAATATTATATAGTCGAAAATGCAAGAGAAAAATAAACATGATTCAAAAATGTATTTTGTTTATGATCAGATAAGTTTTCTGCAAAGCATCTCAGGGCAACGGCAATTATGCAAAATCATCCTTATTCAATAAAGATTGAGTGATAAATTATTATCTTTGAATAATATTTGTTGACAATTAATCTGTAAAAAGCGTTTTTATTTAGGAAAAGGAAAGAATAATGAAACTAAAATACGAATTTTTAAAAAAATTGCCTAAAGCTGATCTTCATGTACATTTAGACGGATCTTTAAGGATACCGACAATTTTTGAATTGGCGAAAATAAATAAAGTTAAATTACCTGCAAATAATGAAGAAGATTTAAAAAAAACCGTTTGCTGTGACGAAAATACAGCAAGTTTGGAAGAATATTTGACAGGATTCGGCGTTACTCTCAGCGTTTTGCAGACAAAAGAGGCATTGGAAAGAGCGGCATACGAATTGGCGGAAGATGCAGCTGCCGAAAACGTGCGTTATATGGAAGTTCGTTATTCTCCAGTTCTTCATACCGAAAAAGGTCTTAAACTTACTCAGATATCAGATGCCGTTATTCGCGGACTGCAAAAAGCAGAAAGAAATTTTAATATTAAAACGGGAGTAATAATTTGCGGAATAAGACACATGGATTCCACAACCTCATTACGACTGGCCGAACTTGCCATTGCTTACAAAAATAAAGGCGTGGTAGGTTTTGATTTAGCGGGAGCGGAATACAATCACCCGGCAAAAGCTCACAAAGAAGCATTCGAAATTGCCTTGAGAAATAACGTAAACATAACCGTTCATGCCGGCGAAGCTTACGGTCCGGAAAGTATTCATCAGGCATTGCATTATTGCGGAACTCACCGCATCGGACACGGCACCAGACTTATAGAAGACGGGGATTTGCTTAATTACGTTAATGATCATCGAATTCCGATGGAAATTTGTCTCAAAAGCAATCTGCATACAAAAGCCGTCAATTCTCTGATAGAACACCCGTGTGATTTTTATCTTTCTTACGGTCTGAGGGTTACCTTAAATACCGATAATCGTCTGATATCAGACACTTCTTTGACAGACGAATATATGTTGGCTCACGAACATTTGGGCTTGAGTTATCCGGAATTAAAAAATATTATTATCAACGGATTTAAAAGCGCGTTCGCTCCTTATCATCAAAAAGTGGAGATCATAAATAAGGCGATTTCGGAGATGGAAAGCCTGGAAGAAGAGGAACTTAAAAGCAAAGTTACGATTGAAGAGACAATTTAATGAGCAATAAAAAAATTTTTTGGCTTGCCGGAGAAAAATCAGGAGATACTCATGCTTCGTTTGTTTTAAAACAAATTATTTCTGAACATCCGGAATACGAGCATTTCGGAGCAGGCGGTCCGCAAATGGAGAAATACGGATTTAAACCGCTTTTTCCGTTTCACAAATTTAATGTTATGGGTTTTGCGGAAGTTTTGAAACATATTCGTTTTTTTTACCGAACAGAAAAAAAAATTTGCGATATTTTGGATTCAGAAAAACCTGATCTTCTTATTTTGGTTGATTATCCGGGGCTTAATCTTCGTATTGCAAAAGAAGCTTTTATGAGAAGAATCCCGGTGCTTTACTTTATATCTCCTCAATTTTGGGCATGGAAACATAAACGAGTTTACAAATTAGCCGAATTTACGACATCCGTTGCGTCCATTATTCCTTTTGAGGCAGATCTTTTACGATCTCACCGCTGCTCCGCCGAATATGTCGGACATCCGATTTCGGAAGAAATAAATTTTACGCTTTCAAGACAACAATTTGCAGAAAAATTCAATCTTAATCCGGATAAAGAATGGATAGGATATTTCCCGGGAAGCCGAGATCAGGAAATAGAAAAAATGTTGCCCGTATTTTTAGAATCTTTACAAAAACTGGATTATAACAAATATCAAGCTTTGATATCCAAATCTTCCTCTGTTTCCAATAAACTTTTTGCAGATATTTTAAAGAAATACGATTTGCCCGATTTAAAAATTGCAGACAGCAATAATTACGATATGATGAGATTATCAAAACTTCTGGTTCTGACATCCGGAACCGCCACTTTGGAAGCGGCTTATATCGGCACGCCTTCGATAATTACTTATAAAACAAATAAAATTTCTTATGAAATAGGAAAAAGAATAGTTAAAATAAAACATATAGGTCTTCCCAACATTGTTATGGAAAAGTCCATTTTACCGGAACTTATCCAAGATGACGCATCCCCCGAGAATATTTATTCAGCCTGCATAAAATTATTGGAGAACGAAAACGAATACAATAAATTAAAAGATGAGTTAAAAGAAGTTCGCCAAATTTTGGGCAGTAAAAAATGTTCCGTTGAAGTCAGCCGAATGGTTAATGAATTGTTAAACAGATAACAGGAAGGAATTAAGATGAAAAGAAGATTTCTTGTCATAGACGACGATCCCGCAATGTGCGAAATGTTGTCCGAAATTATCGTAACCCGTATCTTTCCGGACTCGGAAGTACTGACTGCCGGTACAGGAGAAGAAGGCATAAGAAAAGCGGAAGAGTTTTTACCGACAGTAATTATTCTTGACCTGATGTTGCCGAATATAACCGGTTATGAAGTTTGCAAAAAATTAAAATCAAACGCCAAAACGCATTATATTCCTCTTATTATGATTACAGGATTCAATAATGACGATGAATTAAAGTCTAAAAGCTTGAATGCCGGAGCAGAATCTTTTCTGCATAAACCTTTTGAGATTTCCGAAATTATTGCCCAATTGAAAGCAATGGTAAGAATTCATGATGCGGAAGAACTTCTGAGGAATGAAAAAGAGATATTGAAAAATAAGGTTCAGTTGCATGATGAATTAATCAACATGAACGACGGAATTATCGATTGGAATTTGACTAATAACATAGTTTATTATTCGGAAGAATGCATAAAACTTTTGGGATTAAAGATTTCCCCGGTAAATCCGGGAATAGATTTTTTTTATAATCAAATACACCCGGATGATGTTTCAAGAGTAAAAGAAGAAATAAAAAAATATCTTGAGCATTCAAATGCAGAATTAATCATAGAATTTAAAATGTTTACAAAGAATAAAAAAAACATTTGGGTAATTCTAAGGGGACAATCCATTTACGTAGATGATCGACCGGTTCGTTTTATCGGCGTTATTGATAATATAACCAATCAAAAAGATAAAGAAAATGAGCTTAGAATGTTAGCTCATCACGATACTTTGACGGGATTGCCTAACCGTATCCTGATGGATGAAAGATTAAGTTTATCGGTTGCCATTGCTTCGCGTAAAAATCATATAACCGCCGTCCTGTTTTTGGATTTGGACGGATTTAAAGCAGTAAACGATAATTTCGGTCATAATTACGGAGATATTCTTTTGCAACAAGTCAGCAAGCGTTTGGTGAAAGCTGTAAGAGAATTGGATACGGTTGCCAGATTCGGAGGCGACGAGTTTGTCATAATTTTGCAATTTATCGATAAACTTGATGATGTTAAAGTTATTGCTCAGAGAATAGTTGATTCTGTTGCTCGGACTTATTTTATTTTGGGAGATGAAATTAAAATAACGACCAGTTTGGGAATAAGTGTTTATCCCAAGGATACGCAAGACGCTTCCCTGCTTTTAAAATACGCCGATACCGCAATGTACAGCGCCAAAAAATCAGGTAAAAACCGCTATGCTTTTTTCCATAAAAGTCTTTTATTCGAGTATGATCAAATTACGGCTATAAGAAATAATTTTATTAAAGACTTGGAAACTGATAATGTTTTCTTGGAATTATTGCCTGTTGTTGATGTTGAGAAACGCAGAATAACTTATTTTGAATCTTTGATAAAATGGAAAAATAAAGATGAAATTTGGAGTTGCGATAAATTTGTCCCGATTATTAAATCAGCTGATACCGGCTTTCGTCTTTTAAAAAAATCATTCGGTTTGGTTATTGATCTCATAAAAGATTGGAAGAGCAGAGGTCTGAATCCGGTTATTTCATTAAAAATTTCCCAACATGAATTTTATTATCATGATTTCTACCGATATTTAACAGACAGTTTGGAGGAGAATAAAATTTCAGCCGAAAATATTATTTTAGAGCTGACAGCCAATACAATAATTGAAGACAGAGGCTATGCTTTAAGATTAATAGATAAATTAAACGCTAAAAAATTTAAAATTATTCTGGATGATTTCGGAAACGGAATTTTATCATTTAAAGATTTTTATAAGCTTAAACTTTATTCATTAAAGTTTGCCGATGAATTTACAAAATCTATAGGGCAAGATAAATTCAGCGAAAATTTAGTAAAATCCATGATTGTTATATGTAAAGGAATAGGGATTAATTCCGTTGCTCAAAACATCGACTCTAAAGAGCAACTTGATTTCCTTTTAAAATACAAAATTAAAATAATGAACGGAAATTTGATTTCTCCCGTTTTGGATAAAGATTCAGCCCGCGAAATTTTTGCAGACACGGAAAAATTCGAAGACAAGTTATTTAATTTTAAATAATTACGAGTTGATCGCAATGAGATTTAGGATAAAATTATTAAGATTAAGATTTATCATTGCGGTCAGGAAGATTTGATAAAACCGATAAAAAATCAACTGCTAAAAACTAAGATAAAAACTTTGAGGAATGAAAATAGATATATTCATATTCTTCATATAAAACTTATTCCCCATTACATAAGACTTTAAAATACTGCATTCTTTTTTTGAAAACTCAGTAATCTTGACTCATTATACTGTTTTTTTAACCTAAAAGACTTCACAATCTAATTTACTCATAAACATTTATCATCCTTGAATTAACTGTTCAATGTGAAAGTCTTTAATTTATGTTTACACGAATTTTTGCAATTATTTCCAAAACCTCCTTATCAATTAAATTGTGAATCAAATTGTGTTCAAAAAGCCGTTTCAAGCGTTCTTTATTTTGTTAAGAGAAAGTTGAGTTATTTCTTCTTTTACAAAATCTTTGAGCAACAGTTTCTTCCTATAATGATTTAACTGTACTGTCAATCCACCCAAAGTATAGCTCTTCTTCAACCGCATCATTATATAGGATTCGTTCTTTACCTGTCTTTTTTAACGGATATTCCAACCAAATTTCATCTTTAGTCTCAAAATTGGTTTCGAGCCATTTTCTCCACTCCTGCCTTTTTGTAAAATATTTGTTTCTATTTTCTTCATTTCTTAAATTACTCCCAAATATCCAGTCTATGCAGTGTTTTTACTTTTTTAATAATTCCATTCGATATTTTATCATTCGTATAATTAGTTCTTCAGGTAAAGGTTTACTCTAATGGAAACTGAACAAAACCCTTCGCTGGTTTATATTCACTCAATTCAGAGTCAAATTTCTCCATAGTTGTTGGGTGCGGATAAAGTTCGACGCAGTTTTTGTATCCTGCTATCATAATCTGCTCTTGTCTTTTTCCATTTTGTTCTTCAAGGACAATTTTTTCTCCAATCTTCCAATACATTAAAACTCGCTCACGATTAATAGAACGAATAACATTGTTTTGCGTATTATTGATTATAGTTTTTATTTCTTTTACAAAATTTGTATTTATATTATTTTTTCTAAGTTTAATTTGCTTTCCATTGTTTTTTCTCTTTCGAATATAGATAAAATATTTTGCTGTTTTTTTCCTGAGCTTATAGCATTCCTACCCAGGGACAATTTGTCCCTATGCAGCTTTTTAGTTCCTCATAACGCTTTCGCATTTTCTTAAGATAATCTGTCATATTTTTACTCTCTGCTAAAACTTCAAAATAATGAGATTAACTTAATTGGTGCGACACTGCAGCACTCTTTGATTATCCCCCCTCGAATTCGAGGGGGGTATAGATATTTATTTTCTTAATTTTCCTTTAAAATAAACGGATGTAGGATTAATATCTTTGATTTCATACACATCTATTTCAAAAATATCAGATGGTAATACCATAAAGTCTGCTGATTTCCCAACTTCAATCGAGCCTGTTTTATTGGCAATACCCATCGCTTTTGCATTGTTAATAGTGTAACCCTTAACCATTTCAGCAACACTAATTCTATCATCTTTTTGACCAAAAACAGGAGTATCTTTTCCAAGTGCAGGGTCTTGACGCGTTGCTCCCATTTGAATACCCATAAATGGATTAGCACGGTATTCTTGAGGCTTAGATACAACATCACTAGAAAATCC
>PDWI01001291.1_pt1 | contig 39746 bp, 32 predicted proteins | sample 1430891 | NCBI WGS metagenome assembly PDWI01 (sample SAMN01162508, study PRJNA174530) | Oral metagenome, whole genome shotgun sequencing project. | biome: Marine environment; feature: Marine mammal; material: Swab sample of the gingival sulcus; isolation source: swab sample of gingival sulcus... | reverse complement strand
AGGGGGAGTTATACGCTCTTTAGAGTTTTGGCTAAAAGCTTAAATACATAAGCCTAAATCTGCCAAAAATTGAGAAACCGAATTGTGCAAAGCTCTACTTAGGACTATTAAAGTCTTGACAAGACGTCAGAAAAGACATCGAAAATAGGAGTCCAATAATAAGGACTTTAGATTGATTCCAATTCATAACGATTCCTTTTTTATGGTTTTAAGTAAATGTAATTTTAGGCAAATATAAATATATTTCACATAAAAACAAATAGCTCTTTTTCTAAAACTTAGAGGAAGTCTAACAAAACTCAAATAACACCAAGGCAAACAAATAAAAAATGTTAGGGAAGAAATAAAAATTTCTTCCCTAACACTCAAAAAAGTCTTCCCTACGAATTAAAAACTTTTTCCCAAAGAAATAAAAAGAGTAAGGCTCTGCTAAAAATAGCAGAGCCTTACTCCTGATAAGTTTTAATCTAAACCTCTAGATCTCTGTGTTTAGAGCTGTTTGAGGCTTTGCGATGACAGGCTTAATTAGAGCTTACGTGTCAATGAAAAGTCGCTAATCGTATGTATACCTTTACCATCCAGACTAGGGTAAGGTATGATCTTTCCGTCAGCTGTTACCTTGTATATAAACATTCCTCCGATGACTTTACCATCTTTTTCCTTAAAGGTTGGGAAGACGAACATCAAATTCTTTTTCGTTGTTGTCTCAATCCATTTACCAAGCATGGCATATTTTGGATAGATCTTGTTGTTTTCTACACCATCTTCTCCCTTATAACCATTTCCACAAACCCCAATGAAGAGTTGCTCCTTTTCATTGAAGTTTTTAGGTTTTGGGAGTTCCATAGATGGAAATTTTAATACTCCAAGCTCTTCGTTCCACGTTAGGAGAACGCCGACAGAAAGACCCATAAGTACGAAGGTGTTTTTTTCGGTAAAGTTCTCAAGGCGTACATCAATTTGTTTGGTCTTACCATCTTGAGTCTCCTTATATTGAAGGACATAGTCTCCTAGAATATCTTTATATCTTGGTTTACCCCAAGTTTGCTTTAGCGATACCGTTTTTGAGAATAAGCCTGCTTCAACTTTAAGGAAAGCTTCACGAGTGTCATACTGATCTGGAGCAAAAGCTTCAAATTTGATGATAAGCTTACTATCTTTAATCTCAGCTTTAACCCAATCTGTGCTAGCTCCTTTTTTTGCTGGACTAAGAGTTAATGTTGCTTTACTTGGAAAGTGAACAGGGATAGTGGCTACACCTCCGTCTCTCTCAGCTGTGATGTCTCTTAAGCCTTGAGAATAGTCATTTCTTCCAAACTGGGTAATCGTTACTTCTTGTATAGACTTTCCTTTGCTAATCTTAACAACTGCGTTACGAGTGAAGGAACTAGCATTAGCCTCAAGCTTTAAGCTAATAGTCTTTTCGTCTTTTACTGTAGCTTTAAGCCAAGGAGCATCTACATTTAGAGTAAAACCTGCTTCTGACACCTTGATGAATCCTTCACTTGCAGTATAGGAACTATCATAAGTTGTCTGGATTACTTGAAGTCCAGCCTCATTTTGAAGATCTTTATCCTTCTTACAAGCAAATAGTCCTAAGACTATAAGCACTGCGAGGCATATTCTACTGATAATATTAATTGTTTTCATTCACTTTTACTTTTTAATGAATACAGGTTCATAGATAGAATTAGGCTCTTTTTTGTAGATGTCAAATTCTTTTGGCTCTACAAGGATGAAAGACTTCCCTTTGCTGAAAACACCGTTGTTCTTCATTATATATGTATCTGTAGTACCCGGTTTCAGTTCGCTCGCCATACCTACATCAAACTTATCCGAGATGTCAAAGTCTTTATTCTTATTAGGCTGAGCAAACATCAGCATGATTGCTTCCCCATTATTGATAATCTGAGGGAAGAGTACGAAGCATTTCTTCTTCGTGTCGAAACGAGCTTTGAGGTCAATTGCTAGACCCTTAATTAAATAAAGGTTAAGTCCTGCTTGAACGAACTCTACTTCCGTTTCGAAGCTTTGCTCCTTTATGTTCTTCCATTGGAATAGATATACGCCAAGGTACTTAGCAAACTCTGGGTAGTTCGGATCATCTCTAGCAATTAGTTTGCTGTTTCCAGCAAGAAAGCACTTATCTTTTGCTGACCAAATGAGTTCCTTTACACCAAAGACAGGCTCCTTAAGTCGTAAGCCTTTAGGAGTATAGATAAATTCGACTGGTATATTTTGACCTTCCTTCGTATCGAAGTGAAGAATTTGACTCTTTCCATCAAAATAGAACATGACATCAACTCCCCCAATCTTACCAACAACATAGTCCTTGTGTTCTTGATACATGCGGTCTGCAGAGTAGGCTGTTTTCATAATGCGTCCAACACCATTAAGATAGTTTTCTAATGGTTCATCAACACGGATAAGACGCATCTTGCGGTGAGACTCAACACCTTCTAGCTCTATAACCTTAGAATTATCTAGTTTCCCTACAAGAAATTGGTAATCCCCTTCGTAAACAATACCAAGTCCTCCTCCATAAGATTTATCTGCATCTGAGAAGTAATGAATTGCCTTGTTGAAGGTATTGAAGTTTAGAGTAACCGAACGGTTAGATCCAATGCTGTATTTACTCTTTTCCCACTGAAGAGGCTCTAGTCTTCCAAGCTTATTAAAAGAGAAGAATGGTTGAGATGTCGCGAGAACTTCGCCATCTTTATTAAACTTCAATGCAATGACAAATCCGCCATAATACTGAGTTCTTCCAGGGTAGTACTCAAGAATCCAACCATGCTTAGCTCCCACTAATTGGTCCTTGAGCTTCTGCATCTCTACGTTTACACGTTCGATGGCAGGTTTTTCAAAGATGTCTTCGCCCTTACTCCCTTTACAAGAAGTAAGCGTCAGACTCATTAGTCCAATCAGTCCTAAAAGGCTGATAGCTCTTTTCTGTATACTTAATATATTCATTTAGACTTCTTTTTTTAGTGGGACAAATAGTGTGTAATGATTGTACAGTTCAGACGAGAATTTTGTATGCTAGCGTCTTCATGTAACTTAGCAAGGGCAGATATGAGTTCTTGCTGTTCCTTCTTATCTTGCTTGATGCTTTCGCTTGAACGGAAGCTTTGATCCAGTAGAGGTTTCCATTCGTCTAGAATGAGTTTATCCTTCTGTCCGATAATTTCAATTGTACGTCTCTTGGCAACGGACTTAAGATTGTCCATATCTATACCCCAAACAGATTTCATGTATTTAAGCATGATGTCAATTTTCTTCAGAATCATTGCCCAACCTTTCTCTCCAGCAGCATTCTTTACTTGCTCCCAACGCTTAGGAGTAAAGGTAATGTAGGCTGCAGTTACCTCTGTAAGATCTTCTTCTGTGTTACGAGATGCGTAAGCTGTTACGAAGCCTAGAGCATTGGCTTGCTCATTAGTTCTGTTAAACCACGCAGCAGGTGAATAACCCTCTGCAGAGATTGTGTTGAACTCTACTGGGGCTTTCTTATTCTGATGTAAGATGTGAGTGAATTCATGGTGCATTGTATGAAAATACTCTGCATTAATGCGATCGACACTGCTAAGGTTGAGGTTGTTTAAGCCATAAAGAACTACTTTTAAGCCTCCTTCTGCAGTCGCCAAAGTACGTGATTCTTTCTGCCAAGCCCAAGCTCCATAAGGAGTAATGATACGAGGTGATAGTTGTCTGAGGAAGTCTTTGCCACATACTTCGTCATAAGTGCCTAACCATGCATAACGAATAAGACGAGACATCTTCATGATGTTTTCCATCTTCGCAGGAGGCATGACATATTGATGATTGCGTTCACTATCGTCCACCTCATATTTATACTCAATGTTGTAAGGGGCGATATAGTTGATCCTTAACCATTTGTCAAAAGCATTCATCGAAAGCTTTACTTCTTTGGGATCTCTAGGTTCTAGTTTGTCTCCAAACTTATCACAACTTGTTAGAAGTGTAGCGACTCCTAGGCAAATTGTTGCAAGATATATGATATTCTTTTTCATTGTGATTCGTATTTTTCGATTACTATTCAGGATTAGCTTGGAAACCTGCTGCGATAACATCAATAGGTATTTGGACTGCTCGACGAGGATCATCCTTCGTCAGAACCATATCTTTACCTCCTTTGATTGGATGTGTAATCTCAATTCCATAACGTTTTATGTCGTCCCATCTCTCTCCGTCGTAAACAGATAGAATACGTTTTGCATGAAGTACGGCATTTATTAGTTGTGTTTGCATACCTGATTTCAAAGGCTTTGCAAATTTTGGGTTAAGAGGTTTACAAATGGTTGCTAACATTTGCTTAGCTCTTTTTTCATTTTCCACGGTGTTTGAGGCTGGAATTGCATATCTCTGAGCTATAGTTCGAGCATTGAAGCCTTCTTTTGGCTCGTCTAACTTTGAATTATACCACATTCCAAGGTCTCTTGCGGCCTCTTCGAACTGACCAAGCAAAACTTCCGCCTCAGCTCTTACCATAAGCGTCTTATCAACTGTGAGAGGCATGAAGATCGTATGATAATATCCATTCTTTGTTGTCTTATTAGTCATCTCAAAGATTGGCATCATCTTGGCTAGCATTGCCATAGGTTCAGAACCATATAAAAGATTGTAAGCGTCAAGTCCTTTTTCTCCCCAGCCTCCAGCTGAACGGAGTGTCTGATTATCTACAATTTCCTTAGTAAAAGCATAACGAGAGTTCCAAATAGCCCAGCCCCAATCTGAGATTGTTGGAAGAAGAAGTAAGTTACAAGGTTCTTTAGTTGATATGAAGGCGTAAGTCCATTCTTGGTTCTTTGTTAGCTTTTTGTAGGGTTTAAGGTTACGCAATGAGGCTGAAGGATTTTCTCCTATTGCAATCGTTGCATATTCTTTTGCCTTAGCCCATTTTTCATAGTAGAGATAAAACTGAGCAGCGAAGGCATAAGCTGCCTGTCTGTTGAAGTGATATTTGAGGACTGCGTTCTCATAGTTATTATCATCAATGAGAGGAAGTCCCTCTTTGATGTCTTGTTCTATTCGAGCATAGCTTTCAGCAACACTTAGTCTCTTGAACTGTAGCCCAATCTTAGTCTCAGGTTTGGTGAAATAAGGGAGTCCTAAGTCAGTTTTACTCGTTTGGCTATTATAAGCGTGGGAGAAAACTCTAATCATGTTGAAATGACTATAAGCACGACAGATAAGAGCTTCTCCTTTTGTTGCAAGAAGTTCGTTCGGCGTTCCCATTTCTTTGATTGCCTCCAAGGCTTGGTTGGCTGTACTTATGCTTTCATAAGCGTCAGACCATAGGGCATAGGTTACATCTCCTGAGTTCTCAGTATTTCCTTTCCAATAATAGTTTTCACGGACTGTTATGCTCTTATCTTGATAACGTGGACCAGTATCTTCCACGTTATCAGTACGATGTTCTACAATCCCTGCTGGTGTCTGTCCCGGATAAGCATTCACCAGAAGAGCTTTAATCTTATCAGCTCTATTAAGTTCAGTTCGTTTATCAGGCATTGTGTCCAAGAACTTGTTACAGCTTGGCATAGAGGTTAATAAGCCCAATGCTACGATCCATATATTTCTTTTCTTCATAATCTTAATTTGTTTGTAGATTTGACTTAAAATCCAATACGCAATGTAGCAGTTATTTGCTTAGCTACAGGAGATGATACCCCACCAACACGAGCGTATTCAGGGTCTTCTCCTCGGAGTTTTGGGTCTGCATAGATGAGCCAAAGGTTTGTTGCTTGTACTTTGAACGATGCAGATTTTAGAAGCTTCGTCTTGCTTATAATATTCTTTGGTAAATTGTAAGTCAAAGATAGCTCTTTTAAGCGTATAAATCCACCATCAGCTACGCGAGCTGAAGAGTAATTGTATGCTCCGTATGCCCTACCTAAATCTCTATAGTGAGCATGGTCTGTACGAGTTACAATGGTTGGTACGACACCTTCCTTCAGTTCATCTCCTGCAACCGCCCAACGGTTATTCCAGTCTCTAGCAGAAGCATCAAGATCTGAATAGAAGGCTGTAAAGATTGGAGCTAAGCGAATCTTGTTCCCTCCTGAATAAGTTAGGAAGACGTTTAGTCGGAAGTCTCCCCATGTTAGGATATTTCCGATACTTCCGTTGAATGTAGGAGCAATAGATCCTTCGTACTTTAGATAGTCTAGATTATCACGTTCTTGGAAGTTGATCTCTCCATAATTTTCAGAGTTAATCTTCTTTCCGTGGATTCTGAAGGTTGGGAATCCTTTATCGTCCAATCCATCAAATGGAATTGAGAAAAGAGAACGCTGAGGATAGCCTTCACGTGTCGAACCTGTAGGACTAACGAAATTAAACATCATGTTCTTTGTCTTCAATGTTTTGATCTTTGTCTTCACTGTTCCGAAGATAAAGTCTGTAGTCCATGAGAAGTTTTTTGTGCGGATATTCTTCGTAGAGACAGAGAGTTCGTAACCATAACTATTCATTGAAGCTACGTTACCATAACGCGTACCAACAACGGTGTTAATTGCTCCTATCAAATCGAAACCATTACGCTGATAAGCGTCTGCTGTTACACTAATCCTATTATTTAGGAATCCCATATCCATGCCGACATTTAGCTCATGCTTTTTCTCGTAGGTAAGCTCAGAGTTTTCATGCCAAGAGATATAGTTTGATGGTTCTTTGAGATTAGCTGATGGTCTCCATGGAGTACCCGAACGGATTACAACTCGAGAGTTGTTTAATCCTCGCAAGCCTGCAGCTGTTAGAGAGTATGAAGCCTTCAAAGTAAGGTGAGACATCACCTTGTTCATGTGTTTCTTGAAGAAATCCTCTTCATGCACATTCCAAGCTCCTGAGACATTCCAAGTAGGAAGCCAGCGAGCTTTTCTTGAACGTCCCATTTGGTTTGATCCCTCGTAGCGGACAGTTCCGTTAACAGTATAGCGACCTCTGTACGAATATGTCGCCATACCGAAAATAGCATTCGAACGGTTATAAGAAGATGATAGGTAGTAGTAATCATTATTCTGCTCATTCATCTGCTTAAATGCCTTATAATCCCAGAATACTGACTCTCCACTATCATATTGCATTCCCCAGCCGTCAAAACCACTTCCTTGACGATCTTGAGCATTTAATTCAAAACCTGCAAAAGTATTGAGGATATGTCCGCCCTTAAATTCGGTATTATATGTAGCCGAAGCACGGAAGTCATAAGCCAACATTTTGTAATTTGTTGTGTTGAAGAAGCCACCCTTTGGTAAAACCGTTACTGGAAGTGAATTTTGTTTGTCTTGGTCTTGGTACAACCATTTGTTACTATCAATAATTGTAGAGTTGTCCATCGCACGATAAGCTAAGGCTTGGTTTGAGTATTCGCTGATACGGTGTTCTTGATTGCTGACATCGTATTTGATTGCTCCTAAGACCGAAAGCTTTAGTCCTCGGAATGGACGCCATTTAAGCTCGCCTTGATATTTTAGATTCAAGACATCGAGCATAATGTTGTTGTTTTGTAGCTCTCTCTTAATATTAAATGGAGCAAACGAACGCTGATAGTCTGCATCAGGATCCAACGTTCTACTTGTTGTCATGGCATAAGAGAATGGGTTGATGTCAAAAGATCTTGATACCGTACCATTGACTGCGTTAGCTGTTTGTCCCATTGTCCCAGGTGCATGCTGGTTACGGTACGAAGCTGAAGCTATTGTTGTGAACGAGATGCGTGGAGTGAAATCATATGTATTGTTCAAGTTTGCAGTATAACGGCGAACTTTACTTGCCATCGTCCAACCTGGATCAAGCATTGCTGAGACAGAAATATATGAACGAGACTTGTCTGTCCCTGTAGCCATGCTTAAGGCATGATTCTGCATAACCGCAGAAGAGAACAGTTCATTGAACCAGTTTGTGTTGCGTCTGCTCGCTTCGTAAAGGAATCTCTCACGAGCTTCTGGAGTGTTAGGCAAACCGTATTGACCTTTCTGTGGGTCATAATGATGTATTAGGTGATACATCTTACCAAATACCCCACTAGTTGAAGCATTGTGTACTGATGCAAAATTAAGCCATCCCTTATCTGCGTATTCACGGTAGAGATCCATTTGCTCTTGTGAATCCATGATGTTAAATGTGTTGTAGCTAGGGATTAGACGAGTTGTGAACTCGCCAGTGTAAGAGAATGAGCTACTTCCCTTACGACCTTTCTTCGTCGTGATTACGATCACACCAGCCATTGCTTTAGCTCCATAGATAGAGGTTGCTGATCCATCCTTTAGAATTTGGAAACTTTCAATGTCATCAGCATTAAGCCCTGCAATAGCCGAACTAATTAATGTCGTTGCGTCTCCCGATGATAAGGCATCAGCTGATACATTTACGATATTTTCTTGAATGACGCCATCAACAACCCAAAGAGGTGTTGATGAACCGTAGATTGAAGTTGCCCCACGAACATTAATTTTGGGAGCTGTGCCGAAAGTTCCTGATAGGTTTTGTACCGAAACCCCAGCCGAACGACCTTCAAGTCCACGGCTGACATCTGCCACACCATCTACTTTGACTTTGTCGGCTTTAAGCTTGTCACTCGCTCCTGTGAAGAGACGTTTGTCTTGAGCGACCATACCAGTGATTACGACTTCATTAAGCTTTTGGCTAACTTCTTTCATCTTAATAACCATACCGTCCTTGGCCGTAGCTGTTACGGTTTGGAAGCCCATGAAACGTACTTCAATCTTTTTCTTTCCTTTGGGCATTTTAATTATAAATTTCCCATCAAGGTCTGCTTGAACTCCAATGGTCGTCCCTTTGACAACCACGGTAGCTCCTGTTAGAGGTATGTTCTTTTGATCCAGAACTGTCCCCTTAATTGTTTTTGTTTGAGCCATAAGGTTCATTGAACTAAGCATTGCAAACAATAGAGTTGTTAGCAAGATACTCAGCTTATGTCTCAGCCTAAAATCGTTTTGTATGAAAATGTTCATCCGCTTTCTAGTGTAAAAAAAATCAACAATGTAAGGATAACTGATTATGTTTAATCAGCCATATCCTTACAAATATAGTAAAATTGCTTGAAATATTCTCTAAGTTTGCTGGAGTATTTTTTAATAATTTACAAATTCAAAGCATGACACCTCCACTTTTTTGTTTAGGATTTGATTCTTTTTTTGCTTATGGAATCTCATTTTATTCAAAGACTAGCAATGTTTTATCCTTATGATTATGCAAGGTTTTGAATGTAAATAAAGTCTTTATCTCTTCTTCTCAGAGCTTTTATAATAGCTTTTTATTAAATTGTTTATGTCATTTATTTAACTCCGTACTAAGAAAAGGAAAATTTGTTGGGAACATTTTTTGAAATCTTAGGGAACATTTTTTTGAATCGTAGGGAACATTTGAAAATTTCTTCCCAAAGAAATAAAAAGAAGTAGGCTCAGCTATTTTATGCTGAGCCTACTTCCAATAAAATAGAGCAGATAATGTATATTTCTCGTTCTAAAATCTTAGATGTCTTTTTCTAAATACCATCTTCGATGTTCCAAACAAAGGCTCTAAGTCCTTGTTGAGGGTAGTCCTCGTTGATCTTACGAAGTTGAGCAAGTAAGCCTTGGACTTGATTGCTTGCTAGAATAACGAGTAGGGCATTATTGAGTGTAGGCCATATATGCGTGCCTAAATGAGGAACGCCTCCATTCGAACCTCTGCCCTGTATGTCCTGCCACTGGCTGTAGCCCTTGAGACCTAGGCTTTGTAGTGTTTGATGAATTAGAGGTTCGTGGGCTTGATTGTAAGCAATGAAGACTGCTTTTTCTTCGTTCATACCTAATAGTTTATGTGTTTAAGCTTTAGTGCCGATTGCTTTAAGCTTGCGATTCTTCTTAAATCGGAAGCCTTCAACAGAAGCGTAGATAGTAGGGATTAGGATTAATGTGATGAGTGTAGAGACTGCTAAGCCAAAGGCTACAGAAACACCCATAGATTGCCATGTCTCTGCTCCCTGACCTATTCCCAAAGCCATGGGAACCATACCTAAGACTGTGGTAAGCGTTGTCATTAATACAGGTCGCAGACGAGATTGTCCTGACTGAACAATCGACAGACTGATGCTCATACCTCGTCCTCTACATAGCTGGATATAGTCAATCAGTACGATACCATTCTTAACCACAATCCCTACAAGCATAATTAAGCCAATGAAGGCCATCGTTCCCATTGGGATTCGTGTGATGAATAGTCCTAAGAACACGCCTGTAAAGGCGAAAGGAACTGAGAACATAATCACGAAGGGGACAGAAAGGCTTTCGAACTGAGCTGCCATAACGATGTAAACAAGGATGATAATTAAGATGAGCAGTAGACTCAAGTCTCCAAACGTTTCTTGTTGCTTCTCGAAGCTACCACCTAACTTGTAAGAGATGTCTGAGGGAAATTTGACCTCGTTTAGAGCTTTTTGTACCGCTTGAGAGAGATCACTGAGAGCATAACCATTCGCCACTGTTAGGGCAATATTGATTACCCTTGAGCGATCACGTCGGTCAATATTCGGAGGAGTATAGGATTCTTTTATAGAACCTAGTTCACTCAGTGCTACAAATCCACTCTGTGTAGGGATCTGCATTTTGAGAATGTCCTCCAAGTCCTTACGATCTTCCTTTCTTAGGCTCAATCGGATGTTGTGTTCGTCTCCATCTTCGCGATAGAAGGATACAGTCATTCCATTGACTGCCATTTTGAGAGCCGAACTTGCAGAGCTAATGTTTAGACCATTATCTGCTAATTTCTTTCGGTCAAAGATGAAGCGATACTCGGGGGTGTAGGGCTTTCTGCTCAGGTTGATTTCGGAGCATGCTGGCTCTTGGATGAGTTTATCCTTAAGCTCTTTAGCAATAAGGTCTGTCTCGTTGAAGTTGTGTCCAAAGATACTGATGGATACATCGCTATTGTCTGCGTTAGGGTTGCCTGTACCACTGGAAACGCTTGACTTATAAATTTCGGGGTATTCTGCATAAATTGCTCGTATTTTCTCTGCAACTTCGTTTTGGCTTAGGCTTCGTTCACTGGGCTTGACTAAACTGATGTAGTAGCTTATCCCATTTGTACCGTTCATGCTTCCCATAGCATTCGATGTGGTATTGCTTGTCTCTCCAACTGTTAGTGAGATAATCTTAATCTCTTTTAACTCTTGACGTAGACGATTTTCAATCATCAATCCGAAAGCTTTTGTCTCGGAAACTTGCGTACCTATGGGAAGTTCGATTTTAGACATAAGGAAGCTACTATCTCCTTGTGCCATAAATTCCTTTTTGACGAAGGGTAGAAGTAGCGTGCTTAAGATGAAAAGCCCAATAGATCCGAAGATGACTGTTTTGCGGTGTTTCAAAGACCAAGCAAGGCTCTGAGCATATTTTACTTCGAGTTGGGTCAAGAAGTTGTGAAACCCTCGTAGAGCTTTCCATGTTTTCTTTGGTTTTGCTGTTCTCTTTAAGAGCTGAGAAGAGAGCATAGGTGTCAATGAAAGTGCTGCAAGTGTTGAAACAATCATGACGATACTTACGATCCAACCTAACTGATGGAAGAATATACCGACAGAACCCTTTACTACGGTTAGGGGCAAGAATACCGCTAACATGGTTAGCGTTGAGGCTACAACTGATATACCCACTTCGTTGGTTGCATGAACTGCTGCCTGTTTGGGTAGACTGCCTCGCTCAATATGTTGTGTGATGTTTTCAAGGACTACGATGGCGTCATCCACAACCATGCCAATAGCTATGGAAAGAGAACTTAGGGAGATGACGTTAAGAGTATTGTCTGAGACTAAAAGATAGATAAAAGCTCCTATAAGAGATACTGGAATTGTCAGGACGATGATGAAGGTAGCTGAGCGACGAGCTAGGAAGATGTACACGATGAGCATAACGATTATAAAGGTTACGGCAATCGTGTTTCCCAGATTATTCAGCGTATTTACAATGAAACTTGAAGTATCTATGAGGTACTTAATTTTAATGTCCTTGGGTAAAGTCTTCTCTATTTGAGGAAGGAGGTCTTGGATTTCCTTGGATACAGCTACTGCATTTGCTCCTGCCTGTTTCTTGATCATGAGCATCGCTCCTCTTTTGCCGTTGGTATAGCATTCTTGCTCCCTCTCTTGAGATCCGTCGACTATTTCGGCTACATCGCCTAGGTAAACCCTTGCACCTGTATGAGAGCTAAGGATGATGTCTCTGAGGTCTTGGGGATCTCTAAACTCTCCTTGGACACGGAGCGATGAACTCTTTGTTCCGACACTAATTTGTCCTGCGGGAATATTTTTATTCTCTAGGCTGATGATTTGTGCAATTTGAGGCAGAGATAAGCCATAGGCTTCCAACTTATTATTAGAGCAGTAGACATGAATAACACGTTCTGAAGCTCCAACGGTATTAACTGATCCCACTCCATTGATTCTAGCAATGGGATTAATCACTAGATTGTCAAGGATCTTTTGCAGTCCTTCTGAGCTCTCTTTGGATTCAACTGATAGGATTGCTACGGGAATATCTTTCATGCCGAACTTAAAGATGATCGGATTGCTTGCTCCATCAGGGAGGTAGGTTCTTACGGCATCAATCTTATCTCTTGTTTCGTTGGTCGCTTCGGCAATATCTGTTCCAGCGTTGAAGCTAAGTGTAATGATGGATAAATTCTCTTGGCTCTTAGAAGTCAAGTGTTTGAGGTTATCCACGCGATTAAGACTATTCTCCAATACCTTGCTGATATTCATCTCAATATCTTCAGCACTGGCTCCGTTGTAATTGGTCAGAACCATGATGTCAGTTGTCTCGGCATCAGGCATCAAGTCTACAGATAGACGAGTGAAAGAGAATAATCCTACGATAGCGATAGCCACAAAGATTAGGGCTGTCGTAATCGGTTTTTGGACGGCTTTGCTGTAGATACTCATAAGTTTATTTGTCTTCTGTCTGAGTTTTTGCCTCCTTGATTGGACAAGAATCTGAAATGTTATTGACTGCACTAACAACTACTCGTTCGCCTAGTTTTAATCCTGAGCGTACTTCGTAGAATCCGTTGTGAATCTCTCCAAGCTCTACTTTCCTAAACTCTGCTTTGCCTTGCTTGAAAACATAGACATATCTCGAACCACTTCCCATTACTTTATGGACAGCTCTGTCTGATACAAGTAAGCGTTCATTCTGTCCAAAGTTTAGATATAAATCTGCGTAGAAACCAGAACGAAGTCTGTAGCCCTTGTTGTCGATGAGGAGTTCGACACGAAGGGTATGGGTTCTTGGATTAATCGTGGGATATATTTTGAAGACTTTTGCCGTAAATGTCTCATCAGGGAATACTTTAATCCTAACACTTGCTTCAAGTCCTTCCTTGACTTGGGCAAAGTATTGCTCTGGGATATTAATAATTGCCTTAATTTTACTTAAATCCTCTACCATAAAAATAGGTTTCTTAGGGCTGGTCATGTTTCCTTCATCATAAAAACGCTGTGTGATGATCCCATTGCATGGACTACATAGATAGGTATTTGTTTTGAGGTTCTTGCTCAGAGTTTGGGCAAGCTTGTAATTGTTTTCTGCTTGCTCCCATTGAACTTTGGCGATTGCTCCCATCTTGTAGAGTTCGTCTAGGCGTTGGAAGTTTTGCCTTGCTTCATTAAGTCGAATCTCACTTTGCTTGTATTGGGCTTCATCTAGTCGTGCAAGCTGTTGTCCTTTTTGGACACGTTGTCCGACTTGTGCGTAGAGCTTGATGAGTCTTCCGCCAGATTGAGCCATAATCTCACTTGTGCTGAGGGCTTGTAGGTGACAGTTGTATGAGCCGATCATGTTAATCTTTTTGCTTTCAACTGTTGAAAGCTTGACTGTGATGCTTTCTTGTTTGGTGTTCTTCTCTTCGTTTTGCTTAGAATTACAGCTTGCTAGAGTAGAACTTAGTCCTAAAAAGAGTAGGCCGTATGCTAGTGTTTTTAATGTATGTCGCATGATTCTCTTGATTTATTGTGATTGCTTATTCCTTCCCTTCTAACTCTTCTTGTTGATATTGGGTCAGCATATATTGATAGATTGCTTTGTGAAGATTGAGTTCAGCTTGTCTCTGACTTAATTCAGCGTCATTAAGTTCGAGGATTGAGGATAGACCATTTTTATAGCGAGCTTGTGCTATTTTGAGTCCTCTCTCTGCCATTTTTACTGCTTGCTCAGAGGCAACGAACTGTTCCAAAGCAGATTTTTGTTCGCTTCGAATTTGCTCTTGGACGAGTTGTAACTCTTGCTTCATTTGTTGCTGTTGAAGTCCTATTTGCTGGAGTTGGATATTTAGAGCCTTTAGCTTGGAGAAACGCTCTCCTCCGTTAAATAAGGGGATGTTTAAGGTGAGACCTATCATCGAATAAGGCGACCAACGTTTCTTTTTGTCCAGTTCAAACTGATTATTTGCATAGTTATAATTGTACAAGATATGCATATTTAGACTTGGTAGGAAGCTCATCTTCTGCGTGAGTATGCCTGTCTTGAGTTTTTCTCTTTGCAAAGAGAGAAGACGGATTTGGCTATTCTGCTCAAGAGATGAAGTTTGTTTGCTTAATCCATCTTTATAAATGTGTTCTTTGTAGTCTCCAAGAGATTGGCTCAGTTGGATAGATTGCTTGGTGTTAAGGTGAAGCAGTAGTTTAAGCTTTAGCTCGGCAAGACGGCGTTGTTGCTCAGCTTGAATGAGTTGTGGCTGGAGGTTTTGGGCTTGAGTCTCAAGCCTCAGCAAGTCGTACTCAGCGATAAGTCCTCTCTGATGCTTCTCCTGTGCATTTTTATAGCTCTCTTTGATGTTGTCAATGCTTTGCTTTAAGGTTTGATAAAGCTCCTCTGCTAGCAGTATTCCTAGATAGCTTTTGCGAACTTCCATTTGGAGCTTGAGCTTTGAACTCCTGGCCCTTTCTTGAGCCTCCTCAATCTCCTTTCGGCTAAGTTTAAGACTTGTCCATAGCTGAGGTACAATAAGGGGCATGCCAGCTTGAATACCTGCTTGTATATTGTGGGTCATGCCAACTTCTATCCCTTCTTCAGGGAAATAGCGAGACATCATCTTAGAGGATTCATCGTCCCCTCCGCCGAGGTACATGCGTTGTTTCTTCAACGTGTAGTTATAGTTTGCCTTGATGTTCACTTGGGGCAGAAGTTTGCTTTGCTTCGATTGGTGTAAGCTCTTGCGACGCTCAACCTCAAGTCTGGCTGATTCGAGCTGAGGGTTCTGTTTGAATGCTAAAGCGACAGCATCGTCTTGGCTTAGCGTGAGGACTGAGTCTTGTTTTTCTTGGGCAGATAAGCCTGATGAAGTCCCAAAGATGAGGCATAAGCAGAGGATTGCTTCAAAGAGCATTTGCCTACACCTTATTATATTATATGTATTCATTTCTTTTATTATGTCTCAAGTAATGGAACAAAGTTAGTGAAAAAAAGTTTCTTTTCTCTAGAATATGGTACAGAATAAGTCTTTATTTAGGGGGATTCTATTGAATAACTTTAATTATTTGTTTGATAGCTTTTTATGATTTATATGAAAGGCTCGAAACTTTCAATCTTTCTTTTGAGAAAAACGTTGGGAAGATTTGTTTATTTCGTTGGGAAGAAATTTTTGAAGCGTTGGGAAGAAACAAATAAGTCTTCCCAACAAAATTTTTAAGCTTTTGGAAATTTCGTTTTTGCCCCTTCTAAAGCTTTGAAAAGACGCTTGGAAGTGCTGTTAATAATTTATTTTGTACTTTTGTAGGCGGTAGATTATATCTATAAATATAAAGGGAATGAAAAAACAGAATATATACATCGCTTTGTTGGGCCTATGCTCAGCCTTTATTTTTTCAAGCTGTTCATTATTTAGAACGTCGCAAGGGACACGTTATCCAGTCCAGAAACGTTACATACAGAAACACTACAAAGAGGCCGTTCGTCAGATGAACCTCTGTGATATTCCAGCAAGTATTACACTGGCTCAAGGCTTGCTTGAAACAGGTGCAGGTCAGAGTAAGCTGGCTCGTCTGCATAAGAATCATTTTGGTATTAAATGTGCTGGTAAATGGGAAGGCAAGAGTACCTACCTTTCTGATGATAGAGCAAATGAATGCTTTAGAAAGTACACGACTTGGCAGGAATCATATCAAGATCATTCACGCTTCCTTCAGCGTCATCGTCGCTACCGCTCTTTATTTAACTTGGAGCGTACGGACTATCGTTCGTGGGCAAATGGTTTAGTCTTGGCTGGCTATGCGACAAGTCCTTCCTATGGAAAGAGATTAATCAAACTGATTGAGGACTATCAGTTGCATCGTTTTGACGAAGGTTTACTACCAGCTTGGATGGAGGGTTACTTGGAACGAAATATTGATGCAGATTACATCCCTAGATCTTTGTATAAGTCTTGCGGACTTCGTTATACTCTTGCTCGAAAGGGAGACACCTTTACTTCGATTGCTGAGGAACTTGCTCTATCAGCTAAGGATCTGGCTCGTTATAATGAACTTGAACTTGCTTATCCGCTTAAGGAAGGTGCTGTCGTTTACTTGGAAGATAAAAATATCTTCGCACCTGAAAAGTATGAATGGCATGAGGTTGAGGCAGGAGAGTCAATGTACAGCATTGCCCAACGTTATGGTATGATGCTTAAGAGTCTTTACGTACTAAATAATAAATCTAAGGATTATCTTCCTACGGTTGGAGATAGATTGAAATTAAGAGAATAGGATAAATTCGAATAACCTAAGAATATATAGGATTACATTGTATATGGCAACAGAAAATGATCTGCTCAATAGAATAGAAGGTTTAGAGCTAAGATTTGAAGAAGTCTCTAGTCTAATCACGGCTCCTGACATCATCGCTGATCAAAAGCGATTCATGAAACTTAGTAAGGAGTACCGAGAGCTGGAACGTATCCTTGAAAAGGGACGTCAATATCGTAGCTACTTAGACAATATTCAAGAGGGGAGAGAAACACTTGATAGCGAAAGTGATCAGGAATTAAGGGCAATGGCTCGTGATATGATGCAAGAAGCTGAAGAGGCAATCCCAACTCTTGAAGAAGAGATTAAGATGCTCTTGATCCCTGCCGACCCAGAAGATGAAAAGAACGTCGTAATGGAGATACGAGGTGGTACGGGAGGAGATGAAGCGGCAATCTTCGCAGGAGATCTATTTAACATGTATCGTCGCTACTGTGAGAGTAAGGGTTGGACGGTTGAAGTCTCAAGTCTTTCAGAAGGTACAGCAGGAGGTTACAAAGAAATCATATTCACTGTTTCGGGAGATAGCGTGTATGGTACGCTAAAGTACGAAAGCGGTGTCCATCGCGTGCAGAGAGTTCCCGCGACTGAAACGCAGGGACGCGTTCATACCTCGGCTGCATCCGTTGCTGTATTGCCAGAAGCTGAAGAAGTGGACGTAGTACTTAATCCAGCTGATATTGACTTTCATACATCTCGTTCGGGAGGAGCTGGAGGACAGAACGTCAATAAGGTTGAAACGAAGGTACAGCTGACGCATAAGCCTACTGGCATTGTAGTTGTTTGTCAGCAGGCTCGTACCCAACTTGCCAATAGAGAACTTGCCATGCAAATGTTGAGAACAAAACTTTATGACATTGAGCTGAGCAAACATAATGAAGCAATTGCGGCAAAGCGTAAGACAATGGTTTCAACTGGTGATAGATCTGCAAAAATTCGTACCTACAATTATCCTCAAGGAAGGGTAACAGATCATCGTATTAACCTGACACTTTATAATCTTTCTGCCATCGTCGGAGGAGATATTCAGGCTATTATCGATGAATTGATCATTGCGGAAAATATCGAACGAATGAAGGAAGCAGAGCTTTAAGCCCTTCCTCCAATAGAAATAATATGACAAAAGAAAAACTCTTTGCCGAGATACAGCGTAAATGCTCCTTCCTCTGTGTTGGACTTGATACTGATATTCGCAAGATTCCTCAGTTTATAATTGAAGAAAGTGAGGAGCCGTTATTTGCTTTTAATAAGGCAATAATAGATGCTACTCAGCATCTATGTGTTGCCTATAAGCTCAACTTAGCTTTTTATGAGTGTATGGGCTCTTTTGGGGTTAAGTCCCTTGAGACAACTATTCGCTATATCCAAGAAAATTATCCAGAGATTTTCATCATTTGTGATGGTAAACGTGGAGATGTCGGTCCTGTAAGTGAATTCTATGCTCGGACTTATTTTGAGTATTTCAAGGTAGATGCTCTTACCGTCTCTCCTTATATGGGAGCAGATAGTGTCTTGCCGATGCTTAATAATCCCGAAAAAGTAGCCATACTCCTTACGATGACTGCAAACGAAGGAAGTGAAGACTTCCAAATGATGCAGGATGTAAATGGAGAATACCTCTATGAGAGAGTAATTCGTCAGAGCAAGACTTGGGCGAGTGATGAGCAAATTATGTACCTTGTTGGGAGTACAAACCCTAAAGTTTTAGAACGTATTCGTTTGCTTGTTCCAGAACACTTCATTCTTGTCTCTGGAATGGCTCAACAAGTAGAGCTTTTAGATGATATTGCTTCAGGAGGAATGACCAAGTCTTGTGGCTTGCTCGTGAATGCTTCTCGCAATATTATTTATGCAGATAACACAGAATCTTTTGCACTTAGAGCTAACGAGGAAGCGGATATTTTGAGAAGAAAAATGGCTGAACTGCTGTATCAATACGAATTGATCGAAACACTTTAATGATATGAAGGCATTAGAATTTACAGCAGAGGCTATAGCTCAAATCCTTGATGGACAAGTTGAGGGAGATAAGGCTGTTTTGCTTAGTAACTTTGGAAAGATTGAAACCGCTCAAGCTGGAGATTTAACCTTTCTATCCAACCCCAAATACGAACAATTCCTATATACAACCAAGGCTTCGGCAGTACTTGTCAAAGCTGATTACATCTGTAAAGAACCTATTAGTACAACCTTAATTCGTGTTGAGGATCCATATGCAGGATTGGCAAGTTTGCTTCGCTTAGTTGATCAGCAGATGAATCCCAAACGTGAGGGAATAGATAGCCAAGCTATCATTGATCCTTCTGCGAAGATTGGGGAGAAGTGTTACATTGCTTCTCATGTAACGATTGAGGCTGATGTGATTATTGAAGATGGTGTTCAGATCTATCCAAATACTTTTATAGGACGAGGCTCTCATATTGGTGCAAATAGCTTAATTTATTCTAACGTAAGTATTTATTATGCTACAGAAATAGGTCGAAATTGTGTCGTACATTCTGGAGCTGTTATTGGAGCTGATGGTTTTGGTTTTGCCCCAACATTCTCAGGCTATGAGAAAATACCTCAAATAGGATCAGTGATTTTAGAGGATAATGTAGAGATTGGAGCAAATACTTGTGTGGATAGAGCCGCTATAGGACATACGATTATTCGACAGGGTACTAAGCTAGATAATTTGGTTCAGATTGCTCACAATTGTGATATTGGAGCAAATAATGTGTTAGCTGGTCAGGTCGGCATCGCTGGTTCTTCCAAAACAGGTGCTTGGTGTCAGCTTGGAGGTCAAGTGGGTATTGCGGGGCATCTTACTCTTGGAGAGCGAGTAAAACTTTCAGCTAAGACAGGAGTTATTAGTGATGTTGCAAGTGATTCAGTACTTTTTGGTGTGCCAGCGACAGATACTCGCCAAGCAATGCGTCAAGTTGCCCTCATTCGTCGATTAGGTTCTCTCTTCGATGAAGTAAAAGCCTTGAAGAAAGAACTTGAACTTATACAAAAAGAACAATCATAATTATGGAAATGCAAAAAACGCTTGCAGGGAGTTTTACGCTCTCAGGTAAGGGACTTCATACGGGATTAAGCATTGATGTTACATTTAATCCAGCAGGTGCTGGAACGGGTATTGTCTTCCGTCGTGTTGATTTAGAGGGAAGCCCTGAGATACCTGCACTATCAGAATTTGTAAAAGGTACGGCACGTGGTACAGTCTTGAAGAAAGGAGATGTTAGTATCAGTACGATAGAACATGCAATGGCTGCCTTGTATGCAAAAGGAGTGGACAATTGTATTATCGAAGTTACAGCTCCCGAAATACCAATTCTTGAGGGCAGTTCGATTTCGTATGTGCAAAAAATTGACGAGGTTGGTCTTGTCGAACAGGGTCTTCAACGCGACTATTACATCGTGAAACAGCGAATGGAAGTTACAAGTTCAGATGGAAAATCACGTATCCTTCTCTTGCCAGACTCTAAGTTTGGGGTAGATGTGCATATTGCCTTTGAATCGGATGTGTTACGTAATCAGTTTGCTTCTTTGGATTCTCTTGATGATTTTGACAAAGAGATTGCTGCCTCTCGAACATTTGTTTTCGTTAGAGAATTGGAAGTCTTGCTCGCAAATAATCTAATTAAAGGTGGCGACTTGGATAATGCTTTAGTTATTTACGATCATAAGATTCCTCAAGAGGAAATGGATCGTATCTGCGATTTGATGAACGTTGAGCGTAAACAGGCTCCAGAACTAGGCTACCTAAATAACAAACCTATCCTATTCGATAACGAACCTGCCCGTCACAAACTATTGGATATTATAGGAGATTTGGCTCTTATTGGGCGACCAATTAAAGGACGCGTCATTGCGACTTGCCCTGGTCATGGTATCAATAACGAGATGGGGCAGAAAATACGTAAGGATATTAAGCTAAACGAATCACAGGCTCCTGTCTATGATCCGAACCAAGCTCCCCTTCTAGATACCGTAGCCATCAAGAAGCTTTTGCCACATCGTTACCCATTTTTGATGGTAGATAAGATAATAGAGAAAGGAAAGGATTACATTGTTGGGGTAAAGAATCTCACCGCTAATGAGGACTTCTTTCAAGGACATTTTCCCAATGAACCTGTAATGCCTGGGGTTCTTCAGATTGAAGCAATGGCTCAGGTGGGAGGACTTTTTGTTTTGACCTCAATGGATGAAGAACCTGAGAACTACTCTACATATTTCTTGAAGATTAATAATGTTAAGTTTAGAAGAAAGGTTGTCCCAGGCGATACCTTAATTTTTAAGATTCGTTTGATTGGACCAATGAGACGAGGCATAGCAAATATGCGAGGTCTAGCATTTGTTGGAGAAACTCTTGTCTGTGAATCGGAAATGGTAGCTCAAATAATAAAAAAAGATTAAGTATGAACCCAAATATAAGTCCATTGGCATCTGTTCATCCTAATGCAAAGATTGCTCAGAATGTCCTAATTCACCCTTTTGTTGTCGTTGAAGAGAATGTGGAGATTGGAGAAGGAACAATCCTTCAGCCCCATGCTGTTATTTGCTCTGGAGCAAGAATTGGAAAGAATTGTACGATTCATTCAGGAGCAGTTATCTCTGGTATTCCACAAGACTTGAAGTTTGTTGGAGAAGAAAGTGTCGCTATTATTGGAGATAATTGTCAGATAAGAGAATGTGTTACTGTCAACAGAGGGACAGCCTCTAAGGGGAAGACTGTAATAGGCAATTCATGTCTTTTAATGGCTTATGCTCACGTAGCACATGATTGTATCCTTGGAAATAATATCATTATTGGAAATGCAACACAGGTTGCAGGCGAAGTTGAGATTGAAGACTTTGCTATTGTTAGTGGAGGTGTTCTGATTCATCAGTTCGTTCGTATAGGGTCTCACGTGATGATACAGGGAGGATCAAAAGTGGTCAAAGACATTCCTCCTTTCACTCTTGTGGGACGAGAACCTCTTTGTTACTGTGGAATTAATAATGTTGGTCTTAGAAGACGAGGGTTTTCTAACGAACGTATTTCTAAAATTAATGAAATTTATCGAATTATCTATCTGAGAGGTTTGAATAATCGTGATGCAATGCTTACTGTTGAGGAGGAAGTAGAGGAGAGTCCTGATCGTCAGATTATTTTAGATTTCATCAAGAACTCTTCACGTGGTATTGTACGAGGAAGCTTAGATTAAGCATGAACTAGGGCTAATAATCTGAAAAAAATAAATAGTATGATGAAGTATTTTGAAGCATCTATCCCTGGAGTTTGGGTCATGATGCCTGTCGTTTACCAAGATGAACGTGGCTACTTTATGGAGTCTTTCGTTAGAACTTCATTTAATCAGCATATCGGTGAATTATCTGTTGTGCAAGAGAATGAATCCCTTTCTCGTAGAGGTACATTGCGTGGCTTGCATTTGCAAGTCCCTCCTCACGATCAGGCAAAGCTTGTACGTTGTGTTAGCGGTTCGATCTGGGATGTCGTTGTTGATTTGCGACCAGCTTCGCCAAGCTATGGACAGCACTTCTCAATAGAACTCTCCGATAAAAATAAGCATCAGCTATTTATCCCTAAAGGTTTTGCTCATGGATTTTTGACCTTAAGTGAAGAGGCGATAATTCAGTATAAAGTAAATAACCCTTATAACCCTCAAAGTGAACGAACAATTCTCTATAATGACCCTGATTTAGGTATTGATTGGGCAAATCAAGGGGTTGACCCTGATAAGTTTATCCTTTCAGAGAAAGATTTGAATGGTTTGAGCTTTGACGAATATCAGAGATTTAACCACTAGATAGGCGAGTCCTTGAATAAATAAACCGCTAAGACTTAAATAATAGTCTTAGCGGTTTTTCTATGTTCAGTCTCTTGATTAAATTCTTCTATTCTTAAAGTTTTTATGCTTGATTCTACCCCTTAAACGAACAGATTTGAAGTTTTTTGAAATACTTTGGGAAGAAATTTTCAAATGTTCCCAACGATTTGAAAAAATCTTCCCTACGAATTCTGAATATGTTCCGCAATAATTTTTTAGTTCTTTATTGAGCTGTTATTAGTTTTTGGTTTAGAGTGTTTATCTTTATTTGTGAGAACTGTATTGCTTCTCTGTTTCGACTAGATTTATTCTAGACTTGATTGTAAAGTGTGCAATATAGCATCTTTTTGTTTCTTGGAAATATCCTTGGAAAATTCTATCTTTGCACTTTGATAACAACAACAATGACTTGTTATGACCAATATTGAAAATCTAAACAATGGTCGCAAGTTACTTATAGGGGTTCAGTATCTCTTTGTAGCTTTTGGTGCGACTGTTCTAGTCCCTCTTCTCGTGGGACTATCTCCTTCGACGGCTTTGTTTTCTGCGGGTGTAGGCACACTAATATTCCATCTTGTAACGAAAGGAAAAGTACCTATCTTCTTAGGTAGTAGTTTTGCCTTCATCGCTCCTATAATAAGTGCAACAGAATCTTATGGATTATCTGGTGCACTTTTTGGTTTAATGGGAGTGTCTTTGGTATATATCCTAATGTCTCTTTTGATTAAGTCTTTCGGCTTACGCTTTATTCGGAGACTATTCCCACCTGTAGTCATCGGTCCTATCATTATGTTGATTGGTTTGTCTCTTTCTGGCACAGCAGTCAATATGGCGAAAGAAAACTGGGTGCTGGCTTTAGCCTCGTTAATTACGGCAATCGTCGTAACGCTTTATGCCAAAGGTCTCTTCAAACTGATTCCAATCTTCAGTGCAATCATTGTAGGTTACCTTCTAGATCTTAGCTTCTTTGACGTAGATTTGGCTAAAGTCTCTGAAGCAAGTTGGTTTGCCTTGCCTGATTTAGAGATTATTAATCGCTTTGGAGCAGTTGATTTCTCAAGCCTTTCATTTAAGGAGTGGCTAAGCCTTCCAATGTTAATCCTTCCACCGCTTAAGGGTGATGCTCAGATCTGGGAGCCTATATTCTTCATGATTCCTGTAGCTATCGCTCCAGTTATTGAACATATTGGGGATGTGTACGTGGTTAATAGCGTAACAGGTAAGAATTTTGTTGAGAACCCTGGTTTGCATCGTACAATGCTTGGAGATGGTCTTGCCTGTCTATGTGCTTCACTCTTTGGAGGTCCTCCAGTTACTACTTACTCAGAGGTTACAGGAGCGATGTCTCTAACTAAAGTAACAGACCCTTCGGCTTTTCGAGTGGCAGCTGTAGCCGCAATCGTTTTCTCAATGATTGGAAAGGTTAGTGCCTTGCTTCAGACAATTGATCATGCAGTTCTTGGCGGAATCATGCTCTTGCTCTTTGGTACTATTGCAGGAGCGGGTATTTCAAATCTGCTGAATAGTCGCGTGAACTTCGCAAGCTCTCGAAATGTTGTTATCATCTCTGTAACGCTGACAACGGGAATCGGTGGAGCAATTTTCGAAATGGGGGGATTTAAGTTAGCTGGTATTGGATTGTCTGCTATCATCGCAGTGATCCTAAACTTGGTACTCCCTGAAACAGCGGAAGACAAACTTCCAAAGAAAAAATAGAAATATTAATTACTAATTATATCATCAAATTTAACAGTTATGGTTCAGATGAAAAATGTATTGGTTTTCGTAGCTTTACTTGCTACACTATTTATTCCTAAATTCGTGCAAGCACAGAATGTGCAGTTGCACTATGATATGGGAAGTACAATCTACAAAGATGGCGAAGCTCCAGCAGCGAATCCTGCTATCTTGACTACAGTAGAGAAATTCTCTGCTGATAAGCATGGTAGTACGTTCTTCTTTGTCGATATGACGTACCGTTCAACGGGCGTAGAGACAGCTTATTGGGAAATTTTCCGAGACATCCGTTGCTGGGATGCTCCTGTAGCTCTACACTTAGAATACAACGGAGGTTTGAATAATAAGTTCTCTTTCAATAATCGTTTCCTCGTTGGGGCAAGTTATTCCCTAAATGCTTCAGACTTTACCTATGGTTTGAGTGTAACGCCTTCGTTGATGTGGATTGCTAAAGCCAATCAGCCTTTCTCTGCTCAGTTTACTTTTGCGTGGTACATGCATCTATTTAAAGGTCTGTTCTCATTCACAGGTTTTGCTGATGTCTGGGGTGAAGAGCTATTTAAGGATCAAGGTCATGCTGTCTTCGTGTCTCAGCCACAACTTTGGCTGAACTTAGGACATATCCCAGGGTTGCATTCAGATGTTCTAAAGGGATTAAGTCTTGGTGGTGAGGTTGAGTTTGGATATAACTTCCCTTATGCTCATGGTAAGTTCTACACAATCCCACGCCTAGGTATTAAATATACTCTATAAGTTTAAGCACAAATCATTTAATCTTTGGTCAAGGGGCTTTGTCTTAAAGCCTCTTGCTCATTTATTTTTTCTTTTTATAATTAAAATATTCGTATAAATAACTTAATAATATATAGAAATGACACTAATAGATAAGCTTCTTTCATCTCTCGGCTTCGTAAAGAGTAGACATAATGTCCGTACAGAAATTATCGCTGGTCTGACTACTTTTTTGACTATGTGCTATATTCTTGCTGTAAACCCAAGCATCTTAGGATCGACTGGTATGGATAAGGGGGCAGTTTTTACGGCGACAGTTCTAGCTTCTTTCCTAGGGACTGTCGTTCTTGCCTTCTTGGCTAAATTGCCTTTTGCCCAAGCTCCAAGTATGGGTATTAATGCTTTCTTTGCTTATACCCTAGTATTGGGAATGGGTTATACTTGGCAGACAGCACTTGCTGCCGTATTTATTGAAGGGATTGTCTTCATATTATTGACAGCCTTCAACATCCGTGAACAGATTGTTAACTGTATTCCTGTGAACTTGCGTTATGCAATCTCTGTAGGTATCGGAATGTTTATTGCCTTTATTGGCTTAAAAAACTCAGGTATTATCGTAGGATTTGCTCCAACTCTTGTGAAACTTGGAGCATTTACAAGCACATCAGTACTTGCTTGTATTGCGATTATTTTGACAGCTGTATTGGTCGTTTTGAAAGTTCGTGGGGCATTGTTTTATGGAATTATTGTTACGACACTAATCGGTATTCCTATGGGGGTTACGATTATTCCAGATAATTTCTTCCCTATTTCAGAACCTCAATCATTAGATCCAACCTTCTTGCAGTTTGACTTCTCTAGAATTTTAGAGCCAAATATCCTACTAACGATTTTTGCCTTGGTATTTATGGATATTTTCAATACGATAGGTACTTTGATTGGTGCTGCTGCTGGAACGGAAATGATGGACGAAAAGGGTAATGTTAAGAATATCAAGCAAGCAATGATGGCTGATGCTATTGCCACTTCTGCTGGTGCAATTCTTGGTACTTCGACAGTAACTACATTTATTGAGAGTGGGGCTGGTATCTCTGCTGGGGGACGTACTGGACTTACTTCTCTAACAACAGCTTTGCTCTTCTTGATGGCTCTATTTTTTGCTCCATTGTTCTTGCTTATTCCTGCCGCTGCAACAACTGGTGCTTTGGTACTTGTTGGAGTATTCATGCTTAAGTCTATTCAAGATATTGACTTGCATGATGTGTCTGAAGCCTTGCCAAGCTTCATTACTGTACTAACAATGGTTCTAACTTATGACATTGCTGAAGGAATGGCTCTAGGGCTTATTTCATATACTCTGATTAAAGTATTGTCTGGTCAGTACAAACAAATTAATCTAACCTTGCATATTGTAACGGTCTTGCTAATCTTCCGTTATCTTTTAGAGAATGAGGCAATTAAAACGTACTTAAAAGGCTTGTTTTAGATTCTCTCTTTAATTTGTTTCTTAGCTAGTAGGCTGTATCCTTTCTGGATACAGCCTACCTTTTTTAAGCTGGAAGTTTTATTTCTTGAGGTTGGAGTCTTTATTTTTAGTGGTTGAAGGCTTTGTCTCTCTAGAATGAGACTTTATTTCTTTTAGGGGAAAGCTAATCTATTTATGCTTTCAAATTCAGATCCTTTGTCCTGAAAAGAGGATGAAAGTAGCTAGATTTCTAATAAATTAACCGAATTATTGTGAAATCTGTAGTGTCTATTTGGGAAAAGTTTGTGTATTTATGATATTTTTCTTACCTTTGCACCGCAATCAGAAAGGAATGACTTTTTGGATTGCTTAGGATTGTCTCATGGTGTAATGGTAGCACAACAGTTTTTGGTTCTGTTTGTCAAGGTTCGAATCCTTGTGAGACAACAATTCTCCTATTTGAAAGGAGTTTTTAGTCAGTAGTTAAAGGAAAAATCACTAGAAAGAACAATCTTTTTAGTGATTTTTTTATTTAGGCTATCCGATAAGTTGGATTTTTTTATCTAATAAGTTGGTTAAAGGCACTTTTGAAATGAAATTATAACGGAATAATAGGCATAAAACTCAGAGGAGTTCTGCTACATTCCGTGCTACATTGCTTTTCAGGTGTCTTTTGTGTAGCAGAGATTCCTAAGATCAATGGCTTTATCTTGTTTTAGAGGTATCTTCTTACTCTGTAAATAATTATTAATTAAAAGAGTAACAAGCTATGTTGAAAAAACAATTTAAGGTTTCCTTCTACCTGCGTTCTAACTACAAGAACAAAGAGGGTAAAAGTCCGATCATGTTACGAATCATTCTAGATGGTTCTATTCAGAGTGTCGGCTCCACGAAAATCTACATTTATAAGAACCAATGGAATCCCCGCTGTCAGCGACTTGTCGGCAAGGGCGAGGAGTCTGTTGTGTTGAATGAGCTTTTAGATGATATTTCATCACGTCTTTATGAGTTGTTTCATGAGTATGAGCATAGTGATCGCTTAAGCTTAGACCTGTTGAAGTCTCTATACTTAAATAAGTCTGTTGGTCAGAATTCCGATAGCATCAGCTTCATGTATTTATATCAGCTTTTTTTAGAAGCTCGCGATCCTAAAGGTGGAGGTCAGTGTTCTCATGTAGTTTATCTCAAGTATAAGAATGTTCATCGTAACTTCCAAGACTTTTTACGTCTCAAGTACCGCAAGAAAGATCTTCTTATGGAAGACTTTCAGCCTGTTCTTTTGGAGCAGTTTGAGCAGTTCTTAGGAAAGAAGTATCACAACTCTATCAATACCATTACAAAGAAAATCAAGGTTTTAAGCACCGTTCTCCACTACTCAGAGAGGTGTGGTTATCGTTTTAGCAATCCCTTTAACCATTATCAGTTTAAGAAGGAACGTACCTCTAGAGTTTTCTTAACTGATGATGAGATCCTTCGTGTTGGGAAGATGCACTTTAGTATTCCTCGTTTGGAGTTAGTTAAGGATTTGTTTCTCTTCTCGTGTTTTACAGGCTTATCTTATATTGATATTTCTAATCTTAGAACAGAACACTTAGTCCGTCTTAATGATCGTGATTGGTTGATGATTAAGCGACAGAAGACAGGGGTTGAGAGTAATGTCTTACTCTTAGATCTACCATTATCTATTTTGAGAAAATATAGAGGCTCTATGCGAGGAACAGGTAAGTTGCTTCCGTCTTTATCAAATCAGAAGCTTAATGCTTATCTAAAGGAGATTGCAGATGTGTGTGGCATTCGTAAGCCTATCAGCTTTCATGTTGCACGTCATACATTTGCGACAATGATTCTCAGTAAGGGTGTCCCTATGGAGAGTGTGTCTCGTATGTTAGGTCATACAAATCTGAGTACGACAAAGATCTATGCACGTATAACGGATAAAAAGGTTGAAGAGGATATGTCTCTTTTATCTAACAAGCTTGAGAAGTTTAACCATTTAATTAAATAATTCTTATGGAAGTAATCATGTTAGATAGTGTTGTTTGGAAAGAGATGCAAAATCGACTAGAGAATATTGAGCGTTATGTTAAAGTTCATTCAGAGTATAATATGCCTATGTCTTTTGATGAATCACCAGATGCTAATGCAACCAGTTCTGAGCTAGCTGAACTTTTCAACTTGAGTCTTAAGACTATTTATTCTTGGGGTAGCCGAGGTATTATTAAATATCTTATTCAAGATGACGGCTCTAAGCGTTATAGTTTGAACGCCCTCTATGATTCTATTTTGAGAAATCATTTGACTATCAAGCGACACAGTAAAGAAGAAGCTTTAAGTAAAGTTAAAGCTTTGAAGAACTACTTGCTAGGTTATACAGACACATTAATTATAGACTAAGACATCATGGATAAACAAGCTATATTAGATTTGACACGTCAAGGATTAGATATTTTCAGTCATTACCTTGGCTTTGTTCCGAATAAGAAGAATTTTAAGAATCCTTTTTATGCAGATAGTAAGGCTTCCTGTCATCTCTTTTTAGACCCAAAGAGTGGCAAGTATATGTTTTATGATCATGGGAACTCGATGTATAAGGGCGATTGCTTTTGGTTTGTTGCCAATAAGTATAATCTTAATCCACGTAAAGACTTTCGTCAGATCCTAGATCAGATTATTCAAGACTTAAATCTATATGATCCCTCAAGTGCAAGTCCTTTAAGACAACCTTCAGGTGGAAAGATAGAAGCAGAAGTTCTTTCTATAGAGGAGAAGGACTCTCAAGTTAAGGAGTATTCTTTTGAAGAGAAAGATTTCAGTGTTGAGGAGTTAATCTTTTGGGAAGAGAGTCGTATAACGGAGGAAGTCTTAGAACGTTTTGGAGTTAAGAGTCTGCAGACATGGAAGTCTGTTAGCTCTTCAGGTAATCCTTATGAGTTGAGAAGCACTCTTGAAGAGCCTATCTATGCTTATATTCAGCGGGATTTTGTAAAGCTTTATCGTCCTAAGAGTGAACTCCGCTTCCTTTATGGTGGACGAAAAGATCCAGATTATTGTTTTGGCTTATCTCAGTTGCCCAATAATGGGGATTTGCTTTTTATTACAGGAGGAGAGAAAGATGTTATGAGCTTGTCAGCTCATGGCTTTAATGCTATTTGTTTCAATAGTGAGACTGTAACAATTCCTAAAAGTATTATAAAGAATTTGCAGACTCGCTTTGAAGACATTGTCTTGCTTTATGATGTTGATAAGACAGGGAGGCAAGAGTCTCTTCGTCAGCAGGAGCAGTTGTCTAGTTATGGTGTTTTACGCTTAGTCCTTCCTTTAGACGGATCAAAGCAATCGAAAGATATAACAGACTACTTTCGACAGGGGCATAAACGTGAGGATTTTATGGCTTTAGTCAGAGACTTATTCAATACGACTTATGCTCAGTCTTTACTTATGGAGGAGTCTATTACGATTAAAGCTATTCATGAGCCAAATGAAATGAAGAATATTATTTCAATTAATAATGTTATTGTTGCTACACAGGGGGATTTGGTCTGTATTACAGGAGCAGAGGGAACAGGTAAGAGTAATTTTATTTCAGCCTTATTGTCTGGAGCGATACAGAGTTCCAAACCATTGGGTTATGAGACAACCTTAGGTGTTCATGTTCTTCCGAATATCAAAGAATTTTCTGTCTTACACTTTGATACAGAACAGAGCGAGCTATTGGTTTATAAGGGGCTTTGTCGAACGCTTAAGCGAGCCGGTCTTTCAGCAGAAGAAGAGCCGTCTTACTTCAAAACAATGTACCTTCTTCCTTTGTCTTACCAGCAACGCTTGGAGCAGATTAAAGCAACGCTCAAGCTTAATTATTATCGGACAGGAGGTATTCACTTTGTTGTTATCGATGGAGTGGCAGACCTGATCAAGTCTGCAAATGATGAGGTTGAGAGTCTCCGTCTTGTGCGTGAGCTTGAGTGTCTCGCTCGCTCCTACAATACATGTATTGTTTGTATTCTACACAAAAATCCGAATGGAGATAAGCTTCGAGGACATATAGGTTCAGAAGTTCATCGTAAAGCTGCGAGCATACTCTCTATCGAAAAGGATCGTCAGAGGAAAGACTTGTCAGTCGTTCGAGCGATAAAGGTTCGGGGAGGTAATCCTATTGAAGTGCCAAAGATTCTTTTTGGCTGGGATAAGGATTTGGGTATGCATGTCTATCGAGGAGTCAAATCCTCAAAGACTTATTCTAGGGTTTTGAACGATTCTGAATCATTAGATGTTGAGAACTAAACAAGTTATCATTATGGAAAGTGAAATTATTAATGATAAGCTCAAGCTTGCTTTAGAGCAAATGCAGGAAGGAGAGATGTATAGTGTTAAGGAGTTTGCAAGCTTGTGTAATGTTACTCAGGGAACAGTTTATAATTGGATCTATCTAGGTAGATGCTCTTACCTTAAGATCGGAAGAAGTATACGCTTTGAGAGAGAACAGCTGTCTAAACATTTAGAGCAGAGTATGCACTCATTAGTTGCACCGAAGGATAAGCCGACGTATTCTGTTCAGATGAAAGATAAGGTTAAGAGCTTACGTTTCATCAGCCTAAAGTTGATGAATATGCTTGAGATCCTAGAGGGAGGGGGACGTAACCTTGATATTCCTTCTCTGGAGCAATCTCTTGAGCAAGCCTTGTCGAAGACTAACAGCCTTATTATTGATACGCTTCAGAGCAAGGTTAAGTCTAAACGTGAATGACTATGATCAGGTGTGAAGACTTCTAAGTTAGTTCTGTTTGTTCCTCTTGAGAATAGCTTTTTGTTTCGTTGGGAGGATTTAGTCAGAGTGTTGGGAAGAAATATTTATTTCGTAGGGAACAATTTTATAGAAATAGGCTCAGTTTATTTGGAACTGAGCCTATTTCCTTTTTCTTAGTCGATAAGGATTAGATTTAAGTTTTATTCATCAAGAAGAGCTTTCAGAGATCTTGTCTCGTTTATTGATGGAGCTTTTATCTGTGCTTCTTCAAGATCATTCACTTTGCAGGTTAGTTCTGTTAGCTTTTGGGAGATCCTCATGTTGAGGCACTCTTGTTGTGCTTGAGAGAACTTTGCTAATTCTTCAAGGAATAGAGTTCCTTCAAGCCTTTCAAGAGTCTGTTCTGCTTCTTCAAGTTCAGTATTGCTCAGCTCTTGCCCATGATAGATTTTATTTATCTTATCTATCTGCTCAAGAGTAACGATTTCATTTAGGAACTCTTCTTGAGATTGTTCGGCTCTAAAGAGATCATTTAGAGCTTGGTCTAGGTCTTCTTCTTGTTCTAGTCCAAGTGAGTCAGGAAGCTCCATTAGGAGCTTCTCGTTCTTTTTCTCATGTCTCTTTTTTTCTTGAGGAGTTTCTATATCGTTCACAAGCTTATGATCTAGCTGTTTGATCTCTTCTTGAAGAGTTTTTATTTCTTCACTAATCTTGCTGATGATGATGCCTCTTTCTTTAACCTCTTGAACTTGTTTATCTTTCAGCTCTTGTATTTTTCTGATGAGTTCATCTTTTTTCTTTTTGAAGCGTTCCTGCTTCTGTCTTTTGAGGTTTTGCTCAACATAGTTTACATCTTGAGCTTGTCCTATGCAGTCATCTCTTTGCTCTTCTTTTTGAGCGTTTTTATTCGCCTTGCTTGTCTCTTTTACGAGGAAGTTTAAGGTGTAGATATTTAAGAGGCTTAAAAGCACAATGATGATGATGAGAATTTCCATAACCTAGATATTAAAGTGTTCTTTTAATTCGTCGTAATACTTCTCAAGATGCTCTTCAAGAAGAGTATTTATGTAACGAGAATAGGTGTTTTTAGGATTGATTCCTAAAACAAGAAGCTTCAGCTTATTGACAATTCTGCGAGGAACTTTGACGAGGATCACGTCCTCTTCTTTCTTTTTTGGTCTGAAGAATAGTTCCTTTTGGAAAAGGATTTCTTCTTCTTTAGGTTGAGCAGGAGTCCTCTTAAGCTCTTCTATCTGTTGCAGAAGCTCTTCTTCTCGCTTTTGAGTTAATTCTCTTTGCTCTATTAATTGAAGCTTTAGATCTTCAATTTCTTTGCTTTGTTGCTCTTGGAGTGTTTGATTTTCTCCAAACTCAATAAGCTCTTTCATTCCGTCTTTAATGACTTGTTCTCTTTGATTATTTACCTTTTCCATAATACTTAGTTTTTTAATAATTCATTTAGTTTTAATCGTTGTATAACTTCATCAACCCAGTCGTCGATACCTGTTCCTAGTCTAACTCTCTTTGAGGGTGGAAAGAATGTTGAGCGACAGAAATCCTTCAGTCCAGCTTCAGCTAGCTCTTTAGAGAACTTCACGGATTGGAAGAGTATTGAGTCAAAGACTTCGAGTTGATGATTAGCTTCTATATGCTTAGAATAAACATGTCTTAGCTTTTCATTTGCAGACTTATTAATTTTATTCCAAAAGAGGAAGATATGCTTTAACGAAGAGTCTAGCTTCGAGATCATGTTACTTGTTGATACTGCATAGGCTATTGAAGAGGTGAGGGATTGTACATCTTGTTCGAGGGGCGATAGGATGAAGTCCATGTCGAGCGAAAGGTTGAAGATCTCTGCCGAAGCAACATGTCCAGGGAAGTCGAATATTACAATGTCAATCTTTTCTTGTTTCTTTCTCTGAGCCTCAAGCTCCTCAAGAGCTATGTCTAAGGCATGTTTAACCGAAGATCCTAGGACTTTGTAGGGCTTGATTTTCCTTTCTGTGAAGAAGTTGTTTGTGTATTGGGTTAGTTGAGCATTATTCTCTATGGCTTGTCTTTCTCTGCTCCTGAGCTTTTGAAAGCTCTTCTGTGTTTCATCACAATCGACGACAAAGAGCTTAAATCCTTTTTCATAGTAGAGTATTGTTGCGAGTATCTCAGCAAGAGTACTTTTTCCCACTCCTCCTTTTTGCGAGGCAAAGCCAATAAAAATTGTTCCTTGTTTTATATTCTCCATATGTTTACTTTGTTTAATGATAATATGAATACGATTAATTGTTTTTTCTGATAGTGTTGATGATGTTATCCTTTAATAGATTTGTATACATTATATATTTATATGCATCTAAACTATTTATACTTTATATCAAATTATATATATGATTACTATACTATATATCAATTGTATATTTAGTTTATTTATATCTTTTATACCAATACTCTTTTTATATACTTTATATCTTCTTTCTATTGCTAGCTATTGTTATTGATAGTATTCAATAACTTTATTGTTTTTTTATCTAAGTCTTCATCTGTTTCTATTTGTCTGCATATTGTCAATTATGGAGCGTAGATGTTCAGCACTCAAATGTATATGAATTGTTTATCTCAATACAAAATTTTTAGGCAATCGTGAAATTATCGTGAAATCATCGTGAAATCATCGTGAAAAACTCTGCGAAAAATGGGGGTGCTTGCCTGAGAGTATCTAGTACCTTTGTTGAGTGTTCTTAGTTTCTTTTTTAGTCATGGTACTTTTGAAAAAATAGAGTTTCTGAAAGTCCTGGCAAGTTGTGTTTTTGTGTTACAAACTGCCGTTTGTGTTACAAAAACTACTTGCCCCTTTCGGGGAGATTTTCCTCCAAAGTCGTCTCTTTTTTCAAAAGAATGTGTGGCTCAAGAGAGAGGTGCTGAGATTATATAAGTTTTAGATAAAAAAGGAATAGAAATGAATTCAAAACAAAGAGGAATGGATCATCTTCGTACGAAAAGGTGGGATGTTTGGAACGTCCGCTTGCCGAATACGAAGGATCAGCTCCAAGTGATCGAGCGTTATCGTCGCTCAGGGGCTTCTACAAAATCAGATTTTTTACGAAGCTGTATCTTAAAAGAGGACTTCAAGGTCATACATATTGATCATGAACGAGTGAAGATTGTCGAAGAGCTTTCTCGTATTAATGGTAATATGCGAAAGATTGGAGTCCTGATCAATCAGATTACTCGCTCAATTAATAAGTATCACTCAATCAAGGTTGCTCATGCCTTGCTAGAGAAAGTCAATAAATGGCAGGAGATCCTAGAGGAACAGCAGTCTTATATCCTTGAGATTATGGAGGCAGAGCGGAAGCGTTATCAGATGAAAGGCTGATCTCATGGTTGCCAATATCCTTCCGTCTTCAAAAAGTTTGACAAAAGCACTCTTTTATAACTTCAATAAGGTTGATAAAGAGCTTGCTTCAGTCTTAGGTGTTGCTAATCTTGAGGAGCGAGAGAGTTATCATGCTTTATCTGTACGGCAAAATATGGAGCTACTTATTCCCAATCAGTGTCGTACGAAGAATCGAGTTTTTCACTGTTCCCTTAATCCAGATCCGAAGGAGAAGCTTAGTGATGAAGAGTTTGTTGCTGTAGCAGATGAATACATGTATCTTCTCGGTTATGGCAAACAGCCGTATATCATCTTTAAGCATAATGATATTGAGCGAGAACATATCCATATCGTCTCTTTGCGTGTCGATAGTGAGGGTAAGAAGATCTCTGATCAGTTCGAATATAAGCGAAGCTCGTGGGCTGTTGAACAGCTTGAAAGGAAATTTGACCTAATCCCAAATAGTCCGAAGTATCAAGCTCTAGGCACACTTGCTGGAGATTCAGATCTTATCCATGAAGGTATTGTAAGAGATCTGAAAGCCAATATGGATGAGGTTTTATCGAATTATTCTTTTCAAACACTAGGAGAGTTAAATGCCTTACTTCGTTCTTATCAGATGAAGGTTGAGATGACAGAGTATGAGTACCAAGGGAAGGTCTTCCCTGGTATGGTCTATCTCGCTACAGATGATATGGGTGCTGTCTGTTCTCCCTCAATAAAGAGTCATCATCTTGGCAAGGCTTATGGCTTATGGAGTCTTAGTCAGTATATGCGTAGATCTAAGGAGCCTGTTAGTGAACATCTCCCTAATCTGAGAGATCGTGTTAGTCAAGCCTTGCAGAGTTCAGGAGGAAGCCTTAACAAGATGGAAGGTCTTTTAAGGGCAGAGAGTATTGATCTATGTCTTCGTCGAACAGATAAAGGTCGGATCTATGGCGTTACTTTTATTGATAGGGAGAACCATATTGTCGCTAATGGTTCTCGCTTAGGTAAGGAATTTTCAGCAAATGCTTTCAATAGGTATGAAGAGCAGTCCTATAAGTCTTACTCTCAAGAACCCGTCAGCGAGCTTGCAAGTCTTACAGGACTAATCAATAATAACCTCACAGAAGATCAGTTCAACGAAATGGTCTGGAGAAAGAAGCTTCAGCGACAGAACGAGCTGAAGACTAAAGGCCCTAAACGATAAACTTACTTATTATTAATCATTAAAATATTTTTAAAATGAATACTAATTACATGACAGCCCTTGAATGTGTATGGGCAAATTACCAAGAAGAATATCTTACTCCTGTGAGTAAGCCACTAAAACTATAATATTTATGGAACTATATGGGAAAATCGTGTTTGTCTCAGAAAAAGAGATGAAGACCAGCCGTGTAACAGGCTCACAGCATACAAAACAGCTAATCTATCTAAGGACAGAGTCTCCAAACTCACGCTCCTTATATTTGAGTCTCTTCGATGCTGATGTTTCTTCTTGGCTTAATGAACAGGTTCGTGTACAAGTCAATATTCAGGAATCTCAGTACATCAACTATCTCTACGATGATATTCGAATCTTATCGATAGAGAGATTAGGTGTTAATGCAAAAATAGAGTAGCTATGGCACAAGAAGATGATTTAAGAAGCTTAGCGAAGGTCGGAGATATTGCACGTGTTACTTCTATCTTAGTTCTGCTCCTGCATATATATTGGTTTTGCTATGGGACAATGATTGCTTGGGGTGTTCAGTTCTCATTTCTTGATCGAGTTTTGGTCAATCTCAATGAAGATACAGGATTCTTCTCTAGAGCAATTTACTCCAAGCTCTTTGCCCTTGTTCTCTTAGCCCTCTCTTGTCTTGGCGAGCGAGGGGTTAAGGAGGAGAATCTTTCTGTCAGGCAAATTGTTCTACTCCTATCTCTTGGGCTAAGTCTATTCTTTGCCAATGTGTTCTTTTTTGAATTAGCTCTAGAGAAAGAGTTGAAAACAATTATCTATATCCTTAGCTTGAGTATTACTTATCTAATAATCCTAACTGCTTTTATTTGGATCTCTCGTTTATTAAATAATGACCTTATGAATGATGTCTTTAATAGAGAAAACGAGAGTTTCATGCAAGAGCAACGTTTGATTGAGAATGAATATTCTGTGAATATTCCCACTCGCTTTTATTTTAAGAAGAAGTGGCATAAGGGTTGGATCAATGTTGTTAATCCTTTTCGGGCTACTATAGTCTTAGGTACACCAGGGTCAGGTAAGTCCTTTGCTATTATCAATAGTTTTATCAAACAGCAAATAGAGAAGGGTTTCTCTATGTATATTTATGATTATAAGTTTCCTGACCTATCAGAAATAGCTTATAATCATCTTCAGAAGCATAAGGATAAGTATAGCGTAGCTCCTCAGTTTTATATCATCAATTTTGATGATCCCAAGAGGTCACATCGCTGTAATCCCCTTAATCCTCGTTTTATGACAGATATAACCGATGCCTACGAGTCTGCTTATACGATTATGCTTAACTTAAGTCGCTCTTGGTCAGAGAAGCAAGGCGACTTCTTTGTTGAGTCTCCGATCATTCTTCTGACTGCAATCATCTGGTTTCTGAAGCTTTATGACGGAGGGAAGTACTGCACCTTCCCTCATGCTGTAGAGCTATTGAACTGCAGGTATGAAGATCTGTTTACAATCCTTTCTGATTATCCTGAGCTGGAGAACTACATGTCGCCTTTTGCAGATGCATTAGAGGCAGGCGCCCAAGACCAACTTCAGGGACAGATTGCTTCAGCTAAGATGCCTCTAACACGTATCATCTCTCCATCTTTATACTGGGTGATGACAGGCGATGACTTCACTCTTGATATTAATGATCCTAGCAATCCTAAGATTTTAGTTGTTGGTAATAATCCTGATCGGCAGAATATCTATTCTGCAGCTCTAGGTTTATACAACTTTAGGATTGTTAAGCTCATCAATAAGAAGGGACGCTTAAAGTCATCTGTAATCATCGACGAGCTTCCTACGATTTATTTCAAAGGCTTAGATAACCTCATAGCAACAGCACGCTCAAACAAGGTTGCTGTATGTTTAGGCTTTCAAGACTTCTCTCAACTAAAGCGAGATTATGGAGAGAAGGAGAGTAATGTTATTAAGAGTACTGTTGGAAATATCTTCTCAGGTCAGGTTGTTGATGAGACAGCTGAGAACCTTTCCAAACGCTTTGGAAAGGTTGTACAACAGCGACAATCAATAAGCTTGAACCATAATAATAAGTCTAGTTCAATCTCGACACAGCTCGATCAACTGATCCCTGCTTCGAAGATCAGTACGCTTAGCCAAGGTCTGTTCGTTGGATCTGTCGCAGATAACTATGACGAAAAGATTGAGCAGAAGATCTTTCATGCTGAAATAGTCGTCGATATGAAGAAGATTAAGGCAGAGGAACAAGACTATAAGCCAATACCTGTTATCAATGACTTCAAAGATGAAGAGGGTAATGAATATCTTGATGAAGCAATCATGCATTGTTATTACAACGTTAAGCATGAAGTCAAAGATTTAGTTACTCAAGAGCTGGAGCGTATCAAACAAGAAAAAGAAGCTTCAAGCTTATAATCTCTAGTTTTACTTAAAAAGTAAGGTCGCTTAGTCCTCACGGATTTGGCGACCTTTGTCAATTATTTAAAAAATATACATTCAAAATTTAGTGTTTCATACTTCTACCTTTTTGCTGTTTCACTTCTTCTTGTTTTTCTGCCTGCTTGATGTCCTGTGACTGCTTATCGTTCAAAGCAAAGAACTTTGTCTGTTTGCTTAGCGGATCGACATGTACAAGAGCATCAAACTCCTTTCCTTTAGCAGACTTCATGCCTCGAACTTCTGTGAGCTTACCATTCTTGAGGTCTTCATACTGCTTATCTGAGAGCTTGACCCCTAAGAGGTATTTACTTTGAGGAAGCTCGAAGTCAACTCTTCGCTTATCTGCATTGACCTGTAGGTGTGCAGAAAAAGACTTGCCGTTCTTACTCTCAAAGCCTTCAACATAGACCTTCTCTCCCTTTTGAAGAGCTTCTTTCTGAGGCTCTGTCAGCTCTACATTAAGGACTGTCTTCGGAATAGTAATCTTTTCGACAGGAAGGAAGACCAATTCATTTGTCTGACGGTCAAGGCTGACGTAAGCCTCAAAAGGCTTATTGTTTCGCCCCGCTAGCTCAGCTATCCTTCCCATGTTTCCTGTTTCTAAGAGATTCTTCTTATCCTGATCGCTGAACTCATGCCCCATAAGAGGGAAGTCCAAGCTAGGCTTAGCACGATAGCCATTGAAGACAATATCCAGCTCTTGCCCCTCACCCTTGGAACGCAGGCTTAGTCGTCCATCGGTGTAGATTGTTGAGTCTCCAGCTTGAATACTCATAGGAATAAGGTTTGTCTTTCCCCAGTTGAGGAATGTCTCCAGTTCTCCTGCTTTCTCTAGCTTTTCTCTTGTAACCCCAAAAACCTCTTCGAGCTTCTTCCAAGGGACAAGGTTCTCATTAACTAGATTTTCTTTTTCGTTGCTTTGTTCCATACACTTTAACTTTTTTGATTAATGAAAGAATACTTAAGTAAGTACTTATTCAAATTTAGATAAAGAACGAATCTTTGACAAGAGAAAAAGGTCAATCGTGAAATCATCGTGAAATCATCGTGAAATTGTCATGAAATTGTGTTACAAAAAAAGAGACTAGGATTTGTCAAAAAAGAGCTTTACTCAAGAAAAGTTGCTAAACGAAAAAGGACAGGGAGTCATAAGGCTTAAACCCTAGACTCCCTGTCCTTTAACTACATCATGAAAACAAACTACATTAGGTTCATTCAAAACCTACACTATAAAGATAGGGATTTTCTCTGAATTATTTGCTCTGAACTTTAGGATCTCTTAAACTTTCTTATTTAGCTTGTGTAAGTTTTAAGAGAAATCTTTGGGAGAATTGGTCTAGTTCTTAGGGAAGATATTTTATAATCTTTGGGAGAATTTTTCTATTTCCTAGGGAGAAAAAGAGGAAGTTTTGAGAAGAAGGTCTTAAGATCTCGTGTAGGATTTGAATAATTG
>PDWI01002261.1_pt1 | contig 39754 bp, 36 predicted proteins | sample 1430891 | NCBI WGS metagenome assembly PDWI01 (sample SAMN01162508, study PRJNA174530) | Oral metagenome, whole genome shotgun sequencing project. | biome: Marine environment; feature: Marine mammal; material: Swab sample of the gingival sulcus; isolation source: swab sample of gingival sulcus... | reverse complement strand
TAAATAATTAAAGATGTAGTGCAGGTAATTTTTTTTAATAAGCTATAAAAGGCTTAGATAAAGGGTTTAGTTGAAATTGATGGCAAAGATGGGTTAATTCCTGTTTGATTTGTAATATCTGCATTTTCTTTTCCTTGACTTTTTATTTCTTTATTTGGTATAATTTCTTTACTAAGCGGTGGTTGACCAAGTGTAGTCCCACTACTTTCATCAGAAAAGTTGGAGTAAATGTAAGTAAGAGTATTATTCTCTTTGCCAACTTTTTTATTAGATGTTCGTTTATTTACCGTGTTATTCGTTGCTTCATTTTTTGGAGTAGGTGTAGTTTGCGATGGCATAGGAGAACCTTTACCTTGTTGTAAAGAACTCGAATATCTATAATACTCCAAATTTTTTTCTTCAGTTTCAATATATTTTTTTAGTTTATTTGGCTTTATATCAAAAAATGTACTATTTACTATATTTCCTTTTTTATCTATAAAATATCCTGCCATATGCAAAACATCATCACCTTTCTTAAATGGTTTGTAAAATACTTTTGTTTCTTTATTACCATATTTACTTTTTACCACAAAAAGTGGCTCTTTTATAGTTGATAAAAAAGCCCCGCTGTATTGCATTCTATCTTGAAGATGTGTATTATCAGTAAAATGTTCATAAACATATTTAGGTTTTATTTTAACTTCCCCTATAACTGTTTTTATTTTTGCAACTCCATTTTTAGCTATTTTAAATTGCGTCATAAAATCATTTTCTTTTAAAGGATATGGTAAATTATCTGCTTCATCATAAAGTATCTTTTCATTTACTAAACCATTTTCTATATACTTATCTTCCAAATCCCTTGCCATCTTATGAACTTCTACATCACCACTTTTACCACTAAAAATATCCTCTCTTTCCTTAATACCCCTTTTTTGTATAGCTTCTATATCCATATATTGCTTATTCATCATCTCATTTAAAGTTCCAAAATAACTCTGTTTATCTAATTTAAATCTTTTTCCAGTCATATGATATATCACATCTGAAAACTTAACTACAACGGCATCCCATAAAGTAGATACATACTCTTTTAGTCCAAATTGTTTTTTAAGTTTTTCACTAAGTTTTATATCATTTAATTTTTTAGCTAAATATGGATCAGAAAAAGCTTCAGCGATAAACTCTGCTTCATTTTTAAAAGCATTTATATTTATACTTTCTTTTTGTTTTTTAAATTCTAATTTTGCTCCATCCATCAAAGATTTTACATCAGATCTAAAATTCTCATTTTCAAGTAGCTTTACACTTGCACTATGGGTAAATTCGTGCATAAGTGTTTGGACTTTGTCTATAGTATCTGAATTTTTATCTATAGTGATACTTTTAGTCTCTTTATTATAGTGTCCAAAATCAGCCATCTCTTTTACTTCAAGCTCTGAGACCAGTCCTATCTTATTTAAATTATAAATAGTCTCTTTTTGTGCATCATTGATATTATCAAGTCCTATACTCTCATCTAAAAACTTATCTAACTCTTGCTTTTGTATAGAGTTTTTAAAGCTTTCATCTTCTAAGATTTTCTCTTTATTATAAATATCTATTTTTCTTTCTAAATTCTCTTTGATATTTGTATTTTGTACCTCCAGATGCTCCTCTAATTTATTTGATATAAAATCTTCCAAAATAGAGATATCATCTATCTTATAAGATTTTATAAAAGCATTAGCTAGATCATCACTTACATTTTCATTATTAAGTTTTTTTCTTATCTCTTCTGTATTTAAACCTTTATTCTCTAAATTATCTTTTAAAACTTCTAATATCCTAAATCCACTAAGCCTTTTTGATACAGGCTCCCCACCATTGATAATTTTAGAAGTCATCACTTCTACTTCATCAGGTTTTATATCATCTCTTATAGCGATCAACTCTTCAAGAGTTGCCCCCTTTTCATTTGCTTCTATCATTCTAGCCTTAATCTCTTGATGCTCTTGTATAGCTTTTTGTTCAGCCTTTGCTACATCTTGTATAAGATTTATAGATTCTTTTTGTCTTTCATTTTGTATAATTTTTTGGGTAGAAAAGTCACTTATAACCTGCCCTTTAAACTCATCTTCTAAAGTATATTTAAAATTAATCTCATCATCTTTTATACTTGCAGTTCCCTCAAAAAAGCCGTTATTATCTGTATCTGATAAAACTTGATTCGTTTCATTTTCAGGGGGTTTAGTAGTTTTTTGAGGATCTAGTCCTTTTTTAGAACTAAGCCCACCAACTGTACCAAAAACACCACCCATCATAGCACCACCTGCTGCACTTTGTATCGCTATTTTTTTAGCTTCCTCATCACTTTTACCTTGCCCTTTAGCTATGATATATTCAGCCCCACTGTTTACAGTAGCTCCCTCTGTTGCACCAACACTTGCCCCTATCAGCCCTTTTTGTACTAAAGTTCTTCCAAATTTTCCAGCAAGCTTTGCACCACCAAAAGAGATAGCATTTAAAGGATCTGCTAAAGTTTCTACTACCCCTTGTGCAGTCCACTCACTAGGGTGAGTTATAGTATCAAGCATAGTGTTAGTCCCTGCTTTTACATTTTCCCATACCCCTTTAGCATTTGCACTTTCTTGATTAAGTGTATCTAACTCTTTGATTCTTTTTTGACTTAAACCTTGCCGTGAAGTATGCTCTTTTATAGCTTCCATATCTTCAAGAAATTTTCTATTTTCATTATCTTCTTGATCTGTTGAAAGGTCAAATTTTGTATCATCAAATACCCCATTGTAGAGTGATTTAACACGAGCTACATTCGTTGCGATACCTCTACCTACAGATGGTATTATCCCCTCATCTCCTAGATATCCATACTCTTTTTTAAGTTGATCTCTTTTTTGGGTTTGTCTTGCGATATTTTTTAAAGTAGAGAGTACTTCAGCATCATTATACCCTTGTGAATAAAGCTCTTTTTCTATCTCATAAGTTTTATCACCCAATATATCTTTAATAGTAGCCATAAAAAATCCTTTTTTATTTTATATTAGGATTTTATTTAAGAAAAATTGTCCTATTAAGACACTTTTTCCAATATCTTTTACTACTATAAAAGAAAAAGGAAAATAATTATGAACAAACGATACTTAGAAGCTGTAAACCAAAGTTTAGAGTTAAACCACAAGCAAAATGAACAATGCAAAAAGACCTTATTTCTTATAAGAGAAAATCTAAGCTTAGAGATAAAATTACTACAAAAAGAGGTAGCAGATATAGATAAAAAACTTGATAAACTAAAAGAAGTGGAGGAAAGATATCAAAAAGTTGTAAACAACAATGATGTAAATGTAGTAGCAAATGATAACTCAACCATAAACCAAGCAATTAAAACTACTGAAAAAATAGAACAACCTATGACTATTCACTCAGTAGAAAATCTAAACATTGGAAAATAAGCCCTTTAAATTAGGGCTTATTCTTCTATTAACTGCTTATCCAATCTTTTTAATATATCCATAATAGTATCAATAGGAGTAGATAATAAGCTTGCACCTGAGCAAAACTCATCACTTGTACTTTGATCAAACATTGCGTTTTGAATAAAGATGATTTGTTCTAAGCTACATCTTATATCTAATAGTTCATTTTTCCCGACTTAGGACATAAAAACCCCAAGAACGTCTTTATTAAGGGATTTTAATTTTTTATTAGGCACTACATTGCATTGATTTTATGATATCTTTTGAGTTCTTAGTTGTGGTGTTACTTCCATAATTTTATATATCTTTTTTTGTTCATTATTTATATATGATGGCATAGAATATTTCTTATTTGTTTTTGTATCATATAGAATTGAGCATTGTATAGATAAAAGTAATTGTTTTATTTTTTCTGGGGATAATTTTTTATATAAAAGTTTTATTTTATATTCTAAATGTCTTACTAATGTATAAGCTATAAATGATATTGCTAAATGGGCTTTTACTCTATTTGGTTTCCAATGATATATTGGTCTTATTTTTAAATCATGTTTAGTAATTCTAAAAGATTCTTCTACTTGCCAAAGATTTGAATATTGGTGTATTAACTCTTCATTAAATCACATTCTTTATTATCATTAGATGGGGAGTGTAGTTGTAAATATTTTTTATAACCTTGATTAGATAATTGGGATTTAACACTTTTAGATGATTCTAATCTTTTTTTGAGTTTATCTATAGCCTTTAATCTATCGGCTTTATCTTTTCTTGCTCTTTTAGAAGAGTATGTTACAACTAGTTTTTTATTATTATAATCTATTGTTTTTATTTTTTTATCATCATCAAAGTGTTCATATGAATCTATATCTAATATTTGCTTTTTTATATCATTAGAAACATTTTTAATTCTTGCTCCTACTATATAATCTAATTTATATTCATCTAGTGTTTGTAGGTTAACTTTATTAAACATTCCACTATCTGCTACATAAACTATTTTATCTAACTTTATACCTTGTAATTCATCTTTAATCTCTTGTATAGCAGGAATAAGGGTATGACCATCAAATGTATCGCCACTAAATGCTTTATACCCTATAGGTAAACCTTGTTTACTTACAAGTAATGCTAATACTACTTGTGGTTGATTAAACTTACCATCTTTAGAGTATCCATTCTTTTTTATTGCCTCATCACCTACATCTTCACTAAAAGATTCAAAGTACAATGTAGTTGCATCGAAATATACTATATCTATACTATTATTTAAAAGATCTTTTGTATGATTTAAGACTAATTTATTAAGTTTTATTATTCTATCATCACTTATTGCATCCATCATTCTATATACTGTTTTTAAATCTATAAAACTCCCAAATTTACTTGCTAACATATCAACACTAGCTCTTTTACTATCGGGATTTGCAATACGTGCTAATACTATTTCTTTTAATGCTTTAGATATTGCAACATTTCTAGCTGGATTTGGCAATATACTTTTAAAATTCATATCATCATATAGTTTTCCATAAATATCATGTATACCTTTAATAATCCTATCTTCTTCAATTAAATCTAATAAATTTACATCATAATCCTCTCTATTTAAATCTTGAGTTTTTATACTATCTTTTTTATTAGATTCTTTATTTATCTTAGTTACTTCTAAATCTTGTGGATCATACAATGGTAAAGCTCCATCAAGCTCTAATTTAGCTTTTATAGATGCTGCAAATAATTTTAACTCTTCAAGTTCTTTATCATCACTTGCAATTCCTATATGTTTAACTACCCTTTGTTTTACTTTTCCATCTATTCTTTTAGACTCAACAATTTGAACTGATTTTCTAGGACTTCTTGGATTACTTTTTACTCTTACAAACATAATGTGATAAGTTAAGTAAGGCACTACAAATTTAATTAAAAAACTAAATACCTTAAATAAAGGCTTTGTTTTATGTTGTTGTAGTGGTTATGTCCTAAGTCAGGAATACTTTATAGGGCATTGTCAAAAAGGATGCTTATGCAAACTAGTGTTAGATCTTTAGTTTTGGTTACTTTTACTTCTTTTAGTCTTATGTCTTGTGGTAGATGCATAAGATTTAATGGTATTTAAGAAGTTCAAATATAGCACCGTTTTTTGCACTTTTTAAAGGTTTTTTACTTTTAGGATTTGTAAAATAGATACCACCTTTTAACATACTTTTAGCGCTTCCCAATTTGATTTTTGCGCCAAATACACCTGCATCAATATCTATAGTAGTTGCTTTATAAAATCTACTTTTTGTTTTTACTATATTTTTATATTTCTCTTTAATAAAAAGATTAAAAATGATATTTTTTCCCTCTTTAACTAAATTTGCATCATAAATTTCTCCCACTTCAAAGCCTTTATAATATATAGGGGAACCTACTGTGATATTTTTACTGTCATTTGCTTTAAGTTGTACCCTTAAGCCTTTTTCATAATGTACTTTGTCAGGATTGATTGAATCAAGAGTAAATTTATTTTTAAAACTATTGTTTTTATCCGCTATTAGATATAGATTATCCCCTAGTACAGTAGATGATAGATTCTCTACTCCATCAAGAGATATTTTTGTACCCTTGAGATAAATTTTTGAATTTTTTCCAAAAAGATATTTATATTTTTTATCACCCTCTATTATAATAGTGATATCTTTATCTAAAGTTATTTTTTTTACTTTTGCAATAGCAATATTTTTATAATAGAGTTTTGATGTTTTTTTAATATTATAGTTATCTTCTACTGTTAATTTAATGGTAAATTTTTCACTATCGTATAAAGTATCTATATTTTCATAAAAAGAAAATCTATTTGTTGTAAGTTTTGCTTTTTGTTCGGGTGTGATAAATGTTACCCCACCCAATGCAAGTTCTTTTAATGCAGGTATTTCTACTTTTAATCCATCTGTAGAGAGTTTTGTTTTTAGTGCTTTTGGTTTATAAAAAACAGTGGAGTTATTTATAAGGTACTTATATTTAGCATAAATTTTCCCTGTAACTGTATTTGTAGATGGTTCTAATTTTACAGTATCTATTTGACCTACTATTACCCCTTTATAGATAACAAAATCTGATGTTGAGATACCGTTTGCTTTTATTTTAAATGTAAAATAGTTTTTATTATCTTTATTTGGAATAATTAGGTCTTTTGACTTATATAATCTATATGAAGTTTTGATATTTTTATCATTTGATGGAGTTACAAAACCTATTGAACTACTTAGCATATTTTTAATAGATGGTATTTTTATATCTATATTTTCTATAGAAGCATTGATTTGAAGCGGATTAATCTGATAAAATTTTGTTGTTGAAGATATAAGATATTTGTATTGTTCATAGATTAAAACTTTATATTTTATATCATAACGATCAATTTTTTTGTGGATAACTTCACCAATTTGTAAGCCTTTAAATAAAATAGCAGAACTTATACCAAAATTTCCATCGTTTGAAATAAGCTCAAATACTACACCATCTGTATTTGGTTTTGTATCATATCCTTTGAAGATAAATTTTTCTTTGAGTTTATTAAGTTCTTTTATATTTGTTGAAGGGGGAATAAGCTCTATATAGTTACCTTTTAAAATATTGCTTAAAGAACTTGTTTCATTTATAGAGAGTTTTGGAGCTACTTTATAAAAAATAGCTCCCTCTTTTACTAAATAGTTATATTGTGCATATATATTGGCTTCTATGATAAATTGATTAATATTATTTTGATCTAAACTCATAGATGATATATCACCTATATGCAGACCATTATATTGTATATGGCTTTGTCTTAGGTCTAGCCCTTCTATATTATTTAAAGTAATAGTTATGCTATTACCAGCTTTTGTATAATAATCATATACCATACTTATAGATATGATTATTGCTACAATAGGTGCTATCCAAGCAAGTATAACGATTGATTTTTTTCTTTTTGCAACTGCTAAAGACATTTTACTTCTTCTCCCATATTAATCTTATATCAAATGATTTACTCGCCATCATAGTAAAAAAAACAACTAAAGTAAAGGGCATAATAGCAGTTCCTGATTCTACTCTTACTAATTGTTCATATTGAATAAATGATGCAACGATCACTACTACAAAAACATCAAGCATTGAGTATTTTCCCCAAGCATCAGTTACTCTATAGTATATTGTCATTGTTTTTTTATAATCTTGTAAAATTTTGTATTTTGCCATAAGTATCATTATAAATACACCAATAATTTTAAGCAAAGGTATACAAACACTTGTAAAAAATATTACAAATGCAACAAAATAATCTTTCCCTTGCCAAAATTCGTAAATTCCCCCTAAAATAGTATTGTTGTATTCTACTCCAAATTTATAAGATGGCATAATGGGCAATACATTGGAGGGGATAATAAAAATAAGAGCAAGAATTAAATACACAGAAGATTTAAAAAGTGCATTAGGATCTTTTGGTTTTCTATCTATAGTATTTGTGATGTCGTGAGGATTAAAAAAAACAACAGTGATATAAAACATAATTATATATAAAAAGTTTATCCATAATCCTGTATTAATCTCTAGTATTGTTAATTCATTTAGTTTTATCATAGATATAAGTACCCCTATAAGATACACTTCTGTCATATTCCATTCTTTGATAGTATTATATAAAGATATTGCTTTTTTTAAAACTCTTTGTGAGATACCTATTTTAGAAGCAAATATTATAAAATTAATTAAAAATATCATTGATATAGGGATGACAATTACGGTTATCACAAGTATTGCCGTACTTAGGGGAAAGTTATGTTCATATAAAATCATAATCGAATCAATAATAGAACGACTCTTAGAATCAAATACAGTTACTGTTAAAATACTACTATTAATCATCCAAAAAAAGATCATCAAAGTTGAAAGTGACATTATAACAATAATTGGAATAGATGCACCACTTCTATATACCAGTCCATTACATTTTGGACACAAGTATTCAAAGCCTTGAGTGAATTTCCTAACTTTTAAGGATGCGTTACAGTATTTACATAAGATCTTTTGCATATCTTGTATTATAACAAAGACCGCTTAACATTTTGTGTAAATGAGTTTTGTTTTATTTAATAAAGTGTAATCTTCCTTTCTTCATATTCTTTTTCAGCTAATTTAATTATCTCATCGGCACTTTTATCATCAGCAAAAAAATATTCTTCTAAACGAGGTTTTATTTTATACTCTTTTACAAACTCTAAATCACTATCATTTTCAATTTTCATAAAATAACTATGCCCTAAAAGAAAGTCTTTACTTAGATGATTTTCTATGTATTGATTTAACTCTTTCATTAATTGTAAAGCATTAGCATTTTTTACTAAATCAATATTTGGAATCATCTTTAAAAAAGTAAATCTTCGTCTAAGTGCTATATCAATACTTGCTATTGATTTATCACTTGAGTTCATAGTTGATATGATATAAAGATTTGAAGGGATTGAAAACTTATCTTTTGAATAAGGAAGTGTTACTTCATATTTATCTCTTTTATCTTCTTCAACTAAAGTTATAAGTTCTCCAAAGATTTTAGAGATATTTCCTCTGTTTATTTCATCTATTATTAAGTAGTAGTTTTGTTCTTGATTTTCTTTTGCTTTTTTACAAAAAGTTTTAAATAATCCATCTTCTAAATTTATACCACCATTTCCATTTGGTTTAAAACCCTCTATAAAATCTTCATAAGAATAACTTTGATGGAATGTTATAAATTCTAGTCTATTATCATTTTTTATAGTTTCAAAAGTATTATTATATTTATCATTTGTTATTTCATTTTTACAAATGGTATCAAAAATTTCTTTTTCATTTTTTCCTTGTTCTATTAGTGATACTAATCTTTTATAACTATAAGTTTTACCAACTCCTGGAACTCCGTATAGTATTATGTTTTTAGTATTTAATTTTTCTTTTTTCATTATCTCTTTCTTTATATTTTTTTCATTTTGATAGTTAGGAATAACTTCCAAAAATTTAAGCATAGTATTTATTTGCCAATCAATAGATTCTTTCCATAAGTTTTTATCTTCAATATTTGCAATTTTTTTGGCATAAATTCTGTTTGTTCTGTTTGTATCAACTGTACTATCTCTATCTTGCCAAATAATTTGTACATTTCCAAATTCATTTTCTATTAATTCTTTATTAGATTTTAAATAGTTATAAAGCTCATTATTGGCAATATAGGCTTCTACTATAAAACCATTTTCTTCGCCAAATGCTCTACTCCCATTGCCTGCAATAACATAGCCATATTTTATTCTTTTATCAGTAAATAATGACCAATAATAATGATCTGGTCTATGGCTTGATATTGTTTTGGGATATTGTATATATAATTCTTCCTGTCTTTTTCTTAGTATCTCATAATATTCATTATAATTCATAAAGTCTCCCTTATTCTTATTTATTAATTTTCTTCCAATAACTTCTTAAACTCTTCCTTATCAGGCAATATAGTTAAATACTTACTAGCAAATATTTGTTCATTATCCTTTGGAAGTGTTAGTTCTACTAAAGATTTATTTTTATCTTTACAAAGAATTATACCTATTGTAGGATTTTCATCTTCTGTTTTTTCATATCTATCAAAATAGTTTACATACATCATCATTTGACCTATATCTTGATGCTTTAATTTTCCTATTTTTAAATCAATTAGCACAAAAGATTTTAAAAATCTATTGTAAAATACTAAATCAATTCTAAAATGTTCTTCATCAAATGTAAATCTTTTTTGACGAGATACAAAAGTAAAGCCCTTCCCAAGTTCAAGTAAAAAATGCTCCAACTTATCTATAAGTTTTTGCTCTAACTCACTTTCACTATAAGATGACTGTTCAGGAAGTCCTACAAATTCCAAAATATAAGGGTCTTTTATCAAATCATCTACTTTTTGAATAACTTGCCCTTTTGTAGCTAGTTCTTTTACTTTTGATTTATTTTTACTTAAACTTAGTCTTTCAAATAAAGCAGAATCAAATTGTCTTTTAAGTTCTCTTAAACTCCAAGGACCAGCTAAGTTTGAATTTCGTAGACAGTGTCTTCGATTTTGGAAAACTTAAATAAAAATTTCTCATATGTTCTAAATTTCTTTGTGAAAAACCTTTTCCAAACTCTTGTGTTAGTTCCTTAGATAAGTTTTTTAAAAGTTCTTTCCCATACTTCGCTCTATTCTCTCCGCCTTGTTCTTCTTCAACTATTCTTTTTCCTATTTCCCAATAAGTTTGGGTCATAGTTGTATTAATACTTTGATATACTTTATTTTTAGCATTTTGTAGTAATAACTTTATATCATTGTAAAAACTATTATTTATTAAACTCATATTAACTTCTCCATCTTATTTCTTATCTCAATTAAATATCCGTCAAAACTATCTCCACAATAATTCAAATCAATACTTTTTAACTTTAAATTCACCCTATTTTCATCTTTTCCTAAATCCAAACTACTATTTATATCTTCCAAGTGTTTAGGATATAAAAGCATAATATCTCTAATATTATAATTTATTCCGTAAGCAAAAACTTGAAACTTATCACTTTGACTTACTATTTCTTTATCATCTAAAATCTTATATTTTGTATCTATGATAAGATTTTCTAAAATTATATCAGTTTTTAAGACTAAATCTCCAAATTTATTTTGATTTTGTATTTTAACATTTGGCTTTATTGCTTTTATAATCTTAGCTATAAACTTCTCAAATAAAACATTCATATCAAATAAAAAAGCAAAAGATTTTTTATTCTTAGAAAAAAGTGGGATTAATTTTTGTAAAAGTAAAATAGCTAATTCAAAACTTCCTTTAAATCTTTGATTTAGTCTAGTAAAATTTATATTCAAAGTATTTATATCAAAATTTATTTTTTCTACCTCATCAAGTATAAGTTCACATTGTTTTAAAAGTTTTTTATCTTTTGCATAAATTAAAAGTGTTTTTATGGTAAATAAGAAAAATTGATTTAGTTTATTATCTTCGCTAAACTCATCATATTGACAATATATCTTATCTTTTACAAAGTTGTATTTTAGATTTTCATTTATAAGATATTTCCCTCTTAGGGTTCTTAGATTTTCTTCATAACTTACATATTCTTTATAAAGTCCCCTTTGGAATTCTTCGAAAAGATTTTGGGCACACATCTGTATAAAAACTTCTAAAATAGTATGATTTTGATTTTCACAAGATGATATTTGTTCATTTGATAGTTTTATATCATAAGCATACATTAGCATATAGATAAAAATATTTAGATTTTGTTCATCTTTTTCTTTTGCAATCTTTGGTAGTAAATAGTAATCTTCACCATCATAATTTAATATCCCACAATACTGCTTACTTTTTAATACACCCCAAGAAAAATCAAAGTATTGATGTAATGATTTATTTTTAACAATATGTTCTTTTAAATCTTTATGTTTTATTTCTTCGTATTCATATAGTATATTATCCATTAACAAAACCTACTTTCCAACCACAACTCAAAAGTCCTATTGGGTATATATCTCATCATTTTTTTATCCTCCGTTATTTATTTAAGGAATGAAAGTTTCATTCTCTGGAATAAATGGAATTGCAATTTTTGTTGTGGGATATATATTTGTTATTTCATCTTCCACCGAACCGCCCCATAGCGGATCCACAAGTCTTACTGCTTGATTATTAATCGTTAGTGTATGCAATTTATTCGCACTCGCAGCAACACGCATCCCATAAAATGGAACTCCTTTTTTGTAAAAAATCGAGGTCAAATCATCAGCATTTTTTTGAAATGCAAGTTCTGATTGCATTTGTATATCACTTATGCCTTGCTTGCGCAAACTTGCAACCTGCATATCTGCATCTTCCTGGAGCTGTGAGATGAATCGTTCGTGATTTAAAGTGGCTGATTGGATGGCAGCTTCAATCGTTTCTTCACGTTTCAAATCATACTCACCGCTATTTTCTCTCCATCCAATATTCAGAGTTACTGGATCCAATTGATTTTGCTTTACAAATGCAACAATTTGGTTAGCAGACATATATCTTTGGAATGATATTTGCGCATGAAGCTCCTTGAGAGGGTCTTCTTTTGATAATTTTGATAGAGCTTCATGTCGTTTTTTGATGTAATTATCGATTGTGCTTTTTGATTGGTCGGTCGGCATAAAAAACATCATGGCACGGTGATTGCTAATTTTAATTTGACCAGAGAATTCGAAAGTATGGGCAGCGAGCTTAGCCGACTGCCCTTTACCTTGTGGTAATACATGTAAATCAGTAACATTATGTCCATCGTAAACCATTGCGTAATTATCTTTGGCAATACGCTTTAATAACTGGATTAACTTAATATTCTTTGCATTAATCGTAATAGGGCGTTTTTTAGATGCACTATTAACATAAATATCCACATTTGTTGTCTTGCTAATTTTATGCAGCAGCATCTCCAATGGAATCGACTGAGATATTACGCTAAGAGTGCCATCTGAATGGGCAGTAAACTGCAATCCATTTACTTTTTCGCTTGCTTCAACTGATAGGAAAAACGTCATCGTAACGATGCTAATACTCAATAGCAACATTAGAGATTGTCTTACGCAACAGAGATAATTGTTCACGATATTAGCCCAGTTGACATCTTTAAACTCCATAATCTATTTGTATACCATTGTATCAAAAACTCAATGAATTTCTTTTTTTAAAACCAATTTAAAAAAATTTCTCACCCCAAACTTAAAAAACTTGTCCCATCACCTCTAGGGAGAACTTTTATCTGCAAAGGTATTCTTTCTTTTAGTGCTTCCACATGGGAAATCACACCTATCATTTTTCTTGAACTTTGTAGATGATTTAAGGCATTTAGGGCTAATTCTAGGCTATTTGCATCTAGTGTTCCAAAGCCCTCATCTAAAAAAAGTGAATCTATACTTATTTTTTGACTTGCTAGGGCTGAGAGTCCTAAGGCTAGGGCTAGGCTTACTATAAAACTCTCACCTCCTGAAAGTGTGCTTACTGGTCTTATCTCATCACCTTGAAAAGCATCTATTATTTCTATTTCTAGCAGTTTATTTGAGTCTACACTTCTTTGTAACTCATATCTGCTACTTAGAATTTGCAGGTGTTTATTTGCTAGAAATATTAGTTGATCTAAGGTTATACCTTGGGCGAATTTTGCGAATTTATCCCCTGAAGATGAACCTATCATTTCATTTAGTTTTACCCATACTTTGAACTCTTCTTTTTTCTTTTCAAGTTCTTTTATTTTATCTTTATGTTTTTTTATATTTAAAGCATTTATTTCTAACTCTTTTTCCAAACTTCCTACTGCTCTTTGAAGTTCATCTATTTTTTCTTGTGAAATTTTTAATTCTTCATTTATATCTTTTAGTTTTTTCTCTGTTTTATTTAAACTTTTTTCTTCTTCTAGTTTATTTGAAGTATCTATTTTCAAAGTTCGTATTTGGGTATATTTCTCATCGATATTTTTACAAATTTGACTTAATTTTTTCCTTTCTTCTTCACTCAAAAATGCTTTTTTAAGATCTTCCTCTTTTTCAAAACTATTTTCTTTTAGTGCTTTTTCAAAAGATTGTTTCAACTCTTCTAAACTTTTCTTATCCGTTTTTTGTTTAACTATTAAATCTTCTATTTGTTTTTCCAAAGATTCATCTTTAAAGTTTAATTGCATCAATTCTTTTTCACAATTATTATAAGAATCTTGTATAGTTTTAAAACTATGATTGATACTTCTCTCATACTCTTCTAAATTTTCTATATCCAATATAGTTTTACTTTTTTCTTCTAATTTCTCTATACTTTCTTTTAAAATTTCACACTCATTTATATACTCTTCTTGTAGTTTCAAAGTGTTTTTTACTTGTAAATCTTTTTGTACTATTTGATTATATTCTTTTTGAAGTTTCTCTTTTTTGAAAAATAGTTTTTCTTTTTCATCTCTTAAATTCACTATCTCTTGTAATTTTTTTTGAAGTTCTTGTTTTTGTTCATCAAGTCTTGGTTTTGAATCTTTTTCTAAAGTAAAATTATTATTTAGAAAAAACTTTTTAAAAGATTCTATTTTTTCTTCTTGTTTTTTTAGCTCTAAAACTGTAGATTCAAGTTTTGAGTTTAATTTAGCTAAATTTATCTGCGATAATTTCTGCTGTGAAGTTTCATAAGATAATAATTTTTCTTGCTCTTTTATTTGTTTTGTTGTTTCATCTATATTTATCTTTAAAGTATGAGTGATATATGGGTGAGAAGTTGAACCACATAAAAAACACTCCTGTCCTTCTTTTAACTTTGCTCTATCACTTTCATAATTTTTAAGTAGTTGTTCTCTTTCTTTTATAGCTTTTTTTGCACTAAGAGTTTCTTCTATTTGTTTTATAAGTTTTGTTTTTTCTTCGTCGATTTTATTTTGAGTATCTATATCTTGATTTATATTTTCTAAAAGAATTTTGGCTTTTTTAGCATCTTCTAATACTTTTTCATACTCAATTATTGCACTTAATAAATCTTCTATACTTTTTATTTGGACTCTTATACTTTCTTCATTATTTGCATTTAAGCTTTTTTTCTCTAAGAGTTTATACTCTTTTTCTATTGCTTGGTTTTGTTCTTTTACTTGTGCTATTCTTTGGCTTTGTTTTTCAATCTCTTTGTTTATTAGATTATCATCTTTTAAAATATCTTCAAGATTTAAAGATAAAAGAGTTGCTAAAATATGTTTTTGTTTTGATAATTTGAAATTTAGTTCATTTTTTTGCTCTATTGTTAGCTCTTTTTGACTTCTAAGATCCCTTAAATTTTTTAGTTTTTCATTATTTTGTTCAAAAGATATTTTTTCTTTATAGTATTTATCTTTTAAAAGTTTAAATTCACTTGTTTTTGATTCTATATTTACTTTTAAAACTTCGAGTTCTTTTTGAAAATCTTGAAGTTTTTCCTTATCTTGAATAATTGTTTGATTTAAAAGAGATTTTTCCTTATAAATAGGCTGTACATTTAAAGATTTATTAGCCAATTCTAATTTTTTAAAATACTCTTTTTTATCTTCTTTTTCCTTTGATATTTCTTTAAATTCCTTATCATATTTTATACTGTTTTCTTGCAATTTTTCTATATTTTTAAGCCAAGAAAATATATCTTTTAGTTCAAATTCTTTTTTATCTTCTTGTTTTTTTTGGAATTTTAAACTCTCTAATACTTTTATTTTTTCTTCAAGAACTTCTTTAGCTAATATTTCTATATTTCCTAAAGATAATTTTTCATTTTCAATATCTCTTTGCTTTTTTGAAAAAGTGTTATACACTTCTTCTGAAATTCTTTTATATATTTGTGTGCCAGTTATTTTTTCTAAAAGGGAACTTCTTTCATTTTCCTTTGCTTTTAAAAAAGCATCAAAAGAACCTTGGGCTAACATCATGGATTGTTTAAATCTTTCAAAATCAAGCCCTGATAGTTCTTCTATATATTTTGGAACTAATCTAAGTTTATTTTCAATTATTTTATTTGTAGATAAATCTGTTAGTTCCATCTTTGCAGTTTGAAAGTTTCCTTTTGGATTTTTCCTTGCTCTTTTTTGACTCCAAGAAGACCTAAAAACCTTTCCATTTATTTCAAATTCCACTTCACATAAACACTCACCTGTATGCCTAGACATCAACTCATTTGGGTTTTGAAGTCTTGGGGTTCTTCCATACATCGCACAGGTTATAACATCTAAGATGGTACTTTTCCCAGCTCCCGTTGCTCCTGTAATAGCAAATAAAGATTCATCTTTTAAAAACTTTTCAAAATCTATTTCAAAATAACCTTTTAAAGAGTTTATATTTAATAATCTTACTTTTAATATTTTCATAAACTTTGAACCTTTTGTACAATTTGGTTAAAATTTACCAAAAGTTCATCTTTTAGGTTTTTATCTTCTATTTTTTCTAATTCTAATCTTTTTTCAAATACCTCATTTACAGACAATTCATCTAAACTTATGGCTTTCATCTCTTTGGAGAATAGTTCTTTTTCACTTTTATCTATTTTTACAGCTAATAAAATCAGTTCAAGTTTTAAAGCTATATCTCTTATTTCTTGATTTGCTACATAAGGATTATCATCTTTGATATGCACTTCTATCCAAACTGTTTTATCTTTTATATTTTTTAGTTCTGCTTTTATACTTTGGCTATCACCTTTTAAAACCACAAGTTTTCTTTTTTGTGGGACTTCTAACTCTTCTATTTCTAGTGTTTGTCCAAAATCAACTATATTTACTTTTTGAGTATTTTTTGCTTCTGAAAAACTAAGGGCTATGGGCGAACCAGAGTATCTTACATGATTATTTCCAACTATTTGATTTATATGAAGATGTCCTAAAGCTACATAGTCAAAAAGTCCTCCTAGATAATCCCCACCAATATCCAGTGTACCACCTATATAAATGTCCCTTTCACTTTGACTAGTTCTAGCCCCAAGGGTTGTAAGATGCCCAGTGGCTATAATAGGAATATCTTTATTGCCCTTTAAAGCTTTTGCTTTTTTATATGTATTTTCATAATATGCTTTGATACCTTCATTTGTTAGTTTCTCTTTTTGGCTTACACTTTGCCCCAATACCGCCTGTCTTATTACACTATCTCTTAAAAATGGTACAGCACAAATAATAGCACAAGTTTTATTATCTTTTTTGATTTCTATTATTTCATTTTCTTCTTCATCACCAGTAGTGATAACATGAACATTTAAGACTTCAAGTAATTGTTTTGAAGCTTTTAAAGTAGATATAGAGTCATGATTTCCAGCAGTTATAATAGTAGTATTTAAAGATTTTAGAGAAGATAAAGCTTTTAAAAAATTATAATAAAGTTCAAGGGCATAGTTTGGAGGAGTACCTGTATCAAATATATCACCAGCAACAATTAGTACATCTATTTGTTTTTCTTTTATTGTTTTTATAAGCCAAGATAAGAAAAACTTATGCTCATCTTGCCTACTCTTTCCCATAAAGTTTTGTCCCAAATGCCAATCAGATGTATGTAATAACCTCATAATACCCTTAAAATATAATTGCTTTATCTACAAAAAACTTTTAATTAATATCCACCATTGCTTTAAAATAAGCTCCACTTCTTCCTATATTTTCTACATGCACATGGGAACGTTCATCGAGTCGTCCATCTTGAATATATTGTTTTTTGACCTCTAAAATAACAGGAGTAGTAACTCCTGGAATATCTACAGTTTTATAAAAATCACAAAACAGTGCTGTTTGAGTAGAACTTATCATCGGTGGAAAATCTTCCAAAGGTCGTTGCACATCTATAGAGTACTCCTCTATTTCACTTTTCTCTTTTTCTAACATCGTAGCACATAGTTTTACATCATTTGTATTCTCTTTATTTACAAAACATATCGTTGCTTTTTTGTGTTTGAGAATATTATGTAGTGTATCTTTGGGTACATCTTTGTTTTTTTGTCCTATAGAAACAACTACAACAGGTGGATTTGAGGAGAGTGGAACAAAATATGAAAACGGAGCAGCATTTATAACTCCATCATCTTCTGTAACTATCCACGCAATAGGACGCGGAACTACTGTATCTGACATAATTTTATATCTATTTAAATCATTTATATCTTTATAATCTATAATCATCTCTAACCCTTAATTTTTATATGCCCTATAATATAGAAATATGCTTAAATTTGGACTTAAAACTTTAATTTTAGTTTTTTATTAAGTGTTAAGTTAGCTACAATTTAAAATATGATAGTATCAATCAAAAAGGATATTTTATGGAAATTGATTTAGCTTTAATGATACCTGTGACGGGACTGTAAAATAAGCTGTGTAAATCACCACTAGCCTTTTAAATCACTGTTGTATGTTTTTCTACAATTTCGCTGAAAAATATACAAAGTTGAGGATAAATTGTATTAGTTAGGACTTAATCTGACAATTTGTAAAAAGTAACTCAATTTCATTTTTTAACAAAAACATACAACCACAGATAAAAAAATAAACTCATTGTTATTTTGAATATTATACATATTTAATTTTGGTTAAAAATAATATTTTAATCCAATAGATGTATCTAACCCTTGTCTTTTATCTCCTATATTTCTTTTATATAAATCAATTTCTGCACCTAAAGTCACATTATTATTTAAAAAATATTCAAACCCTGATCTGATTACAAAAATCGAACCAGAGTCATCTTCATCTGTAACTTTTGCAGCAAACACACCATAATATAGTATAGTTTTATCTCCTGTAGATTTTATTTTATCGATTCCCGCTCCAATTATAGTCCATTTATTTTTATCTCCAGCACTTTCTTTATAATAGTTTAAAGCTCCATACCCTCTTAAATCTTCTTGAAATTGATTTCCGACTTCTAATGTATTCCCATCTTCTGTAATACCTACATAAAATTTTCCATTTGTATCATCTGCAAAACATAAACTTGCAATTGTTAACAATCCTAAAACTATTCTCTTCATTTAGAGCCTCCAAAAATTAATTTAACTATTAAAATAGATTTGATCAAGTTTTCTTAAAAAGTGAACATAAATACCTAATTTATAGTTTAAAATTCTTTCTAAAACACATTTTACCCCCCCCCATTAAAGTAAGCTTAAAAAAAGATGAAATATTAATTTTTTTTATAAAATTTATTAGAACTTTAAGAAATAGAAATAGTATTAGGATATAATTATGAAAACTTTGAATAAAATAGTAGCGTTAACATTGTAAGGTAAAAGTATTTTGTTATAACACAATTAAAGTGTAATATTTGAATAATTTAAGATTTCTCCTTTCCTTAATTTATTGTATGTATTATTGTTTATTATAGTGGTTTATTTTTATTAAATATATTTAAAATCACTATTAAATTTTTGTTTAAATTAACTTTATAAATAATAGTATATTTTTTAAAGGTCATATCTCTGATTTTTTCATCATTAAAATAAATTGATTTTCTATATTTATATGGGAAGTTTGGTAAACTTCTTATTTAAATTCTTTCTAAATTTTTTTGATGCAGATAATTTATCTTTAGCTATATACTCTAAAATTAAATTAAAATTTATTTCAAACTTTTTATCAAGTTTAATTTGCATATTTTAATTCTAGTTCTTCTTCAAATTGTTCTGTTTCATTTTCAAAATCTTCAAATGAGATTAATTTACTACTGCCATTTTTTACACCCTCTCTAATCTGATGTAACTCTTTTTGTCTTTCATAAAAATATGGGTCATATTCTAAATTTTTATCTTTTGAAATAGAGATATTTTCACTATGACTATGCACATAACTCATAAAATCTTCCACATAGTCATCTTGAATTTGTACTGCTATAGTTTGTATAATATTCTCCGATAATTTACTTATGTAGTATTGTATCTAAGGGATAATTAACTTATATTTTCAAATCTTAGACAAAGTATATCTAGTATTTTTTTTTTGGTTATATAATTATCTATGGATGTTAGTTTTTTAATCAATCTATTTTTTGAAAGGGTTCTGATTTGTTGGCAAAGTAAAATTGATGGCTTTTCTAGTTCACTATTTAGTAGTAATTCATTTGGATATATTTTTCTTCCATCTTTTAGTGAAGTTATAGGGATTATAGTCACTAAATCAAGTAAATTTTCATAATTGTTTGAAATTATTAAAACTGGTCTCTTTCCAAATTGTTCTCTCCCAACAGTTGGATTTAAATCGGCTAAATATACATCATATTGATTCATTTAATATTCTCAAAATCTGAGTATTGAAATTCATTTTCAATACTCTTCATATCTTGAATATATAATTCATCTTTTGAAGCTTTTATCATCTCTTGCTTATATTGTTCTTGTTTTTGTCTCTCTATCAAAAGTTGTAAGGCATTTGACACTAATTCTGAAAATGATTGATATTGATTTATAATTTGATTTACTTCTAAATTACGAAACAAGTCGTCTTTTATCGCTACTGTTTTTCTTACCATAATTAAACCCCTTAATACTAGTAATATTTAATTCATACTTTTATCATACCAATATTTAGTTCTATCCAAACTTAAATGAAATTTACTTAAATTTGGTATTTAACTTATACTTTCAAATGACATGATCTTATGGTGTTTTGCTTTCTCTTTTTGGATATAAAAAAAGGTAGAACATCTGTCCTACCTTTTTATTTCTAAGTATTTAGCTTCTTAAACTTCTGTTTTTCTAATTCTTAGTGCTAAGTCTTTTAGTTGCTCCTCACTTACTATATCAGGTGCATTTGTAAGTAAACATTGTGCTTTTTGTGTTTTAGGAAATGCTATAACATCTCTAATAGAATCAGTTCCAGCTAATAGCATAATCATTCTATCGAATCCTAAGGCAAATCCACCATGTGGAGGTGCACCAAACTCTAAGGCATCTAGTAAGAATCCAAATTTTTCTCTTTGTTCCTCTTCTTCTATATTCATAAGTTCAAATACTTTATTTTGAATCTCTTTTTTATGGATTCTTATACTTCCTCCACCTAGTTCTGTACCATTTAAAACAATATCATAAGCAATAGATTCAATATCTTCTAAGTCAGATATATTGTCTAATGATTTAGGCATAGTAAATGGATGATGAAGTGCTTTTGTTTTACCATCTTCTGTTTCAAACATAGGAAAGTCAACTACCCATAAAAATTCAAAAGTATCTTCTTTTATTAGATCCATTTGTGTAGCAAGTTCAATTCTTAATCGACCCATATAATCCCATACAAGTTTTTTAGCTCCCGCCCCAAAGAAGATAACATCTCCCACTTCAAGTTCACATCTATCTACTAACTCTTCTAATTTTTCAGGTGTATTTTCAAAAAATTTATTTAATGGACCTTTTAGACCATCTTCTTTCATTTGGAAGTATCCAAGACCAGAAGCCCCAAATTTTCTTACATAATCCTCAAAACCTTTCATTTGTCTTTTTGAAAATATATTATCACCATTTGGTACTTTGAGTGCTTTGATTCTGTTGTTTACTTTATCTTTAGCAATATTTGAAAAAATATCTAAAGTACAAGACTCAAATATATCACTTACTTCAGTCATCTTTAGATCATATCTCATATCTGGTTTATCAGTACCATAAGTTTCCATAGCTTCATTATAAGTCATTCTAGCAAATGTAGTTGGTACATCTTTTCCACAAGCTTTAAAAGTATCATAAATAACTTTTTCAGCTACTTTAATAACATCTTCTTGGTCACAAAATGACATCTCAACATCTATTTGAGTAAATTCTGGTTGTCTATCTGCTCGTAAGTCTTCATCTCTAAAACATTTTGCAATTTGAAAATATTTGTCAAATCCAGATACCATTAATAGTTGTTTAAATAGTTGAGGAGATTGTGGTAAGGCATAAAATTCCCCATGATGAACTCTTGATGGCACAAGATAATCTCTTGCACCCTCTGGAGTTGATTTTGTTAAAATTGGAGTTTCAACATCTAAAAATCCTAGTTCATTTAAACAATTTCGTATAGCGATATTTGCAGTACTTCTTAATTTGAAAATATCATAAGATTTTTTACTTCTAAGTTCTAAAAATCGATTTCTTAGCTTAATCTCTTCATTTACTTTCTCGTCATTTAAATCAAAAGGCATAGGTTTTGACTTGTTTTCGATTTTTAACTCATCAAGTACAATCTCAATCTTACCTGTTATAAGGTTTGGATTTTCTAGTCCTTCACCTCTTGCACGAACTTTTCCAGTTGCTATTAAAACATACTCATCTCTTACATTTTCTGCAATTTCCCATGCCGATTTATTATCTGCAGGATCACATACTAGCTGAACCAAACCATCTTTGTCTCGTAAATCTATAAAAATAAGACCACCATGATCTCTTCTACTATTTACCCAACCAGCTACTGTTACTGTTTGCCCAATATTCTCTTCTGTTACTTTTGTACAATAATGTGTTCTCAATATTTTACCTTTAAATTCTATTTATTCTATATATTTTTGCGATTATATCTAAAATTTAGTTAAATTCTAAATCGTTTTACTAAATCGTCTTTTATCTTCTGGTATATTGTTTAAATATGCATCAAAAGGCATAGCTATATTTCTTATTAGCATCATTCCTGTTTGACTTACTTTTATCTTATTTTTATCTATAGTTACTAGATTGGCATCTTCAAACTCTTGAAGTGCTTTTAAAGCATCATCAAAATACTCGGTAAAATCTATATCAAATTTTTGTTCAACCCTTTTTATATCAAGGCTAAAGTTAGACATAAGTTCCATAATGACATATTGTCTTAACATATCATCATCACTTAGTATATACCCTTTAAACACAGGTAATTCATCTTTATCAATAGCTTCTTCATAATCGGATAGATTTTTAAAATTTTGTACATAGTAATCAACACCATTTCCGATACTTGTAACTCCAATACCAATTAAATCTGCTCCACCTTTAGTTGTGTAGCCTTGAAAATTTCTATGGAGTTCCCCTTTTTCTATTGCTTTAAAGAGTTCATCTTTAGGTTTAGCAAAATGATCCATTCCCACCATTTTATAACCAACAGAACTAAAAAACTCTATACTATCTTTTAAAATTTCAAGTTTCGTTGATGGTGGAGCAAAAGTTGTTTCATCAAATTTTCTTTGAGTTTTCATCATCCATGGTACATGTGCATAGTTAAAAACAGCTAATCTATCTGGGTTTAGTTTTACAACATCTCGAATAGTTTTTGCAAAGCTTTTTTTTGTTTGGTGTGGTAAACCATAAATCAAGTCGATATTTATAGATTCTATTCCTGCTTTTCGTGCAATATTTACTACATTTTGTGTTGTAGCAAAAGGTTGTATTCTATGGATAGTTTTTTGAACATTTTCATCTAAATCTTGCACTCCAAAACTAAGACGATTTGCTCCAGCGGCTTTAAGTACATCCATATGCCCTTGATTGAAGTATCTAGGATCTACTTCACAAGAGATTTCTGCATCATTTGCAAAATTTGGAAAAGTTTCTTTTATACTATCAATTACCTCTTTTAATTGATTGGGTTCTAAAAATGTTGGAGTTCCCCCACCAAAGTGCATTTGGGTTACTTCTCTATTTGTGTTTAAATATTTTGCAAGTATTTGAAGCTCTTTTTTTAAATACTCTATATATTTTATTTTCTTATCCTCTTTTGATGTAAAAATTACATTACATCCACAAAAGTAACAGGCACTTCTACAAAATGGAATATGAATATAGAGTGATAATGGTCGATTATCACTTTGAGATTGAAATTTTTCTTTTAAGTTTTCAAATGTAAAATTTGTATTAAATTCAGGTGCTGTTGGATAAGATGTATATCTAGGACCTGGTCTTGAGTATTTTGTAAATTTTTTAAAGTCTATCATCTATTTTTCATCTCTTTTTGAGTCTAGCCATACCATAATAGCTTTTTGAGCATGGAGTCTATTTTCCGCTTCAGCAAAAATATTTGGTGCATATTCTTCAAATACCTCTGTGCTTACTTCATACTCTCTATATGCAGGTAAACAATGTAAAAATATAGCTTTTTTATGAGCTGACTTCATCATCTTAGTATCTACCATATAGCCTTTAAAATCCTTTAACCTTTTTTCTTTCTCTTCTTCTTGTCCCATAGAAACCCATGTATCTGTAGTGACAACTGTTGCATTTTTTATAGCAGATTTTGGGTCATTTGAGATAATTATTTTAGCTCCACTTTTTTTAGCAATTTTTAAGGCATCTTTTAAAATAGTCTTATCAACTTCATACCCTTTTGGTGTAGCAACTCTAAGCTCAAAGCCCATTTTAGCTGCTAACATAAGCCATGATTGTGCCATATTATTTCCGTCACCTATGTATCCTACTACGATATTATTTTTTAAACCACATTCACAAATAGTTAAATAATCAGCCATAAGTTGAATAGGATGAAACTTATCTGTAAGACCATTTATAACAGGTACTTTTGAATATTTTGCAAACTGTTCAAGCTCTTTTTGTGAATCATTTCTAATCATAATCATATCAACCATACTACTAATCACACGACTTGTATCTGATATAGGCTCACCTCGTCCAAGCTGAATATCATTTGAACTTAAAAATAGTCCTACTCCACCTAGTTGATAGATACCTGTTTCAAAACTCACTCGTGTTCTTGTACTACTTTTCTCAAAAATCATACCTAAAGTTTTTGTTGGCATATATTTTTTAAATACTTTTTCTTTAGTCTCTTTTTTAATTCTAATAGCTAAATTTGTTATCTCCAGTATCTCATCTTTTGAATAATCTTTTAATGTTAAAAAATGTCTCATTTTATCTATGCTTCCTTATTTCGAATTATATTTGCACCTAAAGCGGCTAATTTATTTTCTAATCTATCATAACCTCTATCAAGATGATAAATTCTATGTATATTTGTTTCTCCATTGGCTACTAAACCTGCTAATACTAAAGCACTACTTGCTCTTAAATCAGTAGCCATAACATCTGTTCCTAAAAGTTTATTTGGTGTTCCTTGTATATGTGCAACCGTACCATTAAGCGTTATATCAGCACCCATTCTTACAAGCTCAGCTACATGCATAAATCTATTTTCAAATAATTTTTCATCTATGATACTGACACCTTGTGCTATAGTAGCTAAGGCCATAAATTGGGCTTGCATATCTGTAGGAAAACCTGGATATTCAGTAGTTATTATATTAACTGCTTTTACTTTATTTGTTGGTAATATAGTGATACTACTTTTATCTTTTAAGATTTTAAAACCCATCTCTTCAAATTTACTTAAAACTGCACTTAAGTGTTCTGGTTCTACATTTTGCACAGTTAAAGTACTATTTGTAATAGCTCCAGCACAAAGATATGTACCAGCTTCAATTCTATCTGGAATAATAGTAAAATCTTTCATAGAAAGAAGTTTTTGATTTGTGCCCTCTATAGTAATAGTATTTGTTCCAATACCCTTTATCTCTACTCCTGCATCTTGTATCACTTCACATAGTTGGATCACTTCTGGTTCTTTTGCTGCATTTATAATAGTAGTAGCCCCTTTTGCAAGTGATGCTGCCATAATAATATTTTCAGTTCCTGTTACAGTGATTTTATCAAAAACAATAGTTGTACCTTGTAGTCCATTTGGAGCTTTTGCTTCAATGTACCCATTTTTAATCTCAATAATAGCACCCATTTGCTCTAATGCTTTAAGATGTAAATCAACTGGTCGTTGACCAATAGCACAACCACCAGGAAGTGAAACTTCACAATGTCCAAATCTTGCCAACAGTGGACCTAGAACTAAAATAGAGGCTCTCATTGTTTTTACTATTTCGTATGTTGCTTTGGTTTTATTTATAGTTGTAGAATCTATATCTAAGTTGCTATTCTTTTTTTGATATGTGGCTCCTAGCATCTGGAGTAGTTCAAGGAGAGTATTTATATCTACCACATTTGGTAAATTTGATATATGTAATTTATTTGATGATAAAATAGTAGCTGCTAGAAGTGGTAAAGCTGCATTTTTTGCTCCACTTATTCTAACGCTACCTTGAAGTTTTTGTGTTCCAATTACTTTTAAATAATCCAACTGGCATATCCTTTTAAAAAAATAGCCTACATTATATCTTTATAATATGTAAAATATATTAAAACATAAGATGAAATTGGAAAATCAAAAAAAATTTGATTAAAATTTAAAAACTTAAAACTTTCGAAGCATCTATTGTCCAATCACCCAAAATACTCATGGTTCCTTTTATATCCGGACTAAAATAGGGCTCATTTTTATTTAAACCACATCTAGCCATACAAGTACCACAAACTTTTAATTCAACCCCATCTTTATATAACTCTTTTAACATTTGCACTAAATCATAATCATAAAAATCTGGTTTTGTAGTAGCATCTCTTGCTAAATCAACTGCATCATTCATCAAAAATATTTTTATCTCTTCGTTTTTTTCATGCAGATCTCTTACTAATCTTAAAGCATTGTAGGTTTTATCACTACCATCATAAGGTTGATTGTTTAAAATAAATAATACCATTTTTTATCCTTTTTTATTTTTTTATAAGTTTTTTATCTACTGTATATATTTTCATAGAATCTCTTTGTTTAAAAGAAAGCTTTTTCCCATTTTTATTAATAATTTGACTACTTTGAATATACTCTAAATTATTTCCATCTCTACCAATTCTATTTACCCCTATGATATATATTTTATTTTCAATAGCTCTTGCTTTTAAAAGAGTATTCCAGTGTCGTATCCTAACTTTAGGCCAATTTGCTATATTTATAATCATATCACAATTTTTAGCTAAGGTGTTATAGAGTTCTGGAAACCTTAAATCATAACATATTGTTAATCCTATTTTTAAATTATTATATTTAAAAATAGATATCTTTTTTCCCGCAGTAAAATATTTATCCTCTTTTGCAAAAGAAAATAGGTGTATTTTTGAATAGTTTGCTAAGATTCTACCCTTAGGATTTATACAAATAGAGTTATTAAAATTTTTCTTATCTATTTTTATAACCATTCCAAAAATAATAGCAATATTGAATTTTCTTGCAAGGCTTGAAAATTTTTTTATACTTTTACTATTTTTATTATTTTCTGAACTAAGTGAAGTATTATTAGAAAATCCAGTCAGGGTCATCTCTGGAAAAATAATAAGTTTAACATTTTCAGCAGATGCTTTTTTTATATATTTTTTACAAAGCCTCAGATTCGCTTTTTTATTTTCCCATACTTGATTTAACGATACAAGTGCAATTTTCACTTACTGCTTCCACCTCTTTATTTAAATATAAGGTCTAAAAAAAACTTTCTTCGCTGAGAATTATACAGTTTTTATCTTTATATGCTTCTTTTTTCTTTTAAAATTATTTTGATGAATATTTTAAGACTGTACTAAAAACATATAAAATAAAGTTCCACCAAAAATAGAGATCAAATAATTATTTTTCCAAAGATGTATAGAGATTGTAAAAAGTATCGACATAAGTTCTTTTAATCCATAAGGATATATAGTAAAGTGAATATCTTTAATAGAATAAAAAATAAGTATAGTCATAATCACAGGTGGGAAATATGTTTCTATATATATTATTACTTTTGGAGGTTCTTTTTTTGAAAAAAAAATAAAAGGAAATAATCGTGTTAGATAATTAGTCAATGCCATCACAACTATAGCTAGGTATATTTCACTATTTGTCATTTTCTATTCTTTTTTCAAATGTTAAGAGTAATACTAAAGATATGATAATAGAAACAATAAGCATTTTATCACTAGGTACCATCATAAGTGAAATCAAAGATGCAACTGCACCTATAAGTAAGGGGAGTATATTTTGAAGTTTTTTATACTGTTCTATAGATAAAACTACAAAAAGTGCTGTCAATGAAAACTCCAAGCCATTTGTATTAAAATCTATATTTGATCCAAAAATTGCACCCATAGTTGACCCAATTACCCAATACGATTGATTAAGGGCAGTTAAGAAAAAATAGAAATGTTTTTTTGATAATGTTTTATCTTCTGTAACGGTCGTAAGTAATCCATAGGTTTCATCGGTTAATCCAAAAATAAGATACTTTTTAAATTTTCCAGTATTTTTAAATTTGTTAAGTAATGATAATCCATAAAATGATTGACGTATATTGATAAATAGAGTTGCAATAGCTATATCTATAAGACCTATTTTTGTATTAAAAAATCCAATAGCTACAAACTGTAATGCACCTGCATATATAAAAATAGACATAATGGGGGCTAGATACCAGCTGTAGTCAAGAGAAGTAAGAAGTAATCCAAATGCAAAACCTAAAACTAAATACCCCATCATCACAGGGATAGAAATAGCTAAAGCTGATTTGAATTCTTTATTATAAGATCGAAGTTTAGACATTAAACCTAAAGTGCATAACATCTCCATCTTGAACGATGTAGTCTTTTCCTTCAAGTTTTAGTTTTCCAGCTTCTTTTGCTTTTAGCTCTCCACCTAAAGATACAAAGTCTTCATAAGCGATAACTTCAGCTTTAATAAAACCTTTTTCAAAATCGTTGTGAATAACAGCAGCAGCTTTTGGGGCGGTACAACCTTTTGGAATGGTCCAAGCTCGCACCTCCACTTTTCCAGCAGTAAAGTATGACTGAAGTCCTAGTTTATCAAAGGCTTTATGGATAATTTTTTCTAGTCCTGATTCTTCAACCCCTAAATCATGCAGCATCTCTTTTGCTTCCTCATCTTCCATACCAACAAGCTCTTCTTCTATTTTAGCACAAAGCATAATTAAATCAGCTCCAACTTTATTTGCATGTTCTTGAAGTTTTTCTACAAACTCATTTCCATCTACTAAAGAATCTTCATCTACATTTGCACCATATATTACATCTTTATTTGATAAAAATCTCAACTCTTTATCAAGTGCTATAAAATTTTCATCTTCAATATGGGCAAAAGTTTTTACAGGTTGTAAACCATCTAGATGTTCGGATAATTCTTTAGCTATTTCTAATTTAGCTGCAGCTTTTTTATCAAATTTTGCCTCTTTTTTGAGTCGTTCCATCTTTTTATCAAGTTGTGTTATATCTGCATAGATAAGTTCTGTTTCAATAATCTCTAAATCTCTAATTGGATCAATATTCCCCTCAACATGGACAATATTTGGATCTTCAAAACATCTGACTATATGTAAGATAACTTCAACTTCTCTAATATTTGAGAGAAATTGATTTCCTAAACCTTCCCCTTTTGAAGCACCTCTTACTAAACCTGCAATATCTACGAAGTCTATAGTTGAGTGTTGAATTTTATCTGGATTTACTATTTTTGCTAATTCATCTAGTCGTTTATCAGGAACTGGAACAATTGCTTTATTTGGTTCTATAGTACAAAATGGATAGTTTTGTGCCTCCGCATTTTGTGCTTTTGTTAAAGCATTAAAAGTTGTTGATTTACCTACATTTGGAAGTCCTACTATACCTACGCCTAATCCCATTTATATTCCTTTTTATTTATTATTATTTATTTGGAATACTACAATACTATTGCTTATATAATAATAATCATTAAAACTCAGTGTTGTATATGTTACTTATCGCTACTTTATTATTATTATTATTATTATTATTATTATTATTATTATTATTATATCTAAAGTATTTTATGTAATAATTTAATTAAAATATATTTTTAAGGGGATAAGATGTTAAAATCTTTATCGATTAAGGCAAAGCTTTTATTAATAGTTATATGTGCTGTTTTATTTGTATCTATTGCCATAACAGTAGATGCTGTTTGGGCTTTAAATAATCAGTCAAAAGAGAGTATACAAGAAGTTAGTAAAAGTACTAATCAGCTAAAAGAAGAGGAGTTAGCTAATTATGTCTCCTTAGCTATGAGTACGATTAATTCTTACTATAAAAGAAGCTCAAAAGAGAATATGGAAAAAGAGGTGCAAGAGATATTAAAAAACCAAACAAATTCTTTATTTTCAAGTATTGAAGCTATTTATAAAAAATATAAAGATACCCTAAAACCAGAAGAACTGAAAGAACTTATTCAAACGAGTATTAATGCTGCAAGGTATGACCATGGTATTGGTTATTTTACGATAAGTACTATAGATGGAGTCATTGTAGATTACCCTATAAATCCAAAGTTAAATGGTAAAGATATGATAAATTTTAAAGATGAAAATGGAAAAGAGTTTTTTAAAGAGTTTAGAAAACTTGCTAAAGGGAAGGGTAATGGATTTGTTGATTATATATGGATAAATCCAAAAAATAAAAAAGTTGAACTAAAAGTTTCTTATATAAAAGTTTTTAAACCTTATAATTGGATTATTTTTACTGGTAAATATGTTTCTGATATAACAACTCAACTTAAAAAAGAGGCTTTAAAGGCAGTAGAAGATATAAGATTTGGTAAAACTGGGTATTTTTTTGTTCTTGATAAAAATCTAAAAATGTTAATGCACCCTATAAAAAGCAGTTTAGTTGGCAAAGATATGAAAAATGCTAAGGATCCAAGTGGTAAATATTTTTTTAGGGAAGTTGCACAGAGTCTGAAAAAAGATGATAGTGGGATGGTTGATTATGTGTGGGATAAACCTGGTGAATCTAATCTTGTATCTAAGAAACTCTATGTAAAGGAGTTTGAACCTTGGAAGTTGGTTGTTGCTACTGGTGTATATACAGATGATTTGAAAGAAAATATTGCATATTTGAAAAAGAAAAATGCAGATAGCCTTTATTCTTCAATCATAAGTATAGTTATCATAATGTTGATTTTAGTGGCTATTGTTTCTTTTATCTTATTGATTCTTATAAATAAAAATATTATTAAACCTTTAAAGAATTTTGAAGTAGGAATATTAGGCTTTTTTAAATATTTAGATAAAGAAAGTGATACTGTTGAGTATTTAAATATATCATCAAATGATGAGATAGGAAGAATGTCAAAAGTGATTAATGGAGGTATATCAAAAACAAAATCTTTACTAGAACAAGATAATGATCTAATAAACGATGTGACAAGAGTAGTGCAAAAAGTAAAAAATGGACACTTAGATTCTAGGGTTGTAACAACTACCCAAAATGAAGAATTACAAAAGTTACAAGTACAAATTAATAATATGTTAGATAATTTAGAAAAGCAAGTCGGTCAAGATATTAATGAGATTAGTAAAGCACTTTCTAGCTATGCAAAAAAAGATTTTACATATACTCTTGATAGTTCTACTTCTGGAAATATAGGCAAAGAGATTATGCTTATGAATGAAATGATTACCAATATGCTTCAAGATAGTCAAAAAAATGGATTTATCTTAAGAAGTAGTGCTGAAAATTTAACTAATAATGTAGCGACACTGAGTAACAATGCAAGAAGTCAAGCAGCTTCTTTAGAGGAGTCAGTTGCGGCCATTGATGAGATCACAAGTAATATTGAACAAACAAGTCAAAAAGCAAGACAGATGCAATCTATCTCAAATGAGACAAAAACATATTCTCAAAATGGTAAAAAACTTGCAAATGACACAGCAACTTCAATGGATGAGATCAATACGACAGTTATAAATATCAATGAAGCTATTAGTGTGATTGATCAAATTTCATTTCAAACAAATATCCTTTCTTTAAATGCTGCTGTGGAAGCTGCAACTGCTGGAGAAGCAGGAAAAGGCTTCGCAGTAGTTGCTCAAGAGGTACGAAATTTGGCAAGTAGAAGTGCAGAAGCAGCAAAAGATATTAAAAATTTAGTGCAAGAGGCTATTGAAAAAGCTGATGTAGGAAAAAATATAAGTATTAATATGATTGATGGTTTTAATACTTTAGAAGATAGAATAGTACAAACAAGTACACTGATTGAAGATGTGACATCTTCTTCAACTGAACAAAGTAATAGAATGAGACAAATATCTGATGCTGTTGGATTACTTGATAAATTTACACAAGAAAATGCTGCAGTAGCAGATCAAGCAAATCAAATAGCCCAAGATACAAAAGAGATAGCCAACGCTGTTGCAAATAGTGTAGCAAAAAATAATTTTATGGGAAAAGAGAATAGATAAAATATAAATTTATTGTAGAGGTCTAAGTTATATTCCAATACTATTAGATATAATTCTGACATGAGATTATATAGGAAAAACAGTTTTATATGAATATATTTAATACACCATGGCAGTCAAGTGATGATGGATACTATAGGGTTGAAAATGGTCAGTTACTTTTTGCACCTGTAAATAATGTAGAGTATAAAATAGAAGAGGCGATGGTAGTTGAGGTTGTAACTTCAGAAGAACTTGAAAATATCAATCGTATTTTAGGTACGCACTATACAATAGATGAGATTAATTCTCTTTAAAAAGTATTTTTTTATCTTTTCTTTCGTTGAAGTTCTTTATTTTTTGTAGAGTTTATATTTTTAATCACAATCTAACTAAAGGGGAAGTATATTATAATATCTTATGAATATACTTGAACAGATTTATGAAATAAACTTTAGTAAAATAAATTTTCATGAAAGAAAAGTAAAGATTAATGATAAAAATACGATACTTAAAGGTCCACCTAAAAGTGGAAAAAGTTATCTTATTTATGACTATCTTTCACAATTTGAAAATGAAAAATATTTATATATTGATTGTGATGATTATAGAAATAATTTAAATGAAATATCAAAATATTTAGAAGATTTTGTACTGACAAAGAATATAGAAGTTTTAGTATTGGAAAACTATAAATTTAATCTTGTTTTACCAAAAACTATTGCGAGTACTATTATTACTACTGAACTAAATGATAAAATAGTTGGTTTTGAAACTTTGTTTTTAGAAAATCTAGATTTTGAAGAGTATTTACTTTTTGATACGAAGCACCAAACCTCTTCAAATAGTTTCAATAGTTTTTTAAGATTTGGTAGTTATCCTGAGATCATAGAATATCCTGAGATAAAAAAAACTATTAGAAATTATGAAATATGCAAGTTATATAGTAGCGATTTCTCTGAATTACAGATTTTATTTTTGTTGATTAAAAATGCTGGTGAAAAAAAATCTATTTTTCAACTTTTTAATACGCTTAAAAAAGAGATTAAAATTTCTAAAGATAGATTTTATAAAACTTGTGAAAAATTTGAACAAAATAAAGTGGTATATTTTCTTGAAAAATTTGAACAGGTAAAAGCTGCTAAAAAAATATTTGTACACAATCATGCTTTATTGGATATAGTATCGTATAGAAAAAATTTTAATAATCTTTTTAAAAATATGGTATATTTAGAACTTAATAAACGATATGAAAATTTGTACTATTTAGATAATATAGATTTTTATCTATTTGAACATAATGAAATAGTACTAGCAATTCCATTTTTTAATAATCTGATTGCTGCAAATATTATTTCTAAAATACTTACAAATGTTGAAAATTATCATATCTCAACGATTACAATTGTTACAATAAGCAGTGATGAATCGATTTTTATTGGAGAGATTGAAGCACAGATTATCTCTTTTCGTAAATGGGCTGTTTCTTTATGATTTTCTTATGTAAATTTGTGAGTAGGATAATCATATCATCATATAAACCTTGAAGAATAGATTTTTTTGGAAAAAAGAGTGAACCATTCTTTAATTAGGAAAAATAAGGAAGAAACAAGGAGTATATATTACAAAAACTAATAGTGATAATAGTTCTCATAAATAAGTTTTTCTTAAGTTAATTAAGTTATTATAGCGTTAAATATTAAAAAAATATAGGAATTAAAATGATTAAACAAACAAAAATTATGTTGACAGGACTTAGTCTTGCAGCTGTTATGGCACTTTCTGGGTGTAATGCAAACAATGTGAGTACTCCAAAAATGAAAAATGAGAGTGCTGTTTTAACTACATATGCAAAAATTGCACACCAAAGTTATGAAGATTCTTTAAGAGATGCAAAAATTTTACAAGAAGCTATAAAAAGATTTACAGATAATCCAACTGAACTTACTCTTTCTGAAGCAAAAGCTGCGTGGTTGGTTGCAAGAGAATCATATGGTGAAACAGAAATTTTTAGACTTTCAAATGGTCCTATTGATGCAGAAGATGGTTGGGTTGCTAAGAAATATGGTAACTTAGAGGGGCAGTTAAATGCTTGGCCTTTAGATGAAAATATGATCGATTATACTATGAATGCAAAAGGGATGAAAACTAAAGGGAATATCATCGATTCAAAAGGTATGTTTAATCCAGGCGGTGAAGAGAGTACTGCTGTAGATGTATCAAATATTACAGTTGATGCGATTACTGATTTAAATGAAAATGGTGGTGAGGCAAATGTTGCTACAGGATATCATGCTATTGAATTTCTATTATGGGGACAAGATCAAGATTATTCTAGCTTCATGAAAGATTCTGTTACTCATGGCCCATTAACAGCTGGTATGAGACCACTTAGTGATTATACTACAGATAAATTTAAAGAGAGAAGAAAAGCGTTTTTAAATGCAGCTGCAAGTAAGATTGTAAGTGATTTAGCTCTTGTAGAGAGTGGTTGGGAAGTAGGTGCTGAGTATAGAACAGCATTTTTAAATAAAAATCCTGATAGTACAAAAAATATTGCACCAAAGGATGCTATGAAAGATATTTTTGCTGGTATGGGTGTATTTGTAAAATCTGAACTTGCGAATGAGAGAATTGCGGTTGCTGTTTTAACTCCAAGTGAAGAGGATGAACACTCTTGTTTCTCTGATAATACACATAGAGATATCGCACAAAATTATCAAGGTTTTAAAAATATTTTAATGGGAACATATAATGGTGTTTACTATGGGGTATCACCTTTTGATGCACTAAATGAAGATGACAAGCGTGAGATCAGAGGCTTAATGGAATCAATAGAATCAAAAATTGCTTCTATTAACGCTATAGCTCAAACAAGTAGACATTTTGATTACCAAATTAGACCAGAAGATCCACAATCAAAACTTATTGTTAAGCTTAAAAATGAGTTAAGAAAACTTGGTGATAAAATGGTTACTGTTGCAGGTGCAAATGGAATAAGTCTTTCTGTAGAAGATGTAACAGATGCAGAAGAAACAGAAGTGCAATAATTTTAAAAGTTTCATTTTAATAAGTTCAGTAGTTTTTGCTACTGGACTTTTTGCATTTTCTAATAGTATACAAAAAGAAAATGATAAAAAATATACTACTTTAGTAAAAAATAAGAAAGCATTTATGCAGTCTATTTCTGGATTGGATAATGATGAACAAGATAGATTTATGTTGGGAAGAAGTTTTTTTGTTATTCCCTGGGTAGAAGCTCCTAGTGCTACAACTGCTAGAGATGGATTAGGACCATTATTTAGCTCTAATGCCTGTATTAATTGTCATCCTAGAAATGGTATAGGATCTCTTTACAATAAAAAAAATAATATATCTAGAAATTATGTTACACGACTCTCTATTCCCTCAAATGGTTCTAAAAAACATCAAGATATGGTTAAATATAAAGGTTTTGTAGAAGAACCAATATATGGTGAACAAATAAGTATAAATGGGGTAGGGGGTGTTCCTTATGAAGCTAAGCCTGTTTTAAAATATAAAGATGTAACTATTACCTATCCTGATGGGAAACAAGTTATTTTAAAGCAACCACTTCACGGAGTAGAGAACCAATTAAAAGATTTACAATATGGTGTAATGGATAAAGAGGTACGTATTTCAAATAGAATGGCACCTGCTTTAATAGGCTTGGGTCTTTTAGAACAACTTAGTGATAAACAGATACTAGAAAATGAAGATATTGAAGATGTAAATAATGATGGTATATCAGGAAAGGCCAATATTGTATATGATGCTTTAGATGAAAATTTTAAGGTTGGACGATACACATGGAAAGCTTCTTCACCTACAGTTCTCCATCAAAGTGCAGCTGCTGCTTCAAATGATATGGGTTTAACAAGTGAATTATTTCCAAATGAAAACTGTACATCATCTCAAGAAGATTGTTTAAAAGCCCCAAAAGGTGATGATGTTGGTGGTGAAAAAACCTTTGATCTCCCTATACAAAGAGTTGATGCGATTGCCTTTTATTTAAAAAGTTTAAAAATACCAAAATCAAAAATATCACAAAAAAAAGGGGAAGAGTTATTTTCTGCAATTGGTTGTGTGAAGTGTCATACTCCATCTTTTACACTAGAAAACGGGTATAAAATTAAGCCTTTTAGTGATCTTCTTTTGCACGATATGGGAGAAGAGTTAAGTGATGGAAGAACAGAATTTAAAGCAGAACCACAGGAGTGGAGAACTGCACCTTTATGGGGAATAGGAAAATACAAAATAGTATCTAAAAAAGATCCTGTATTTTTACACGATGGAAGGGCAAAAACACTTGAAGAGGCTATTTTATGGCACGGCGGTGAAGCCCAAAATAGTAAAAACAATTTTATGAATCTCTCAAAAATACAAAGAGAATTTATTATACAATATATCAAGGAATTATAAATGAAAATGAAAAAATTACTATTGGGATTGTTATTTATCTCAAGTTCAGTATTTGCAAATGAAAGTTTACTTTCAATTTATGAAAATATACTTTTAAAAAACAGTAAACAAGCTGTTGAAGATATTAAAAAAGTAGAGGTAAATATTCAAAAAGATGAGACAAAAAAGATAAAAAAATCGTTTCAAAATTTTGTAAAAAGTTGGAAAAGTGTGGAAGCATTTTATATATTAGGAGATTTAGATGATGATTATCTTGATACTCCACGATATATCGATACCTTTCATCAGGGCAATGAGGATATTAAAAAACAATTAGATTTAATTATTCAAAGTGATGAGGATTTAAAAATTAGTTTATATAAAAATTCTCATAAAACTATCAATGCCTTAGAATATATCCTTTTTAAAAAGGATTTAAAAAACAGTAGAGTAAAAAAGATTGCACTACTTATAACAAAAAAGTTGCAAAATAATTTAAAAGAGATATATAATGGTTATATGAAAAATAAAACAAAATTTTTAGAAGATGAAGTATCTGCAAATGCTATGATGTTAAACTCTTTAATTGAAAATTCATATAAATTAAAAGAGTGGAGAGTAGGAGATCCTGCAGGATTGAGTAGAAAGTTTCAAGGGAAAGCTTCAAATAAAAGAGCAGAGTATATTATAAGTAAAAACTCACTTCTTGCTATTAAGTCTATTTTAGAAACGCATCTATTGATTTTAGATAAGCAAAAATTTAAAAATTTTGGTAGTTTGATACAATCATATAAAATACAAGATGAATTAAATGAAGCAGTGAAGTATTTAAATCAAAGTATTGAAAATGTAAATATGATGAAAGATGATGACTTTTCAAATGCAAAAAAGTTATACCAATCATTGAAAAAGTTACATACTATTTATTACATTTCACTTATAAGAGAACTAGAAGTAACAGCTAAAATTTTAGATGCTGATGGAGATTGATTTTCTTGATTCTTTTGTTGGTTTATTTAGCCCATCTAAAAGAATCTACTGGCAGTATCTAGTATCTTCTATTGTTATAGCTTTGGTCTATTTTTTGACTTTGGACTATAAAGTTGCTAAAAAAGAGAGAAATATTAATCTAAGTAGTAAATTATGGTTCCATCCAAGTGCTATTTTAGATTATAAATATTTTGTTGTCTCTTTTTTTATTAAAGTAATATTTATTTTACCTTTTCTTTTTAGTGTTCAAGAGATTGCTTTTTTTGTGTATGAACTCTTACTTGATTATAATGGTTATGTTAAAATAAGCTATTTTAGCCATTCCGAAGTTATTATATTATTTACAATTACACTATTTATTGTAAGTGATTTTACACGTTATTGGCTACACAGATTATTACATACTATCCCCTTTTTATGGAATTTTCACAAGGTACATCATAGTGCAAAAGTGTTGACACCTATAACATTTTATAGGGTTCATCCTATTGAAAATATACTATTTGGATTGCGTTATGCTTTGAGTATTGGTTTTGTTACAGGTGTTTTTGTCTATTTTTTTGGGGCAAAGATAGGTGTTTATGAGATATTAGGAACAAATATATTTTTATATCTATTTTCTTTGATGGGGTCAAATTTACGACATTCTCATATAAAATTACGCTATCCAAAAATAATAGAAAATATTTTTATATCCCCCTTCCAACATCAACTCCATCATAGTACAAAATATTATAATAAAAATTTTGGAGGATATTTAAGTATTTGGGATAATATTTTTGGTACTTTACAAATATCTTATCCTATTATTGCAAGTAAAGAAAAAATTAGATTTGGCATTGAGTGGTATAATCATAATACAATATTGAAACTTTTATGGACACCATTTAAATAATTGTAATTTTAGTATCAGTTATTACTATTAACTTAGTATAAATTAATTATAGTCGTATTATCATACGCGAAGGTTTATCATTGGGGAAAATATGAAAAAAAATTTATTAATTGTTATTATAATAGCTGGATTTTATGGATGTACTTCAAATCAAATTGATACAGAATCACAAAAGTTAAAAGATAAACAAGAAATTTCTTTAGGACAGAGATTATTTTTTGATACAATGCTTTCAAAAAATGGGACACAAAGTTGTTCAACCTGTCACAATCCTGCTCATGGATTTATTGATGATAGAGACAATGGGGTAAAAGGCGCAGCTAGTTTAGGAGATGATGGTGTAAGTATCGGAGATAGAAATGCTCCAACAGCAGCATATGCAATGTTTTCCCCAAAATTTCACTATAATACAAAAAAAGGTGAATTTGTAGGTGGTCAGTTTTATGATGGTAGAGAACACACTTTGAAAGGACAAGCAGGTGGACCTCCTACAAATCCTATAGAGATGGGACTGCCTTCAAAAGAGTTTATGGCTAAAAGACTTCAAAAAGATAGCAATTATAATAAAGAGTTTAAATCATTGTATGGTGAAGATATTTTTAAAAATAGTGAAAAAACATATGAGATGATGGCTCAAGCTATCGCAGCTTATGAAACTACTAAAGAGTTCGCTCCTTTTGATAGTAAATATGATAGATATTTAAAAGGTGAATATGATTTAACCCCATTAGAGGATTTAGGAAGAACCCTTTTTTTTAGTAATAATAATACGAACTGTGCTTCTTGTCACTTGCTAAGAACTGAAGATGCACCAAATGAAACTTTTTCAAATTATCAATATCACAATATTGGTGTACCACAAAATAATGAGTTGATGTCAAAAAATGTTGTAGATCCCAAAACATTTGTAGACCATGGGTTGATGCAAAACCCAATGGTAAAAAAGTTACCAAATGCAAAAGAGTATGATGGAAAAATAAAAGTTCCAACACTTAGAAATATAGCAGTAACTGCACCGTATATGCATAATGGTGTTTTTAAAGACCTGACAACTGTTGTGAAATTTTATGATAAATATGTAAATAAAGAGCAAAATATAAATCCAGAAACAAATAAGCCTTGGGCAAAACCAGAAGTAAAAATAGGTGCAAGTGATAAAAAACTTTTAATGCATGCTAAAGCCCTAAATGAGAGGAAGGTACAAGCACTCGTGGCATTTATGGAAACACTTACAGATAAAAGATATGAACACCTTCTGAAAAAAAGATAAAAAATAACAATAAATTTTTGGAGAGTGTAAATATAACTGTGTAAACCTAAAAAATTGATTATTTGGTAAAATATCAAATATGAAAAATAAAATAGGATTTACACATGAGTTTAATTAAC
>PDWI01001290.1_pt1 | contig 39755 bp, 30 predicted proteins | sample 1430891 | NCBI WGS metagenome assembly PDWI01 (sample SAMN01162508, study PRJNA174530) | Oral metagenome, whole genome shotgun sequencing project. | biome: Marine environment; feature: Marine mammal; material: Swab sample of the gingival sulcus; isolation source: swab sample of gingival sulcus... | reverse complement strand
TTGCGATATTTCGGTGTTTATCGAGAATGGGTGCTCGCCCGTAGGGTTAGGATAATCGTAGTTGAAATAGTTTATCATTTCCTCTATTCGCACCATGTCAGGTTCGGGCATTTCATTGCTATTCAGCACTCTACGAATATTTGAATAAGCCGCATTATCCACATCAATCGAAAGTGTAGAAAGCGGATTTTGCTTTGTATTTTTAAACTCATTGAAATCTATTTTGTCGTATTCTTCGGTGTTGTGCTTTATTTTGGGAGCGTCAAACAACATCATTTCTTTTCGCTCTCGCCTCATTTGGCGGTTGTTTTTCATTTTCCTAAGCAAAGAAGGTTTTCTTCTTGTTTCATAACACGCTACCACAACTTCTTCAACTTCATCCTTTCCTTCTTCTAAATAGCAATCAATCACCTTTCTACCATTTACAGGGATTTCTTGCGCTATACATCCGACAAATGAAAATTCTAAAACGGCATTACTGTCGGTTACTGTAATTTTATATTTCCCGTCAATATTTGTGAGAACTCCTTTTGTTGTTCTTTTTTCTAAAACCGACGCTCCCGGCAGAGGCATATTGTCAGATTTTGAATATACTGTTCCGGTAACGGTTATTTGTGCCAATAGGCTTAGTGGCAATAGGCATATAACCATTAGTAGTGATATTTGTTGCTTCATATATTTTCAGATTTTAATTTATTATTAATAAGACACTTATAATTATTGGTCTTGGGCGTTTTAATGAGGGCAAACACGAAAAGGCTGCCTCTACTTCTTGCCAAACAATAATATTACAGTTTAATATTTTTAAGATATTTGTACTGCTAATTTTGCAAATGTATTAAATTTATTTGGTTTGTCCTATTTTTTGAAATGTTTGTAGAATGCTGTTATAATTAAAGTCGATTAATCGGGTCAATAAGCATTTCTACGCCTTTGGGGCCAAATCTTTCGCGCATTGAAAAGAAGAAATTACATTCTATAAAGGCATTTGCGTCACTATCTGAGCCATGTATCGCATTCCTTTCTTTGCTTTCGCCATATTTCTTTCTGATTGTTCCTTCGGCGGCTTCTTCGGGATTGGTTGCTCCAATGAGTTTTCTGTACTCTTCCACGGCATTCTCTTTTTCCAGCACCATTGCTACCACCGGACCCGAATACATAAACGCCACTAAATCATCAAAGAAGGGTTTGTCTTTATGCACTCCATAGAATGCTTGCGCTTGCGAAACGCTTAATTTCTGCATTTTGAGTGCAACTATTCTAAATCCGGCATCGGATATATCTGCCAAAATATGACCAATGTGTCCGTTTTGAACAGCATTGGGTTTAATCATTGAAAATGTTTTATTTCCTGTCATTGCTATTAAATTTTGTAAATTACATAATTAAAAATACTGCCAAATGAGGCACAAAGAAAATGCCAAATAACTAATCGGCAACAAAGTCGTGAGTGGAATAATGTAAAAAAGCCACCTTTTGTGCAGGGGCGGCTTTTTCTTCGTTTTCGTTTCTTTGACAAAGTGTTGAACAATTATCGTTTCATAAAAAGCATTGCAAGACCAAAGCCCATTGCTTTTGATTTTTTGTAATCTTTCATTCCTATCAAATCTTCATTAAAAGACTTATAACCAAGCAAGTATGCGCCTTTGTCGTTTACCAACACTTCGCATTGCACTGCACCAAGCGAGTTGTTTCCGGCATCGAATGCAAATATTGTTTTCAAGTGTTTAACCGACGGCAAAACGATGTTTCTAAGCTCTCCCTCGTTTGAGTAAAACTTTATTTTTGAGTTATCAACTTTTGATTTTGACAATAATTCTTGTAATTTTTTAAAGCTTTCTACCGATTTTGTAGAATATTCTTTTAAATTGACATTCTTCATTTCCTCTTTAAAGATTTTCTCGTCTTCCGAGCTTCCTTTTACGCCGGCAAGCATATTGTCAAACTGATTTTTTGTAATAAAATAAGATTTTAATTTTTCAACATCTTTTACCTTTATAGCCTCTAATACATTATTAATAAGCATATTAACACTTTGTCTTTCTTGCTTGGTAACACTCTCGGTAACGGTCAATTCAAACTTAACACTTGCCAAAGCATCTTTGGGGTCTGCACTTCCCGAGGGCAACAGCATGTAGGTTTTCGTGTGATTTCCATTATCATAATCCATGCCCAATATATCGTTTGTATAGGGCGACTCCATACTGCTTCCTGCTGAAAAACCGCTCATTTTACCATCGCTAAACGAGGCAATGTAAGCATTCTTCGCATTAACCATATTGGCATCAAAACTAATTTTTACGGGTATTTTTTGCTTTGCTTTTATCGTTAATTTATTTTTTGCAGGCTCTTCAAGTTTAAACTTATAGTCTATCTTAAAATTTGGATTGTGCATTTTCATTTTTAGAATTTCGGTGTCGCTTATTTTATGCACATTTTCCATATAAAGAATTTTGCCCGACTTATCTGTCAAAACAAGAAATCCTCTTTCGTCTTCAAAAAACTTTTCGCGCACAAAACACCAAACATTATCTTTTTTGTAAAATTTCTTTATTTCCTTTTCGGCAGGTTTGATTGAGTCTAATACCGCTTCAAATTTTTTGGCATCAGCCTCATTTTTTATTTTGTATTTTTTTGATAACGCTTGTGCAAACTCCTTATTTTCAAGCAATTCGTCTTTCGAGCGAATTACATAATATTCTGCGCCTTTGCTTATTAAAATAAAAGGACTTTCGGAAGTTCCTTTTACGCCATCTTCGTAAGTTTCAGAAATCTCCAAACTTCCGTCAAAAAAACTTAATTCTTTGGGTACACCATAAATAGAAAACGCTGTTAAATTGAATTTATATCCTTCTACAACTTTCTGTAATTCTTTGTATAATAGCTTTTTATCAGCACTGCTTATTGACTCGCTCTTACCACTATAATCCTCTCTTATTTGCGGAACATCTATTTTAGATATTTCCATTTTTTCTTTAAAATGTTTAATTCCGCTTATTTTTCCTCCGCTTTCAGTTTCTAATTTATAATAACTAACATCTCCAAACCAAGACCTAGTAACCACACACCATTTGTCGTCTTTTTTAAAAACTTCAAGTCTGCCAAACGAACCGCTTTCGTATCTTCTAAGCGTCATAATTACCCAAGCAAATTTGGCAACATCTTCTTTGGTTTTTAGTCTGAATTTAGGATTTACTGCATCTATAAACTCCTTTGATTGAATTAGTTCCGCCATTCTGCTGAATGATTTCAGCTTGCTCTTATTTTGTATAAGATACAAATTTGCAATATCAGTATTGTTGTAAGGGTCGCCCAAATTAATGGTCTTAGACACTGCTAAAACATTAGAATTTAGCACTTGCTGCTTACTCTTATCAACTATTACTTCAACATTGTCTCTTATCTGTTTTTCAAGATATTGTTTTGCATTTTCTATTTTGCTTTGAGCAAAAATTGATTGCGATGTTAGGATTAATATCATCGCCAATAATAGATTTATTCTTTTCATGTGCTTAAAATTTTGGTAATTAGTAAATATTGTGATCTTATTGTATTGTTTCTTGAGCTGATTTGGGGATGTATTGAAATTAGCAGTTGCTTATTTATATTTTTGGGGTAAAATCATATGTTCTGAGAAATTTTAATGTTAGATCTTCATTTCTTTCAGGTAGCTGTCAATGGTAGGAAACATAAATGAAAATCCCGTCTTTTGTAACTTTTCTGCCGAAATACGACTTCCGTACAAAAATAACGAGGACATTTCTCCAAAAAATAGTTTGAGTGCCGATGCGGGAATCTTGAAACGAAAAAAAGGTTTCTTGAATTTTTGTGCTAATTTTTTCATAAATTCTTCATTTGTAATATGTTCCGGAACTACCGCATTATAGGGACCTTGCATTTTCTTATTTTCCAGAGCTTGTGTGTACACACTACATAGGTCGTCGATATGTATCCACGGAAAATATTGTTTGCCGCTTCCGATTGCCAATCCCATTCCCTTTTTGACGGGACGAATAATTTTAGCCATTGCTCCGCCTGTTAGCCATAGCACAATACCTGTTCTTATTTTTACTGTCCTAATTCCTACATTTGCAAATTTATCGGCAACAGATTCCCACTGCTGACATGTTTGACCCAAGAAATCGTTTGCACAAGATGAAGTTTCCGTCATAATTTCTGAAGAAGTGATTGCTCCGTAATATCCTATTGCAGAGGCTGTTATGAATGTATCTATTTTCTTGTTCAGAGCTACAACCGTATCTAAAAGCAGTTCTGCTGACTTCACTCGACTGTCAATAATTAATTGCTTTCGTTGCTTATTCCATCTTTTTTCTCCTATATTGGCTCCTGCGAGGTGTATAATAGAGTCTGCCCATTTTATTGCTTCCTCGTCAATTTGTTTTTGGGCTATGTCCCATAAGAAGTATTTCTGTTTTGAGTCAGTATTCGGGCTACGAGATAATACTGCCACCTCGTATCCGCGGTTACGTAATTTTGTACACAAATGACTGCCTACCATTCCGCTTCCGCCTGTTAAGAGTATATTAGCCATCAGAATGAATCATTACAATTTTGATGAACTTTTATTATAGAGGTAATGTCAAAGCCCTTTGTTCTTGCCTTTTCTAAAAGTTCAAGGTAGAGAGAGTCGTCAATTTCCTTGGTTCTCGAAAGTATCCAGAGATATTTTCGAGAGGGTGCTCCGACCAAAGCATACTCATAATTTTCGCCTAATTCAATTATGTAATAATCTCCGGAAAAGGGCCAAAAAAAACTCACTTTTAATCTTCCTTGATGTTTGGCATCGGGTACCCAGGCTTTGCCTTTTGCTGAATTTAGTTTCCCCTTGTTTTTTACGGAATACCCTTGATTTAAAACTTCTACCTTACCATTATCTTTGAGAGTATAAGTCGCCGTTATGCACTCCATTCCTTTTTCAAAACGGTTGGGTAAACGAGCTATTTCGTACCATTTTCCCGAGTATCTTTCAAGTTCTACGTTAGTAACGGTAGAGAGTTCGCCGGCTGATTTACACGAAAATAAATTAATCATTAGTACCAATACTATAAAGGTTTGCTTCATAAATATTTTTTTGAGAACCGTAAAGTCTATTCAAAAAGATCAACATCATAATATAATCGTAACCTTATGGAGGAACAAAGGTACATTATTTTCCTGTAAAAAAAGAAAATAGTAAATAAATACGAGTATTGAAGGACTTGAATATTCAATTTTTATAATAAGATACGGACCTGCGACTACTGCACGGCACCTCATATCTTTGCATTGTTTCAAACCTTTACTTTTCTACAAAAGCAATTTATTTGATGGTCATTTACAATTCCTATAGCTTGTAAATAAGCGTAAATAACTGTTGAACCCACAAAACTCATTCCTCTTTTTTTTAAATCTTTTGATATTTTATCGGAAAGCTCTGTTTTAGTAGGAGCTTTAGTATAATCTTCAAAATTATTTTTGATTATTTTTTTATCTGTAAAAGACCAAATATAATCTGAAAAGCTACCTGCTTCTTGCTGAATTTTTAAAAATACTTTGGCATTTTTAATCGCAGACTTGATTTTTAATTTATTCCTTACAATTCCCGGATTATTTAAGAGTTCTGCTATTTTATCATCTTGATATGTGGCAATTTTATTTGGACTAAAATTATCAAAAGCTCTTCTATAATTTTCTCTTTTATTTAAAATTGTTTCCCAAGAAAGACCTGCTTGAGCTCCTTCTAAAATTAACATTTCAAATAATTTGTTATCATCAAAGCAGGGTACGCCCCATTCTTTATCATGATAACTAACTGACAAAGGATTCGCTAATTTTACCCAAGAGCAACGAGTTTTATTTTCCATAATTTTTTAAGTAATTTTTTTATTTTCAAGATTTAATAATCGTCTTTTGATAGCTATGCCTCCTCCATAGCCTCCTAAATTGCCGGTACTTGCAATAATCCTATGACAAGGAACTACTAAAGCAATTGCATTTGCTCCGTTCGCCGAGGCAACAGCACGAACAGCTTTTGGATTATTTATGCGTTTTGCCAGCTCTAAATAAGACAAAGTTTCTCCATAATTTATCTTTAATAATTCATTCCAAACTTGTTTTTGAAAATCAGAGCCTAATAATAAAATAGGAATATTAAATTCTTCTCTATTTCCTGCTAAATATTCATCAATTTGCTTTTTAGTTTCTAAAATAATTTTATCTTCTTGCAAAATAAAATCAGCTTTTAAATATTTTTTGATTCTGTTATCAACCGTTAATCTCATTTTTCTATAACGAAAATCTAAAATACATAATTTATTATCATAAGAAGCTAGGATTAATTCGCCTATTTTTGTTTTATGGTATGAAATATTTATATCTTTTTGCATTGAATTATTCCAAATTGATAATAAAATGAGTTTATAGACTTAAAGAATCTCCTTATTGCTGCTTCTCTGCTTCGCTTTCAGAGTAACAAAATAAACATAAATTTAGTGTACACGTATTTATAAGTTTTTTAAACTCAAAAAAAATTTGGGTATTGCTTTTTTTTTTACAAAATTTGCGAAAAATATTTTTCAAGTAATTTATTAATGTAAAAATAAAAATAAAATGAAAAAACTTAGTGTTTTAATGTTTGCGATTGCAGTCGTTTTGTTTGCATCATGTAAAAGAGATGAGAATCCTTCGCCGGAAGGTGCCAATGGGTACAGGATTACGGAAGTTATAAATCTTGACAGTATTGGAGGGGTGAGCAATGTCGGAAAGGTGGAGTATGATGGCAACAAAGTGAGTAAGATTTTATTTTATGAGGATGACGAAATGAACTCTAAAAAAGAGTTCTCTTATGAAGGCAATGAAGTTACCGTAGAGTCTTATGAGAAAAAAAAAGGAGAATGGCTGAAAGTGAGTGAAGAAAAGGCTATTATAGAAAACGGCTTGCTTGTCAAAAGTATTATTATAGGGGATATGATTCATACCTATGAGTATGATGGAAAAAAACTTGTATCACAAGAACGGACTTATGTATATTCAGACTTTAGAGAGAGATATGAATACAAATACTCCGGGGACAAACTTGTCGAAGTGTTAGATAGTGTCATTACCTTTGCGGATACTTCTATATCTAAAGAAGTGATAACTTATGGAGAGGATCGGATAGAGAAAATAGAATACTATGTTGAAGAAGCCGGGGAGTTCAAAAAAACAGATTGGGTGAAATTGTACACATATTCCGGAGATAAAGTTTCTTCAATTGAAAAGAAAAATGATTCCGGACTAATAGATTTTACGGCTTATAAATATGATTTTGAAGGAAATTTAATCGAAGAGGAGAATGTTATTGATTTTGCCGGCGAAGAAACCAAATCAGGGACGAAATACAAATACGAAAAAGGTAGTGGAAATCTCGGAACTATTGTGGCAGATCCGGCGGAGAAAGTGCGTAAGCTACCAAGCCCTTTCTAAAACATTGCAGAATTTATCCGAAAGAAAGAGTTCAGCAGGCATTTGTTGAACTCTTTTTTTGTGGATCTTTATCCGCCGGTTACTTTCAAAATGAAAATATTGCGAAATTAATCCGGACTTTTTATCTTTGCTTTCCAAAGACAAAAGAACGAAAAAATGAACAAGACAGCATTGATAACGGGGGCTTCAAGTGGTATCGGACGTGCTTTGGCACATATCCATGCTCAAAAGCAAGGAAATTTGGTATTGGTTGCCCGCAGCGCGGATAAGTTGGAGGAATTGAAAGAGGAATTGGAAGAAAAATACAAAATAGCAGTAACACTTATCGTGAAGGATCTTTCGAGACAGGAATCTGCGGAAGAAATTTATAATCAATTAAAAAAGAGAGGGATAGAAATTGATTATTTAATAAATAATGCCGGATTTGGCGGTGTCGGTTTGTTTTATGAGCGACCTTTTGAAGAATCGATACGCATGATCAATGTAAATGTGCAAACTCTTACATCCTTGACTCACCTCTTCTTGGCTGATTTCGTGCGCAGAAACAGCGGAAAAATTCTTCTGATTTCTTCAATAGCCGCTTTAATGCCCGGACCTTTGCAATCGGTTTATTTTGCGACTAAAGCCTACGTGAGTTCCTTTGGCAATGCCCTTGTCGAGGAGTTAAAAACGTTACCGGTTACGGTAACCACTTTGCTTCCGGGACCTACGGAAACACAGTTCGGCAGGATTTCCGGAATGGATAAAACAGCTCTTTTTTATCGTCCGGCAACTGTTGAGCGTGTGGCGCAGACCGCCTACAAGGCGATGCTTAAAGGCAAGCGGAATACGATGACGGGCGTTTCATTTTTCCAAAGGATTCTCTTGAATATAATTCCGTTTTTTCCAAAAAAAATCGTACTTGCACTTACTTACAAACTCCAAAAACCACGATAAGCAAGAGAGGATAACGCAAAAAAGAAGTCTAAGGTTTGGATGGGGCGTATTTTACAGGTTCGGCATATATTTGCAGAAACAATTTTTTTGCATCTTCATGATTTTGCAGCGAAACTTTGCTCAATTGCGAGTGCATGTAATTTTCAAAAAAAAGTTTTTCCTCAGCAGAATATTTTTGTAAATAAAGTTTGGAATTGGAAAGCAGATCCTGAGCAATGTAATTGTTCGGATATATTTTATATCCGCTGAATATCTGGCTATCAATAATTTGAGTAACTTTGTTTATTTTTTCGTTGAGGCGATTTATCGTGTCAATACTCTCAAGACGATCGGTGATTGAGGGGGAAAAAGACAAATGCACTTTGCCCTTGGGAGAGGTAATTCCGTCTTTGATGGAGGAAATGTCTTCGCCCGGAGCTTTTTGATAATCCCCTTTTTTTCTTTCCATAAGTTCTTTGACTTTGAGGTGATCGTTGGGCTCAAATTCGTAAGAAATGGATAGAGGGATGATGTGCAAAGTCTGCAAATTAGTTTTCATGTCATCTGTCCCGGAGGCATTCAGCATTTTTATTATGCCCGATTGGGTACGGTCTTTTCCGTCCTTTGTCCTGCCGCCGCGCTGCGCGATCCACACAGAGTTGTTTTTTTGTTGTACGGTATATCGAATATATTCGGAAAGTTGTAAGGTCTTCTTTAACAGTTCCTTAGGAGTTCCTTTTCGATATACTTTAAACATTCGATTTACTTTTCCGATGTCGTACATCAGCGGATCATTCATCAAATTATTTCCAAAAGTGATTTCTGTGGTCGGGAATCCTTCTTTGACCAAAAGGTATTGCAGAAGAGCTGCATCCAACACAATGTCTCTATGGTTGGCAATAAAGATATAGGATTCATTTTTGTTTAAATGTTCAAGACCGGAGTAAGAAAACCCATTGGTGGAGTGTTTGATAATTTCGTCAATAAGCCGGTACATACATTTTTTTTGAAAATCTTCAATAGTTTGTATGCTTTTTTGGAGATATTGCAATTCTTTTTCGGCATTGTCCGGGTAGAAGTATTGAAGGATACGAAAAAAATGCGGGCTTGAGAAGATCCGATTGAAGGCATCTCGGGCTTCTTTTTCATTGTAAGGTCTAAATTCGTCGTAGAAATCAGCTATTTTGAGGTTTGTCATCGTATGACGATTATTTTTTTGAGAGCAAGGAGGCAACAAGATTGCAGTTTGCAGACATAAATGCCCGGATTCTCATTTTGCGTGTTCCAACAGTAAGTGTGTGCGCCTTGCGGTAAGTTTTTGTTTATCAAAATTCTTGCAGGTGTTCCATTGATATTGTAAATGCCTAAGTGAACGGGAGAAGGGTGGGGGAGGGAAAAACTGATTTCCGTGGAATGACAAGCCGGATTCGGGGATATTGTCAGTGGCGTTCGTACGGTGGTTGATAAGGACCGGATGCCCGATGTTTGTTCGGGGAGTTCGATAAAATCAACCCAAGCACAATCCTTGTATTGGTCTGTATTATCGTCTTTCATATAAGTCCATTGCAACACATTTTTTCCTTGCTCTAAGGGAAATTTGTATTGTTCCCATTCGGATTGTCCGCTCCATTTTCCCAGAGTTTGGTCATTGATCGAAAAAAGTAAATAATCATAATCGGGTTCCGAAGATGTTTTGGCGAAGAAACTGCATTCGGATTTTTCGGAAAGATTGATTTCTACCTGCATGATAGAGGAGGCTCCGGAGGGAATTTGTCCTGAACGCATGCAGTAATTACCTTCGCGAGCTTCTTCGGAATCTCTGATCCATGGATGTTCGGAAAATGAAAAATTGACCGGTATTTCTTCTTCAAAACTTTCCGCATTCGAAGCACTCAAATTGACAGAAATTGTCGTATCTCCTTGTAAAACAATAGTTTCTGTTTTAGAAATATAGTTTGGCTTGGAAAACCGGATTTGATGAACTCCGGCGTAAATGTCTGCTGATGTAAAATTTCCAAAGTTGTCGGTAAAAGAAATTGGCAATGCGGAATCATCTGCAAATTCTACTTTTACTTCGGCCAAGGAGGTTTGATTTACAGATTCCGTAATATTTCCTTTGAGCGTGAATCTGGGGGCGGGTTGTAAAATGACATTTTTTATAAGTTGCGTATCCCAGTCCGGAATTACAATTGTGTCTATGAGGTTTTTGAACCCTTTACATGAATATTGAACAACATAAGTTCCGGGGGCAATGGGGCGATAATAATCTCCGACATCAGGATCGGCATACACTTCGGATTGCTTTGTATCATGATTTAAGATCGTTATTTTTCCGCGTAAAGGATTGCCTTCGGGATCTTTGACGGTGCCGTGGAATCCGTAATGAGCTGTTTCAAGGAAATCCAGCAAGGCAGCTCGGTTGTAATTCCAGTGATCTTCAAGTAAACTTGCCGATAAAAATTTGGCTGTCGAGAGTTCTAAGGTTATTTCTCTTCCTCCGGCATAATAGCACATGTAATCTTGGCGTCCGCCGGTTACTTGATACCATTCGCCGCCGTGAGTAATTCCATTGTCCAGATCGGTCAAATAATCGGCTTTGTAATTATGTACGGTATCTGCATATTTTCGAGCAATATGTTCAAACCAATCGTGGTCGGGATGTTTTTTTTCGCTTAGGAGCCAAGTGTCCCAAGGATAGTTCACAACTTCACCGCCGCTGTGTGTATTTACGGAGAAAACCGGGCTGTGTTGTTTGGCAAATCGGATCATCATTTGCACCTCCGGTTCATTCATGTGGCTTGGGTGAGGACGTTTCGGGTTGGGAAAATTTCGGTTTAGATCTACTCCGTTTGCATTGCTTCGAGTTGCTCCGGACAAACTGTTGTCTCCGCCTGCATAGGCTCCGTCCGGGTTTGCCAAGGGATTGATCCAAATTTCAGTTTCGTTAATCAGGCGAGTGATGCGCGGGGATTTGTCATAGTTGCTCAGCAAGTAGTCAATGAGCCTGAGAAATATAACGGAAGTAACCAGTTCGTCTCCGTGCATTTGTCCCGTAAAAAAAACTTCCGGTTCGGCTTCTTGAATATCCGGATTGTCTGTAATTTTGAGGATTTGAACAGGGCGCCCTTCCACGGAATTGCCCAAAGTTTGCAAACGACAGATGTTGGGATATTTGGCTGCGAAGTTTTCCATCATTTGAAGGTAAACGTCATGCGTGGGATAGTGATTGCCGTCTTCCATTTCCGTGAGGGTCTGAGCCATCAATACGGATTTTCCGGATTTTTTTAAGTCGATTATTCTAAAAGAATATCCGGCTTTTTTGAGTCTTGAGAGTTGTTTGGCATTGGCGTAGGCTTTTACGGAATCAGTCGAAAATTCGTCATCTATGGACACGATTTCATTGGCTTTTTGGAAGTCTGTTTTGTTTTTTACGACAAGTTTTATTTGGTATTCTTGCGCAAAACTTGGGTTGACAAAGAATAAACAAAGGAAGGAGATAAGAATGGAGGAATAGATTTTGACTTTGCGCCTTGATTTGCAAGAAAATTTCTCTGTTTTTAAGAGATATTTTTCCTGTGTGGGGGCAGGTATGTAACCAAAAGTCAAAATCATGATGCTTATCTTAATAAGTTGTGCAGAAGCTTTGTTAAATGAAGTGCAGCATAAACCATGCCGTAATTTCTCTGAATATCAAAAACAATATTCTCCATATTGTTTAGAAAAAGACTGCTCCCAAGAGCAGTCTTTGGGGTTTTTGTATAATCGATTTAGTTTTCGTACTCCATAGTGATTTTTGTACCATAACTTTTATCAGTTAGTTTTGTGGCTTCGGTGATGACACTTTTGTGTCCTCCGTTTTCTATAAAATTGAGGCAGGCACGTATTTTGGGAGCCATATTGCCTTCTCCGAACTTACCTTGTGCCATATATTTTTCGGCATCAGCTTTGTTCAAAGACTCTAATTTTCGTTCGCCGGCTTGTTTGTAGTCCACGTACACGTAGGGTACATCGGTCAGGATGTAAAATTCGTCGGCATTCAAATTCGATGCCATTACGGCAGAGGCTTTGTCCTTGTCAATAACAGCTTCCAAGGGTTGAATTTGATTTTTTTCGTCGTAATAGACGGGGATACCGCCGCCGCCTGATGCGATAACTACGGCACCGCTCGCTGCAAGTTTTTCAATGGCTTGGATATTCATGATTGATTTCGGGGAAGGAGAGGGGACTACGCGTCTTTGACCACCTTCCATTTTCGGACTTTCTTTGAATTTCCACCCTTTTTCTGCGGCAAGTTTATCGGCTTCTGCTTTGGGATATACTTTGCCTACTCGTTTGGTCGGGTTTTGGAAAGCCAGGTCGTTTTTATCGACTTCCACTTGGGTTACCAAAGTAACTACTTCTTTGTCAATGCCTTCTTCTTTCAGGATGTTACGCAGGGTACGTTCCAGCATATACCCGATGCTTCCTTGAGAGTCTGCCACGCATACGTCCAAGGGCATTTGGGGCAGATCATAGGTGCTTGCTCCGGCATCATTTTTCATTAAAATATTGCCGACTTGCGGACCATTACCGTGGCTTAAAATTACTTCGTGTCCTTCTTTGATGAAGGGAACGATATTTTTTAAAGTATCGTAGGTATTTTGTAATTGTTCTTCAATTGTGCCGATTTGGTTTCCTCTCAGCAATGCGTTGCCTCCCAAGGCAATGACTATTTTTTTCTTTTGCATTTTTAATCTGATTTTTAATGTGTTATTTGAAATATAAAATTTTGTGCCAATTGCGGATTAAAAAAAAGGGGATAAATGAAGCCGTACACAGCACCGGAGAAGTGGGCGTCATGTGCGATCCCGGAGCTTGCTTTTTGACTCATAAAAAAGGAATATATCAAGTACAAAAATCCGAGTATAAATGCCGGTATTTTCACGGGGATAAAGATAATGCCCATCGGAAGTCTCGGAAATATAAGGATAAGGCAGAAAACCAAAGCAGATACAGCTCCGGAAGCCCCTGCGGCATTATAGCCGGGATTGTTTTTGCGCTTAAAGAATGCGGGTAGTGATGATATGATAACGGCTGAGAAATACAGCAAAACAAAAATCAACTTGCCAAAGGAAAAGTAGCGGGGAAACAGAAGGGGATTGTTAAATATTTCCTCGGCAGCCTGCCCAAATTGCCATAGTACAAACATATTGATACCCAGATGCAACCATCCGGTGTGTATAAAAGCATGCCCAAGAATACGGACGTATTCCTTCTTTTGCCGTATCGCATACGCATTGAAAGTGAGTTTTGCAAACATTTCGGGTTTGCCGAAGGCGTAGATCGATACGGAACAGGTAATAATGACTAAAAATAAGGTTATAGACATATCACTCAGTTTCAAGCCCGCAAAGATAGTTAGTTTATTTGAATTTGAGTGAGGTACGGGGGATTATTTTTCCTTCTGTGAAAAAATAACGGTAAGAATTACGCCGCTCAGAAGCAATAAAGCTCCGAGTGCGGAATATAACGAGAGTTGTTCTCCCGTGATAAATTCGGACGGGAAATAAATCAGTATGTATGTGATAATCAGTGTAATAACGGGGTTTAAGGTGATGATAATTCCCACCTTATAGGCTTGTGTGTACTTAAAGGCTATTGCCAAGAATCCGTAGGCAACCAGGGTGTTTAAGCCTAAAAAAATCATAATGCTCCAAGCGGTAAAATCCAAATTTTGTAAATCTGCCGGGTGTGCAAAGGGCGTTAAAAGCAAAGCGGGGATGCCGTAAATGAATAAATTCAAAAGTTGAGGAGGATATTTTTGTACCAATTTTTTCTGCAAAACGGCGTACACCGTCCATGAAAAGGCTGCAATCATAATCCATAAGAAGCCCAAATTATAACTTTCTTTTGAATCAAAAGATTGCCATTGATTGTAATAAAAGAGAATAAGCCCGCAGGTTGCCGTAAGCAAGCCTCCGATTTGCTTGATATTTAAACGTTCTTTAAAAATGATAATGCCCGCAACGGCAAGCAATACAGGTCCCGTTTGGATGATGACTTGGGCTGTTCCCGGAGAGGTGTAATGCAAGCCGAATATATATCCTATATAATTGATTACCAAACCAATAGAAGCTATAAATAGAGCCGGGGGAAAGTGTTTTAACAGGGAAAAACTTTGAGGTTCCTTTATGATATAATAAAAAAATAAAAGACCTGCAGCCATTGAGAAACGAAACCATGCGATGGTAATCGGATCGGTATAGTTCAAGCCTATTTTCATCACCACCGCTAAGATGCCCCACAAGCCGGAGGTGACGCAAGCGGCCAAGATACCTCGAAGGTTTGGTGTCATAGTTGTAAAATTTTGAATATCAGTAGATAAAGCATATATTTTAGCGAAGGTCTTTTTCAAAAGCCTCTACTATTGGAGCAACCAGCGGGTGGCGAATAATATCATTTTTGCTGAAATGTACAAAGCCGATGCCCGGTACAGCCGGCAATATTTTGGACGCTTTCACTAAGCCGGAGGGGGTTTTGGACGGTAAATCGATTTGTGTAACATCGCCGGTTACGATAAATTTTGAATGTTCACCCATGCGTGTCAGGAACATCTTTAACTGACCGACTGTCGTATTTTGTGCTTCGTCCAGCACCACAGTGGCGTGGCTTAATGTGCGCCCCCGCATATACGCCAACGGAGCAATTTGAATATCGCCCTGCTCCATCAATTTACGCAACTTATTGCTTGGCAAAATATCGGACAGAGCATCATAAAGAGCCTGTAAATAAGGATCCAATTTGTCTTTCAAATCACCCGGAAGAAAACCCAAACTTTCGCCTGCTTCTACAGCCGGACGGCTCAATATCAGACGGCGTACTTCTCCGTTTTTTAAAGCTCTGACTGCCAGAGCTACAGCCAGATAAGTCTTCCCGGTACCCGCAGGTCCCAAAGCAAAAAGCAAATCGTGTGTACGAAACATTTCTTCCATTTTTTGCTGGTTACTCGAACACGGAACTATCGGTTTCCCGTTTGCTCCGTACAAAATCAGTCGAGAATTGTGTTTCTCCGGTTGAATTTTGTTTTGGAATATTAACTCAATATCTTTTCCGGAAATTGAATGATACCGCTCCAAAAATTCCTCTAATTTATGGATAAAAACCGTAAATTCATTCAGTAATTTTTCGGATCCGCTTACTTGGATTTCATTGCCTCTGAATACCGGATTTAAATTTGGGAAAAGAGACTTAATCTTCTCAATATTAGAACTATCCGTACCAAAAAACTCAACAATCTTATCCGGAGAAATGTATATTTTTTTTTCCTGCATAAAATAGATTTTTATCTTTGCCGCAAAGTAAAATATTTTTTTCAAAAAAAACATCCCCTTGTCGATAATAACTCTCATATCCGATCGAAATACGAACGATTCCTTCATCGGCAGGCTCAAAGGACAAATCCTCTCCAAATGCCCGCAAGTACATTTTATTGACTTAGCTCATAATTTAGACACACATGATGTGATGCCGGCTTCTTTTATTTTAAAAAACAGTTATCCGGATTTTCCCGAAGGGACAGTGCATATACTGAGCGTGAATAACGACAGCCAAAAAGATGCCGATCCGCTTATTATGTATTATGATCGACAATATTTTATAGCTTCCGACAATGGGGCATTGTTTCCCATCTTTGATCAACAACAAGGACAGGAAATAGAAGAGCCGCGCATTTACCGTATCAGCCGAAGTAAGGATAAAATAAAATCAGTATTTCTGTTTACTTTTGGAGAGTTGGCCTGTCGTATTATTCAAGGCGAACCGCTTGATACAATCGGCCGGAAGACGCATAATTTTCAAAAAATGTACTTACCTTCACCCATCTGTATGGAAGATTCAATTATCGGAACCGTCCTATACAAAGACAGCTTCGGTAATCTTGTGACAAACATTAGCTATCAACTCTTTCTTAAAAGAAGCAAAAATAAAAAGCGTATCGAAATACCGGTGGGAGAACAACTGGCTTTGACAACAATTTACCAAAATTATTCCGATGTGGATACAGGTGAAATTCTTGCACTTTTTAATTCTATGGGATTGCTGGAATTGTCTCAAAATATGGGGGACATCAGCCTTCTTTACCCGTCAATCGAAAGAGGAAAAATAAGAATAGACTTTTTTGATGAATAAAAAAACAGGACATGCATACAATTGAAGAAAAAAAAGACGCTTTTGAAAAAGTTTTGCACATCATGGATACCATTCGCAACGAGTGTCCTTGGGATCGAAAACAGACCAATGAAACCCTCAGACCTCTCACCATTGAGGAAGTCTATGAACTCACCGATGCCGTACTCAAAAAAGATTCCGAAGCGCTCAAAATAGAATTGGGTGATGTCTTTTTACATATCTTGTTTTACTCCAAAATAGCTTCCGAAGAAAACACCTTTGATATTGCAGATGTTTTGGAAACCCTTTCCAATAAATTGATACACAGGCATCCACATGTTTTTTCAAAAGATAAGACCGATTCCCGCGCCGAAGAAATTGAAAAAAAATGGGAAATCTTAAAGTTGAAAGAAAAAAAAGGAACCTCCGAGGGTGTGCTCGGCGGAGTGCCCGACGCATTGCCGGCTTTGATAAAAGCCGAACGCCTCCAACATAAAGCCAAAGGGGTAGGTTTTGATTGGGAAAAGAAAGAGCATGTTTGGGACAAAATAAAAGAGGAAATTCAAGAATTCGAAACCGAAATACAGAATAACGATTTGAACAAGATGGAGGGCGAATTCGGAGATTTACTTTTCGCTCTTATCAATATGGCGCGTCTTTACGGGATACGTCCCGACAATGCCCTGGAACGCACCAACCAAAAATTCATCCGCCGATTTAACTACTTGGAAAAAAGAACAATAGAACAAGGAAAATCGCTTCCGGATATGACACTCCAAGAAATGGAAGAACTTTGGCAGGAAGCCAAGAAAGATGAAAACTAAAGCTCGCTTTCAAGCACTGCTTTAACTTTTTGGAAAAAATATTTTTTGTATTTCAAAAACTTTCTACATTTGCCCCCGCAAGGCTTGTTGTTTTTTGTCTTAAAAACAACAACGAAGAGGGAATTCGGTGAAAATCCGAAACAGTACCCGCTGCTGTGAGTTTCCGTAAAGTTTTGAAAACTTATGCCACTGGTTGAAATGCAATCGGGAAGGCTTTCAAAATGAGGAACGAGTCAGAAGACCTGCCCGGCAAAAATAACAAAACTCAAGACTTTCGGGATTAAAAGTCGAGATACACTCTTCTCCTCACCTTTATAAAGGAATGAGGGATCCCTATTTTTTGTGTTTTGTTAACGAACGATTGATTTTTTTAAACTTAACATATTCACAAAAAATAGATTACCAATGAAAAAGTTTACCATTTTTATGATGTGTCTGCTTGCAAGTGTGTTCCTGCAAGCCCAGACGATTAACACCTTTCCTTGGACGGAAAGTTTTGAACAAACCACCTTCCCGCCGACAGGATGGGAGATTATCGATAATGGCATCAATGAGCCGTGGAAGCAAAATGACGGAACCGCTTTTGGTCCCGGTTCTGTTGCAGACGGTGCCCAAGCCGCTTCCTTTAATTGTTATGGAATATCTGAAAGCAAAACAGCTTCTTTAATTACCCCCGCACTTGATTTGAGCGGACTAAGCAATGCGGTGCTTTCTTTTTCTATTCAATGCAAGGATGATAAAAGTAAGTCTAATGCCGGTTTTCGCGTAGAATTTTCCACTGACGGAGGAGCTAATTATGCTGAAATTTACAGGGATTCTGCAGACGGACGCTGGGATAATTGGACAGAAGTGAAAATAAATCTCCCTTCTCTATCCCCCAACTGCAAAATCAAATTTACCGGAGTCAGTGATTATGGATACAAAAACTTATTTTTAGACAAAATTAAGTTGTACCAACCGGCACCGATGGTATATGAAACAGCAGAAGTGTTCCAAAATAATACCGATGTGGTATATACGGGGGCGCTTCAAAATGAACTCATCGGAATCAAGCTACATACCAAGGGAAACTTGACACCTTTATCTCTGGATAAACTTTTATTTTCGCTCAATGGAACTACCCAAACGAGTGATGTAACAAAATTGCAACTTTTTTACACAGGCGGAAATGCTGCGTTTTCTACCGACTCTTTAGTAGGAGAAAAAGCAGCGCCTTTTTCCGGGAATATTGAATTGCTCCCTACGGGAACATTTACTTTAAATGATGGAGATAATTACTTTTGGCTCACGGCAGATGTTGCCCCGGATGCAAAGGGCGGGAATCTTATAGATGCAGAATGTAAGTCTTTGACAGTCAATGCTGAAGAAAAAACGCCGAATCCGACTGCTCCCACCGGAAATCGAGAAATAAAACAAGCCTGTCAAATGGTTGCCGGCAGCAATGAGATGATAATCGGCTCCGAATATCTCTTTTATGATGACGGAGGGCCCGCACAAAAATACAGCGAAGGTTTTGAAGGAACAATCACCTTTAAACCCAAAGACCCGAATCAAAAGATAAAAATTGATTGGGATAAATTTCGTGTTTTTGTGTATCAAAAAGATCCGACAACGGCTTGGAGTAAAAACGATATTTTTAAAGTCTATAACGGAAGTGCGATCGATGAATCAAAACTGATTGACCGCTATTACGGATATTCAAACCCTACGGGTTTTCAGAAAGAAAATGTCGTTCCGACCTCCATTATTTCTACCGCTCCTGACGGTGCATTGACCGTTTATTTTAAGGTAAATACCGGAATGCCTGATGAGGGTTGGGAGGCAAAAGTGACCCAAGTTCCGCTTGCGGATATGACCTATTCCGCCTCCGAAGTTGTCAATTGCTCTGAGAATGAATCAGTTGCATCGGAAGATACCGTTGTAAAACTTTTGAAATTAGCCGTAACGGCTGAAAATACCGAAAACCCGATCAAAATTACCAAAATAATTTTGAATCTTGACGGTACCGATAATTTTTCTGATTTTTCCAAGTTCTGTGTTTACGCCACAGGTGTGAAACAAAAGTTCAGCAATGCGCATAAAGTCGGCGAATTGACCGGGATTACCGGAAATATGGCAGAAATCACTTTTACCGCTCCGGACGCTTTGCAACACGGCACAAATTATTATTGGATTACTTGTGATGTAGCTGCTGAGGCACTGCACGGTAACCTGTTAAAAACAAAAATTGCAGGATTTGAGCATACAGCCTCCGGAGCAACTGTTGTTCCGGACAAAAATGCTTCGCTAACTGTAACCCAAACCATCGACAATACTTATGTGATGCCTGTTTCCGGCACACATATCAAAACAATCGGAAGCAAAATAGGCTTTGTGGATAGCGGCGGGGCTGATGCAGATTACAAAGCTGAAAAATCTACAGCGACAGTAACATTCATACCCAAAAATCCCGGCGAAAAAATCAAAATGTTATTTCCGGAAGAAGATTTTGGAATCTACTTTTCCCCGTATTCGTGGGGAGCAAGCCCCGTGTTTGAAATATACAACGGGGATGCAACAAGTAGCGACTTGGTTTGGAAAGCCGATAAGAATAACAAAGATAAAGGTCCCGGAGAGGTCAAGTCAAAAGCTGCCGATGGATCAATTACCATTAAATTTAATGCTAAAACCACCTCAACTTCTTCTGTGAGAAAAGGTTGGAAAGCTGAGATTTGGAGCGAAAGACCTGTAGATATGGCTTTTGAGTCAAATACAACCGAACAAATTACCGGCGTGGTAACTCCCGGATCGGGCGATCAGCAAATTTTAAAAATGAAACTTACCCTTAAAGGGGAGTTAAATCCGATCACTGAAACTAAATTTGTTTTCGGGACAGAAGGAACAACCCGACCGGAAGATATTGCCGGTGCGAAATTATTCTTCACCGGAGCAAACGAAAATTTCATTGCCGCCGAACAAGTCGGAGCAACAGTCAATACGCCCAACGGAGAATTTTCATTTACCGCTTCCAAACAACTTGCTGAAGGCGACAATTACTTTTGGTTGCTTTATGACATTGCCGCCGGTGCTGTTATCGATGATGCCATTGATGCTCGCTTGATCAAAATCAAATTAGGAAATGCGGCAGAACAAATTATTGCTGACGGAAATCCCGCAGGCAATCGCATTGTGAAAAATGTTTATTTAATGCCAACTGGCAAAGCTCAAGTCTTAGTCAGTAATGATACCATTGATTTTTATGATGATGGAGGTCCCGATAATAAATATTCCAAGAATTTTAACGGAACTGTAACTTTTAAACCCGCTACCCCCGGAGAATATGTTGCCTTACAATTAAATTTATTGCAATTGGGCGGATATTCGGCGACCACATCTTTGACTGTCTATGACGGTGAAACCGTAACAAAGGAAAAAGAAATGGCTCGTTTCGGAAAAAGCGAAAACTTTGCTCTTACCGATCCCTCAGTTTTTTTCAAATCCACAGACCCGAGCGGAGCTTTGACGGTACATTTTAAAAGTTATAAAACATCATCACCTCTTGCCGGTTGGGCATCCAAAGTGGTTAGTTTTGTGCCGAAAGATATTGCCTACGACTCCGCATGGGCAGAGCAAGCAAGTGCAAAAATTTGGAGAGGCGCAGAAGGAGTAATTTTAAAAATTCCCCTCAAAGTAAAAGGCGAAAAAAACAGTGTAAATGTAGAAGAATTGATATTGACAACGGAGGGTACTACAGATGTTGCAAATATTGCGAAAGCAAAACTTTATACGACCGATACGATTGCAAAATTTGATCTTTCCATGGCTCAATTCCTCGGAGAAACTTCCGACTTTTCGGGAACGACATTCTCTTTGCCTTGTGCCTATACCATAGACCGAGAGGAAACAAAATATCTCTGGCTCTGCTTTGAAATAACTTCCGATGCACAAGCCAACAACGAAGTTGATGCCGTTTTAAAGAGCATAAAAGCCGGCGGAATAACTCATGCGATTACTTCCGGAAATCCGACAGGAGCTGCACTTATAGAAGCCGGCGGAATGAAAGGACTGTACACAATTGATCCTGCGGGAAGCGGAGATAAAAACTTCCTTAATTTTTCTGCTGCCGTTGATTCTTTGACAAACAAAGGGATTGAGGCTGCCGTTACCTTTAAAATAGCAGACGGTACTTATACCGAGAAAGTCAAAATTCCCCACATACAAGGAACCTCAGAAAAGAACACCATTGTCTTTGAAGCGGCATCCGGGGAACCTGCTTCGGTCATTATTCAAAGTAATGACTATCAGAAACCGCCTTACGGTTCCCAAGAAAAAACAGGAATCTTTCATTTTGACGGAGCGGACTTTATTTCACTCAAAAATGTAACCGTACAAACCGAAAATAAATCCTTCGATGGCGTTGTAGTCCTCACCAATGAAAGCCGCCGAGTTTCCCTGGAAAATTGCATAGTCAATGCTCCAAAAATAACTTCTAACAGCGACCAAGTGAACTGCTTGTACACCTACGCAAAGAATGAAGCCAACAAAAATAATGATTACCTGTCTTTGAAAGAAAATAAATTCAACGGAGGATATATCGGACTTAACATTGGCGGAACCGGTTATGTCAAATTGCCCAAAGAAAAAGGTTTGGAATTGACTCGGAACACTTGCAAAGGACAATACAGCAAGAGCATTTATATACGTGATGAAAAAGACGCTTTGATAGAAGACAATACGATTATCAATGAAACCACCTCTAATACTTACGGTTTTCAAGGAATGGATTTGTATCGATTGAGAGGAAACTCTAAAATTGCAAATAACCTCATTGCTTTGTCAATCCGTTTCAAGTGCGTAGGTATTGAATGTCGAGGAATAGAAGGTACGAGTTCCGATAAAATATTGATTTACAATAATGCAATAAATAATCTGCAAGCAAAAGACATTGCTTCCGGTATCCTTTTGGACGACAAGTGTACAAACACGGACCTCTTCTACAATACCGTGTGTATGCAAGGTAACGGAGCTCCGTCTACCCGAGCCTTCGCCGTATTGGGTAGAAAGAGCGAAATTCCTGAAAATATTACGGTTAAAAATAATATTTTCGTCAATAATGCCGGCGGTTATGCTCTTCTCATCCTTAAAGATCTTTTTAAAGCAGGATTCGACTTTGACTTTAATAACATCTACGCATCCGGAGCAGCTTTGGCAAAATTAGGATCTAATGATTTGGCGGATTTTGCGGCATGGCAAACCAACTTTACGGCTGCAAATTCTCATTCAGATTCTGTAGAGTTTTATACGGCCACTGACTTACACATTAAAGTCGGAGGCAATTTGACAAGTGCTACCCCTTTGAGTTTTATAACCAAAGACAAAGAAGGAGTGGCAAGAGACGCTGCAAAACCAACTTTCGGAGCCTATGAATTTACAAGCCCGAGCTTAGAGGCGCCCGTTTTTGCCCAAGGTTATCCCGAAGTAAAACCGATAACTCATAAAGATGCCCAACTTAAACTTTCGTCCGAAAGCAATGCAAACGCTTATTGGGTACTCTTACCCAAGGAGGCTGATCAACCAACCATTGACCAAATTAAATTGGGGCAAGATGCAAACGGACTGGCGATTGCCCAAGACCACAAAGGCAAAATAGATTTGCTTAAAAATAATGCTCAGGTTGTGGATATGAAAAGTTTGGACGAAAACAAAAATTATGCAGTATATGTTGTTTTGGAAAATAATGTATTTTTGGATAAAAATAAGGATACTTTGTTGATTTTCAAAACATTATATCGACCATCGGAACCTTCTACATTTGAAGAAATTGCGGCAGGAAGCGATGACTTTTTGGACAAAACAGCCCGATTCCTCGGAGTAAAAGTCCTTGAACAGCAAGGGGCATTTCCCGGATCAAATAAATATGCATCCGTTGAGGCGAACAGCACAATGACAATAACCTTGGATAATACTGACAAAGAATTGCCCGTAAAAGGTTTCTTTATCAACAATGAAGATACGGTAACTGTAATAGGGTATAAAGCTGACAGCAGTCCGACTGACACCCTTAACATTCCCGGAAGAACAGAATGGGACTACATTGAATTGACAGGCTTGGACAGTGTAAAAACAATTGTTTTCCAGCCCTGTGTCAAGGCTTATTCGATTGATGATTTTAATGCCGATCCGCAACCCTTGAAAGTCTTGACCTCTGCTAATCCTTCCGAAATAAAATTCGGTGATACGACTCTTTTAGAATGTAGCGTTTCCGGAGGTGTAAAACCATATACCTATTCTTGGATTCCTTCTGCCCACGCCGTGGACAGCGCAACTGCCGCATTGATAAAAATCGTACCGCAATATTCTACGGAATACACCCTTACGGTTACCGATGCCCAAGGCAAACAAGCTCGACACGAAACCTTTGTAAATGTTACCGGCAATGTCGGAGAATTGGATTTTGAAGAGGTGAACTTGCCGGCGGAGTCTTACTGGAAACCTTCCGAACACGGACTTTATTCTTTTTACAGCAAAGGTTTTCAATTGAAACAAAGTGTTGATTATATTCCTGACACATGGAAAGGTTTTACTTACTCCAACAAGACGAACAAAGATGTGCCCGGAGGGCTCTCCGAACAATGGACTTCTGCCCCCGGAAAAGGAGCAGAAGGATCTGAAAATTACGGAGTTGCATATATTGCCGATATTGGAGGTGAACGAATCAATATTCCCGGAGTTGTCGAAGATACACTTATTTCAGGTATGTATGTAACCAATAATACTTGGGCGGTTGCATCCATGAAGAATGGAGATGCTTTTGCCAAAAAGTTTGGAGGAAGTACCGGAACTGATCAAGATTGGTTCAAACTCACCATCACAGGTTTTGATAAAGACTATAACAAAACATCTTCTGTCGATGTCTATTTGGCGGATTATCGATTTGATAATTCTGCCGAAGATTATATCTTGACCGATTGGAAGTGGGTAGATTTGACCCCGCTGGGTGAGGTGAAACAATTAAAATTTGAATTATTCTCTTCCGATAAAGACTCTTACGGGCGAATAAATACTCCTGCTTACTTCTGTTTTGATAATCTGAATGCAATTGATGAAGCACCCGTAGTGCTTGCCCCTGTTGCTGATATCAACCGAATACTCGGAGCTGCTGATTACCCGATAGATCTTTCCGGTATATTTTCTGACCCGGATGGAGATTCCTTAAAAATTACCGTTACTGCCAATAGTAATGATTCCGTAGCCTCTGCAATGATTCAAGGTGAAACCATGAAGATAAGTTTCAAACAGGTTGGAGAAACTCGTATCACCTTGCAAGCAGAAGCCAAAGGAAAAATCGTTGAAACTTCTTTTACCGTAACGGTAGAAGAACTTGCACAAGCACTTACTGTTGCAACTTTTGAGGAGCAAACTTTAGATCCGGAATCCTACTTCAAACCCACAATTGACGGTCAGTACAGCTTTGTGGACGGAGGTTTTGAATTTATTCAGCGCATAAGTTACGGAGGTACAGCTTGGTCCGGAATAACTTATTCCAATAAAACAAACAAAGACGTACCCGGAGGTGTTGTTGAACAATGGACTTCTGCCGCCGGAAAAGGAGCTGATGATTCTCCGAACTATGCCGTGGTTTCAGCCTACGGAGACGTAAAAGTTACTTTGCTCGGAGAGGATGAATCATCGGTAACCGGTATGTTTGTAACCAACAATACTTATGCAGCTACTTCTATGGAAAACGGAGACAGTTATGCCAAAAAGTTTGGAGGAAGTACGGGTACTGACGAAGACTGGTTCAAATTAACCGCAATTGGTTATGACAAAGACGGCAATATTACCGACAGTACGGAATTTTTCTTGGCAGATTTTCGGTTTAATGATTCTGCCGAAGATTATATAGTCAAAGATTGGAGATGGGTTGATTTGTCCGCTTTGGGTAAGGTAAAATCCATAAACTTTTACTTGTCATCTTCGGATTCCGGGAAATGGGGCATGAATACCCCGGCGTATTTCTGCTTTGATAATTTGAACGGCAAGTCTCCCACATCTGTTGCAACTCTTGACAGAGTAGGAGAGAACATTACTGTTTTCCCAAATCCCGTGAAAGATGTCCTTTTTGTGAAAACAAAGAAACCTCTTAGACATATTTCTGTACGGAATGTTGCAGGAATTACCGTAAAAGAACTTGAGGCATTTTCTGCTACAAATATTTACGAAATAAACTTTACTGATCTTGCTTCCGGAATCTATTTTATAATCTTTGATGACGGACAAAACCAAGTGATTAAGAAAGTTATAAAGTAATCTTTTTTTATTTTTTTTTCGACCGCCTGCCGTTATCGGGGGCGGTCGTTTTGTTTTTAGAGATTACCTCCGGATAGCTCTGTAAACCAAGTTCTTTTAGTAAGTGTAATATTTATGCTACAAATTTGGAAAAAACTCTTAATTTTGAGCTTGAAAGAATATCTGTTTGACAAGTATATTTTTTGAACAAAAACAGACTATATAAAATGAACCCAAAATAAAGAGAAACCAATGGAACAAAAAGAAACATTTTGGTCGAAAACTGCCGGCGATTTTGAGGAAAAAAACACCAAAGTAATAGGTGAAAAGTCTATGCAAATTGTATTAAACGAACTGAGCAAGGAAAAGAATTTGGGAGATACGCTTGAACTGGCTTGCGGGAACGGAACATACTCAAAAGTATTGGTAAAAAATGCCCAAAACCTGACCGTAACAGATTGGTCGGAGGAAATGGTTTTGGAAACTCAAAGCCGATTGAAAGATTTTCCGAACATCAAAATTGAACAGGCGAACTGTTTTGAATTGCCATACGCCGACAATAGCTTTGATACGGTTTTTATGGCAAATCTATTGCACATAATTGGCAATCCTGAGAAGGCGCTTGCCGAAGCTCACCGAGTATTAAAACCCGATGGAAAAGTTTTGGTAATTGATTTTACATTTAGAGGAATGAAATTTTGGGACTCTATTCGAATGCTTTACAAATTCATGAAATACTACGGAAAACCCAAAGAAGGTGGCAATGTCGATGATAAAAGATTGAGAGAATTATTCGAGAAAACGGGTTTTCAAACAGAGTTTTCAAGAATAATTGGCGGAAAATCAAAGGCGGCTTTTGGTAAGGGAATTAAATAACCGAATTTTCACCCAAAATTAGACTCTGCTTTGGGACAGCAGGCACATATTGTTTCCTCTCAGAAAAATCAACATCAGGAAGAAAAGGTAGAAAATTTATTCTTAATTTTTTCTGCAAGTACTTCTGCTATTTTCTGAAAGGAAGTGTCACTGCTTCCTGCTACATGCGGCGTGAGAATTACGTTATCGGCATTTAGTAAATAGCTCAATGCCGGAATGTTTGAATCTGTCAATAAGTGATCAAAGGAATCTTCTTCATATTCCAAAACATCTAAACCGGCGGCTTTAATTTTTCCTGTTTTGAGTAAGGTTACCAAATCTTCGGTTTTCAAAATTTTTCCGCGGGCGGTATTCAACACATACAAATTATTCCGGAATTTTTGCAAAAAATCGGCATCGACAAAAAAACGATTAGCGGGTGTGAGAGGGATGTGTAAACTCAGCACCTCCGTTTCTCGAAAGAATTGCTCTAAGCTGACTTCTTTTACCCATTGATTGCCATAATTTTTTTTGTATTTATCATAGGCAATAACGTTACACTTGAATCCTCGCAAGCTTTCAGCCAGGGCGCTGCCCATATTTCCATAACCCAGGATTCCTACAGTTTTATCGGACAGAGTTTCTCCGATATATTTTTTTCTGTCCCAAATACCACTTTTTACAGAGATATTTGCCGGATGTGTTTTCCGCAATAAGCTGAGGATCAATGATAAAGCATGTTCTCCAACCGATTCTCGGTTTCCCTCCGGGGTATTGATACAAACAATCCCTTTGGATTTCGCATAAGCGACATCAATATTTTCCATGCCTGCACCGGCACGAGCAATAAATTGCAAATTTTTAGCTTGGTCAATAAAATCGGCAGAGATTTTGAACTTACTGCGAATAATCAAACCATCAAAATCCGGTATGATTTCACTCAATTCTTGATAAGAAATCCCGGATTTATCAAAACAAGAAAAACCGGCACCGGACAACTCCTCCCTCAATATCGGATGGACAGCTTCGGCAATCAATATTTTCATAAAAAGGAGACGAAATTTTTAATAATCAATGGCGGCACGCATAGGTTTAGTGCCATTCAAATAGACACGGATGCCTGCTTTATTTCCAAGCAATTTTCCTTCGTCGTCATAACGAAAATAGCCCAACATAATTGAGTTTACTTTTTTGTGCATTTGCAATTTCTCTTTATCGAAATACCAATCTTCCGTAAACAAAATCTGCCCGATATTCTCTCGCTTATATTCTTCTTCCAAGTTTTTGACATCTTGAAGTGTCATTACCTCCCCGGTTACATAGTCATAAGCCTTTAATTTTTCGGCATAAACAGCATCAAAGATGAAGGCTGCCAGGCTGTCAACTTTTGCGCCTCTTAACCATTCGTCCATGTAAGTATTTTCCGGATTAGAGTTTTTTACCGTGGCAATATACATAATACTGTCAGCAACTTTGTTCCCGACAGGGGCAGGCATCGGAGTTGCTGATTGATCTGTTGAAAGAGCTGAAGTGTCTTTTTTTTGTGTTTGTTTTTCTTTCGGTTCTTCTTCACAAGCATAAAGAATGATACAAAAAAGAAAAAGAAGTCCGATTTTTTTTGTGGTACACATCATATTTTGACTTAAAAAAGAAAAACTCCGAAAGAGACTTGCGAAGTTTTTCATGTATAAAAATATTTTGTTTTATTTTCTTACTCAGTCTGCAATTACAGAAAGTAAAGATTCATTGTTGCTCTGCAACTGTAAGAGTTGATTCTTGACAGCTCTCAACGCAGATGTTTTAGCGGCAAACAAATCTTTACTGATTTTTCCGGCAGATTTAAGTTTGTTCAACTTTTGAGTTGCTTTTTGGATTTTCTCCAAAATACTGAGTATGCGAGCTTGAGTCGGATTTTTTGAAGCAAGGCTTTTCTTTGTTTGTTTCTTAACCGACTCTCGTGCAGTTGCTGCTTTTTTAGATCCTTTTGATACTGCAGAAGATGCACTTTTCTTGGCTTGTGCAGAAGTTTTGTTTGACTTCGATTGCACATTTTGCTTCGTCTGTTTTGTTGTTTCAACCTTTTTTGAGGCAGTTTTTGTATCGGCATCAAACTTTTTCTTAACTTTTTTCTGCACTTGCCGCTCCTTGCTTCCTCCGTGGTCATTTGTTTTTTGGGCTATCGCTTCAGGAGCAAATAACATTCCGAAGACGATGGTTAAAGTATACAATATTTTTTTCATCATTTTTTTCTTTACAGGTTATTGATTAAGGTATCTACCACATTCTCCAATTCTTCCACTTGATTGTAAATTTCCTCAGATTTTTGTTTCGCTTCTTCCGGTGTAATATCCTCTATATCAATAGGTTCAACCTTCTTTTCAAGAATACTGACCGGAGCTTCTTGCGGTTCTGCCACTTCTTCTTTCACGAGCATCTCTACGGTATCCCCGGCGACACTGTCCGAAGATGATTCGTCCGAACCTTCGCCTTCATTACAAGCAGTTACAAAAAAGAGAAGGAGAACTGCCGATATCCAAATGATTTTTTTCATATTTCTTGGTGTTTTAGAAATTAAATTTTGTGTTTATTAAAATACATTGCAAATGTAGTACATAATTTTAAACTTCAAAAAATAATCCGCAAAATGATGTACAATTTTGAAGAAAATTGTATCAGAATCTTAAATTGCCGTAATTTTATCTCTTTTTTTCTGCCAAAACGTAATCTCCTTCTTGCAAATTTTTCACGTAAAAGAAGCCGCTGTACTCATCTGATTTTTCTTTTTTTGCAACAACCGGGCGGAAGGGGGAATGCGGATCTTTCCGGTGCAATAAAAGCATGTTTTTAAACTTTGTATCAAGTCCGTCTTCATCGGCATCGGCATAAAAAATACCCTTTACACGCCACTTATCTTGTTTCCAAAGGTGAATAGTATGGTATCTTTCACTTGCCAAAGTATAAGTTTCCGGTAGATTTCCCTCCGGGGGAACGAAATTTTTAATTGCCTGAACAACAGCCTTTTGGTTAATTTTTGTTACTTCACAAGAAAAGTCTGTATAGGGAAAATCATAAGTGCCTTTTTTTGTAATGATTTGGTAGTTGTCTAAAGTTGCATCGGCATTCTTTTCTTCGGGATCTAAAAGGATTTGCTTGGGTTCAAAGGGCAAGACGAAGGAAAACCATTGATCTTTTCCGGAAAGTGTTGCTGATTTGTAGTGCAATTGGAGTAGGCTGTCCACAAAGGCGAGTTCTATTTTGTTGGAACATCCGTAAAAGTCTCGTTCTTTCAGTCGTTGTTCCAAACGCAAATCAACCTGCCAGGAGCCCTCGTCTATTTTTTTGATTTGGCGTTCAGCAATGGAAAAATGAGGAAAGCCTTTGGTGTAGATCCAAGTGTCAAAAAAACAGTGTAAATCAATCTTGGTATAAGAAGATAGAAATTCGACAAATTCCTGTGTATCAACTGTTTTATAAGCAAATTCCTTGAAGTAAGCGGAAAGAGCGTCAAAAAACAGTTGGTCTCCGAGGTAGCCGCGAAGGGTATGCGCAACATCGGCACCTTTGAAGTATACCGTAGATCCGTAGGTATTGCGATGCGGAATACCAAAAACCGGCAAATATTTCTTGTCATAGACATGCGTCAACGCCAAAACTTCCGCGTGATTTTTTCGCCGATATTCCTTATATGCTTCTTTGCCGTAAACGGCTTCTTTGAATAACGCTTCCGAAAAAGTTGCCATTCCTTCATTGAGCCACATATCTTGAGAAGTCTTGCAAGTAACCAAGTTTCCGAACCAATGATGAGACAATTCGTGTGCCATTAAAGTTTCCCGCTGTAAAGTGCCGTCTATTGCATAAGCCGGGTAGGCTATGTTGCAAACGTGTTCCATCGCTCCGGATGTAAAGGGCACTTCTACATAACCAACTCTTTCCCAGATATATATGCCATATTTTTCTTCAAATACTCGAAGGGCTTTTTTCAAATTTTTAAAAGATTTTTTAACAGCGGCAGTATCCCCGGGATATACATACAATTCTATGGGAATCTTCTTTTTGTTGAACAGTGAAGTGTAGGCATCTTTTACAAGACTGTACTTTCCTACAGCAAAGGAGACAAGATAGTCTGATACGGGTTGTTTCAGTTTCCAGCAAAATGTACGGCTTCCGTCCGGATTATCATATTGTTTTTGCAGGGTGCCGGAACAAACGGCAAAGTGCTCCTTGCGAGTGGTAACGGAGATGTCAAAAGTGGCTTTATCTTCAAAATTGTCGGTACAGGGGAACCAAGTTCTTCCCAAAGAATGAGGATCGGAGTCCATCCCGATGCCGATATTAAAGGCTCTGCCCTCTGAAAAATGACAGCCCCCCCATTGTAAATCTTTTTGAGGTTTGCCCTGATAATAGACTTTTATTTTCGTACAAACAGGTCTTTCTTTTGTTTCAATCGGAATTTTCAGATATTTACCGTTATAAAAAAAGGAGTGTTTCTTTTGATCAAATACAAAGACTGAATCTACTTGCATATCAAGCAGTTGCAGTTCTATATCTTTGGTCTCTTTATCATCAATTTCTATTTGCAAAGAGGTATTACCTTTGATTTTTTGATTTTTAAAATCGGTTACCTCCAAATTGATGGAATAATGCAATACATCCGTCTTTCCGGCAAATTCTTGCCCGAGGCTAGAAAAACTTTGAAAAAATAAGAGACAAAAAAAAACAAAATTCCTCTTCATGCGCGTCATTGTATATGGGCATAAATATCATGTACATACTGATCCAGGAAGTCGTAAAAAAGGGCGACTTCTTGGGCTTCCGGCTTTTTGAGTTTATGTTTTCTTTGGAATATTTTTAACTTGTTAAATACCTCATTTTCAGCATGTTCTAATTGTTGAATGTAGCCTTTTTTATTTCCGGATATGAGTTTGGATATATGCAAATATTTATATCCGGAAGCTGTTTCTATGGGATAACATTCTTTTTTCAGTTTCATTGCAAGGGTGTTCAACTCTGATTTTCCGGAAGCATCCGGTTGCAGGACTTTCGGAGGAGAATATCCCGGAAAAACGGGCAAAACCATACATGTATTGGGGTATCCGACCATTGTCCACATAACGGGTAGCACCTCCGGCTCATTGCTGTTTCTACCTTCGATAATCAATGCTGAGGATGATCCGTGCCGAGTAATGAAATCACCGGAATTGACATAATAGTCGCCTTCCGGTTCTTTTTCGTATATTTCTCGAAAATCTTTTTTCAAAACCGGATGTTTTAAACATCTGGAAAAATCTTGAATTACCGTTCTTGGGGTTAGTTTGCCTTTTTTTGCAGCTTCCGCAAAGATTTCTTCGGCAGTTTGCATACGAATATACCCGTAACCGACTCCTTTTTTTCCGGTAAAGGCATAATTTGTTCGTAAAATATATCCCTGCGGAGCTGTTTTAGGGTCATTGGCATCAAATTTTACAAACTTACGATTGTCTGTTTCATAAAATGCGGCACCTCCTTCGGCATCAATTACACCGAAGTGAGCAGCTAATCCCATCGGACGAGAAAGCGTATCCAGCAGATTTTCAAAGTCTTGAAGATTCTTACAATATTGTAAAGCTAACTTCATGACGATTCCCTCTCGATCTTTTATTTTTGAATTGTCATTGTCATTCAAATTGAAGGATGCACTGTTCATTATCGCAAATCCGGTAATGTTTACTCCGCCCCACACTTCTTTTCCTTCCGAATCTTCGGCATTAAAAAGTGCGACGTAGGCATATTTGCCGTCAGTAAAATATCGGACTGTATTTTCATATTTTTCAGTATCTCTCAATTTCCAAATTACAGGTCTGCCGTTTGCCGTGTATTTCCCCGAAATCACAGCTGTTGTACAAGCATTATTGGGAATAGAAAAAAACAGGATAAGGGAAAAAATAATGAGTAGCTTCTTCATGGTATTTTTTTTAGAGGGATTGTCTTAATACGGGCATGGTCATACAGCGTGCGCCGCCTCCGCCGCGTGCCAATTCGGCACCTTCAATTGTTACTACGGCTCTTTTGTAATCATCAATATTAATGTTTTTGTCTATAACATCCGAGGCTTTCAATACCTCAAATCCGGATTGATGCAATGCTTCAATTGTATGTACATTGCGCGCATAACCAATGATTTTTCCGGGGGCAAAAGCGAAGAAGTTGGCTCCGCTGTGCCATTGTTCACGCTCTTGATTTTGTCGTTCAGTACCTCCGCAAGATATGCTTTCAAAGGATTTGCCAAGTTTTTTTAAGGCTTCAAGGATGTTTTTCTCTTCTTTTATGGAAGTGATTTTGCCGTTTTCGACTAACAGGTGCAATGTTTTGTAGTTGTAACCATCCAATATTAAAGGCTTGTAAATCATACATTTATCTCGGTCAAGTAAGGTAAAGACCATATCCAGGTGAATAAAAGATTCCGGTTTTTGAGGTAATTGTTGGACGATGATGTGTTTCTTTTTGCCTTCTTCGGAAAACTTCCGAGCAATATAATCAATACCTTGCGGAGATGTGCGCAAGCCGGTGCCTATGAGTAAAATATCTTCGTCGGCAACCAATATATCTCCACCTTCCATCTTTAAATCCGGAGTGCAGCAGCGAGAGCAAGTTTGCGGGTTATGCGTGCATGAATCCGGCGTGGCAAGATGTTTAAAGATAGTTTCCATAATGAGGGATTCTCTTGCCCGAACTTCACTTGCCATTTTGTTGATAAAAACAGAGTTGTTGACACTCGAAGAGGCATCGCGCATAAAGAAGAAATTGTGCAAAGGTTGTAGCTCAAAAGGTTGGGAACTGAGGTAACCTGTCAAGGTATCCCTTCGTTTATTAACTCCTTCGATCAGCATTCGGCTGAGTGCGACAGAGTCTTTGTCGGCAAGTAATTCTTGTAAATACGGATTGTTTTGAGCAACTTTGGAAATAACATCCTGTTTTACGGCATTATCTCTCAATGTTTCTTCCAATAAGTCGCTCATAATCAACACGTTGGATACTTTTTTCAAAATTTTGAAAAATTGATCGTACTCTTGGTTTGCAACAGAAATATTCAAAATATCGCTGTACAATGCCTGCTCGGCACTTTCCGGAGTCATATTCTCAACTTCCGGACCGGGTTTATGTAAGATTACGGTCTCTAATTTTCCTACTTCCGAATTTACTTCTACTTTGATTCTATTGTTCATAATACATGGTTTATTTTCTTTGTTTTTATCTCCATATTTTCTTCTTATTCAATGCCTTACGATATTTTCTCGCATATCTTTCATGCTCCCTTACATTTGTGGAAAAGTTATGAAATCCTGAAAAATCTTCCTTGGCACACATAAATAAGTAATTATGTTTTTTGTAATTCAATACGGCATCAATGGAGGAGATGTCGGGCATATTGATGGGGCCGGGAGGCAATCCCGCATACATATAGGTATTGTATGGAGAGTCAATTTCTTTGTCTCTGTCAAGCACTCTTTTTTTTCCGAAATCTCCGGAAGCAAAAACCAAAGTGGGATCTGACTGAAGGTGCATATTTCTCTGTAATCGATTGATATACAGACCGGCAATGATGGGACGCTCGGAGGAATGTGCGCGCTGTTCTGCTTGGACAATAGAGGCCAAGACAGTTACATCTTGAGGAGTCATATTTAGTTTTCGGGCTTGTTTGATTCGTTTTTCAGACCAAAATTTTTTATACTCCTTGTTCATTTTATCTGCAAATTTTTTTGCTCCGGTATTCCAGTACATTTCGTACGTGTTGGGGATAAACATTCCGATTATGTTTTGTTTATTAAACCCATAATCCATTGTAAATTCCTCATTTAGAAGAAGTTGTACTATGTCTAAAGAATCTGCTTCTATCTCTTTAGATACTTTTCCCGCTAATTCGGCAACATTGCGAAGGTTATTGAAGGTTAATTTTACGGGTGTTTGTCTTCCGGAGCGAAAAAGGTTTACCATTGCATTGGCCGACATTCCTTTTTCTAATTTGTACTTTCCGGGTTTGGGTTCTGTAAGTTTTTTAACAGAGGCTATTTTTTGAAAAAGAGCAATGTCCAAAACAGACTGACTACTTATCAAGCTGTCTATCAGTGTGTTAAAATCTGCCCCTGTGGGTACATAAATAAAGGCGTCCTTCTTTACATTACTGCGATTTATTTTTTTAAAGAACCAAAATCCCGCAAAACCAAGGATAATGCCAAGGAAGAGAGCTATTACAATTAATTTTTTTCGCATAATTTTATTTGAGGAAACAAATATATCAATAATATTGAAACTGCAAGTTCTTTATCGGCAATATTTTAAACTTTTTTTGCAAAACAAAAAGAGGAAAGATACACCCTTCTTTAATCAGTGCAAACTTTCCTCCGAGGATATATTTTTTTGCGGGTTATACCATCATTGGCATTAACAACATCAATAAGTTTTCTTCCTCAGAAACTTGTTCAAAAGGAAATACTAAAGCTGCGGTTTGCGGATTGGAAAGTTCCAATATAACTTCCTCTGAATCAATATGTTGAACAAGTTCTTGTAAGAATTGAGCTTTAAATCCAATATCCATTTTGTCGCCTTGGTATTGACAACTCAAGTTCTCTTCTCCGGAAGCAGAAAGATCTATATCTTGGGCAGAAACTTCCAACTTGTCTTCTTCCATACCCAATTTAATCAGGTTATTGGATTGGCTGGAAAATACAGAAACCCTTTTCAATGTATTAAAAAAGTCTAATCGGTTTATAATCAACTTATTCTGATTATCCTTGGGAATTACCGATTCAAAATTGGGATATTTTCCTTCCGTGAGTCGGCATATCATTTTGAATCCTCCAAAGGAGAAAGTCGCATTTCTCTGATCAAATTTCACGATTACTTTGTCTTCGGAATTACTGGTCAGCAAGCCTTTCAGCAATGAAGCGGGTCTTTTAGGAAGAATAAATGAGGATTCTTTTTCTGTTTTAATGTCAGAACGTTTGTAGGTTACCATTTTGTGAGAATCGGAGGCAACCAGTGTGATTCCTTGATCGTTAAGTTGGAAGAATACTCCGGACATTACGGGGCGTATTTCGTCATTTCCCACCGCAAACAAGGTTTTATTAAGTCCGGTTTCCAAAATTTCCGGTTGAATTTCAAAGGAACTTCCGTTATCCTCATTGATTTCGGGAGATTCGGGAAAGTCTTCACTGTTTGCGCCGACAATATTGTATTTTCCTCTTTCGGAGAGGATGGTTACGGCGCGGGTATCGGTATCAATATCCAAGGTAAGCGGTTGATCGGGAAATTCTTTCAAAATATCCAACATACGTTTGGCATCCAAAGCAAATTTTCCTTCGCCTTCAAATTTTTCTACTTCCATTTTTGTATTCAAGGTCGATTCTAAATCTGACCCGGTGATTGTAAGTATTCCCCCCTCTAATTCAAACAAGAAAGAGTCCAAAATGGGTAGTGAAGATTTGTTGCTGACAACCTTGCTGATGCTTTGCAAATGTGCCAAAAGTTCGGTACTGGAAACGATTAACTTCATAATATATCTCTGAAAATTAGTTTGTTATATAAATTATACTTATTCGTTTTTTTTAATTAACGAGCCGGCTAAGGTAGGCATTTTTTATGTTTCAACAAAATTTTATTCAATTGCCTGAAAAACCGGAAGAGAGAGGGCTGTGCTCTTAATTTTCTTCAAATACTCCCATCTTTACGTATTTAGATCTCCTTTGTTCGATGCGTTTTGCAGCAGGGATTTCGTCAAGAATTTCGAGGCTTTTGAGCAGAGCTTTTTTTACATTTTCAAAGGTAGTCTGCGGGTCTAAATGTGCGCCACCGACCGGTTCTTTGATAATTCCATCGATCAATTTATTGTTCAACATATCTTTGGAAGTTAATTTTAGGGCTTCTGCCGCTTGTTCTTTGTAGTCCCAACTTCTCCATAAAATAGAGGAACAAGATTCGGGAGAGATTACAGAATACCAGGTGTTTTCAAGCATAAAAACTTGGTCACCCACTCCGATTCCGATGGCTCCTCCGGAGGCTCCTTCTCCGATGATGATGCATATAACGGGAACTTTCAGTCCGAACATTTCATAAATATTTCGTGCAATAGCTTCTCCCTGCCCGCGTTCTTCTGCTTCTAAGCCGGGGTAGGCTCCCGGGGTATCGATAAAAGTAACTATGGGCTTGTCGAATTTTTCTGCTAATTTCATCAGCCTTAGTGCTTTACGGTATCCTTCAGGATTTGCCATGCCGAAATTCCGGAATTGGCGAGATTTGGTATCTTTGCCTTTTTGTTGTCCTATAAACATTACGGTTCGCCCGTCCAGAGAGCCAAAACCTCCGACCATTGCTTTATCGTCTTTAACATTTCTATCGCCGTGCAACTCTAAGAAATCACCTCCGGTGATATACTTTATGTAATCCAGCGTGTAAGGTCGTTCCGGATGTCGAGATACTTGTACACGTTGCCAAGGGGTCAAATTTTCATAAATTTCTTTTCGTTTTTGCTCTATTTTTTTCTCCAAATCATTAATTGTCTTGCTTACATCAACTCCGGACAGTGCGCCTATTTCTTTCGCTTTTTCAAGTTGTTCATTCAATTCTCCTATGGGTGCTTCAAAATCGAGTAGTGTCATTGTTTTGTATTTTGGAAAGAGACAAAGGTAGTTGGTTTTATCCAAATACAAAAACTTTTTGTGTTTGTTAATCTTTTAATGATGGTGAGCTGCTTCGCTCTTTTTCAAATCTGACAATAAATAATAGGCACCCTCCAGCACAATTAAATCATTTTCGGACAATTGCTCAACAGTCGTAATTGATACGTAACCTTCTGAAAATTCGTTAGTTACAACTTCAACCATCCGGAAAGCTATTTTACTGTCTTCAAACGAGTGGTATAATTCCTTTGTATTATGGTGTTCATGTCTAGCTAAATGCAGATGTTCTTCTGCTTCGTGGTCGTGGTTTGCTTCATTGTGCTTATGTTTTGCTTCTTTGCTATGGTCATGGTGCTCTCCATTGTGGTCGTGATCGTCTGAATCATGGTTGTGGTCTTCCTCATGGTCATGTTCATCTGCTTTGTTGTGATCGTGAATATCTTCTTCGCTATGATTATGCTTATCTTCACTTTGGTGAGTTTTTTCATCATGATTAGCCGCAATCGAACCATTGGCATCGAACACAAAAATATACTTTTTGTTACCATCTGTTACCATTGCATTTTCAGGTACGGCATTCATTTTATTGCTTTGAGTCAGGATTTCTCCCGAAACGTAACTGTCGGCAATCAACTTCTCCGGCGGATTCTTAATACTTGCGTGAACAACTACTGTGCGTGAATTCTGAGCGTATTCCTTTGCTACGGCAAATACCTTTCCGGTGAGTTCAGTGTCGGGCAAATTGGCAACTTTCAAGCGAACAGTTTGTCCCTTAGCCACCTTGCTGATATCCTGCTCGTAAACCGATAAATCGGCGTGTATTTGATCAAAGTTCCGAATGCTGAACATTTGAGTACGAGCATCAATGTACGAGCCGAGGCTGATATTCATTCCGCTGACGTATCCGCCGATGGGCGACAAAATATTTAGTTTGCTGACGATATTTCCTTTTTCAATCTCCCGGGTATTCAGTTTCAGCATCTGCAAGCGTAATTTTAAACCTTGATATTGTGCTTTGGCTGAATTATATTCTGCTTCGACTTTTTGAAACTGCTTGCCGGAACCTACATCTTTTTGATACAATTCTTTTTGCCTTTTGTATTCTTGTTCCAAATATCTCAGTTTGTTGTATTTTTCAATAAAATCTTGTTGTAACTGAATAATATCGGGATGTTCCAAAGTTGCTAATACTTGCCCTTTTTTTACTTTATCGCCTTGAAAAGCATTGATACTTACCACATTCCCTCCGATGTATGCGGTTACTTCCGCCTTGTTGCTTGGCGATACTTCCAGTTGCCCGGAGGTTTTTACGATGCCTTTCATTATGCGCTTGGGCATTGTGCCAACCTCCAAATTAATGGCTTTACGCTGTACTGCCGACAAAATCGCCATTCCTTCTGTGGCTTCGTTGTGGTTGTGTTCTTCGGTTTCCTCTGAATATTCAGAATTTTTATTGTTTGATACACAGGAACTTAATAGGAAATCACTCAATAATATTGATAATGCTATGACTTTTAATATATTTTTCATTTTTATTTGTTTTGTGCTGCCAGCCTTTGGCTTTTAGCGTGTTTTTTTATTATTTTTTTAGACAATTCACGAATTGTCTCTACGTTAATTTAATATTCGTAAAATTTCTGCAACAGCTTTGCGATACTCTGCATTCGCATTGATATAATCAATCTTTGTTTTTAGGCTGTTTTCTACGGCTTGGGTAAATTCCAAATAATTAATCTCGCCCAAATTATAGGCTAATTTGGAGGCAGATATTTGCTCGTTCGACAGCGGGATAAGGTGTTCTTGATAATACTTTATCCTTTCGTTTAGATTTTCTACAAGTATCTTTTTTTGCAGATATTCGGACTGCAAATTGAGGTGATTCGTTTTTAAATGCTCTTGTTGAATTTGCCATTGTACTTTTGTGGCTTTGTTTTGGCTAAAACTTCCGCTAAACAAAGGTACGGATATGCCAAATTCATACGAATGAAAACCCGAAACATCGGCAACCTTTTTATTCGTGTAACTTGCACTAAATTTTGGCAATAAAGTTGAGCGTTGCCTTTTCCAATTCCTTTCGGCTTGCATTATTTGGGCTTTCATCAGCGCCAAGTCGCTGTTGTTGTCAATGCTTTTATTCGAGAAATCGGTAATGAATGGAGTTTCCTCCACTGTAAAATCCTCGTTTAAGCATAGGTATTGGTTTAGATTTGCCTTAGCCGACTTCTTTTCGCCTTCCAATTGCTTTACTTGCAACTTCAACTCATTGTACTTAGCCTTAGCGGTAAGTAACGCCAATTTTGATGTTTCTTGTGTTTTGTATCGCAATTCAGCCGATTTTACAAAGTTTGCATAAATGGTATCAATCTGCTGATATACAGCTAACAATGCCTTTTTATGCAATAGATTATTAAATGCATTGCGAACAAATAATTCAATATTATTTTCCGTCAGTTGGTATTCCGCTTGAGCCACAGCAGTTTGTGATTGCTGATATTTGCGTTTTGCAACGATGCCCAAAAGGTCAATATCCGACTGGGTAATGCCAAAATTTACAATTGCCTCAGCCTTGTTATCCTTAATATTTTCCTTTCCCGTTACAACGGATGTTGTACCAAAATCAAACGCAGATGAT
>PDWI01001289.1_pt1 | contig 39780 bp, 30 predicted proteins | sample 1430891 | NCBI WGS metagenome assembly PDWI01 (sample SAMN01162508, study PRJNA174530) | Oral metagenome, whole genome shotgun sequencing project. | biome: Marine environment; feature: Marine mammal; material: Swab sample of the gingival sulcus; isolation source: swab sample of gingival sulcus... | reverse complement strand
CACCCTGAAACTTCGGTCTTCTGACTTCTGACTTCCGACCATTTTTAACAATAATTATTCTAGTAATTGATTATCAATACATTATTGAACTACCTTAGGGCGAACTCACGTTATTTATTAAAAGCCTAAGTAAATAAAAAAATAAAAAAAAGGACGTAAAAAAACGTCCTCTCTCTATTAACTAAACACACACAAAAACAATTAATTAGTTAATACATATTTTTTGTTTATGCTTATTATCAAATACTAAAATAAACATTCCCTTTTCTTTAAAATCATTTATTATATACTCATTGCTGTAAGTTTCTAATAAACGACCTTGCATAGTATATATTTGAAGTAACTCGTATTTATTATCAACAATTAAATTACCATTAATAACCTTAGCTTTAGGAATTAACCTATCAGGCAACTGATTATTATTTACCGATACTACCTGCGAATATGTGTATCTACCATCGTAATCGGTTTGTTTTAAGCGGAAGTAATATATACCTTTAGCATTTAAGTTTACTTGTGCATTATATGCCGTTTCTACAGATGAATTACCTGCACCTGAAGTTAAGTAAACTTCCTCCCAATTAGTTAAATTAGCACTTTGTTCTATTGTAAAGAAATCGTTATTTTCCTCTGTTGCTGTAACCCAATGAAAATAGGCTATATTATTTTTTACTATTGCTGTAAAGCTTTTTAGTTTTATTGGTAGGAAATCTGGACGTGGTATAACAGAATAAGTTACTTCAAAATATTCTTCTCCCACACCTGCTATTTTTTTAGTATTTCCTTTTATACACTTTTTGTTCTTTTCTTTTGAAGCTATAGCTCCATCATTATTAAGATTTTTTTCAGAATAAATTTTAACCCACTCCTCTACACCTAAATACCCAGAAGAACCAATATTAACATTATTTTTCGAACTAAGCTTTGAAAAAACACCATGAACATATAAATTCCCATTAATATTTAAAGATGGGAATTTTGTAGTTATCATAAAATCTTGAACTTCTAAATCTGCAAATTTTTGTATATCTATATTAACTTTATTTTGCACTTGCAAATTATAAATAACAACATTACTGTTTGAATTTGATTGTTTCCCTTGCATATAAACCCTATCTCCACTATTGATTGTAATATAAACAGTAACATCATAAGTTGATGAGAATTTTTTACTACATAATAGCTGAGTTTTGTTACTAAGACTAGTTTTTGGTTCTGTTATAGGAATATTAGACAATGTTAGTCCACGATTAGGTTCTTGCCTTACATCCTTCCATAAATTTTCATTAAACCAATTAACAGACCCCTGTCCTCCTTTAGTTTCATAATATAAAGTAATCTTCTCTTTTGCAGCAACAAAAAAAGTAGTACTCAACAGTAATATTTGTAGTAAAAAAAAACGTTTCATAGCAATATAGATTTAAGATTAATATACAATATTAACCCTTATTTGCAATAAAAACAAATTTTAACTAAAAAAAACTATATTTTTACTGTTTAGGATATTCTGCGGATTTTATAAGTTTATTTTCTTTTGAGTATTCCAATATATAAATACCAGTATTCTGATAACCACCTTGATATGAGTACGGTACAAAATTAAAGTGTGTTTGTAACAATTCTGGTTTATGCTTATGAATACATTTTCGGAAATCAAAACCATACATGTTTAATGCCGAACAAAAGTATTTAGTTATATCGTAACCTTGAAAGGAGTATTTTTTAGGCTCTGTTTTATAAAACTTACGATATTGCAATACAAAATCCTTAACATTATTTCGTGAGTAATCAATGTACGAATTAGAAAAGAAGCGTGTATTGGTATTATGAAAATACTCTAACTCTATATTATCAAAATACATCCAACGAGGTTGCCCAAAGGTTACTATATCGTAATGATAAGCGTAACCATTTAATTTGCCTATAACATCGCTTACAAAAGCCCTATTGTTTGAGGGTATTACTATTATGTTTTTTATTTTAGGTGTAAAGGCTTGTTTTAACACACTGTCTTTTGCTTGATAGTAAAAAAGTTCATTGTATTTTACTTGCGTGTAATTTGTTTCGTTTATATGCGAATATAACTCTCTTTTAAATGCCGATATATACTCTTGATGAATGTCTTTACCGTCGTGTATTACAACATAATTTTTTGTATCAAAATTATTAAGATACTCCGAGGCATAAAGCATTTGCACCTCAAACGGAGGACTTACCTGAAAAGCATAAGGGTTATGCTCAATAAATGATTTTTTTAATGATAATGGCGATACTATATTTATCTTATTCTCCCAAGCATAATCGTTTACTATATTTAATATTGAGCTATAAAATGGGCCAATAAAAAGGTCGTAGTCCGATAAATTATTTTTAGCTAATAATTCTTTAACATATAAACTATCGTTACGCGTATCAAAAACCCTTACCTCAAAGGACATTCCTTGTTTTTTTAAGTCGTTTAATGCTAGTAACGCCCCTTGGTAAAATTCAAGAAACATTTTAGTTCTATTATAGAAATGTAGCTTTGGCTTTCGCGATTTATGATTCTTAATAGCCCATTCTTGTTTTAACTTTTCCTCATAATCACCCAAAGTATCATTTACATTAAGGTAAACGGGCAAAAAGAATGCTATTTTATGAATATTTTGCTTATCTGTTTTACAGTTACATTTAACAGTGTCGGTAAGTGGTAATTGCTCATATTTATTATTTTCCTCTGCGGTAACCTCAGGTGTTATATTGCTTTCTTCTTTTTTTGTGGCAAATATATTATCACTAACATCATTTTTAGGTATAATAACCGACTCACCTATCTGCAAGCCTCGCTCCTTTACTATGGGGTTAAGTTTATAAAATTTACGTTTACTTATATCATATTTCTTAGTTAAACTATATACCGTTTCCTTAGGTTCTACTTTATGGTAATAAGTGTCATCATCTTGTTTTTGTGTTGTAGCGGTTTTAATTGGGAGTTTTATATACTCTCCTACTTGTAGTTGTCTATCTTGCAGATTATTAAGTTCATCTAACTCGGCAACAGTAATATTATATTTATGTGCCAAACCGTATTTTGTTTCTTTTTTACGAACCTTGTACATGAAGTAATTAGCTGAAGTATCTGCCTTTACTAAAGAATTATCTTCCTCTGTTTTATTTTTAGCTAATTGCTTATTTACTGGTATTTTTAAACGTTCGCCTATCCTTATACTTAATTCTGAATCAGGATTTAGCTTATAAATATCGTCTATTTTTATATTATATCGTTTAGCTATATTAGTTGGAGTGTCGCCTTTTTGCACTGTATGTAAGATATACTTACCTGCTTGGTCTGTTAAATCATCATTAATTCGCACTTTTAAATGCTGATTTATATTAAGCTGATTTGTAAGGTTCAGATTATCTTTTTTTATGGTATCAACAGGCACTTTATATGTTCTACTTATAGCAAATAAAGTTTCGCCTTTACGCACTATATGTATGTAGTAATTTTTACCGTCTACTTGTACTTTATTATTTGATAACGGAACCGTAGGTAGTTCCTGTGCCATGCTAACTACTGCTAATATTATACAAAATATAGTAGCAAATAATTTTACCAATTTGTGTTTAATCATAAGTTTAGCTTATTGTTTAAAGGGCAAAAATAATGATTAATGTTTAATGATTAATTTATTAATGATTATTTTTTTACTATTACAAAAAAAAGCTTATCCTATTTTGCTAAGTCGTTCAAGTAACTCTTTACTTATTATTTCCATATGCTTACCTTGTATATTTATAATTTTATCGTTGTGCAATTCTTTTAATGTACGTATAGCACTTTCGGTAGAAACACCGCAAAAGTCGGCAATATCACTACGTGTTAGTAATAAATTAAACTTATCCGATTTATAAATATCATTAGATAAATGCAGTATAGCATCAGCTATCCTACCATGTAATTGTTTTTGAGTAACACTTAAAACCCTATCAAAATACGTTGAAATATTACCATTTGTGGTTTCTAAGATTTTTTTAGCAAAATCATGATTATTACTTACCAAAAACTCAAGGCTATCCATACTTAAGGAACATACTTTTGTTTCATTTAAACAAGATGCTGTATAATGATAAACATATTGATTATATAATGATGATAAACCAATAAACTCTCCCTCTTTAACAAATTTTAAAATCAAACTTTTATCTCCATATTCTTTGTATAATTTTAATAATCCGTCTTTTACAAAGATAACCTGATTAGCAAAAGCTCCCTGCTTACATATTATTTCACCTTTCTTATACACTAATTCCACATAGGTTCCTTCTATTTTATCTAATATATCTTGGTCAATATCATCAAACCAAGGAGAAAATAATTCTTTCATTTGTTGTTAAAATTTGTTAATATTTAATATAATACTATCAATAATTAAACAATTATATCCCTAAAGTGTTTTGAAAAATTTAAAAATATATACCACACAACTGTTAGTAATACTATCTTCATGTTTTTATGCTATTCTTATTTTTTATAATAGTAATAATAGCTATTATTGATTAAAATCATAAAAATAACTATTTTATATAGAACAGCAACTTTTTTTTACTATAAAATTATTTTTGTATTATTTTTTTTATTTTTTTTACCGCAAAAATAAATGAATACAATATATAGTTATGGATAAAACACACAATATTTTATTAGTAGATGATTCGGAAGTGAACAATATTCTACTTGCTAGTGCTTTAAAAGAATTACAATGCAATATATCAGTAGCTACATCGGGCAAAGAGGCATTAAAACTAATTGAAAAACAAAAATTTGATTTAATAATATTAGATATAATGATGCCAGGAATGTCAGGCATTGAGTTATTAAATACTATTGACGAAAAAATTAGCGATTTTACAACACCTATTATTTTTGTAACAGCATCTGACTATAGTAAAGAGGTAATAGAAACAAAAACTAATATTAAGTTCGATTTGCTTGAAAAACCAATAAACCTAAAAGAACTGATTACTAAGGTTAAAAGCATTTTAAACTAAAGGTAATCTTTTTAAAAGAAAGCTAAAAGAATTTTATATTGCTCCGAAATTCATTTTAAACATAGGATAAAAATAATTCTCGTTAGTTTCTAACTTACGAGCATACCTAATGCCAAATTGCATAGGTACCATTAAGCGGAATAAATGAATATTAAATAATACCTCGGCTCCTACCGAAGACAATGTCATATTATATTCTTTATAATAAAGTTTTGAATAATCGTAAAATACATTTGTCCATATACGTTTAATATATAGAAACTGAAATATATTCAAATCAGGATATAACAAGGGCATAGTATAGTTTGCTGTTAAAATATATTTTTCATCGTTATCGTATAACGCATAACCTCTAGCTGTGGTTTTATCGCCCACATAATCAAATACCTCACTATGCTGTTGCTGATAAGTTCCAGTAAAATATAAACTCTGATTATGTAATGCTCCTGGGAAATACAATTTAGCTCGAGCTAAAAACTGATGAGCGTCATTCTTAAATGGTGTGTGTTTATAATAAAAATAAAGCATTTGTCCCCAATTTGGCACTATCTGCCTATAACTTGTTTTACGTATATTATAGGTTGATATTCCATACATAAGCGAATGCATTGCAATATTTCTATAATAAGAATTGCGGTTAAAATAAATAGCATCTAAACTATAAAAAACAAAAGGACTAACACCTACTTGCCATGCTCTATAATTAGTTTTAAATGGCACTTCTAACCCTGTATATATTTGCGGTATATGTGCTTGTATTTTTCTCCTTTGCTTTGTTATCTTCTCAGGCAAATAACTCGCATTAAAATGAAATACTGGATAAAAGCCTTTATACTGAAAATCAAAATAAAATGTATTATTTTTTTTGAAAGGATTATGCCTCATACCTAATGTTAAAAACGATGTATTTGTAACATTTTGCGACATTGCCGAAACACCCATTGTAGCTGAACCTTGATTAGCATCGATAGCTAAAGGTGCCCAACTATGGAAATTTAACAGATTAGCACCCCGATTGTAATCCTCCACTAATAAATTTGTTGTGTCGGCATTATTAAAATTTATTTTTTGTTCTTGCTTACATAAAGTATCCAATAATACTGAATGTACTTGCTGGGGCTTTGTTTTGTTTTTAACAGAATTTAAAGACTTTTTTTGCAAACAATAACCGTCTGCGGTGTAGTTTGAAAATAGCAAACTATCATTTGCAACACAACACTCTCCCACTCCGTATTTTACATTAGTTAGCAAACTCCATGTTTCATTTTCAAGATTATATTTAAAGAAATTTGTTGTACTATTATAAACACCTTTTACTATAATAGAATTGCTAATACATTGTGGTTTTGATAAAATTAACTGTTCATTTTGTAATATCCATTTTATTTTTTTGCTATTAATATCCAATATTCCTAAGGCTTTACCTCCCTTACCAACTGCTGTAAATACTATCTTCTGCTGATTTTGCAACCATTCAGGATACATAGGCTGTATAGTATCAAAGATAAATGTTTGTAATAATTTACCGTCATCGGTATTACGTATGGTTATACTCCAATTTATAGCCTTATTAACCTCTACCGAAACTATCTGCTTAGCATTTGGCGATAAACTCGACGAAAATATACGTTGTTTTTTTGTTAGCTTTGTCCTTTGTTTCGTCTTTAAATTATATAACATTATATTATTATAATTATCGTGTTCCCACCTACTTGTTGTTTTCTCGTTCCAAACAAGAAAATCCTGCGATAAAGAATATTGATTATCAGTAAGATAACCCATACTTAAAATACTTTTTTCATTCCCTGTACTATCAATATAAACAAACTTAGGAATATGGTTATAACTTGTTTTTATAGCTACCACACCATTTCTATAACTTTTTGGATTATAGTAATTTACAAAATCAAACTTTTTCTTTTTAGTTAGTGTTATATAATCTTGCTTGGTTGTATCTTGCTGTTCTTTAAATTTGTTTTGTAACGATGTAAATGCACATTTATAAAATTTCCGTTCAGGCATTTTGGTTGCTCTGCGTATTCCAAATGAAAAAGGATTAACAAAAAACGAAAATTTACCCACCTTATCCATTGTTGAATTCCATATATTTGCTCCGTAATGTTCTCTACCAAACGCCACCAACTGATAACCTAAAGCATAATGGTCAGGCACAAAATGTTTATACGAGCCAAATTCTGCTTTGGGATACGAGTATATTTTTTTATCAACTAACTGTGCTTTTATTGGCATTGTAAAGTCAGGGTTTCTGCCCCTACCTGCTAACCCAGAAGCTGTTTCATACACAACGGCATCACCCTCTAAAAACCATTTAGGCACATGCAAACCAACAACTAAACCAACTGCTTGTTCGCCAAGAATTACCGACAAAAAACGAGTAAATCCGTTATTTAACTTACTTAACTGTAAAGTATGCCTATATTCATGAGTAAGCAAATGCTGTTCCCATAATTGGTTATTATTATCCTGTGGCGATATAGCGAATAAGCTAATCCGCTTAGGAGCCCATGCGACTTCGCCATTAGATATTACTGTATTTGAATGTATTAAGGCAGGTATCTGCTTAGGCTTTACGCTCATTGTTTTATTTGCGTGTTGCGATATTAATGTTAAATAAGCAGCGTAAACTCGTGCCTTAGCTTCCATATCGGCAGGAAAGATTATTTTATGAGTTGACGTTTTTATTTGCTTCCATTTCACCTTATAGCTATCCTGACCGCTATCGTAATATTGTGAAAATGACAATAAACTATAAAATATTATAACTATTATTAATAGTATTCTTTTCATTTATTATTATAATGTAGTAATGTGATAATTTGTTAATGTGTTAATTTGATAAAAAATTTCTCAATAAACATTTCAGGCATTGCCTATTTACTCAGTTTAATTTTTAGGATTTTATTAAGGAATGGGACAAGATTAAATCTTGGAATAATATTTCTCAATAATCATCTCAGGCATTGCCTGTGTTTAATCCGCTTAATAGGTCGCTCATTGTAAATATTCCCTTTTTATTACAAAGAAACTCAGCCGATAACACCGCACCCAAAGCAAACCCTTTGCGACTATGTGCAGTATGCTTAATGCTAATTGTATCATTTTCCGAAGTATAAAAAACCTCATGGATACCCGACACATCGCCTATCCTTTCCGATGTAATTGACAATTCATTATTATTTGTCTGTTCGCTATTTTTCCAAGATGTCAGATTATCATATTCTGAAATTATTCCCTCAGCAATAGTTATAGCTGTACCACTAGGAGCATCTAATTTTTGTGTATGATGCACCTCATTTACCTTAACATCATATTCTGAAAATGAACTCATTAACTTTGCTAAGTTCTTATTAAGTTCAAAAAATAGGTTTACACCTAAACTAAAATTTGACGCATAAAAAAATGCAGAGCCTTTACTTTTACAATACTCTTCAACCTCTTTTTTATGACTAAGCCAACCTGTTGTACCTGATACTACTGGCGTTAAAGCATCAAAACATTTTTTATAATTACTAACTGCTGTTTCTGGCGTTGAAAACTCAATAGCAACATCAATATCTTTAAGATTATTAACATTTAAGTCATCCAAATTATTTTTATCAACAATTAAAGCTATGTTATGACCTCTGTCTTTTGCAATCTGCTCTATTGCTTTGCCCATTTTTCCGTATCCAACAAGTGCTATATTCATATTTTTATTTTTAATTAATTTACACATTCAAAATTTTTAACAAATGTAAAAAAATATTTTGCTTAACTTTAGAATTTAGTTATTATATTTGTGCCTCGTAGTTCAACTACATATTTTATAATAATGATAACTAAATAAAAAAATACCATTTCTGAAAATATGATTAATTGTTAATGATTTAACTTTTAATATAATCAGTCTTGGTAGTAAAATTTAAACAGATGAAACAGACCTTGTCTGAGAGAATTATTGAGACACGCAATCAATATGATTAAAATTATATCTCAAATCTTAGCTTGGTTACAAATTTAAAACAGATGAAAAAAGTATTAGGAATGGGCAATGCCCTTATTGACGTAATGACCAAATTAAATTCTGATGACTTACTAACAGAACTAAACCTACCCAAAGGTAGCATGCAACTTGTTGATGTTGAATTCTCAAACAATGTATTAAAAAAAACCGATAAATTAGAACAATCATTAACATCAGGCGGTTCAGCAGCCAATACAATACACGGATTAGCAAAATTAGGTATAGAAACAGGGTTTATCGGTAAAATAGGCAAAGATGAATTAGGAAGTTTCTTCAGAACAGATTTAGAACGTCAGAATATTACACCTATACTATTTGAAAGTGATACAGCATCAGGTAAGGCAATCGCTTTAGTTTCGGAAGACTCTGAACGCACATTTGCAACATACTTAGGTGCAGCGGTTGAATTAACTGCTCAAGAAATAAATAAAGATATTTTTAACGGCTATGATATTTTCCATATAGAAGGATATCTTGTTCAGAACCACGAACTTATAGAAAAAGCCGTAAAAACTGCCAAAGAGTGCGGATTAACCGTATCATTAGATTTAGCTGCATATAACGTAGTTACTGAAAATTTAGAATTTTTGCAAAGAATAATAAAAGACTATGTTGATATTGTATTTGCTAACGAAGAAGAAGCTAAAGCATTTACTGGCTTAGCTCCTGAGGAAGCTCTAAACAAAATCGCAAGCATTTGCGACATAGCTGTTGTTAAAATTGGAAAACAAGGCTCGTTAATAAAACAAGGAAACGAGCAAACTCATGTGGACATTATAGGTATTGAGGCTGTTGACACCACTGGAGCTGGCGACTTATATGCATCTGGGTTCTTAGGAGGTTTAATTCAAAACAAAGACCTAAACACTTGTGGTAAAATGGGTTCTCTTCTTTCTGGCAAAGTAATAGAAAACATGGGAGCTAAAATTACAGAGGCAAATTGGAAAATAATATTTGAACAATTAAATAAGTAAGCAAAACACTATCTTAAATGGCAAAAAAGAAAAAGGCACAAGCAAAAAAAACAACTTCTATTAAGAAATCCTTTTTAGCTGACGAACGAGTAAGAATAATCACTGGGGCATTTACTTTATGTATGGCAATATACATATTTATAAGTATAATATCCTACTTTTTTACTTGGCAAAGCGACCAAAGCAAATTAGATATTTCCTTTATCCAATTATTTACAAACAGCAATATTAATGTTGAAAATTGGACTGGTAAACTAGGTGCTTTTATTTCGCACATTCTAATACACGATTGGTTTGGAGTTGCATCGCTTAGTATTGTGCTAATATTAGCCATTATAGGATTACGTTTACTACAATTTAAAGTACTACCAATAAAAAAGACAACACTATACGCTGTAATTATAACAATATGGATATCAGTTGCTTTAGGTTATATTTTTCATAATTCAGCCTTTTTACCAGGTGGGGCTCACGGATATTTTTTAAGCAAATGGCTAAATGCTTTTGCTGGGAAAATAGGTACTGCTTTTCTGCTGATAATCAGCTTATTTGGAATATTAATTTTTAGTTTTGATAGCTTTTTAGACAATCTGAAAATAAAAATTAAAGCCTTATTTAACAAAAGTAAAAAAATTGTTGAAGAAAAAGCTTTTATCTTAGAGGATGAAGAAGTGCTTACACCTGATGATACAGAAGAGGATAAAACAAAAAATAAAATAACCGAGGTCATAAATGATGAACCCAAACCACAAAACACTGACCCTATAGATGATGTAACGAATACGGACAACGAAGAAATATCTTTTGAAATAACCAATACTGTTGAAAATAAAGAAGAAGAAAAGCATAGTGAAAATGAAAATAACTTTAACAATATTGCTACCATAGAGGTAAAAACTATTGAAAACGATAGTGACAAACAAGAAGATATAGACGACTTATTAGGGTTAAAAGTTGAAGATACAACCAATAAAGAAGAAGAAGAAGAGATATCATTTGAAGTAGAAATAAAAGAAGACAATGATATTGCTAAAAAAATATCAAACACTCCGTTAGAGGATTACGACCCTACCCTTGATTTGTCAAACTATAAATTTCCTCCAATAAGTTTATTACCCGAACATAAGTCGGATAATCAATCGGTTACGCCTGAAGAATTAAAAGATAATAAAAACCGAATTGTTGAAACTTTAGGTAATTACAAAATTGAAATTGTTGATATTAAGGCTATTGTAGGTCCTACAATAACTTTATACGAGATTGTTCCTGCTGCGGGTGTACGAATATCTAAAATTAAAAACTTAGAGGACGACATCGCATTGAGTTTAGCGGCTTTAGGAATACGTATTATTGCCCCTATCCCAGGTAAAGGAACAATAGGTATTGAAGTACCTAACCTTAAACCTAAAACTGTATCAATGCGTTCGGTTATTGCATCAAAAACATTCCAAGATACAAAATATGAATTACCTTTAGCATTAGGTAAAACAATATCGAACGAAACATACGTTATCGACCTTGCAAAAATGCCTCACATGTTAGTAGCAGGTGCAACAGGTCAGGGTAAATCGGTAGGGTTAAATGCAATATTAACATCGTTACTTTACAAAAAACACCCTGCTCAGTTAAAAATGGTATTGGTTGACCCTAAAAAAGTGGAACTAACTCTTTATCAGAAAATTGAAAAGCACTTTTTGGCTATGTTACCAGATTCTGAGGAGGCTATTATTACTGACACACAAAAGGTTGTTCACACATTAAACTCGTTGTGTATTGAAATGGATACGCGTTACGACTTGCTAAAAGCAGCCAAAGTGCGTAATATAAAAGAATATAATCAGAAGTTTATATCAAGAAAATTAAATCCTGAAAACGGACACCGTTATTTACCTTATATTGTGGTTGTTATTGACGAGTTTGCCGATCTTATAATGACTGCTGGTAAAGAAGTTGAGCTACCAATAGCAAGATTAGCCCAGTTGGCTCGTGCTATCGGAATACATTTAATTATAGCTACCCAGCGTCCTACAACAAATATTATTACAGGATTAATAAAAGCCAACTTCCCTGCACGTATTGCCTTTAGGGTTACCTCAATGGTTGATTCGCGTACTATCTTAGACTCACCAGGGGCAAACCAACTAATAGGACGAGGCGATATGTTAATTTCACAAGGTAGCGATATGGTACGTTTACAATGTGCTTTTGTCGATACGCCTGAATTAGAGCAAATTACCGATTTTATTGGCGACCAACAAGGATACCCAATGATATACGAGTTGCCTGAATATGTGGATGAGAATGAAATAAGTTCAAATGAAACTGATTTAAGCAAACGCGATGCTCTTTTTGAAGAAGCCGCACGTTTAATTGTAGCTACACAACAAGGTTCAACATCGTCAATTCAACGAAAATTCTCAATAGGCTATAATCGTGCAGGACGAATTGTTGACCAACTACACGCCGCTGGTATTGTAGGTCCTTTTGAAGGTAGCAAGGCTCGACAAGTTTTAATTCCTGATGAAATAAGTTTGGAACAATTATTGAAAAGTTTGCCATAACAGACCTTGTCTGAAATAAATATTGAGAAACAAATTAGAATAAATTAAACTTTTATTGCCCTCCTAAATCAAATGGATAATAAAAATTTAAATACATAAACTGACCTTATCTGAAAAATATTTGGTCATAAAATGAAAATAAAATGAAGAAATTAAATTTAGTATTAGCACTATTAATAGTATCATCGGTATTGTTTGCACAGAAAGATGAAAAAGCATTAAAAATACTAAAAAAAGTAGAAAAAATAGGCTTAGCACATAAATCGATATCTGCAACTATTGAATATAATTTAGAGAATCAGCAAGAAAAAACAAACGAGAAATTAACAGGTACTATCTTAATTAAAAATAATAAATTCCAATTTATAATTGATAATACCGAAACGTATTGCAACGGCAAAACAAAATGGATTTACTTAACCGAAAGCGACGAGGTTAACGTATCGGATGTTGTATCTTCAAAAGATATGGAGCCTGAAGAACAGTTCATTAACAACCCTATTTCTATTTTTTCGCTATACAAAACAAACTTTAAATATCTACTTAGGGGCGAGCAAACTATTGATAAAAAAACATATTCAGTTATCGACCTAACACCTGAAAGTTTAAAGAAACCTTATTTCAAAATCAGAATGTTAGTTTCTGCCCAAAATAATATCTATTCAGTAAAATATTTTCAGAAAGATGGAGTACGCATAACGCTACATTTCAAGAACTTTAAAACCAACGTAAAAACGTCAGAATCGGACTTTAATTTTGACGAAAAGAAACACCCCAATGTTGAAGTTATTGATTTGAGGGAGTAAAACAATCATTCAAGCAAGTAGCACAATATATTATATTTATGAGAATAACAGACAAAACATATTTTAATAAATATAACGAGCTAATTGGTAATAAAATACCTGATTTGCTTAATGATTTTAACTTTGCAGAAACCAATGCCTCATTAGGCTATTCAACAAAATCATCAGCAGTATATTCGTCTAATATAGAGGGCAATAGCATTGATCTAAACTCCTATATGAATTATGAAATGGTAAATGATAAATTTAAGTCTGGCAAAGAAATTGAAGAAATTGAGAACTTAATAAAAGCCTACGAATTTGCTCAAAACCACACTCTTAACGAAGATAATTTATTACACTGCCACAAAATATTTTCAGAAACCTTACTAATAAAAACCAAACGAGGAAAATATAGAGTTGAACCAGTAGGAGTTTTTGGCAAATCAGGTTTAGCATATATGGCTATAGAACCCGAATTTGTTGCAAAAGAGATGTCTGTATTATTTCAGGATATACAAGATTTATTATCATCTGACCTTAATGAGGTTGAGGTATTTTATTTTGCGTCCTTAATTCATTTACGTTTGGCTCACATTCATCCTTTTAGAGATGGCAACGGCAGAGCTGCCCGCTTAACTGAAAAATGGTTTATTGCTGAAAAATTAGGTCGTAATTTATGGAAAATCCCTTCTGAAGAATTTTATAAGAACAATCAAGCTAAATATTACGAAACTATAAACCTTGGAGTAAATTTTTACGAATTAAATTACGATAAATGCCTGAATTTTTTAATGCTACTTCCTAATTGTTTAAATTAAATCGAACGTGTTTTTTCTTGCAACCAAGTTTTAAGACTATCATTAGCATAAGGCGATAACAATTCATAAGTACGCTTATGGTAAGCATTTAACCAGCTTATCTCTTTATCCGACAGCATTTGTTTATCAATTAAACTCAACTCTATCGGACAATAGCTAACCGTTTCAAATTGCAGAAAATTACCAAACTCGGTTGTTTGCTTTTGCTTACACAATATTATATTTTCGATACGGATACCATATTTACCCTCGATATAAAACCCTGGCTCATTTGAAATTAACATTCCTGCTTGTATTGGGTAAACAGCTGTCTCTCGCAAATTTGCCGATATACCTTGAGGTCCTTCATGCACATTTAAAAAGAAACCTACCCCATGACCTGTTCCGTGCCCATAATCCTTTCCTTTTTGCCACAAAAATTGACGAGCAAGTAAATCTAACTGATGACCTGTTGTTCCTTGAGGAAAGGTAGCCGTAGCCAAACTTATATGTCCTTTAAGCACTAAAGTAAAATCCTCAATTTGCTCTTTGCTAGGCTCTCCTAGGCATATAGTACGTGTAATATCGGTTGTTCCATCAAGATATTGCCCTCCGCTATCAATTAGGTATAAATTTGAACCGTCAATAGGTGTATCACTCTCATTAGTAGGACTATAATGTGGCAATGCTGAATTAGCCCCAAATGCCGATATACTTCCAAAACTGATTCCTTTAAATCCTTTTTGGCTACTCCTAAATACCTCTAACTTAGCAGATGCCGACAACTCTGTAACCTCTTCTTTATCAAAATTTTGCTCAAGCCATTGCAAAAAGGAACAAAGAGCAATACCGTCTTTTATTTGAGCATTATAATAATTTGATATTTCAACCTTATTCTTTATAGCTTTGTGCTTAGCAATAATATTTGTTTTGTTAATCTTCTGACAATCAGAACTTATAGAGTTAAATAACTTAAAATTAACCGATGATTGTTCCAATAAAATATTGCTACCCTTTGTTATTTGGGATAATACATCTGCTACACTCTCATAAGGCTGAATACTAATATTATCATTATTAAGCGTTTGTAATAACTGCTTATCTATCTTATCGGAATTAATAAACAAAATATTTTTTTCGGCTGAAATTAGCAAATACGCCAATACCACAGGGTTATAATCAATATCGTTGCCACGAATATTTAATAACCAAGCAATATCATCTAACTTAGTTATTAACAGATTAGTAGCCCCCTCCCTCTTCATCTCATCTTTAATTAGCTGTATTTTTTGCTTACGCGTTTGCCCACAATAATTAAGCTCATGCTCTATTATCGGATTAGTTGGCATGTTAGGGCGGTTCTGCCAAGCCTTATAAAAGAAGCCCCCACAATCTTTTAACGAAATATTATTAACCGATAATACATTATTATAATGCTGAATCTCCCCTACTGAAAATAATTCGCCATCAAACCCGACAACGGCATTTTTTTGCATGTTATTATTTATCCAAGTTAGATACGAATATGGGTCAGCAGATGTTTGCTTTTGAAGAACAAAGGATTTATTTAACTGTTTTTCGGCTTGAATAAAGTAACGTGAATCGGTAGATAAAATAGCCTTATCGTGTGTAATAACTACCATTCCTGCCGAGCCTGTAAACCCTGAAATCCACTGTATAGTTTTCCAACAATCGGCAATATATTCACTTTTATGTGGGTCGGATATTGGTATTATTAATGCTTGTAATCCCCTTTCTTTTAAAAGATTACGAACTTGAATTAAGCTATTATTTTCCATTAATATAAACTAAAATTGAAAGGAATATTTACCTGCGAAGCGTATATCTCACCTGATTCTACCATATCTTCATCATCTTCCTTACACTTCCAGGTAATGTTTATTTTACAGTTTTTATTTTTAATAGCCTCAAGGCGTTTCATTATTTCATATATAAATTTTGAACTTGAGGTATTAAAATATAACATATCAAATATTACATTAGTATCCTTATTCGGACTTTCAACATACATATCTATCCATTCTAATATAGGCATATAAAAGTTTTTAGGGTCTTCGGGTAACGACTTACCTACAAACATAAACATATTATTTTGCTTATCTAAAACTACCTCAGGTGTATGTTTACTTTTTGATATTTTTAACGGATTCATAATATTTTATATACTACATTTTAATAAAAACCATGGCTACAAAACTAATACTTTTATTGCTATAAACTAATTTTTATTTTATGAATAATAATTTTTTTACATATATATCTATTAGTTTTGTTTATTAATGATGAATACTGTATTTTGAAGTGATTGTTTTTTTTATGTACATTTGTTGCTCAAATTTTATTAAAAATGACCGATAGTATATTTGAATCGTTATTTAAAAAACATTTTGCTATGCTTAGCAATATTGCCAATGCTGTGGTTAAAGATGATGACCAAGCAAAAGATATTGTTCAGCAAGTATTTATACGTTTTTGGGATAAACGTAATACTATCGACATTGACGACAATATTGTTGCTTATCTTAAAAAAGCTGTTGTAAATACATCGTTAAACCATATTGAGAAACAGAAACGCTTAAATATGGAAAGTGATATAAATGAATTAAAATTAATAGAGGAGGATAATAATAAAGAACAAAAAATAGAAACGGTACAAGAAGTGATAAAATCAGCTATTGCCCAACTACCTAATAAATGCCAAACGGTATTCTCGCTAAGTAAATACGAGGGAATGACAAATAAAGAAATTGCCGATTACCTTGATATAAGCATTAAAGCAGTAGAAAAACATAAAAGCCGAGCATTAAAGGAGTTACGAGAAACATTAAAACCTTATCAGAATTTTTTTACAATTATTTTAATAATACAGGTAGGGTTATCAATTTTTATTTTGTTATAATAGTGTAATCCGAATGAACTATGGAGAATAATATTTACAACATAATAAGCAATAAACTTTCAGGAGAATTGTTATCTGATAAGGATAAACAATACTTAAGTGAATGGCTACAAAATAGCGAAAACAAAGCTATTTTTGATAACCTTAGTAACATTTGGGACAGCACTACACCTAACGCATACAAACTTACAATTAACGAGAATGCAGAGTGGGAAAAGTTTAAACAACTGAAAGAACAACACTCAAAAACAAAAATACGCACTCTGTATCGTACTGTAGCATCAATAGCTGCTAGTATAATACTTATTTTAGGGTTAATTGTTACTATACCATCAAAAACTACAACTTACGAATATAGCGTAAATAACAATCATATTATATTGCCTGATAGCTCTCAAATATGGTTAAACAAAAATACATCGGTAACTATATCAAAAAGATTTGGCAAAAATGACAGAATTGTTGAACTAAAAGGTGAAGAGGCGTTCTTTAAGGTAAAAAAAGGCTCAATACCTTTTATTGTAAACATAAACAATGGCATATCAGCTAAAGTTTTAGGTACAAGTTTTAATATACGAAATAAAGATAATGCTACTAATCTTCAAGTAATTAGCGGATTGGTTGAGTTTGGCAACAACAACAAAAAAATTAAAGTAGCCAAAGGTAATGAAGCAACATACTTCACAAATAAAAATACAATAACAAGCAAAACATTACTAAACACTAACCAAACAGCTTGGGCTACTGGCGATTTTACATTCAATAACACAAATCTTCATGAGGTTATTGCTCATTTAGAGAAATATCTAAAAATAGATATTCAGATACCTACTGGATACGAAAATCAGAAGTTTAGCGGTAAGTTTCATAACCCTACGGTTACCGAAGTACAAAATACTTTAGGTAAAGTATTTAATCTAAAAAGCTCATACAAAAATAACACTCTTATTTTCAGTCAGAAATAAGTTACTTTATTTGGATATTCTACTGCAAATTAAAATTCTTTCAGAAATTATTACAACATAAGTAATTTAATTTTTTTTATCCTATTTTTTATTGATGTTAGGTTTTGGGTATTAGGTTGTTATATTTTATTGATAACTTCTAAAGTTTTGTGTATTTAAAATCTAAAATCCCAGCTAAAAGCTATATTTCAGCAATAAGGTTTTATTAGGCTATTTACTAACGCCTAAGACCCTAAAAATCAGAATCATTAAAACATTTATATATCATAAAAAGTTTAGATAAGTTTACTAAATAAAAAAAATAGATTCCTTTTTATAAATGAGTGAGTATAAAAAGTATTATTTTTATGCCGATGCAAAAAAAAATAGCTAATACTCTATTCTGTATATTTGTTATACTTCAAACTTTTGCTCAAACAACTAACAACACAAATATTAACTTAAACGTTGGAGGTAAAAGTTTTAAACAAATAATACAAAATATGGAAAACACCAATAAGGTATCTTTTTCATATAGCGATGATATTTTGCCCACACACAAACTACCTAACCGACAATTTAATAACTCTACTATAACTCATATTCTAGACGAAGTTTTTGTGCCCTATGGTATAGATTACTTAATTAAAGGCGATAAAATTATTTTGTTTAAATCGGATAATATTCCTCAATATAATGTATCTGGTTTTTTACGACAAAGTAATAACCGACAAACTATAATTAGCGCATTGGTTTATAGCTCAAACAATCAAGCTGTTAGCGTAAGTAATGCTTATGGTTTCTATTCATTAAAGCTAAATGCAGGGTTCCACACCATTAATGTAAACTGCTTAGGCTACAAACCTAAAACTATAAACATACATGTATGGAATAACACAAGATTTGACATTACACTTGAACCAACATCGTATTCCGTATCGGAAGTTGTAATAAACTCATCTGCCATAAGCGATAATGTTTTTTTAGAATCGGCAGATAACCAAAAAGTAAATATCAATATAAAAACACTAAAACATTTACCCGGATTCTTTGGCGAAAATGATGCCTTACGCAATTTGAACTTAATAGCCGGTGTTCAAACTAATGAGATTTCTACAGGTAGTATATTTGTTAGAGGAGGAACAACCGAACAAACATTATTTTTAATGGACGAAGCTACCATATACAATCCCTCTCACTTTTTCGGACTATTCTCGGTTTTTAACCCAGATGTAATAAAGCACATTAGCGTATATAAAAATCAGATGCCTAATAATGAAACAGAAGCATTATCATCAGTAATTGATGTTAGGTTACGCGAAGGAGATATGCAAAAATGGAGAATTAGTGGCGGTATGGGTATTTTATCGGCTCGTTTAGCTATTGAAGGTCCTATTGTTAAGGATAAGTCATCTGTTTTAGTTTCGTTTAGGCGTAGTTTTGTTGACAGAATTTTTAAGACCATAGCAACAACTAATGCTATGAAAAAATTACGTTTCTTTTTTTATGACGGTAATGTAAAATTCAATTACAAACTAAACACAAGAAATAGAATATTTTTGTCGGGATATATGGGAACTGACGAGTTTTCGCAATACAACAAAATTAAACGACATAATCGCTTAGCTACATTCCGCTGGAATCATATTTATGGTAATAATATGTTTTCAAATACATCGGCTATTTACAGCACTAACTATTATAAACAACAGATTTTTGCTAATGATGAGGAGATTAATTGGAAATCAAAGATTGAGAATTTTAAGGTAAAATCAGATTTTTCATATAATCTGCGTAAGAATATAAAATTTAATTATGGTTACTCATTCTCGCTATTCAATATTATGCCTTACATATATACGGCATCATCAGATAAAGATAAAACTAGAAGGGAAAAAGCTGTAGGTGAACAACTTATGATAAATAACATATATATAAATAATACATCTACACTATTAAACTTAATCAAGTTAGATTTAGGTGTATCGTTACTACACATTTATAATTCGCCTTTTATTGAACGAGAAAATAAATATCAAACTTTACTATTTGAACCAAACATAAAACTAAGTTATCTGCTAAACAAACAAAACCATTTTGACCTTACTTATAACCAAAAGCATCAGTCGTTACACCAATTATATCTAAACAGAATCGGCATATCGGTTAACCGCTATCAACCGTCGAGCGAGGAATTTAAACCTCAAGTAAGTAATAATTTCTCCTTTGGTTTTAGTAATTCTAATATCAAAAACACTCAAATTACCACAAGCATATATTACAGGGATATGCGTAATTTAATAGAAACAATGCAGGAGTTAAGGATATTATACTCAAACCAACCCGAAAAATATTTCAGACACTCTTCAGGCAAAGTTTATGGATTAGAATTATCGGCTGTTTATCAGACTGAAAAAATTAAAACCATATTAGCATACGACTATAATAAAGTATTATGGACAACGGAGGGAATAAACAACAATAAGCCCTACCCTGCAAGTCATGCACGTAAACACAACTTTTCAATATCTGGAATATGGAAAATTAACAAAAGGCTAACATTTTCATCGGCATGGATATGGGCAAGTGGCACCCCATACACAGCAGCTACAGGAAAGTACGAAATTGACGGAAAGGTATATGTTAAATATGATAACGAGAATGTAAATAGCTGTCAACTACCTAATTATCATCGTTTAGACCTTAGTTTAGAAATAAAAGCAAAACATAACGAAACAAAACGTTGGCAAAGTTTCTGGAATTTCTCGATATATAATGTATATTTTCACAAAAATATATTGGGAGTATCTTATTTTAACACAAATAAAAGTATATTTACCATACGTAATAAAAAACAAATAGATGATACTAAAATGATAAAACCACAATTCTTTTACTTATACCAGTTTGTGCCATCAATATCGTATCATTTTAAATTTTAAATATGTATAACAATTAAACTTGTAGTTAATTTTGAAATAAAGAAATGAAGTTATCAGTAAAAATATTAATGTTATTTTGCTTATTTTCAGCAACATCTTGTTATTATCCATCGGAAGAGGATTTGTTTGTAAATGGCAAACATGAGCTTGTTATTGAAAGTAAAATAACAAACAATGGCGATAACTTTGTAAAAATAAGCACAACCGTTGATGGCAATAGCGACAAAAATTACGAACCCGTAAATGATGCCAAGGTAATAATAACAAACACTACAACTAACGAAAAGGAGCTACTAACTCTTAACTCAGATGGTCTTTATAAATTAAACACCATGCAAACTCCTACAAATAACACATATAACCTAAGCGTTATTTTTAATGGTATGGAATTTTCCGCAACTGAAACCATGCCTAAAAAACCTAATATTCAATTACTTGGAATAGTTTACAAGGACAGTATTGAGACAGAATACCCTGGTATTTATCTGTATTTTGTACTAAAAAAGAACCTTGATAAAATAGGATTCTACAAGATTGAGGTAAGCGTAAACGACACATTAAAAAACAAATACACCGACCTACTTTTATTTGATGACCGCATGTACGGAAAAAATCAGATTATAAAATTACCTTATATATTTAAGGATAAAGACCACGTAAAAGTTGAGTTTTTACTAATAAATGAGGTAATTTATAATTACTTTTACGACTTAAATATGCAAACAGGAAACCTATTTAGCAACATTACGCCACCAATGATTAATCCACATAATAATATTATCCCTAATGTTTTAGGATGCTTTAATGTTGCATCGTCATATAAATTAGATACCATTATCAAAAAGAAAATTATAAAATGATAAAGTTTTTACTACTACCATTCTCTTTGCTATACAGAATAATAGTTTCAGTACGCAATAAACTATTCGATTGGCAGATATTAAAAAGCCAATCGTTTAAATTACCTATTATTTGCATTGGCAACATTACAGTGGGCGGAACAGGCAAAACACCACATACCGAGATGCTTATCAATCTGCTGAAAGAAAAATATAATATAGCAGTACTTAGCCGAGGATACAAACGCAAAACCGACAATTTTATTGAAGTACAAACATCATCTACGGTAAACGATGTTGGCGACGAACCATTACAAATAAAAAAGAAATTCCCCAATATAACTGTTGCCGTTGATAAAAAACGCGTAAACGGAGTACAAAAACTATTAACTAACAACAACCCCGACGTTATACTTTTAGATGACGCCTTTCAGCACCGACACATAAAAGCAGGGCTAAATATTTTACTTATCGACTATAACAAACCTATACATAAAGATTTTATTCTTCCGACAGGAAGACTACGCGAACCAGCCAAAAATAAAAACCGAGCTGATATAATTATCATAACCAAATGTCCGGCTCAGTTAAACCAAGCAGATTTTAACAAATGGACTAACGAGCTAAAAATAAAGCCTACACAAAAATTATTCTTCACCACCTTAAAATACAAACAGTTAGTTAATCTGTTTAACACAGAAGAACTAACCGAACTTTCTAATTTTAAGGAATATACCGCACTTGTTGTTACTGCAATTGCCAATCCTACACCTATATATGAAAAACTAAAATCGGCAAATATCAATATTGAAAAAGCTATATTTACTGACCATCATACTTTTTCAGAAACCGATTTACAAAAAATAAACAAGCAATTTGATAGCATTAGCAACAGCAAAAAAGTAATTATCTGCACCGAAAAAGATTCTGTTAAATTAAAAGAACTGACTCAATTAAATAACAAATACAATAGACTACCTATATATTATCTTCCTATTGTGGTTGATTTTTTAAATAACAAATACAATAGACTACCTATATATTATCTTCCTATTGTGGTTGATTTTTTAAATAATTGCAAACAAGAATTTACACAGGAAATAGAAAAGTTTATTAAGGCTTAAATTAATTTTTAACTCAAAAAGACTTGATTTTTAACTTTCAACCAAATGCTTATATTCCTCGTAGTAATCGGGTAATAATTCCTCAAAACGCTTAACAGCATCATATACTGAGCCTTTAAACTCCCCTCCTGCTGCATTCATATGTCCTCCGCCATTAAAATACTCCTTAGCCATAATATTTGCAGGGAAATTACCTATGGAACGAAACGAACATTTTGTGTATCCATCCTTCTCAAAAAAGCTAACTGCAAACACACACCCCTTTATTGATAGCGGATAATTTACAAAACCTTCGGTATCACCTTGCTGAAAATTATATCTACTTAAATCCTTACGTGTCAGATAAATATATGCAGTATTATATTCAGGCATAAACCTCATCTTATTATTTAACGACAAGCCCAATAAACGCAATCTGCTCTCAGAGTAATTATTATAAACCTTATTAATAATATCTCCCTTATCAATATCCTTAGAAAGCAACTCGGCAACAACCCTAAAAGTAAACGGATTTGACGAGTTATAATTAAAACAACCCGTATCGGTCATTATTCCAACAAATAAGCATTCGGCAATAGGTTTAGTTATTGCATTTTCATCGCCTATACTTGTAATAAACTCGTACATCATTTCAGCCGTTGAGCTTGAACTCGTACGCGTATAATTAATAGTGTACATCTCATACGGATTAGGATGATGGTCTATCATTATCTTAGGCACATCGGCAGTTTTAACCTCTTCCTCAATGCAATCAATACGACTAAACTGATTAAAATCTAACATAAAAATTAGGTCAGTTTCCGTAATGTATTTTATTACCTTTTCCTTATCGGAAGTATAAGTTAAAATATCGTCAGCACTTGGCAACCAACTTAAAAACGAAGGCATTTCGTTAGGTAAAATAAAATTCACATTTACCCCTCTATCTTTAAAGAAATGATAAAGAGCCAAACCTGAGCCAATAGCATCGCCATCAGGGTTTTTATGCGAAAAAATTAGTATATTTTTTGCTGATTTTATATATTTTTTTGCTTCCGTAGTAAAGGTATCCGTAATGTACATATTAAGATTTTTGAAAATTTTAATCGCCAAAGTTAATTTTTATATTTTTTTTTACAATCTTGCTGAAAAATTATTTTTTGTTACTTGTTAATTTATCAATAACATCCGAAAGTTTATATAAAAACAACTTTATTTTGAACAAACAATCTAAGGCTATTAGCCCTTAGCCTTTAGCTTTTAGCAAATTATCTTCGGCAATTATATTATTTATATGTCCGAAATTAGTCAAACTAAAAACTTTATATTTACATGATTTATAGACGCTAAAGGCTAAATGCAAAAGGCTAATAACTTGTAAATGAATAACAAATAACTATCATAAGTTATCTAACTAATAATTAATAATACAAAATAAAAATACAAAAATATATGAAAAAGATACTAATAGCCTACGCAATTCCAAAGGAAGGTTTAACAGAACTTGAAGCAAACTTTGAACTGATTTATCCTGCAAAAGCAGAACTAAGCAAAGCAGAAATTATAGAGCAAATAACCGATTGCGAAGCCTTAATATCTGTATTTACACAACCTATTGATAAAGAAATAATTGAGGCAGGAAAAGAGCTAAAGCTAATAGCAAATTACGGAGTAGGCTTTAATAACATCGACATTGAATATGCCACACAAAAAGGCATTACCGTTACCAACACACCCAACGCGGTATGCGAACCAACAGCCGAAATGGCAATGGGCTTAATGCTTGATGTTATGCGTAAAATATCGTGGTGCGACCGTAATTTAAGGCAAAACCCAAACTTTGAATGGGGACTAATGAAAAACTTAGGTAGCGGACTATACGGCAAAACATTAGGAATTATAGGCATGGGTAAAATTGGCAAATCTCTTGCCAAACGAGCAAAAACATTTGGTATGGATATTATCTACAATAACCGTAAACCAATGTCAGAACAAGACGAAAAGCAATACGAAGCAAAATATGTATCACGCACCGAATTACTAACATCGGCGGACGTAATATCATTAAACTGCCCACTTACAACTGAAACAAAACATTTACTATCGCACAACGAGTTTTCAATGATGAAGAAAGGAGCTTTTGTAATAAACACTGCTCGTGGTGCAATTATTAACGAAGAAGCATTAGTTGAGTACTTAACAAACGGACACCTTGGCGGAGCAGGTTTAGATGTGTTTGAAAATGAGCCCCAAATACACCCAGAGCTATTAAAAAATGACAAAGTAGTAATGACCCCACACACAGGAACAGGAACAACCGAAACACGCATTGAGACAAGTGCCGAAGTTGCCCAAAATATAATTGGATTTTTTAATGGCAAAACCGACATTTCTATTGTCAATAAACTATAAATAAAGCAAATAAACACCTTCATTATTAATAAATAACATGAAACCAACACATATTGAACACATCGGAATAGCAGTAAAAAATCTAAAAGAATCTATCAGTTTTTACGAGCAATTATTAGGCACAGAATGTTATTCAATTGAAGAAGTAAAAGACCAAAAAGTACGAACAGCTTTTTTTAAGGTAGGACAAACAAAAATTGAGCTTTTAGAGGCAACTTCAACAGATAGCCCAATACATAAGTTTATTGAGAAAAAAGGCGAAGGAATACACCACATAGCCTATGCCGTTGATGATGTTAACACAGCCCTTACCAATGCCGAAAAATCAGGAATACAACTTATTGACAAAAAAGGCAGAAAAGGAGCAGAAGGCTTAAACATAGGGTTTCTGCACCCAAAATACACCAAAGGCGTACTAATTGAATTTTGCGATAATAAAAATTAACTTTATTAGAATAAAGAAAATTATATTGGAGACTATTCTATTTTAACATCTCCAAATAGTGTAACACCTGTTCAAAATAGTAATCTGCATTAGTGTTATTCTGCACATCTATCATTAAGTCAAAAGGCTTACTTTCACAAGTACAACCTACCTTAAATTTTGCATTTGACTTCTGTATAATATAGTTTGTAGGAAAATATGGCTCGGAATATAAGTCAATTAGAATATCAAATTCCGCAGACATAAATTCAATAGCTGCCTCATTATTAGGTGCTAAAAAAAAGCTTAAATCATTATCCGAAAAGAAATTAAAACCTTTCTGACTTAAATAAAAATCATCAGGCTTGCTTACTGGAATATATCCTAAAGCATAGGTTTGTATATTGTTTTGCTGTAATTTTTTCAGCATTGAACGTACCTTATCTAAAGTTTTACGGTCATCTATAGCAAATAAAATACCTACCGTTTGTGCTGAATCAAGCGAACAAACCTTTACCTTACGGTTAGTACCCTTCTTTACACTGCGTCGTAAACTCCACTGTGCAACTTTTAGCTTTATTGGATTATATTTTTTTGTTATCTGCATTCTCTATCCCTCTGATTTACCGTGGCATTGTTTATATTTTTTACCGCTACCACAAGGACATGGTTCATTACGCCCTATTTTTTTCTCGGTACGTACAGGTTGCATTTTCTTTTGCTCATCGCCATCTTGTGTACTATCTTTTCGCGAAGTGTTATATCTGCTCATATCTAACTTTTTACGTTGCTCGGCAGCCTTTACTTCTTCTGAATTTTGTACAGGAATATTACCTTTCATCAATACTGAAACAACATCGCGATTAATCTTTTCAACCATTGACTTAAATAGCTCAAACGACTCAAATTTATAAATTAACAATGGGTCTTTTTGCTCATATGTAGCATTCTGTACCGATTGTTTTAATTCATCCATCTCACGTAAATGCTCTTTCCACGCATCATCAATCATAAGTAAACTTATTGATTTCTCTATTGACAATACTAAATCTTTACCCTCAGATTCATAAGCATTTTTCAGATTTGTTACAATATTATATGTTTTTTGTCCGTCGGTAATTGGTATTACAATATTCTCATATACCTGACCTTGCTTTTCGTAAACGTCCTTAACTACAGGGTAAACCTTTTGTTGTATATCTTCTGATTTACGCTTGTAAGCATCAAGTGATGTACGGAATAGTTTTTCTGCTAATTCGGACACATTACCTTTTAAAAATTCTTTTTCGTCAAAAGGAGCTTCAACTGATAACAAACGAATAGCCTCCATCTTAAAGTCTTCATAATCGCTAACGGACTGATATTGTTCAATTAAGCCCTCGCAAACATCATAAATATTATTAACGATATCTACACGTAATCTATCTCCGAATAAAGCGTGTTTACGCCTTTTATAGATAACCTCTCTTTGGTTATTCATAACATCGTCGTACTCTAACAGACGTTTTCTTATACCAAAGTTATTTTCTTCAACTTTCTTTTGAGCTCGTTCTATTGATTTTGAAATCATTGAATGCTGAATAACCTCACCCTCTTGTAATCCCATTTTGTCCATTAAACCAGCAATACGGTCAGAACCGAACAAACGCATTAGGTTATCCTCTAACGATACAAAGAATTGTGAAGAACCTGGGTCTCCCTGACGTCCTGCACGTCCGCGTAGCTGTCTGTCAACACGACGCGACTCATGGCGTTCTGTACCCAATATTGCAAGTCCTCCCGCATTTTTAACCTTATCGGTCAGCTTGATGTCGGTACCCCTACCAGCCATATTGGTTGCTATGGTTACTGCTCGTTCTTTACCAGCTTCAGCAACTACTTCTGCCTCGCGTTGGTGCATTTTAGCATTTAACACATTGTGCTTAATACCTCGCATTTTTAACATTCGGCTAAGCAATTCTGATACTTCAACGGAAGTTGTACCTACCAATACTGGTCTATCCTGATTAACAACTTCAACAATATTTTCAATTACAGCATTGTACTTTTCACGTGTTGTTTTATATACCAAATCCTCTCTATCATCACGTATTATTGGTTTATTGGTTGGTATTACAACAACATCTAATTTATAGATATCCCACAATTCACCTGCTTCGGTCTCCGCAGTACCTGTCATACCCGACAGTTTGTGGTACATTCTAAAATAATTCTGTAAAGTAATGGTTGCAAATGTTTGTGTGGCTGCCTCAACCTTAACGTTTTCCTTAGCCTCAATAGCTTGATGCAATCCATCAGAATAACGACGCCCCTCCATTATACGACCAGTCTGCTCATCTACAATTTTTACTTTATTGTCCATTACCACATATTCAACATCTTTTTCAAACATTGAATATGCTTTAAGTAACTGGTTTATAGTATGTACACGCTCCGACTTTATTGCATAATCTTGCAGTAAGTGGTCTTTTTGCTTTATTTTTTCTTTATCGGTAAGTTCTGTATTCTTTTCTATTTCAGCTACTTCAGCTCCCACATCTGGTAAAACAAAGAATTTATGGTCTTCGGTATCGGTAGATATTAAGTCAATACCTTTATCAGTAAGTTCTACCGAGTTTGTTTTTTCATCAATAATAAAGAATAATTCATCAGTAACTTTGTGCATATTCTTATTATTGTCTTGCATATAAAAGTTTTCTGTTTTTTGCAGAAGAACTTTTGTTCCTTGCTCACTCAAATATTTAATAAGAGCCTTGTTTTTAGGCAAACCTTTATGTGCTCTTAAAAGTAGCAATCCTCCCTCCTCGGTTTTGCCTTCATCAATTAACTTTTTAGCCTCGGTAAGCACTTTTGTTACAAAGTTTCGCTGATGCTGATATATGGTTTGAACCTTAGGCTTTAATTCATCGAACAACTGGTTATCGCCTTTAGGCACAGGACCTGATATGATTAATGGCGTACGAGCATCGTCAATTAATACAGAATCGACCTCGTCGACAATTGAGTAATTGTGTCGGCGTTGTACCAAATCATCGGGGCTAATTGCCATGTTATCACGCAAGTAGTCAAAACCAAATTCATTATTTGTACCAAAAGTTATATCGCATTGGTATGCTTTTCTTCTGCTATCGGAGTTTGGTTCGTGTTTGTCGATACAATCAACTGATAATCCGTGAAATTCGTATAAAGGTCCCATCCATTCAGAGTCCCTTTTTGCAAGATAATCGTTTACAGTAACAACATGTACTCCTCGGTGTGTAAGTGCATTTAGGAATACTGGCAAGGTTGCTACAAGGGTTTTACCCTCTCCTGTTGCCATCTCGGCTACTTTACCTTTGTGTAGTGCTACACCACCTACTAACTGAACATCGTAGTGTACCATATCCCAAGTTATTTCGCTACCTCCTGCTAACCACGAGTTATACCATATTGCTTTGTCGCCTTCAATTTCTACATTATCGTTACTTGCAGCTAAATCTCTATCAAACTGTGTCGCTGTAACTACTATTTCTTCATTCTCTTTAAAACGACGTGCTGTCTCCTTCATTATAGCAAAAGCATCTGGTAAAATATCATCTAATACTTCCTCTATTTTATCATCTATTTGTTTCTCAACACCATCTATTTTTTTATAAATATCTTCACGTTCGTCTATTAAAACATCTTCTGCATTTAGCTTTGTGTTAAGTGCATCTATCTCTTGCTTTTCCTTTAATATATACTCTTGTATTTTGTCTTGCAGTTCTTTTGATTTTGTCCTAAGTTCATCATTACTAAGGCTCTGCATTGTTGAATAAGCAACTTTAACACGCTCTACAAAAGGTGTTATCTCTTTAATATCTCTATCTGATTTATTGCCAAAAAATTTGGTTAAAAATTTATTTAAACTCATAAATATTATATTTTTAAATGTTGTTGAGACATAATAAATATCTGTCCCTGATTATAAATAACCCACAAAAATAAATGTTTTTTTTATATATCGTTAGTTATATTTCGTTTTTTTATAGCGAGTTTTTAACAGCTTATCAATTACATTAAATAAGATATTTTATATATTGAAGATAATTATTTCTTTGCAAAGTATTTTTATTTCATTATCTTTATAATGTTTATTTGCAATCAAAATTATTAATGTATTCAGTATTTTAAACAGATGAAACATTTTATCATATTTATATTACTAATAATAACAAATAGTTTATTTGCTCAGACTTCTGTAAAAAAAGTTTTAAAAGATAGGAATGAAGCGGTTGTCATAATCCCTACAAAACATATATTATCAGTAAAGGATTACAATTGCATATCGCTTAAACATCACATAAATAAAGACGATGAATATACCACAATATACATAAATAATGAGGGCTATAAATTATTAAAAAAACTGAATATTCCTTTTGAGGCACAAATACCGCCATCAATGAAGAACAAAGCCATAATGACTAATAAGCTAAGCAAAGGACACAAATGGGACGCCTACCCTACATACGATGCTTACATCAATTTTATGGATAGTTTAGCAAAAACTTACCCCGAATATTGCCGATTAGATACTATTGGCTATTCTGTAGAAAAACGTTTGATTTTGTGTTTAAAAATTTCAGATAACGTAAAACAATCAGAGGTTGATGAGCCTAAAATATTATACTCGTCATCAATGCACGGCGATGAATTAGTTGGTTACGTGCTTATGCTACGTTTAGCTGATTATCTGTTAACAAACAAAAACAATCCTAACATTTCTGAATTATTAAACAATACTGAATTTTTTATTAATCCGCTATCAAACCCCGACGGAGCTTATGCTGGAGGTAATTCAACGGTTAATGGAGCTACTCGTAGTAATGCTAATGGATATGATTTAAATAGAGATTTTCCGAAAGTAACAGAAGGTATGGTAGCAAAAGGCAAAAATTCAAAAAGCAATATGGAGATTGAAAATATACATATGGTGGAATATATGAAGAAACATCATTTTTCGTTATCAATAAATTTTCATGAAGGCGATGAGTTGGTAAATTACCCTTGGGATAGTTTCAAAAAACGACATACTGACGATAAATGGTTTAAGTATATATGCAGACAATATGTTGACACTATACATACTATCGACCCAAGTTACATGACTGCATACCAAAACGGAATAGTTAATGGTAGCGACTGGTATGTAATTACTGGTGGTCGTCAAGATTATGTTACTCATTTTCTGCAAGGTAGAGAGATTACCATAGAGCTAAGCCATAAGAAAGTACCTAATGCAAACCTACTACCTGCTTTTTGGAATAAGAATTACAAGTCGCTAATTAACTTTGCCAAACAAGCTATGTATGGAATTACTGGTACAATAACCGATACCTCAAACAATCCGATAGAAGCTAAACTAATGGTATTAAATCACGATATAAAACCATCATTTACAAGTAATTGCAATGGTAAATTTTTCCGTTTTTTAAGCGAGGGCACATATTCATTTGAAGTGTCAAAAGAAGGCTATCATTCTAAAACTATTGATAATATTAATATAGAAAATAATAAACGTACAGAGCTTAATATTCAACTCTCTCCTATTTTAGTTGATAATATTAAAATGGATACTATTATAAGTATCGGGGTAAATACAAATAAAGATATTAATATAGAAATTACACCACAAAATGCTCTTAATAAAAATATAGAATGGAGTAGCAAAGACACAAACATAGCCACCATTAATAATGGCAAAATTTATGGTTTAAGCATAGGTACTACAACAATTACAGCCAAAAGTACAGACGGTACTAATTTATCTGCCACATGCAAGGTTAATGTTACCGAAAATATAATTTTAGTTGAAGACATTACTTTAACTGAAACTTCTGTTTCAATAAAAAAAGACAGTTTATTAACCATAAAGGCTACCGTTTTACCTAACAATGCTGATAATAATACAATATCGTGGAATAGCGAAAACACAAATATTGCAACGGTTACTAACGGAACAATTAAAGGTATAAACCAAGGCACAACAAAAATTATTGCAAAAGCTAATGACAATAGCGGAGTGTACGCAACCTGCAATGTTGAAGTGCTACTAAATACAAATATTACAGAAAATCAGAATAATAGAATTAAGATATATCCCAATCCTGCAAATAAAGTATTAAATATAGACTTGCCAAAGGATAAAAAATTACCAATCAACATAATAGTTACCAACACTTTAGGCAAAGAACTAATACATAATACAATTCACTCACACAAAAACAATATAGATATAAGTTCCTTACCAAAAGGAATCTACTTTATTAAAATAGATAAATATAATTATAAAATTGTGAAGCATTAATAATGAAGTGATTTAAACTTTTTTTTAATGGGTGTTAGGTGTTAGGTATTAGGTTGTTAGCTTTTATTGGTGAATAATTCATTTTTTCTTATTTAAAAGTCAAAATCCAAGCTAAAAACTATATTTAAGATATAAGATATTAATTTACTCTTTACTAAAAAGCTAATAGCTAATACCCAAAACCTAATGCCTAAAAAATAAAAGCTATTAAAGTATTTGTAAGTTGTAAAAAGTTTAAATGAGTTCAACTAAAACAGGCATACAAAAAGTTTTGCATGCCTGTTTTAATTTTATATCATTCCGTTAACTTACTGCTTTAATTTCTTTAATGAATTATTTATAGATTTACGTTTATCCCAAAGTAGTATTAATAAGAAACCTATCATCAAATAATATAACAAATATCTAACAAATTCATTATGAGTTATTATTCTAGGAATACCAAAATCATGCATGACTACAAAAGGTGCTTCTCCTAAAAATAATTCAAGCTCCTTGCTCTGCTTTAACCTATATAAGTAAATTTCTTTATCGTAAACTAAGCTTTCTGTAATATCAAAATTTAATTTTTTTATAGTTTTACTTTTTGAGGTATTGGCAATAACACTATCTATTTTTAAAAGAAAATCTTTCTTTTGTTTTACTCTAAAGTTATTTAGCTGGGCTATATGAGTATTGATATTTAAAAAGCTTAAACACCTTTCTTTAATAACACTCAACATAGCTGTATCAGTTACTTCTACTGACAAATAAAAAGAATTAGCCATTAATGTATTAACATGCTCTATGTTTTTATTAAACCTATAAGCATCATTTTCTACTAATCTCCAATTTTCTTTTTGCAATATATCCAGCTCATATGAATTATCGTAATCAAAATCAACAAAATCAGCTTTTATATAATTAATTTTAGACAACTCTTCTTCTGAGAAAGAATTCTGATAATTCCAATTATTAATTAAATATACAGCCTCAGCATTTCCCACAGCATTTGACAACAACAATAAATTACCTTGATAATCATACTTAGTGGTTTTTCCTTGCAAGAAAACTAATAATACAGATACGATTACTACAACTATAACAAATAGTATATTCCTTACAAAAAACAATAAAGATTTGAAGATGAAAGACTTAATATTAGCAACCATATTTTTAAACAACTGAACTAAGTCTATTTCATTTACTGCTTGATTTTGCTCACTCATAGTATTTTATTTTTAGGCGTCAAATATATAAAATATCCAATAAACTTTGACATTCATTTTCTTTTATTTCACTACCTTCTCGCTTGTAAAAGTCAATTAACATCTTAACTAACTCTATAATAGTTTGTTTATTTGAACATGGTTTAAAATATTTTTCATCATAATCTATTTTATACTTATCTATAAATTCCTCTATCTCTTTTTTACCAAAGGCTACCCCTCTATTATACGGATTGATATAAAACAAAACATCATATTCAAATTCAGTATTAAATATATTTTTAGTTACATCATCGGTTTTATACCCTACAATAAAATTTTTAGCTAATGCTACACCATATATTGGCATATCTAAACGTTGAGCTAAAGCCGAATACAATATAGCTAAACCGATAGGACTACCTTTTTTTGAGATTAAAATATTATTAATAAAGTGCGATTGCACCGACCTGTTAAACGATGTACTACGTTCGTAAGCCGATAAATTATATAAAATATGATTTACAATCCTAATTTTTTCGAGAGCTGTAAATTGAGAATTTATTTCTAACCAAATTTGAGTTTTTAGTTTGTCAAATTCACGCCTTACCTCATATTCGTCCATTTCAGGATATTGATACGATGCTATAATTAATGCCCCCTCAAATAAATCGTTATTTTCTTGCTTACTCCAGTCTTCCAATCGTTTTTTTATTACCGAAAATTGTATGTTCTGAGTAATATCCTCTATGCGAGATTGGAACAATGTATCAAACGATTCCTCCCAAGCCTTTTCAAGATAGGGAATTACAGGTGTTCCTAAATCGTTTAATTTATCTTTAACAACCTCAAAAACCTTATCATCAGGGTCATCTAATAACTGTATTAATGATTCTATTTCGTTAAGTTCCGACATCTATTCTGATAAACGATTTAATATGGTTTCTATCAATTCGGTTACTGGTATTTTATAGTTTTTACTATATTCCTTACGTATTCTATTTGCAATTATACAACAAACTGTAAGTGCATTGTGTCCTAACAATTTTGACAAACCGTAAATTGCTGAACATTCCATTTCATAGTTATTTATCTTTTTGTCAGCGAAGCTAAAAGCTGTTAATTTTTCATTAATATTTTCATCTTGAATTGGCAAACGCAACACTCTTCCCTGAGGACCATAAAACCCTGGAGCTGATATCGTCATACCTTTACGCATATCAACAGCTACCTTGTTTAACAATTCCGATGAACACTCAACAAAATACGGAGTGGTAAGTTTTGTATTCCAATCCATATACTTAATAAACTCATCTTCAACTTCTATATTAGCTATTTTATCACGATTAGCATAATAGTTTATCATTCCGTCAAAGCCGATTGCCACCTCCGATGCTACAGGTGTATCAACAGGGATATCGCCTTGTAACGAACCTGACGTACCTATACGAATAAAATTTAATGTTGTGTGTTTAGGCTTAACTACTCGTTCCTTTAAATCAATATTAACCAAGGCATCAAGCTCATTTACTACAATATCAATATTATCGGTACCTATACCCGTTGATATCACACTAATTCTTTTTCCTTTATATGTTCCTGTATGAGTTTTAAACTCGCGATTTTGTTTTTTTACTTCAATGGTATCAAAAAATGATGATACAACATCCACTCTACCTTGGTCGCCTACCAATATAATTGTATCGGCTATTTCGTTAGGTAATAAATGTAAATGAAAAATACTTCCATCAGGATTAAGTATTAATTCAGACTCTCCTATTCTTTTCATTATATATTATTTTTTGTTATAAAAACTTTATTCTGAAAATTAAATAAATTATACTCTTATACGTTTAATCTAATAAAAATCTTATTTTTGTAAAATAAAAATTATTACAATTATAATAAAAAGTAGATACATTATTTAATTTTAATCAATTATTTTCACAATCTTTATTAGATATAATGTAACTACTCAAATTAAATTTAAGAATATGGAAAATTCAAAGAATCACATTTTAGTACCAGTCAATTTCTCTGAAAAATCAATATTTGGATTAGAAATGGCAAATATGTTAATTGGTAAATACGACGGAAATATAACTGTTATCAATGTTATAAAAGACAGCAACCCTATTTGGACAAGTTCTTTTACAAATGAAGAAAGAGAACATTTTATTGACAAAATAAAACAACATCTAAATAAAGTTGCAAAAGAATACCTACCTAACGCTAAGGAAGAGGTAAAATGTATTGTTGAAAAAGGAAACGTATGCGAAACAATACTTGAATATGCTAACAATAACGATATTACTAATATTGTAATGGGAACAACAACTGCTAACAATATCAAGCAACGTATTATAGGAACAAATGCCTTACGTATTGTGGCAGAATCGCAACTACCTGTAATTACTGTCAAAAACCATATTCATAACGAAAAACGTATTGAACGCATTATTTTACCTTTAGACTTAACCAAATCAACTCGTGAAAAAACCGTTGATGCAATCAGTTTAGCTCTATCTTTTAATGCCGAAATACATGTTGTGTCGGAACAATCTACAGATAATGAAGACATAAAAAAACGCCTAAACACACAGTTAGACCAAGTATTAAATTATATAAAAAAGTCTAATATAACATGTACTGGACGTATAATAAAAGTAAACAACAAAGTAGAAGGTATTATGGAGTTTATAGAGAAAATGCAAGGGGACTTAATTATTATAACAACTCATCAACAAACTAATTTACCTGACTCATTTATGGGGTCATTTGCTAAAAATATTATTCGCGAATCAAATATTCCTGTAATGAGTATAGTACCTAAAATTTCTCATTACTCAGCATTTACTATACCCGGAATATCTTAAACAAAAAGAACCACTAAACGTTATACATAAACAAATAATAAAATATAAAACAATTAGACTACGTTTATTGAGTGGTAAAATGTATAATTAACATAATTCCATTCATAAATTTAGTCGCAAAATCTAAAACAATGAAGAAACCATCAAATTTACTTATTATAATAGCAGCAGCAGTTCTTGTAATAATTTTACTTAGCAACAGACTATTTATAACATTAGACGCAACAGAACGTGGCGTAATTTTCAGACCTTTTTCGAGTGGACTATCAAAAGACTATGTTTACGAACCAGGGTTTCATATAATAGCACCTTGGAACACTATGTATGTTTTTGATGTTCAAGAACAAAAAAGCGAGGAAACAATGGATGTTCTTGACCGTAATGGACTATCTGTTAATATTGATATTACCGTACGTTTTTTCCCTATATATAACCGAATAGGATATTTATACGAAGGGTTTAAGAAAGATTACGCTAACCTATTGGTAATACCCGAAGTTCGCTCTACAGTTCGTCAAGTTGCAGGGCGTTATACTGCCGAAGAAATATATTCAACAAAACGTTCGGAAGTAGAACAAGCCATTATTGACGAGGCTGGAGAAAAGCTAAAACAAAACAATATAGCTATGAAGGCTTTACTGATTAGGTCGATAAACCTACCATCAGACATTAAACAAGCTATTGAATCAAAACTAAAACAAGAACAAGAGGCTTTAGCTTACCAGTTCCGTTTAGATAAAGAAAAATCGGAAGCTGAACGTAAAAGAATACAAGCCGAAGGAGAAGCTCGTGCTAATAAAATTATCAATTCAAGTTTAACACCTGAACTATTAAAAATGCGAGGAATTGAGGCTACTCTAAAACTAGCTAACTCAAAAAATTCAAAAGTTGTTGTTGTAGGTAATGGTAAAAACGGATTGCCTTTAATACTAAATAACTAAAAAGAAACGCATAGTTAGCAATTTATAAAAACTGACCTTATAAAGGTCAAATAAGTCCGAAGAAAAATGTTTAGGGGAAATATAGCCCTTACTCCTATCTTCGGACTTATTTTTTAACTAAAGTTCATTTACATACACAGTGGTGAATAAAAAAATACAAATGTATTTTATTGTGAAGCATCTTGTATTACATCAATCCCATCAAAAAAATCACCATCTTGCAAACCTATCTGTAATGTTCTTATTTTATTTGTTGTGTTTTTAGTCATATAAATATATATGTTTTTACCATTTTCTCTAATTATTGTAAATTCCTCATGTTTTATAATACATTCTTTTTGTGTTGGGCTATGCTGTAATTTAAGATATTCATTATTAAACCTAATACCTCCAAACCACCAATAGTTAGTAGCTGTAGCTATCCAAATAGAACTTTTTTCTGATGTAAAATGAACTTCTTTTTGGGATAATTTTATTCTATCAGGAGCTAAACCACAAGATGTAAAAATAAAACATAATAATATTATAATTGATTTTTTCATTTGTGTTAGAATTTTAAAGTCTATTCAAACATATTAAAAAATACAAACAAAACAAAGAGTACTTATAAAACATTTACTTAAAAACATTTATCCACCAATGCTGAAAAACCACCAAAGCCCAAATAGTAGCCTGTACATCTTGTGGATTATTTGAGAATAATTGTTCTTGTATTTTCACAATTTCTTGAGGATTAAAAATACCTTGTGAAGCAATAAAATCAGGGTTTAGATATTTGTTTTCTATTTCAGATTTTAATTCAGTTCTAAACCATTTTAACAGTGGAACTTCAAAACCATGCTTAGAACGATTGTAAAGCTCTTGCGGTAGAATATTGCGGTAAGCATCTTGCAGAATGCGTTTTTTTTGCCCTGCATTTATCTTATAATTTTGAGGTAAACTGAATGCGAATTTTACAATATTTTGGTCAAGGAATGGCGTACGCACCTCCAAACTATTTGCCATACTCATACTATCCACTTTATGTAGCATATCGCTAACCAAAACTAATTGCATATCGGCAAATAAAACATCATTAATATCCTTATCTTTAGCAAAATGACTAACAATATTATCTTGCCTACCTCCCCATTGTTCTGACTGATTAAACAAACAATTAACCTTATCCGTTTGCATAATTGAAGCCCAATGCAGATAACGTTCTTTGTCGTTTAAACTTAAGCCTTTTGCGTATTTATCCAATTGCCTAAATAGGTTTGAAAACTTGCCATTTCTGGACTTAGGCATAGCACTCCAAATAGGCTTTCCTGCCTTTATAATTACCGATTTTAGACTATTTTGCATCGCCAGATAATGTGCTTGATGCTTGTTATATCCTGAAAACATCTCGTCAGCACCATCACCAGAGAGCGATACCGTAGCAAATTGGCGAGTGTGCATACTTAAAATATGCACCGCCAAAGCTGACGAATCAGCAAAAGGCTCATCAATATAGTCCAAAACCTTATGTAAATTAGCATACAGCTCATCGTGGCTAAGTTTAAATGTGCGATGATTAGTTTTGAATTTTTTTGCAACAAGTTCGGCATAATGCGTTTCGTCAAAAAAAGGCTCATCCTTGTAGCCAATGGAGAAAGTATTTAAATGTGGCGTGTGTTTTACCGCCTCCGATACCAATACAGACGAGTCGATACCGCCACTTAAAAATGCCCCAATAGGCACATCGGAAACCAAACGCATACGCACCGATTGTTCAATTAATAGTCGTAATTCAGCTTGACTGTCCTCATAATTTAAAGAGGTATAATTGCTTTGTTTATACGGAATTGAATAATATTTTTTCGTCTCTACCTTGCCGTTTTTTACAGTTAAATAGGTGCCAGTATCTAATTTATGCACATTCTGAAAAATGGTATTTGGCGAAGGTATATAATTAAATCTAAAATATTCACGTAAGGACTGTTGGTCAATGTTTTTAGGCACTCCCAATTGCAACATCGCTTTCATTTCGGATGCAAAAAACAACTTGTCATCATCATAAAAATACAACAATGGCTTGATGCCAATGTGGTCTCTTGCTATAAAAAGGCTATCTTCCGCTTTGTCGTACACAGCAAAGGCAAAAAAACCATTTAACTGATGTACACATTCCTCTTTATGTTGAATATATAACTTTAATAGCACTTCCGTATCTGATGCGGAATTAAAAGTTATTCCTTTGTTTTTTAGATTATTGCGTAGTTCGGTAAAATTGTAAATCTCGCCATTAAAAATGATTGTATAGCGTCCTTGCTCGTCAGTCATTGGCTGACTAGCATGTTCCGAAAGGTCGATGATAGAAAGGCGAGTATGCCCCAAACACGCCTTGTTAATTTGCTGATGTGCAGTATTGTTAATTCCTCGCAACTTTAAGGTTTCTAAAGCAGAAGGCATATTTTTAAAATAGCTTTTTCCGCTTTCGATAAACGCATATATTCCAGCAATTCCGCACATATATTTTTAAATAAAAGGTGTAAAAAATTCAACAAATTTATCGTGATTATACGACACTAAGATACGTGAAAATTTATCGTATTCGGCTTTTGGATTAAGTGTAAAATAATTCATTCCAACTCCGCCAATCCTATGTTCAAACAGTTCATCAGGATTTTTGTTTATAACTGCAAAAATACCTTGTGGCTCACTATTA
>PDWI01001288.1_pt1 | contig 39799 bp, 34 predicted proteins | sample 1430891 | NCBI WGS metagenome assembly PDWI01 (sample SAMN01162508, study PRJNA174530) | Oral metagenome, whole genome shotgun sequencing project. | biome: Marine environment; feature: Marine mammal; material: Swab sample of the gingival sulcus; isolation source: swab sample of gingival sulcus... | reverse complement strand
AACTGAATATGACCGCGCGGATATCCCATCTGAAATTTTATCTGCCCTGGAGAAACTGAAAAGGGTTCCCTTTGAAGAGTATTACCATGATCGCTGGTGCTCTGCTGGCGGAGGTGGAACCGTATTCACAGTGGTTGACCTGGACGGCAAAGAAATTGTTTATCGCGGCAATCGCAAGAATGACTGTGAAAATAGAGACGAAACAGAAAATTACATTGATGACTATGAAATGCAAAACATCATCAGGTTATTCCAAGGCACCATCCTGACCCCGATCTGGAATGATGCCAGTGAGCGATTTGAAATGTTAATGAAAACGCCGGATTCAACTCATTTCGTATCCATAGCGGATTTCACAAGCGATACCTTACGTGACAATTTGAGAAGACGCCTGCCATCGTTAAGCGCAGTGAAGATTGCCGGAATCGCAACATGCCCGGATAAACCGGATACATTTAACAAATATGTTCTTCGAGTAACCGACAGTAGCGGGATATCGAGAGACTATTTCGATGAAATCAGTGCAAGATGCAACTCTGAACTGGATCAGAATGTATATGTGAGCAGTTCAGATATCCATGATCTGGATTTAATGATTAATCCATCATCTGTCACCACCACCCGACCCGACTCAGCCCCTTTCCCGGTAGAGTGATTTCAGGTTCACCCCCATCAGCAGTAACAGGCCAAAATAGGACACCATCCCCAATGGAACCAGCCAGGCCAGAGTACCTGCCCGGAACCCTGCGCCATGACTCATCCACTCCGGGGTCGCCGGTGATGCGACCAGCAGAATGGCAACCATCACGCCATTGGCAATCACCAGCCTGATCAAAAAGCGGCGCCAGCCCGGGCGGGGAATATAGACCTTTTCACGCCAGAGCCCGCGTAACAGCAAGGCCATATTCAGCCAGGCCGAGAGAGACGTCGCCAGCGCCAGGCCCACATGCGCCAGGTTCCAGATCAGACACAGATTCAGCACCATGTTGGCGACCATGGCAATGATACCGATTTTGACCGGCGTTTTGGTGTCCTGGCGGGAAAAATAGCCCGGAGCCAGCACCTTGATCAGCATAAACGCCTGCAGACCAAGCGCATAGGCAGCCAGACTGTGCGACGACATCGTGACATCCCTGGCCTGCATTTCGCCGTAATAAAACAGTGTGGCAATAAGGGGTTCAGCCAGCACAACCAGGGCGAGGGAAGCCGGTAAACCAATCAGCAGAACACAGCGCAACGCCCAATCCACAGTGCCGGAAAAGGCATCGGGCGACTCGCTGGCATGACTGCGTGACAGACTGGGCAAAATGACCGTACCAATGGCAATACCGATCACACCCAGCGGAAGCTCGGTCAGGCGATCCGAGTAATATAGCCAGGAAACACTGCCACTTTCCAGAAACGAAGCCAGAATGGTATCCAGAAGCAGATTGATCTGACTCACCGAGACACCAATCAGGGCCGGCAACATCAGGGCAAGTATGCGTTTTACCCCCTCATGGCCATAGTCCACCCGTGGCCGGGGCAGCAGGTGGAGACGCAGTAAAAAAGGGAATTGAAAAAAAAGCTGAAGCGCCCCTGCGATAAACACCCCCCACGCCAGGGCCATCACCCCCTGCTCAAACAGCGGCGCCACCCAGATGGCACAACTGATCAGTGACAGATTCAACAATACGGGCGTAAACGCGGCCGCCGCAAACCGGCCATAGCTGTTCAACACAGACCCGGCAAACGCCGTCAGGGAAATCATCAATAAATAGGGAAAGGTAATACGCAGAATATCCGCCGCCAGGGCAAATTTTTCCGGTTGATCGGCAAACCCCGGCGCAAACAGCCAGGTCACATAAGGCGCACCGGCGCAGGCCAGCACGGTCACAACCAGCAATACCAGCCCCAGACTGCCCGCCACCGTATCGACCAGGCTTTTCACTTCCTGATAGCCATGTTTGACCTTGTATTCCGACAGTACAGGCACAAAAGCCTGGGCAAAGGCACCCTCGGCAAACAGCCGCCGCAGAAAATTGGGTATTTTAAAGGCGACAAAAAACGCATCCGTGGCCGCACCTGCACCAAAAACCCGGGCTATCACCACATCCCTGATCAACCCGAATACACGCGACAGCATGGTCATGGCCGCAACGGTCGCACCGGATTTTATCAATCGGGAAGACCCGGCGGCGGGAGCCGGTTTGTCAGGTAATCTGTCAGAAGACTTGTGTTGTGTTTCCATCATTAATTGGCCACGGCACTGTTAGTGAGGAGAGCGTTGAGCAAAATCCTGAAAAGAGCGTCAGGGAAAACGGGGATGAACCTTTTCATGCTCCCCCTTTCGCCAGGGTAGACTGCACCCATTGCTGTATCTGCGCCGCACTCATTGCCCCGGCCATGCGCGCCACTTCCCTGCCATTCTGAAAAAGAATCATGGCAGGAATGCTGCGGATAGAAAACTGGCCGGCGATCTGTTGCCCGGTTTCCGTATTCACCTTGCCCAGTGTTGCCGTGTATTTGAGTTGTTCGGCGGCTTTGGCAAACTCCGGTGCCATGACCTGACAGGGGCCACACCAGGGAGCCCAGAAATCAACCACCAGGGGCAACTGATTACTTTGCAGATGCTTTAAAAAAACAGCCTCGGACATCTCGATGGGTCGGGAATCAATCACAGGCTGTTTACATGCGCCACACTTCGGATCGTCGGTCAGGCGCGATTCGGGTATCCGGTTGGGTCTCGCGCAATGGGCACAAACAACTTGAATCGTCATAAATCGGTCTCCGTTAAACAGGGAATAACTGAAGGATCGCCTCAAAAACCGGCACAGCTTTGCTGCGCCCGGAATGCTTTGACTTGTTAACCGCCGATGCCTGAATCACGGTCAAGCACCCAACAGCGCGGATTATTGGTGAAGCCAATATGTTCATAGTAAAGGTTGGCTGCTGGCGCGGCTATAAGGATGAGCTTGCATTTGGGGCCTAGCTGTTTTTGTGTAAGAATTTGGAGCTGCTTGCCAATACCTGATTTTTGATGCTTTTTACTTACAGCCAGATCTGATAGATAGCAAGCGTAATGATAATCTGTGACGCTTCTCGCAATACCTGCAAGACTGCCATTGTGCCAGGCACTTACCGTAAGATTACTATTTGAAATCATACCTTCCATGCACTGACGATCATCGATTGGTCGGCGTTCTCCCAATGTTGAATTTACCAACAACTCAATGAATTGATCAGTAGATACTGTTTCGTTGATTTTATATTCGATACTCATTTGTTCCTCGGGCAGTTAACAAGGATAGCAGCAAGATAAAAAATAGCAGCAGGATGAAAAGACAGCCGGATTGTAGATCAGGCCAAAACAGAAAATCCACCCGTATTGCAGGGTTTTCAGCCATCCGACCGGCTCGGGCAGTACATAACAATAGGAAGAAACCGGCAAATGCCGCTATACTTCCCGGACAGACAATTATTTCACAGCTTGCTGTTTTCGAATTTCTGACTCGCGCTGTCTTGCCAGACAAACCACACCAGCAATCAGGTAACAGGTAACGGAATACACAGGAGATACCAGGTGCTACCCGATCCAATCAACAGCTCAGATCGAAAGATCAAATCCGTTTCACTCGTTCCCGATTCCGGCATTCAGTTTCTTGATTTTGGGATCAATATAAACGAGATGGGGAAACCGCCTCTGTTCCGGGCCAGACAACAGGGAGCGACAACCCGCTTGCTTGAAGTCCGGCAGAACCCGGACGGAATCAGTTATCAGGACTCGGATGGCGAGCAGATATTTGACCACAGCGAAGAATTGATACGCCCCAATAAAGACAAGGCCTTCGCCACCTTTGACAGGGCCTGGTTGCCCCTGCCCGTGCTCAAAATCAAAGAAATTTCTGCCGCCGGTATTACTGTATTTGAGCAGGGCCCGCTGAACTGGGTGCGCCTTCGCATGGTTGCACTTGACAAACCCGACAGTGACGGTTTCACCCACCGCCTGGTTCTGGCGGTGGACACCGGCTTGCTGGCACGCTATCCCGGGCGACCTTACGCCGCACCCTGCCCTGAAGACATTCCGGCAAATTCCGAATACGCATTGGCACACGGACAACACGAAATTGCCTGGATGTTCGACGCCGAATGGAGCCGAAGCATTGTCGAAAATGCCTGGGACCAGTTTCTGTTTGACTCTTACAGTGAACGGCAATACCTCTCCAGAAAGGCCAACACCAGCCCCTTCGATATCTGGGCACAGTATTCTGCCATCATTCACCTGATCGGCGAAGCGGATGTAATACCGGGCATCCGGTTTGTTGATAACATCAGCCAGGCCGGTCTGGATGAAGTCATCAAGGTTGACCTGGCAGTGGATATGGGCAACTCCCGAACCTGCGGCATTCTGGTCGAGGCATCGGGCTTCGACGCGGTTGATTTCAACAGCAGTTATTCTCTCGAAATCCGCAATCTGAGCCAGGCCGAACACAGCTGCAGCGAACCCTTTCCCTCCCGCATCGAGTTCCACCGGGAAACCTTTGGCAATAACAGGCTCACCCGCCGCAGCCGGGCAGACGCATTTACCTGGCCAACCCCTGCCCGCATCGGCCAGGAGGCCGCGCATCTGTCCTGTTATTCATCGGACGCAGAAGGAATTACCGGCCTGTCCAGCCCCAAACGCTATCTCTGGGACAACCGGGAACAAATACACGAGTGGCAGTTCAACCGCTTTGGCAAGCGGGACAAAACCGGCCATGAACCTGCCATTAAAGGCAGTTTTTTCCGTTTCCTGACCAACTCGGGAGAAGAATGGGACAAGGATGATCCGGACTCGGTGTGTGCCACCCGGGCCCGTTATAGCCGCAGCTCCATGATGATGTTTTATCTCGCGGAAGTCTTTACCCAGGCACTTACCCAGATCAACAGCTTTGGCCAGAGACTGAAGCGGCCCTATACCGACGTGCCAAGGCGGCTGAATCGCATTATCCTTACCATGCCCACAGCAATGACCATTCCCGAGCGCAGGCTGTTTGACAAGTGGGCCCGCCTGGCACTGAAAATCGTTGCCGATGCCTTTAAAATCCACACTGACCACTTGCCGGAGCTGGTCTTGCAATGGGATGAGGCGACCGGCACTCAAACCGTCTTTTTATACAATGAAATCAAAACCAATTACCGGGGCGACATTGATCTGTTCTACACGGCAAACCAACGCTCTCCGATGAACCCGGATTCTGAACCGGCAGATACTGACGACAGGTCTGTTCGTATCGCCAGCCTGGATATCGGCGGTGGCACCACGGATCTGATTATCAACAATTATTCTGCCCTTGACGGCTCTGCCTTGCGACCCGGGCACGAATTGCGTGAAGGTTTCAATATCGCAGGCGACGATATTCTGCGTGCCCTGATTGAAGAGCAGGTAATACCGGCACTGAACAAATTTATTCAGGCGCACGGAGTCACTCAAAGTGCCGACTTGCTGGTATCACTGCTTGGTGCGTCACGTGCCAATGACGATATACGACGCTCGACACTGCAACGACAGTTTACCCTGCAGATCGCCATGCCCCTGGCGCTGAAACTGATCGAGCTGTATGAACAATACGAACCCAGGCGGGGCAACCAGGTCAGCACCATCAACTGCCGGGAATTCCTCACCGGCAACCGGCAACCGCAAAAAGAGGTGCTGGATTTTATTCAGGATGCGGTACGGGAACGTGGTGGCTCGGAATGCACACTGCTGGATCTGACACTGGAAGCCAATATGGAAGCGGTCGATAAAACGGTCACCCGAACCATTGGCCCGGTTCTGGCTGACATGTGCGAACTGGTCTACCTGAGTGACTGCGACTATCTGCTGATATCCGGTCGCCCCAGCATGATGCCGGCCGTGCGCAATACCATACTGTCGAAGCTGCCGGTGACTGTCGACAAAATCATCCCGATGAATCGCTATAAGGTGGGCACCTGGTATCCATTTCGCAACAACCACGGTTTTCTGTCTGACCCGAAAACCACAGCCGCCGTGGGAGCCATGGTATGCGCCCTGTCGGAAGGGCACCTGGAGCGGTTCACCCTGCTCAGTCGCAATATTCAGATGCAATCCACCATCAATTACATTGGCATGATGGAAGATACGGGCCACATCAAAAACAGCCACCTTTACTTCAGTCAGCTGGATCTGGATACCGCCCTGTCGGCCAGAAAGCCGGAGTTATCAAGCCATTTCAGCTTCAGCGGCCCCATGTTTATCGGATTCAGACAGCTCGGAGTGGAACGCTGGCCGGCGACACACCTGTTTCGAATCGAGTTTAAAAACCCGGATCGGGCACGTTATCTGGCCCTTCCCCTGACCATCACCATCGGCCTGATTCCCCCGGACGAAGACCGCACATTCAAAGTGTTTGACGTGCAGGATATCGAAGATGCCGAAGGGAACCCCCGGCCGGTCAGTGAGGTTCAGTTCAGTCTGCAAACCCTGCCGGATCGGAACGGCCACTGGAAAGACACCGGCGTATTCAAGGTGCCGATGCACTTGAGATAACATGTCGATGCATTTGAGATAACGTGCCGATGCAGTTGAGATAGCCAGTCGCTCCAAAGGCGGCAAAAAGTGAACTTCATTCTTAAAGAAAGAACAGTAAAAAGGTAAACCAGGGTGACCAAAGAAAACAACCAACCGACGCGACAATGTGCAACCGGCGAAAAAGTTGCGACACAGTTTATCGACTGGAGTGCGAAGTATCCGGAGATTGTCGGTCAGGACGCCAGCGCCATACAAAACAAATTCAATCGCTACGCCCGTCAATTTGAGCAAATGCAACGCGCTGCCGGTCGTCCTATGGGGGTTGCCGTATTCGGCCCCAGTCAGGCCGGGAAATCCTACCTGATTTCCGCGCTCGCCAGAAAAGAGACTGAACCCCTGGTAGCCTGCTTCGGTGAACGCCGGGTTGATTTTATCAGGGAAATCAACCCGGGCGGCGGCAAGGAATCGACCGGTATAGTGACCCGGTTTACCACCAGCAAATCAGCCGTGCCTTACCCGGATGCCCCGGTTACCGTGCGCCTGTTAAGTGAGCTGGATATTGTCAAAATTATCGCCAATTCGTACTTTTCCGATGTTCAGGCCAGCTCCATCACCCCGTTAACCGGTGACGAAATCGCCGCTGTCATCCAGGAAGCAATCGCAGCCAAACAGGCGGCTCAGGCCACCGAAATCGCATCCAACCCCCTGACATCGAGAGATGTGTATGACCTGCGCAGCTACCTGTCTCGCTATTTTCGAGGCATCAGCCGACTGGAATGTATCGATGACAGTGTATGGAACCGGTTTGTCACCCTGATTCCCGACCTGCCATTGCCCGCCAGAGCCCGATTGCTATCACTGTTCTGGGGCGAACATGATGCCTTCACCCGGCTCTACATTCGACTCGGCAATGCGCTCAACCAGCTCGATCACAGCCCCGTCGCCTATTGTGGCCTGGAGTCTGTGCCGGGCAGCCAGATGACGGGAGCCTTGCTGCCCAGGGAAAACAGTGTCATCGACGTAGCCACCATCCGGCAATTGGGTGAGGACGAATCAGAAAACATTCATGTCCGCTCGGCCCAGGGTCAGGCAATCACTCTCAGGCGCTGTGATTTTGCTGCCCTGATCGCGGAGCTGGTGATTCAAATGGAAGATCGCCCCTACGATTACTTCGACTATACGGATCTGCTTGACTTCCCCGGCTACCGGGCACGCGAGGAAATAGAAGATGTCGACACCTTTCTGGTCAGGAAAAACGGCTTGCCCCGGTTTTTTCTTCGTGGCAAGGTGGATTTTCTCTATCGCCGATACCGGGAGGATCGTGAACTGACCAGCATGATACTCTGCGTGGCTGCCAGTAATCAGGATGTCAACTCCCTGCCGGAAGCCGTGTTTGAGTGGATTGCCGACACCCACGGCGACAGCCCCGAGGAGCGTATCAACAAACCCGTCACACTGTTTCTCGCTCTCACCATGTTCGACAAGGAGTTTGAAGAAAAACAGGGAATGGGTGAAAAGGACGAAGACTACGTTAACCAGTGGGAGACACGTTTACATGCCTCTGTCTGGGAATTTCTCGGCAAACAGCATGACTGGGTCGAGCACTGGACACCGGACGCCCCCTTTAACAAGGTATTCTGGATTCGCAACCCGAACTATATGGCCAAACATATTTTCAGCTACGATGATCAGGGCAAGGAGATCGGTATTGTTGAATCCCCAAGGGAAAGAGCCCGCATCGACAAACTGCGCAACGGTTTCCTCAACAACCCCCGGGTAACACGCCATTTTGAACACCCCGAACGCGCATTTGACGAGGCCCTGATGCCGAACAGTGGCGGAGTCTCCTACCTCGCCCACCAACTGGGAAAGATTTGTACCCCGGAATTGAAAACCACGCAACTGGGCAACCAGATTCAGCGTTTATACTCCGAAATGCGCACTCAAATGGAACAATATTACGTCGGTGATGACCAGGCCGAGATGGTTCGGAAACGCCAGGAATCTGCCCGCGAAACCCTGCACAACCTGCTCAGGTGCATTGAGGCGCAACGCTTCGGCAACTTCCTCGGTGAACTGCATATGCCTGAAGACGAAATAAGCCGCATCTATTACCGGCTCCACCGGGAAGGGCCGACAGATAGCACACAAGAAGATGACAGCGACACACCGGCCACCATCAGTCTTTCCATTCTCGATGGCATCCTGGAAAGCGACACGTCAGGATCGGGCAGCACACATTCCTCTGGCGACCCTGACTCATCCCGCTTCGCCAGGGCGCTGGCGGCAGAAGTGGTCAGCACCTGGATTTCCCGCCTGAACGAACTGGCAGAAGACACCGCAGCCCTGAGCTGGTATCGCATAACCGGTGCCACTGTTCAGGACATTATCAAGGAATTGGGCAGCGGCAGTTCACGCGTCCGGCTGGAGGAAAGAATCGCCCGGATCGTCAGCCAGACCGAAAGCAAACGCCTGACCATACACGATGCGGTCAAACTGCCATCACGTCAGGCCGCCCAGATTATCAGCCGGTTCATCAATTACCTCGGTTTCAAGGCAACGGCTCTGGCCGATCGCCCCAGGGTGGCAGGTCGCCCTGTTTTTTCTCCCGTCACCAAAACCGGAGGGCTGCCACAACTGGAAGAAGCACCACAGCATTATGAGCGGCAATATACCAGAGACTGGTTGAAAGCCTATCTGGAATTTGTCACTCTTAACGCCACTTTTGATCCGACCGGAAACGCGGGGGGAGACAGCTTCTTCAATCCTCATGCCAATGAGGCGTTGAATCGGCTGCTGGGTGAAATCCGGCCATAAACAGAAACCTGTGCCAGGTCTTCACCTGGCTCCCGGGTTTGGTGACCCAAAACGCGCAGCACAAGCCACCGCAGACAAGCACCGGTATACAGGCAACCAGACAGGAAAAATCAGTGAGAGTCGTTTCAGTTACCGAAAATTTCAATCAGGAACCCGGCAACGCCATTATCACCATTGAGGGCGTACCCGACATCAACGATGGTTCCCCCTTGCAGGTTGCCTTTAAAAAGCCGGGCAGCCAGGACGAGTTTCTGGGCACATCAGGCTGGCAGCCCGGAGAATGCCGGTTTGGCGTAACGCTCACCGGCAATGATACCGGCGACCGGTTCAAATTTGCCCTGTCCCCCGATCTCGCATTTGAAATGGAATCCCGCTCTTACGAGCTGCATCTGAGACATGGCGGGAAAGCGCACACAGCCGTGTTTCACTGGCCAGAAGTGCGAGAACCGGACTCGCCACCCCACTTCAGCAGCAACGGCAATCACCAGCCTGCCAACTTTGGCGACATTACCTATGGCTATATTACTGAATCCGGCGATATTACCGAATCGACAGATATTACCCAAACCACAGATATTGCCGAAACCACAGATATTACCCAACCCACAGATATTACCGAAACCACAGATACAAACAGCGAGGCCGAACAAAGCGATTACAATTCGGCAGCTTTCAAACCGGAAGCCTACCAGCCACCAGACTACGATGTTGACGACGGCTTTTCAGTAGCAAACACTTCGCCCGGCAGCACCGCTCACAGCGAGAAAGCCTCAAATGAAAGCCAGACGGAAGAAGCAGCCGAAGTGGAGCATGAGGAAGCCGGAACAAGGCAGGAAGAAACCGGAACCGGGCAGGAAAAGCCGGCCGACGTAACGCCAGACAAACAGGGCGAATCATCGGAGAACATCTCGCCGGATCAGGCAGGGGCTGGTGCCACGACTGCCCTGCCCCCGCAAACCGGGGTCAACCGGGAGACAGAGAAAACCAACAAAACGGTCTGGGTGGTTTTTGCAGCAATTGTGCTGATTCTGCTCGCCATCATACTCTATCTGCTTTTGGCTGATAACAGGCAGACCTCATCTCCGGTTTCAAAGACGCCACCTCCTCCGGAGCAACAACCACTCCCGGCTCCCCCACAGCCAACAGCCCCGCAAACCACAGAACCGGAGCCAGTACCCGAACCGGTACCCGAGACAGCGCCCCGACCAGTCCCGTTCGACTCTGGCATAACGACTGCGAGTGACGACCGCTTTCGAGTCAAACCCGGACAACCCGCCCGGCTCAGGGTGATGGAGAATGATTCCGGGGAGCAGATCAGGGTAGTGGCCATTGTCCAGAAGCCATCACGAGGTCTGGTGACTATTGAACAAAACACGCAAATCATGTACACATGGTTAAGTGACCTGAATGGTGATGACTCGTTCCGCTATCAGATTCAGGATGCGCAAGGTCGAACCGCAACAGCAACCGTTACCATCATGGCTCGGGATCCGGTTTTGCCGGGTACAACAGAGTGGTAGGCAAGGCAGTTTCAGATACGATTCATACAGATTAGAGAGAATAAAACATGCACACACTATATCGCATATTCACCCGCCCCCTTGTGGCTCTTCTGGTGATGCTGGCCCTGCCCACCCTCGCGGCGACAGCCAGCGACAGTGACACGAACAAAGAGGTTATCGGCATGGTCACCGGTTCCCAGTCAGGTACCTATATTAAAATAGGCAGAGACATTGCGCGGATCGCAAAAAGGACAGGCGTAGATGTAGACGTAAAAGCCTCCAAAGGCTCGTTAAAAAATATCCTGAGGATGGCTAGCAAGGAAAACGCCGGTTTTGGTATCGTTCAATCCGACATTCTCAGTTATCTCCGGTTTTCAGGCGATGCAGACAATAAAAAGCTGGCAGACAGATTGCGATTAATGGCTCCACTTTACAAGGAAGAGGTACATGTCTTCGCCAAAAAAAGCATTCAATCACTGGCTGATCTGGACGGCAAGCGGGTTGCAGTCGGCAGCGAGGGAGGCGGCTCCTGGTTGACGGCGGTCACCCTGTTTGACTATGCCAATATCCACCCGGTGATCGAATACACATCCAAGGGGGATGCTGCCCAGGCCGTCTTGCAAGGCGATCTTGACGCCATGATCTTCGTTGCCGGAAAGCCGGTCAGCTTTTTTACCAACCTGGGCAAGTTAAAGAGCCACTATCCGGAAGAGTTCAATAATGTCCATTTCCTTGAGATCGATCCTGACAGTTTCACCCGCAAACTCCCCTATGTAAAAAGCACAATTGGCCCGGAAGATTATCCCTGGCTGGATAAAAAGGTGACGACAGCCGCAGTGAAGGCCCTGCTGGTCGCTTTCGACTTTTCCGCTCGCATCAGCCCTTACTATGCCAAGCGTTGCAGACAGTTTGCAAAAGTGGGCAGTGCCCTGCGTAACACCATTGACTACCTCAAACAAACCGGCCATAGCAAATGGCAGGAAGTGGATCTGTATGCCGATGTCGGCGACTGGCCGAAAGATCCATGCACCTGGCGACTGGCGAATCCGGGACATACCGGCAGTCAGCCGATAACCGGCAACATCGACAGTTGCTCACAGATCGAAGACATGATGAAACGAAATATTTGCCGAATCGAGCAGGGCCAGGATTAGGCAGCCTGGCCGCATACCGGCCCTGACACGGTCGGGTTGACATTACACCACACGGGGATCGCTATTTGGCAGCACTCATTACCACGACAGGGATTGGCCTGTCTTCAGTGGCCACAGACAAACCTGCGTATCTGTTTTTTCAGCAATTGCGGTTGCAGATACAACGGGATCTGGGCAACTATTTTGCGGACTATCTGGCTGAACCGGTTTTTGATTCACAACAGGACAAAATCGACTGGTATAGCACTGCAGATGGCCCTGTCAGAGAATTTGGCGAGCTGTCGGACAGCGAGAAAATCGAAACTGTCGGTCGAATAGACTCGATTCGCCAGCAACTGACTGCTCTCGCAAAACGCTATATACAGGCAACGAATGACCCGGGCAAACTTACCATTGGCCAGGCCCTGCTCGCAGCGGCAGGTGAGCCCGAGAGCACTCACCGCTACCTGATTGGCAACCAGCCAACCGTGGTATTCTGGGGCTTTGTACAAAGTGCGCCGGACTATCCGGAACTGCTGAAAAAATACATCCAGATCAGGCAGCCTCCAGTCACCGAGCCGCCCCCGGCCAGAACCGACAACGCACCTCCGGCCAGGGCCGATATCGCTCCGCATACAACCGACATCGCTCCGGATAAAGCTGATATAGCCCCGAAGAAAGCCGATACAGCCCTGGAAAAAACAGGCCTTGAGTCCCAACCGACAGCCCGCCCTGACCGGGACAATTCTCCCCCTGAAGCCGCCGCGACAGAAACAATACCCGCACAGGAGTTTAATCTGCTTCGGTATGCCGGCAAGGTCCTGTGGGGAAGCGCTGTTCTCGCCGGACTGCTTTTCGTCATCGCTCTGATTGTCAGCCTGTTCAATCGGTCGCCGGGTATTCCGGTACCCGTCTCAACATCAAACCAGGAAATCCTGGACAAAATACGCCAATCGGTCTCGGCAGGAGACAGACTGCAAACCGAGCTGGCCAGATTGCAGTCAGCACTGGCAGAGAAAAAGTGCAACTGCACGCCACCAGAACCACCTCCCGAGCCGGAACAGGCGACCACCCCTGCAAAAATTGAAGACGTGGTTGAGAGTTGCAACATTGCCAATCTGACCGGCCGGTGGCAATCCCGCTCTAACGAATTACGCAATTCCAAATCCGGTGAACCCGTCAGGGTCAACTATGACTTTGACGGTCAGGGCGAGGGGCAGATTGGCATCATCGAGGCCGATGGCAGTGAGTGCAAGGGACAGGCATCGGCAACCTTCAAAAAAACCGGTGACATTTGTGTGTTACACGTCAAGGCAACTCCCGCCGCCTGCCCGACCTGGCCATCCAGCTACAAAAGCCATACCGTTGAATGCAAGCTGGGAGACAAGGGCAAGGCAAAGTGCACCCTGCTGCAAAAAGGTACCAGGCCAGTATATGCCGTATTCGAGCGAAGGAGTCGCGGACAATGAAAACGACCAGATCCAGTCAATCTTCCCTGCCCTGGTATGTCACTCGGCCCGCCTGGCCGGTCGGGGTAATCTTGCTGGCACTTTTTATCGCCCTGGCTGCCTGGCTGCTCAAGCCTCGGGAAAGTATCGTTTATCCCAGTGTTACCGACGATCAGCCAGACCTGGAAGCCATTCTGTCCATGCAGCAACAACGTAACCGGGTGTTACGCTCCTCCATTGAGCAAACCAGAGCGGCGCTGTCCCGAGAGGTCTGTGAGGCCGGCACTGATGCCTCCCCTGATTCAACGACCGACACTGGCAACCGGCTGTCTACAACCCGGCTGCATGACAGGATTACCAGGGCAGTGGTACTGGTCATTGGCGAGACCGGTGGAACAGGTGGTCGCAAACAGTTTAATACCGGTACCGGCTTTTTCGTTTCAGAGGACGAAATAGTGACCAACGCGCATGTCGTAGACGGCATCGATCCGGGCACTCTGCACGTTTACAGCGAATACGCCGGGAAAGCGGCAAAGGCAAAAAAAGTGGCTACTGACTATCAACGCAGTTTCGGTGGCAGAGATTATGCGTTACTTCGTGTTGACGGATTCACCGCACCTGGCACCCTGGCCATCACTCCCGAAGTCAATCAACTGATGGAAGTGGTTTCGGCCGGCTACCCGGGTGTTTATCGGGAAGTCATTTCCAGCCTGGTTGACCTTGACCAGCGCACACTGCCTCCGTTTATCATGACGGACGGCATCGTCAGCTCTGTCAGTGATTCCAAGTATCATGTACCGACACTCTCACACACCGCTGAAATTCACGGGGGCAACAGTGGAGGCCCGCTGGTCAACCGGTGTGGCGCTGTGGTCGGTATCAACACCTTCACCGCCACTCCGGGCGACCCTCCTGCCAGGATCAATTTCGCCCTGGGAGGCTCAGACCTGCTTGACTACCTGTCAGCAAACGGGGTTTCACCCGGAGAGGTGGCCCAACGCTGTGAATAACAGGTGACACCGGCGCCCTGTTTTCAAGTCAGGGCAAGTCGGATTGCCTTTATCTGAAAGTGATTCCCGGGTCGTCGTCTTCCACCACCATCAGCTTGTCAATGGAAGAACCCAGGGATTCGGAATCAGTTTCATTGCCCAGTTTGATCAACAACCTCAAATCGTTGGCTGAATCCGCGTGAGCCAGGGCGTCTTCATAGGTGATTTCACCCGCCGAATAAAGATCGTAAAGTGCCTGATCGAAGGTCTGCATACCCATCTCGCGGGACTTGGTCATCAATTCTTTCAGCTTGTGCACCTCGGCTTTCCGAATAATATCGGCCGCCAGTGGCGTGTTGATCATCACCTCTATCGCTGCCCGCCGCCCCTTTCCATCCGGGGTCGGTATCAGTTGCTGGGCAATAATTGCCTTGAGGTTCAACGACAGGTCCATCCACACCTGGTTATGATGCTCCGGAGGAAAGAAGTTGATAACCCGATCCAGCGCCTGGTTCGCATTGTTGGCGTGCAAGGTACATAAACACAGGTGACCGGTTTCAGCAAATACCAGAGCATGGTTCATGGTTTCAGCGGATCTGACCTCACCGATTAGAATCACGTCAGGTGCCTGACGCAAGGTGTTTTTCAAGGCAACATCAAAGCTGTCTGTATCTATACCTACCTCGCGCTGGGTGACGATACAGCCCTGATGCTGATGAATAAATTCAATGGGATCCTCAATGGAAATAATATGGCCTTTGCTGTTCCGGTTTCGGTGACCGATCATGGCCGCCAGAGAGGTTGATTTGCCGGTACCCGTGGCACCAACAAAAATAATCAGACCACGCCTGGTCATGGATAACTGGCGCAAAGAGTCGGGCAGCCTGAGGTCTTCAATTTTCGGAATATTGGTTTCGATACGCCGCAGCACCATTCCGGCCAGATTACGCTGGTAAAAGGCACTGACACGGAAACGGCCGATTCCTCTCGCACTGATTGCAAAATTGCACTCATGCTGAACCTGAAATAACTCTTGCTGATCATCAGTCATACAGCCCAAAACGGTTTCCCGGGTTTGCTCCGGTGTCAGTGCGGTTTTGGTCACGGGCATGATCTTCCCGTTAATTTTGATACTCGGTGGTACTCCGGCGGTAATAAACAAATCCGAACCGCCCTTTTCCACCATCAGACGTAACAGTTTATCAAAGTCCATCACTTGCCCCCCTGACCAGGCCTGATTAAACAGGGCCCGATTAAATAAAACCCGACTGGATCAAGCCTGACCAGATTAAAAGTTTTCCGGAATCTTGGCTTTTTCCCGAGCGGTATCACTGGTGATCAACCCCTTTCTCAACAAATCAGCCAGACACTGATCCAGCGTCTGCATACCAATCGATGCACCTGTTTGAATCGCTGAATACATCTGGGCGACCTTATCCTCCCGGATCAGATTTCGAATTGCAGGTGTACCGATCATAATTTCATGCGCAGCAACACGCCCCCCACCCACCTTCTTCATCAGTGCCTGGGAAATAACCGCCTGCAGTGATTCCGACAACATGGAACGAACCATCGCCTTTTCTTCCGCCGGAAAAACATCCACTACCCGGTCAATGGTTTTTGCCGCCGAGGTGGTGTGCAGGGTGCCGAATACCAGGTGACCGGTCTCGGCGGCGGTCAATGCCAGCCTGATTGTCTCCAGATCCCGCATCTCACCGACCAGTATGGTGTCCGGGTCTTCCCGCAGGGCGGAACGCAGGGCTTCGTTAAAGCCCAGGGTGTCCCGGTGCACCTCCCGCTGGTTCAGCAGGCATTTTTTACTTTCGTGAACAAATTCGATCGGGTCTTCAATGGTGAGGATATGGTCGTACTTGGTGTCATTGATATAATCGATCATCGCCGCCAGAGTGGTGGATTTACCCGACCCGGTCGGCCCCGTTACCAACACCAGGCCGCGAGGCACCAGGGAGATATCCTTGAACACCTGCCCCATGCCCAGGTCCTCCATTGTCAGCACCTTCGATGGAATGGTTCGAAATACGGCACCGGAGCCACGGTTCTGGTTAAACGCATTCACCCGGAAACGGGCCACACCAGGCACCTCAAAAGAGAAGTCTGTTTCCAGAAACTCTTCGTAGTCTTTCCGTTGTTTGTCATTCATTATGTCATAAATCAACGAATGGACTTCTTTGTGTTCCATGGCTGGCAGGTTGATACGGCGCACATCACCATCAACACGAATCATGGGAGGCAAGCCGGCAGAAAGGTGCAAATCAGAGGCTCCCAGCTTGGCAGAAAAAGCGAGCAGTTCAGTAATATCCATGCTATTCCTCGTCGGGATTTTTTTCTATCAATTTGGTTAGAAAAGCGAATACAATACGTGCCATTCAACCGGTTATTTGCAGAACTGCCCGTTTGGATAACACTGACTGGCAGTTCGCCCCGGCAAATAATCCTGACCAAAAAACGACCCGCTCAGGCGCAAACGGGTCTGCAAATTTCAGAATGGGACAATGATCAGCATAGCAGACAACCTCGGGAACGTAAGACAAAGGATAGCACAAGCCGAAAAAATCTCGGGTCGCCGGCCGGGTTCCGTTACCTTGCTGGCTGTATCAAAAACCCGCCACCCTGACGAAATCCGTGCAGCCCATGCAAACGGCCAAAGCCGTTTCGGCGAGAATTATCTCCAGGAGGCGCTGGAAAAGATGCAATCACTGAGAGACCTTGATCTGGAATGGCATTTTATCGGCCCCCTGCAGTCAAACAAAACAGGCCAGGTCGCCGGGCACTTTGACTGGCTGCATACGCTGGACAGACCCAAAACAGCGCACCGGCTCAATCGGCAACGGCCGGAGTCAAAGGCAAAACTGAATGTCTGTATCCAGGTCAATATCAGCGGGGAAAAATCAAAATCGGGTATTCGACTGGAAGAAGTCGACGAACTTGCCGACATCATCTCCTCGATGCAAAACCTCCGGCTCAGAGGATTGATGACCATCCCCTCTGCCTCGCATTCCGATAAAGAGCTGGCAGACTGTTTTCGTCAGATGAAAAGCAGGTTCGGGCGGTTGCAACAGCAATATCCTGGCATCGATACCCTGTCCATGGGCATGTCAGATGACCTTGAAACCGCCATTGCCCATGGCTCGACACTGGTCAGAACAGGTACAGCCATTTTTGGCCCGCGCGTTGCGAGCAATAAATGAAACCCGACTACTCACCTGGTCGGTACAGGCCACGGAAGGCGGTCTGAGTAAATACGATAAAATCGACACCAGATAAAACCAACAAGAGACACATACCCTTATGAATGATTTTCCCCACCTGACGTTTATCGGCGCGGGCAATATGGCCGGCAGCATTATTGGCGGGCTGGTAAAGTCCGATTATCCGGCTGAAAAAATCACGGCCAGTGACCCGACCGAAACCAACCTGGCACGACTGGCACAAAAGTACGGCATCCATACCTGCACCAGCAACCCTGTCGCATCGAGACAGGCGGAAGTGCTGATACTCTGCGTCAAACCCCAAATTCTTCAGGCCGTATGCGAAGGTCTGGCACCGGAGCTGACCCGCAGCCCCCTGATTATCTCCATCGCAGCAGGCATGGACACCCATTGTATCGACACATGGCTGGGTGGCGGCCACCCCGTTATTCGCTGTATGCCAAACACCCCTGCCCTGGTGCAGCAGGGTGCAACCGGCATGTTCGCCAACGAGCAGGTCACCGAACGGCAAAGGGCCATTGCCAGTCATATTTTTTCTTCCGTGGGCCTGGTTGAGTGGGTGGAATGCGAAGACCGGATGCACGCGGTAACGGCACTGTCCGGCAGTGGCCCGGCTTACTTTTTCCTGATTATGGAAGCACTCGAAGATGCCGCCAAAAAAACAGGTATGCCTGAACAAAGCGCACGCAAGCTGGGCATTCAGACCATGCTCGGAGCAGCCGCGATGGCGCAACAGAGTAACCTGTCACCGGGCCAGCTCAAACAAAATGTGATGTCTCCCGGCGGCACGACCGAGCAGGCAATCAACACCTTCGAGGCACGGGGAATCCGGGAAATCGTTGACAGCGCCCTCCATGCCGCAGTTCAGCGCTCGCGCGAGTTATCCGGTCGTTGACGACGAGGTACTTCATCCGTACAGGAAAAACCGATCACATTAAAAATGCTGGAAAAATGATTCATTGCCCCGATATACTAGGGCACCTGATATCAATTCATTTAAAACGACCTTATTATCAACCCGCCATCAAGGAGCCAACCCGGATGCTGACACAGATATTTATTTCCACCCTGCAAATACTGTCAGCGTTCTACCTGACGATCGTGTTACTGCGCTTTTTGCTCCAGCTGGCCCGGGCAGACTTTTATAACCCGATTTCCCAATTTGTGGTAAAGGCAACCAACCCGCTTGTTATTCCGTTAAGAAAAGTGATTCCCGGTTTTGCCGGTTTTGACCTGTCTTCTCTGGTTTTGGCCTTTATATTGCAGACTCTTGTCTTCGTATTGATATTGATTGCCGCAGGTATTACCGCCATCAACCCCCTGCAAATAATGGCGTGGTCTGCAATCACCCTGCTGGCACTGGTCGCCAAAATTTACTTCTGGGCCATTATTGCCGTGATTATACTGAGCTGGGTCGCACAGGGAAGCAGTCACCCTGCCATCATGCTGCTGAGTCAAATCACGGAACCGGTTATGGGCCCGTTTCGAAAGCTGTTGCCACCGATAGGCGGCCTGGACCTGTCTCCGATTTTTGTTTTTCTCGTACTCAATGTCATCAACATCATGATTGATCACATGGCGGCCAGAGTCGGCCTCGGTGCCGTAGGCATCAGTTTCTGACTCACTTTCCACCTGTCGCACTCCTGTTTCCAGCACAAAAAAGTGCTGGAAATACCATTTTTTACAACAAAAAACAGCCGGTTACATTCCAACCGGAAACCTGACAACCTTTTGTTTTTACTAAATAAAATATTCAGGAGAAAGATCAGGGCCACGCCCGAAAATAAAACTGTTGCCCTGCATGGGCTGCACCCGGGAAAGAGTGACCACCAAACCGGGTTTAGCACCTATAATCAGTAATTAGCATGGCGCTGACACTAGAATCTGGAATGTGCGAGCAGCAAAAATGATGACCAAAAGCAGCTTAACCACCCAGGTAGAAAGCTACCAGAAGTGGAAAAACGTGCTTATCACTGAAATAGCCAGATATAAGAACTGGCTACAGAAAAATGGCCTGTTTTCCGATGATATCAACCACCGATTGCAGCGCGGTTTCAAGCTGTTGCGTGAGGATGAGTTGACCATCGCCTTCGTGGGCGAATACTCCCGGGGCAAAACCGAACTCATCAACGCACTGTTTTTTTCCGGTTTCGGGCAACGCATGTTGCCCTCCCAGGCAGGGCGCACAACCATGTGTCCAACTGAACTGTTCTATGACAAAAGACGAAATCAAAGCTACCTGCTCCTGCTGCCCATTGAAACACGAGCGAGCGAATGCACGATCAATGATCTTCGCCAACAGAGTGAGAAGTGGACGGAAATCCCCCTGGATACCTGCTCTCCCGATGCCATGCGCGAAGCGCTTGATCATATAGCCTGTACGAAAACAGTCACCACCGCCGAAGCCAGAGTACTGGGATTCGACGACAACACCCTGGATTTGGATCCGGATGATCAAACCAAAGCGATCATACCTGCCTGGCGACATGCCTTGATCAGCCTGCGAGACCCTATGCTGGAACAAGGCCTGCGCGTACTGGACACACCGGGGTTAAACGCTCTCGGCTCCGAGCCCGAGCTGACATTCAGTCTGCTGCCGACGGCGCACGCGATCATATTCCTGTTCAGTGCCGATGCCGGAGTTACAGCCAGCGACATGGCAATCTGGAACGAGCATATTGACAACCAGCAAGCGTACCACACTGCCGGGCGATTTGCCGTGCTCAACAAAATTGACGTTTTATGGGACGACCTTCAAGGCGAAAAGCATACCCGGGAATCCATCAACCACGTTATTGATCACACCGCCTCGCACCTTTCAATGAGCAAGGACGATATCATTCCGGTTTCGGCAAAGCAGGGACTGATTGCCAAGGTGAAAGGGGACAGTCAACTCCTTGAGAAAAGTCGGCTCGGCACGCTTGAAAATCTGCTCAGCGACCGGATTCTGGCCCACAAGGAGGAATACATAACCCAGACGCTGAACAAGGACATTCTGGGCATGCTGGAAACCAGCAAAACGATCCTGGGCAAACGGCACTCCCAACTGAGCAAGCAACTGACCAACCTGGAAAGAAAAGGCGTAGACAAGGAGCTGATGAGGGCACTGGTACAAAAGACACAAGAGGATTACGATTTTTACTACAAAAAGCTGATTACTCTCAAATCGAGTCGGCGTCTGATGAAATCTCAGGAGGAAATACTGCACCAACTGATCAGTGAAGAACGATTCGAACAGCATGTGCAGCAAACCCTGGAACAACTGAAACAAAGCTGGACTACCATAGGAATGAACCGTGCCATGTCGTCGCTGTTCCGCAATTTCGAGGATGATATCGCCAACCTGATGAATGAAGCATCACTGGCCGGCAAAATGGTCACGTCCATCTACAACAGGTACAAGGTCGACGTGCGGGCCCAACATCTTCAGCCTGTACCATTTTCTATCAGGCGCTCCTGTCGGGAATTGTCGGCGCTCAAAAAGAAAGCCGAGAAATTCCAACGCGATCCCAAAACCATTATGACCGAACAAAAGCTGGTTATCAGGCGTTTTTTCAACACTCTGGTCAGCGAAGCCAGACTCATTCACCAGAAAATACTGGCAGAAGTGAACCGATGGTCGGAAGAAGCCCTGTTGCCGATCATGCAATACACCCATGAACAAAAAACCACGCTTGAACAGCAGATCCGCCGACTGAAAAGGCTGAACAACAAAAATCAAAATGCGCAACAGGAAAGGCAGCATTTGCAAGAACTGGTGAACGAAACCGAAGAGCAACTTGAGGAGTTGGAACAGATTCATAAACTGTTCCGACGCCCTGCCCCGACACTCGCGACACAAAAAGTGGTCAGTATTTCCGGGAAAATAGCCTGAACAGCACCTCGTTGTCGCAATCACTTGCGTATGACCCCATGCCTGTTTACACTGCGCGGTCTACCCGTTTGAATTTGTCCTTTAGTTGAGCGAGATGCCGGAAACAATCCCAGAAAACAGTGTCGGGCTGGTCACACCCGAGACCCTTCATTTCAGTGAACCCCTGATTTTACAGAGCGGGAAGCAGCTCCCGTGTTATGACATTGTTTACGAAACCTATGGCACATTAAACGCCCGGGCAAGCAATGCCGTGCTGATTTGTCATGCACTGAGCGGCCACCACCATGCAGCGGGTTATCATGCCATGGAGGATGAAAAACCGGGATGGTGGGATTCCTGTATCGGCCCCGGCAAGGCGATCGATACCAACCGTTTTTTTGTCGTCAGCCTGAACAACCTTGGCGGTTGCAACGGCAGCACCGGCCCGACCAGCATTAACCCCGACACCAACAAACAGTATGGGCCGGACTTCCCCATCGTCACCGTCAAGGACTGGGTGGTCAGCCAGGCTCGTCTGGCCGACAAACTCGGCATTGACAAATGGGCTGCGGTTGTCGGTGGCAGCCTGGGTGGCATGCAGGCCATGCAGTGGGCCATCGACTTCCCGGAGCGGGTCGCCAACGCGGTAATCATCGCATCGACACCCAGACTGACAGCTCAAAACATTGCCTTTAACGAAGTAGCCCGCAAGGCAATCACCTCCGACCCGAATTTCCACGGTGGCTACTATGCGGAAAAAAACACCATCCCCAAACATGGCCTGATGCTGGCGCGAATGATCGGCCACATTACCTACTTGTCTGATGAATCCATGGGCGAAAAATTTGGTCGGGAAATGAACAACGACACCTATAATTTCGACTTCGGCATCGAGTTTGAAGTTGAAAGCTATCTGCACTACCAGGGTGAGAGATTTACCGAAACCTTTGATGCCAATACCTATTTGTTAATGACCCGTGCACTGGATTATTTTGACCCGGCCAAAGAGTTTGACCATCATCTCGACCAGGCCCTGAGAAAAGCCAGGGCCAGATTTCTTGTCATCTCGTTCAGCACCGACTGGCGTTTTTCTCCCGAACACTCCGAACAGATTGTCAACGCTTTGATCAAGGCAGACCGGGAAGTCAGTTATTCGGAAATAGAAGCGCCGCACGGGCATGATGCCTTTCTTATCCCGACACCGCACTATATCAATGTGTTTGGCGGTTATATGGAGCATGTTTTTAAAGAGGTCACTCACTGATGAGAGCAGACCTGGACATTATTCAGGAGTGGATCGCTCCGCACAGCCGGATACTGGATCTGGGCTGCGGTGATGGCACCCTGCTCAGACACCTGAAAGAGACCAAGCAGGTTCGCGGCTATGGCCTGGAAATCAACCCTGAAGGCATTGCCCTGTGCGTCAGGCACGGAGTCAACGTCATCCAACAGGATCTTGACGCCAGAAGACTGGCCAACTTCCAGGACAACAGCTTTGACACCGTGGTGATGACCCAGGCACTGCAGGCCGTGCGACAGCCGGACATCATGCTGGATGAAATGCTTCGTCTTTCGAGGCAGGGAATCATTACCTTTCCCAACTTCGGCCACTGGCGATGCCGCTATTACCTTGGCAAAAAGGGACGAATGCCCATATCCAAATCCCTGCCCTACACCTGGTACAACACACCGAATATACACCTGTGCACCTTCAAGGACTTTGAAGCCCTGTGTTACCAGAAAAACATTCACATCATGCAGCGCACCGTGGTTGACCGCGAACACCGCCACCGCTGGTTCAACACCATGTGGCCAAATCTGCTGGGAGAGATCGCCATTTACCGGATCAGCCGCTGAGTGCGGGAAATGGTAACTGCTCATTCAAACCATTATCAAAAACCAACCTGAAATCAACTCGAAATGTAGAGAATCAACATGACCAAACCCGATCACACCCTGTGGCATTCGCCAGTTATCACAGCCTGGCTTGCCATCCTGGCGGTTTTCTGCCAGAGCGCCTTTGCCGAACAAAAAGAAGTCTTTGACGGATTTGAAGTCCACTACAACGCGTTTTCCAGTACATTTTTAGAACCTGATGTCGCCAAACGCTACGGTATCGCCCGCAGCAAGGCTGTGGGGGTAGTCAACATCACAGTGCTAAAAACCGCAGAAGGCAGCAAACCCGTTCCCGTCGCGGCCCAGATTGAAGGCCTGCTCAACAACAGCGTCCAGCAGCAGCGCCGCCTGCCCTTTCGCCGGATTACCGAAGGTCGCGCCATTTACTATATTGCCGAATTTCAGTTCGTCCAAAGTGAATTGCTGACTTTCGCTATCACCGTTTATCCGGAGGGGGGAACGCAACCTCTCAAGTTGCGCTTCAGCCAGAATTTCTATAGCGACTGATGACGCCAGGTCGCCGTATTTCGGCCTTGATAAACAACGCTCATCAAACAGCCATTCACCAGTCGCTGTTAACCAATAGCTATTAACCAATAATACAGAGGACAGAAAAACCCGCATGAAAAAAATCGTACTCGCCAGCAGCAACCAGGGGAAAATTAACGAGCTCAACGCATTGCTGGCCTCGATGAATATCGAGGTACTTCCCCAATCGGCCTTTGCGGTTCCTGATGTCATCGAAGACGGGTTGAGCTTTGTTGAAAATGCGCTCAAAAAGGCCAGAAACGCAGCCAGGGCCACCGGCTTGCCCGCATTGGCTGACGACTCCGGCCTGGCTGTGGATGCACTGAATGGCGCACCCGGTATTTACTCCGCCCGTTATGCCGGAGAAGGAGCCAGCGACGAAGACAACTGGCGCAAACTGCTCGACCAAATGAAACACCTGCCTGAAACAGAGCGAGCGGCGCGTTTTCACTGCGTGCTGGTTCTTATGCAACATGCAGAAGACCCGACCCCGCTGATATGCCACGGGCAATGGCGAGGCTCCATTCTCCGCTCCCCTGCGGGCACGGGAGGCTTTGGCTACGACCCGGTGTTCCTGGTGGGGGAGCACCAATGCAGCGCAGCCCAGCTCGACAAGCAGGAAAAAAACGCCATCAGCCACAGGGGCCAGGCCCTTCAGTTGCTCCGGCAACAAATGCAATATCTGCAGGCACATAGCGACTGATGCCGACCCCTGACATTGCCTGCACATTGCCTCCCCTCGGCCTGTATATCCATATTCCCTGGTGCATTAGAAAGTGTCCCTATTGCGACTTTAACTCGCACTCGCTTGACCTCGCCTCGCCAGATTTTGAACAGGCCTACCTGGAGGCGCTGCTTCTTGATCTGGAATATGAGGCCCGGCGTCATCCACAAAAAGAGCTGGCGTCAGTTTTTATTGGAGGCGGCACACCCAGCGTCATGTCCCCGGAATTTTATCATCGCCTGCTTGATGAGATTGAACAATACTATCCTTTGCCCCCGACAACGGAAATTACCCTTGAGGCGAATCCGGGTACACTGGATGAGAAAAAGTTCGCCGGGTATCGCCGGGCCGGGATTAACCGGATTTCCCTCGGCATACAAAGCTTCAATCACAGGCATTTGAAAAAGCTGGGCAGAATCCATGACGCAGGGCAGGCAATGAGCGCCATCGAGCAACTGAAATCGAGCGGTTTCGATAATTTTAATATCGACCTCATGCACGGGCTGCCAGAACAAACGCCGGAACAGGCAATGTCTGACCTGGACACGGCGCTGGGCTTCGAGCCGCCGCATTTATCCTGGTATCAACTGACTATCGAGCCCAACACGGTGTTCTATCACCAGCCACCACCCCTGCCGAAAGATGACACCCTGTGGGACATCCAGCAACAGGGAGAGGCCAGGCTCGCCTCTGCAGGCCTGGAACACTATGAGGTGTCGGCCTGGGCGTGCCCGGGTCGCAGGTCACGACATAATCTGAACTATTGGCAGTTTGGCGATTACATTGGAATCGGGGCCGGAGCGCATGGTAAACGATCGGAATGTGATGCCCGAAATCATCTGGCCATTACCCGTTACAGTAAAACACGCCAGCCCGATGCGTATTTGAAGCGAATAGGCAACTACATTGCCAAGGAAACCCTGATCAAGGCAGAGGAGCTGCCTTTCGAGTTTATGATGAATGCCTTGCGCCTCAAGAACGGCGTTCACACCGACCTGTTCAGTCAACGCACCGGCCTGCCAGCCACAGTGCTTGAGAAAGGCTTGACCCGGGGCAGACAAAAAGGCCTGCTGCGAACCAACAGGCTCGCCTGCACCGAAACCGGCTTTCACTTCCTGAACGAAACCCTTGGTCTTTTTATGGACTAGATCCGGTATCAGATTTTTTTGTACAACAGATCCCACACGCCGTGGCCCAGGCGAATGCCACGATTTTCAAACTTGGTGAGTGGTCGAAAGTCGGGGCGGGGAGACCAGGCCCGGGCACCGGCACAGTTGACAAACCCTTCCGCCGCCTCCATCACCTCAAGCATGTGTTCGGCATAGTGCTGCCAGTCCGTCGCCAGATGGAATACGCCGCCAACAGCCAGTTTTGCCCGGACCTTTTCAACAAAATCAGCCTGCACGACACGCCGCTTATGGTGTTTTTTCTTATGCCAGGGGTCTGGAAAATAGAGCTGAACCCGATCCAGGCTATTATCAGCAATACACTTTGCCAGCACTTCTACAGCATCGTCACAATACACTCGCACATTGTTCAACTGCCGTGATTCAACCTCCATCAACAGCGCCCCCACCCCGGGTTTGTGCACCTCGATGCCAATAAAATCACGGCCAGGATCTTCAAACGCCATTTGCGCAAGCGACTTGCCCATGCCAAAACCGATCTCCAGAGTCAGGGGGGCCTGGCGGGAAAAAACGGAAGAAGGGTCAAGCAGGCCGTCCTCCCTGCGCAAACCGAATTTCGGCCAGTTTTTCTCCCAGGCATTCCGCTGCCCGGCGGTCATTCGACCACCACGCAATACAAAACTGCGAATCGTTCTTTTTTGTTCCTGATTACCCATGTTCCTGATTACCCATAAAGCTCAACCATCCCGGGGAGCCAACAAGGCATTGGTGCATACTCTCATTGGTTGTGTAATTTACGGCAGAACTGTTTCAATTGCCTGTTTGCCATCCATTCGGTACAGGGTAAAACCGTGCCCGATAGCCACTCCGGTATTGATTCCGGACTTCCCGGCAAGTAAAACAAGACAGGAATCTGCGAAATCCGTTGGCAAACCCTGATATTTCACCGTCAACTTTTTATTCCTGACCAATCTTCCATTTCCCGGGCACTGTCACTTTTGAGTCTGGATATAGTTAACCATGCTCTTTGTATGGCAAATTTGTAATACGGCCATCAGGAAAAGTCAACAGCTTGTTGCAATGTAATGTCGGCATGTTCAGGCCACAAAGAGGCTAGAGCCGCAAATAAACATGCTGTATAATTTTCACCCATGGCGTCACAAATTTACAATGGCGTGTATGGTACACCGCCTGAAGCCGCTTTCTGGTGGTGCCCCGCAGGCAGAATGTATAAACGTATATAAGGCAGTTTGTATTATGTTGCAAAGACAATCACCGATTGGCCTGGTAAGCAGCAAAAACCTGGCGCAAGTTCTCAAACAGGTAAAGCGGGATCACCCCTCGTTTGATGAACGCGAGTTGGCAACCTGGGTCGGTATTGATGTAGAGCTGTTGACAAGAATGAAACAACGAAAGGCAAAAGTGCTACCAGGCATTGTTGCCAAAATCGCCGCGTTTCTAAATCGGTATGAAGGGTATGAAGCAATGACCCATCCGCTTAAAGAAGAAACCCGGCCCAAAGCACCCGTTACCGACTCTCGGCAACTTGAAGAAGCCATCAGCCAGCTTCATAAAAAAGCGTTGGGTGAGCTGCCACAGTTAAATCTGATCGGAGCCACCCTTCCCGAGATACCATTCGATCAATTAGGTAAAATGGAAGCACTTGAGTATGTCGATCTGGCACACACGCTGTCCAGGTACATGGTCAGCCTGGGCCAGTACATGAAAGTCGGGTACATAAGTGCTGAACACTTCGATGAGATTATCGAACAACTCACCCTGATCCGCGTACGCATTGACAATGAGCAATAACATAATAGTTCACGAAGAAGCACAACCCGGAAAAGAGACAAAGAGACCAACTACCATGCAAAGCGAGCAATCAGCCAGTAAAACCGTCAGTTTCCCGGATTTCTCGGCTCTCTCCAGCCTTGAGAAACTGGCTCTCGCCCTCGACTCGGTTCATAACCAGCTCACCGACCCCAGGCAGAAAAGCATTGTCAGGCAATCGATCCAGGCTGTACAGTCATACGATAGTCTCAAGGATGAGTACAAATCACTGCAAGCTCGCCTCATAGAAAACCGGTATCAAAGCGACCTGGCAATCACCCTGCTGACAAACCACCAGGACTGGATAGCAGAAAACATTGAGCCACTGCAAGGCAGCGCCATAGACTCGAATGATTTTTCAACCCTGCAACTGGCCGTGTCGAATCTCCGATCGATTATTATGAAAAACAATGGGTTAATTAATGATGCCAAACAGATACTCAAACCCTATGTCGATATTGAAAACCGGACACTACCAGAAGCCATCAGACAGCTGATCATCGAATCCAGGGCCAAAAACTACCAGGTCAATGAGCTGAAACAGGACGGGGCTGCCGGGCAACAAAACATCAAACGACTTATCGCAAATCTGGCGCAAGAAAAATCAAAGCTCGGGAATGCGTTGTCCACAATTGAAGAACTGAAAGATGAAGCTGCCCGCAAAAGCGCACGGATTGCCGATCTCGATGAACAGCGGGCGCAATTGGATGAACACAACCAATCACAAAAAAACAAGGTAATCAAAGTACATACAATCAACCGGGACCTGGAACAACAGCTCAAGGAAAAAACACAGCTCTTTGAGTCAAAGGCCAGGCACGCAGAAGAGCAGGCCCAGCGAGTAAGAGACCTGACAGATGAACTTGATGAAGCCCGCAGCAAGCTGGCTACCATCGAATGGAAACTTGCTACCAAAATAGAGCTGACAGACACCATGGCAAAAGAAAAACTGAAGCTTCTCGATCGTTATGAGTCGGCTTTGGATAAAATCGACAACCAGAAAAGATGGCTTCGCACATCACTGGTGTTACTGGTTATCGCCTGTATTTTTATCGTCAGCCAAATTATCTAGTTCATACCTGGTGCCCTTAAATGATTCATGCAAACTCTTGCTCAAGATAGTCAACAATTACACTGTAATCAGGAATGATAAAAAACATCAATGCGTGATCGAACTCAAAATAAAGAACAACAAAAGCTTAATGAGCATCATTTGAGGTTGTTCAGACGCTTCCTCGCCGGGGGCATTTTGATGATATCTTGCCTGATTGGCGTGTTTATGCTGAATATTTATCTCGAACCTTCAAAAGAACAGGAAATCTGTGCGCTAATCGCCCTGATTGGAGCGGGCATCGGCGGAGTGATCGCATTAACCGGCTACATTGGCCTTATGACGATTCGTTTTCGACAGTTTATAGAACGAGATTGATCAGGTGGCACAACCCAAACAACCCGACATCGAAATAATTTCTCGCCATTACCAACTTGAGATTATTCGACAAGGTCAACGGAAAGGAAGGTAATGAGGACAGTGAAGGGTGGCGGAAAATCAACAGGCCCAATAAAACCTGTCTCATCTGAAACAGGTCTTATTGGCGACACAGCCCGGGAGAGGAAAGCCGGACTGTTGTCTTTCAGCATTAATCAATGATACAAACGTTGTCTGCCTGCAATCCTTTTTCACCCTCGGAAATATCAAATCTGACAGCCTGGCCTTGCTTGAGACTGCGATGCCCTCTTCCACGAATTGAGCGGAAATGGACGAAAATGTCTTCGCCGTTACTCCTGGTTATAAACCCGAACCCCTTGTTTACATTGAACCACTTGACGGTTCCCTGCTCACGATTATCATTGGCATCAATGAAATCGGTATCGTCAGGAGCAACTTCCCCGTAAGACTGAATAATTATCAGGGGAACAAGAAACAGTATTGCAGTGATCAGGTAAACCAGAAACCCTTCCCCGGTTCCAAGGTAAGCAAGCAGCCCCGCTTTTTCCCCGTCAATATCAATATGGAGTGATGTTGAAAAGGAAAATACAATCAGCCCCAAAACAACCGGTGCAGGTATTGCGTACAGCAATCCGGTTACCAATTTACGTACAAACCCATTATCCATTATTAACTCTACCTCAATGATTTTAATTACCGGCATAACCGATCAGGGGTATAACCTTCGTTCTTGCACTTTCAAAAGTGCGTAAAATTAACATTGTACTTCACCCTCATACCAATCCCGGTTTTCCACCCACTTCGATAACTCTCTGGAAGTGAGGCGAGATCACCTTGAGAAAACATAAAGACAATACGCTCAAACCGGGTACAATTAACTCGGGTACAATAAACCTGTTAAAGTGAAAAAGAAACAACCCCCATACCAATTGATGTTTTTATCGGCACCGATTAGCCTTTTCACATGCTATTCCCATAATTTTAAGAGGGCTAATGCCAATAATAGCAAATTTAACCCTGCAGGAAACCTGATCTATGCATTCAGAATTGGAAGTCAGATTGGAAGAACTGGAAACGCGCTCCGCTTTTCAGGAAGATATTCTGGAATCTCTAAACAAAGTGATTGCCGACCAGCAGAAGGAAATCGACCAGTTGTGGCATGCCAGCCAAATTCTCAAGGATCAGATAAGAAAACTCGAATATGATTCAGGGGAAAAAGGCGACGGGGATGCGCCACCTCCACACTATTAGCCAAACCCGGGACCAACTGCAATTACCAGTCAATATCATTGATACCGGCCAGATGAGCAGTTACCAAAAAACAAAATGTACCCCTTCTGGCGCCCCCTTCTACTTCACCCTGCCATAGGTATCCTCAAAACGGACAATATCATCTTCTCCCAGGTAGGCGCCGGTCTGTACCTCGATGATTTCCAAAGGAATCACCCCGGGGTTTGCCAGACGATGAATTTCACCCAGGGGTATATAGGCATACTGGTTTTCAGTCAGCAGCATTTCTTCTTCCCCTCGTGTAACGATGGCACTTCCACTTACCACAACCCAGTGCTCTGAACGATGATGATGCTTCTGCAGAGACAATTTCGCTCCGGGTTTCACCATTATGCGTTTTACCTGAAAACGGTCACTGATAGCAATTCCCTCGTACGTTCCCCAGGGGCGATGCACCTTTTTGTGGAAATGGTGTTCCTGACGCCCCTGGTTTTTCACCTGTTCTACAAGCTGTTTCACCTCTTCAACGCGACTCTTGTCAGCAACCAATACCACATCATCGGTTTCAACGATTACATGACTGTCAACACCGATGGCAGTCACCAGCCTGGACTCCGAGTGGATGTAACTATTGGTCACCCCCTCCACCAGGACATCACCCCGGCAAACGTTCCCCTGCTCGTCATGGTCATTGATTTCCCATAACGCAGACCAGGAGCCGACATCACTCCATCCCGCATCCAGTGGCACAACCACCGCGTCTCCGGTTTTTTCCATCACGGCATAGTCAATAGAGTCTTTTGGTGACTTTTCAAAAGCATCACGATCAACACGAATAAAGTCCTGATCCGCCACACCCCGGTTAAATGCCTCTTCGGCACAAGTGAGAATGTCAGGGCGAAACTTTTGCAACTCTTCCAGATATCTGTCCGCCCGAAACACAAACATCCCGCTATTCCAGTAGTAGTTTCCATCACGCACATAGGCTTCAGCCGACTCCAGGTCGGGTTTTTCCACAAATTCAGCCACTGTTGACCAGTCACCATTTTGCTCGCCTGCCTTGATATAACCATAGCCTGTATGAGGGCGGTCAGGGACGATTCCAAAGGTGACCAGTTTGCCTGATCGGGCAGCGCTCGCCGCTTTCTCCACTGCTGCTGCAAAAGCGGAAGACTCCTTGATAACGTGATCGGCAGGCATAACGAGCAAAATCGCGTCTTTGTCCGTGTTCCTGGCCTGCATGGCCGCCAGGGCAATTGCCGGTGCCGTATTCCGCCCGACAGGTTCCAGTATAATACTCGCCCCGGACAGTCTGTTTCGGGATTGCAACACCCCGGCAACCATGAATCGATGATCTTCATTGCAGACAACCAGCAAATCAGACACGTCCGAAATATGATCCAGTCTCGCCACGGTATTCCCGAGCAACGAGTCATCATCGATCAAATTGATAAACTGCTTTGGACAGGCCTCGCGCGACAAGGGCCACAACCGGGTGCCCGATCCGCCAGACAATACTACGGGTACAATCAATTCGTTTCTCCAAAATTCTGATAGATTGAAAAACCTGGCAAGCTTACGCCACCCCTTCTTTCTTGACCGGCTTCAACACTTTAACCTTGTTGGATCTTGTCTCCAGAAGGCGATTTTGCTGCCAAACCAGGTCCTGATTTTCATTCCTGGGTTGATAATCTGTTGGCGCACTCACCAGAAGCTGACGAACACGCTCGCAATCGAAGGTATGGCATGCCCTGTCCATTTCATCGAGCAATGCCTTGAGCTCCTCCCAGGGAAGGAACGTTTCCTGTGCCTTCATGATACGACCATGCTCGGTTCCCATCGGGTTGCCACCAATCAGCGTTTCTTCAAACAGCTTTTCACCTGCTCTCAACCCGGTATAACTGATCTCGATGTCACCATCGGGATGAATGTCGTCTTTTACTTCATAGCCCATCAGGTGAATCATCTTTCTGGCCAGGTCGTCGATTTTAATCGGACTTCCCATTTCCAGCACGAACACCTCACCTCCGCTGCTCATGGAGCCTGCCTGCAAAACCAGCTGGGCCGCTTCCGGAATGGTCATAAAGTAACGGGTAATATTTTTGTTTGTGACCGTCACCGGCCCACCCTTTCTAATCTGTTCACGAAACAAGGGGACGACCGAACCCGAAGAGCCAAGCACATTGCCAAAACGCACCATACAAAAGCGCGTTTTGGACTGCCTTTCCGCCAGGCCTTGCAAAACCAGTTCTGCCATCCGCTTGCTCGCCCCCATAATGTTGGTGGGACGAACCGCCTTGTCGGTAGAAACCAGAATAAAGCTTTCAACACCGGCCCTGATCGCGGCCTCGGCACAATACCAGGTACCAAATACGTTGTTCCGCACCCCCTCAACGATATTGTGCTCCACCATGGGCACGTGCTTGTAGGCAGCCGCATGATAAACAGTTTGCACACCAAATGTGTGCATGATGACTTCTACCCGATGCTCTTTCTGAACTGACCCCAACACCGTAACCAGCTCCACAGAAAGCTTTCTGGTCTCAATCGCTTTGGATAACTCTTGTTCAATTCGATAAAGGGCATACTCTGAAAGCTCGAACAAAACCAGCCGCATGGGCTCATGCTCTACCAGTTGACGGCACAACTCGGCTCCAATGGAACCTCCTGCTCCGGTCACCATCACCACTTTACCTGTGATGCACCTTTTGATCAAACTGTTGTCCGGCACCACCTCATCACGACCAAGCAAGTCTTCTATATCAACATCCCTGACCTCTGCAATGGTTGATTTCCCGCTGACAATATCCGACATGGATGGAATGGTCTGCACCTGCACCGGCAAGTCCTCAAGAAAGCGGAGGATCAGGTTCCGCCTGGAGCGCGGCGTATTGTCCAAAGCCAGCAGAATGCGCTTGGCTCCATACTTTTCTATGGTACGGGCCATATGAACAGTTGGATAAACCCGCAGGCCATTCAGAATGTTTCCGAGTCTTCGGGAGTCATCATCAATAAATGCAACAGGCTGGAACTGATTGCCCTGATAGAGCACCGAACTGAGTTGTATACCCGAGCTTCCAGAGCCGTAGATGATCACGCGCTCCTTCGATTTCATCATTTGATGCTGAAAAATGAATCTGATTGTCATTCGGGAGCCGCCGACAAACAGCAAGGCGAGGCACCAGTATATCAACCAGACTGATGGGGGAATCGGGGCGCCATAAAACAGTCCGGAAAGGGCAAGAACGGTTGCCGAAATGCTAACCCCGGTAACCACGGCCACCAGTGCGTGATTGCTCATATACCGGATAACAGCACGATAGAGCCCCAGCCGGATAAAAGCCGCAATACTGACAACAGCCGTTGCAGCCATGGCCATGTAGAATGTATTTTGATCGGGCCAAAAAATCCGGCCCTGTATCAGGCTCATGGACAACCAAAAAGCAAAAGGCAAAAACAGAAGATCCGCAAAAATCGAGACCAGCCGTTTGTTTCTCCGAGAAAGTTCAAACAGAAGCGCTATCATCTATATACTATTCTGCTTCCCAAAATTCCGTTTATTTCCACGCCGCGATCAACTCGGGGACGTCCCTTCAATATTGCTCATTTTTATATCTGCTCAGGTCTGACGGAAAACATTGTAGTCTTTTTGGCACGCCTTTTCACCTGCTCCAAGCCGGACCTGAACAAAAATTAACGGCAAAACCGCAATGACCAAAACGGCACTTGCATAAAAAGTGGCTTTCCAAAAACCCGTCTCGACATTGGCAATCAGGTTGGTCAATGCCGCCAGCGGAAACAGCCAAAGAAGATTGACGGCGGCAACGGTACAACTCACCTTCCAGTGCGCCCCCCACCTTGAAGCCAGAATCTGATAGGCATGACTTCGGTGAGCCTGGGCAATATTCTGGCCGGTAACAAGCCGTCGAAGCAGCGTGTATGTGGCATCCACCCAGAAAACCGCCAGCAGGATCAACCAGACAAAAACAGAGAGCAGCCCGTTACTGGTGGTTATCAAAATAAAAAGGGCCATGACAAAACCCACAAACCCGCTCCCGACATCTCCCATAAAGATTTCCGCTTTTGGAAAGTTCCAGAAACAAAAGCCTGCCATAGCCATAAAAAAAACCTGGATCGGGAACCCGGCAATCGCCAGTCCATCATTTATTGCAAGAAGTATGAAAGCGGATGCACATACGGACAGCACTTCAAGCGCAACGATTCCGTCAATACCATCCATAAAATTAAACAGATTGACCAGCCAGACCATACTCACCAGGGCAATCGCGCCCAGTGCCAGAGTAAGCCACATCGGAATTGACGACAATACAGAATGGCCGGAAGCCAGAACAGACAACACAACAGCAGAAGCCACAAAGTGAACCAGCAAGCGATAACCGGCTGACAGATGGCCAAGATCATCTATCAATCCGGCTACGGCAACAGCCCAGGCAGGAATCAGAACGGCGAGCGAACCCAAAGGCGTATTGATACCGAAAAAGCCGGCCAGAAGAAGAAAAACAGAGAATGAAGCAACCACGGCAACCCCGCCACCGCGAGGCATGGCCACGGCATGAGAGCTTCGGTGATTGGGTTCATCGGTCAGCCCCAGATTCAATGCGTATTTGCGCAGAAAAGAGGTACCGAAAAAGGCAATCACAAAGGCTAAAAGCGCGAAAGAAGTATCTATTCCCATCTATTCCCGTCGCCTGTCAGTTTTTCACATGCTGATTTTGCACCTTCAGAGCTTGCAGCATCCCCCTCAAATCTGTTTTCCAGCAGGATGGAGCAATACCGAAGGCATCTGCAATCAATTCGCTCGCCAGAACCGAGTTTTCGGGTCGCTTTACCGGAGTGGGATAGTCTTCGGAAGAGATAGGGACGACTTTGACCGCTTTTGGCAACAACTCCAGTTCCAGAGCCTGATCAAAAACCACCCCGGCAAACTGGAACCAGGTCACCGCCGGTAACGAAGGGAGATGATAGACGCCCCAGGGAAAACTGTCTTTTCCAAAAGAATCATGGCAGATAATTCTGGCCACAGCACTGGCAACAGACCTGACGCCGGTAGGAGCCCCCTTCTGGTCATTAACCACTCTCACCACATTCCCGGTCTTCGCCAGTTTCAGCATGGTTTTCACGAAGTTATGGCCATTGGCACCAAATAACCAACTGACCCGAAGAATAATGAATTTATCCAGCCTCTCTGCCAGCAACCGCTCCCCGGCCAGCTTTGATTGACCATACACGCTGACCGGGCAAGTCGGGCTTGATTCTACATAGGGAGTTTTCTGCTTGCCATCAAACACATAATCGGTTGAGAAATGAATCAGCACACAGTCATGTTGTGCGCAAACATCAGCAAGATTGGCCACTGCCTGTGCATTCAGAAGAAAGGCGCCCTCATGGTCACTTTCTGCCCTGTCCACAGCCGTGTAGCCGGTCGCATTGATCACCAGGTCAATCTTGTGAGCACAAAAAAAAGCGGCCAGCGCTTCCGGGTCGGTCACATCCAGCGCCTTCACTTCACCCGCTTCACTGCGAACTGCCTGCAGAACGGTATGGGGCTCAAGCGCACCACTTTGAACGAGCTCACTTCCCAATTGCCCGGTAGCACCAACCACTAGAATAATCATGTCTTTTGCCCGAGTTGTTTCCTGAACCGGGAAAAAGTAGGCCAGTGAGTGTCTTTTTCAGACAGCACGGGGGCGGCTATCGGCCACTCAATCGCCAACTCCGGGTCATTCCAGATAATTCCGGCCTCATCTGCCGGATCGTAGTAATCGGTGCATTTATAGAGAAAATCCGCCGACTCACTGGTAACACAAAAGCCGTGGGCACAACCCGGTGGCACATAAAGCTGACAATGATTTTTTCCGGAAAGCAGCACCCCCACCCATTGACCGAAGGTCGGCGAGTCCGGCCTGATATCCAGCGCCACGTCATACACCTCTCCGCAGGTAACACGCACCAGTTTGCCTTGCGGCCTGGAAACCTGAAAGTGTAGCCCGCGCAACACCCCGTGTGCGGAACGGGAATGGTTGTCCTGCACAAAATCTGCGCAGATGCCTGCGGCTCTGTAACGCTTTGCCTGCCAGGTTTCAACAAAATAGCCACGCTCGTCACCAAATACTCTGGGCTCGACAACCAGCACACCTTCAATTTTGGTTTTTAACACTTTCATTACTTCAACAACCCGAACAAATACTGCCCATATCCTGTCTTTTCAAGCGCTTTTGCCTGCTCATAAAGCTGCCCGGCATCCAGCCACCCCTGTTCAAAGGCGATCTCTTCCAGACAGGCGATTTTGAGACCCTGACGAGTTTCAATAACTTTCACAAACTGAGAAGCTTCAAGCAGGCTGTCATGGGTGCCGGTATCCAGCCAGGCGAACCCGCGGCCCAGCTTTTCCACGCGAAGTTCACCACGTTCAAGGTACACGTTGTTAATGTCGGTTATTTCCAGCTCACCTCGCGATGAAGGCTTGATGCTTTTGGCAATGGACACCACATCGTTATCATAGAAATAGAGCCCCGTTACTGCATAATTGGACTTGGGTTTGATCGGCTTTTCCTCTATGGAAAGCGCCAATCCCTGATCGTTAAATTCAACCACACCAAAACGCTCGGGGTCAGTCACCCGGTAACCGAAAACCGTTGCCCCCTTTTCCTGCTGCGCGGATTGAACCAGTTTCGGACGGAACCCCAGTCCATAAAAGATATTATCTCCCAGCACCATGCAAACCGAACTGTCTCCAATAAACTCCTCTCCAATCAAAAAGGCTTGGGCCAGCCCTTCCGGTCGAGGCTGTTCAGCATAGGAAAAAGACACACCATACTCCGCCCCCGAGCCAAGCAGTTTTTTGAAAAAAGGCAGATCCACGGGCGTGGAAATAATCAGGATTTCACGAATCCCGGCCAACATCAACACCGAAACAGGGTAGTAAATCATCGGCTTGTCATAAACAGGCAACAACTGTTTCGACACCCCTTTGGTAATCGGGTGAAGCCGGCTGCCCGACCCTCCGGCAAGAACAATGCCTTTCATGATGCCTCCTCTTTAGTTATCACGCTTGCCATTGATACCACCATTACCGTTCCGTTCGTTGCTCCCCAGACCCAATCGCTCGCCCCGATATGCTCCATTCATAATTCGTTGAACCCAGGACTGGTTATTCAAATACCACCGAATGGTCTTTTCCATACCGCTTTCAAATGTTTCCCGGGGATACCACCCCAATTCCCGTTGAATTTTACTGGCATCAATAGCGTAACGGTGATCGTGTCCGGGACGATCGGCAACATGAGTAATCAGATCGCGGTAACGGGCAACACCGGTCGGCTTTTCGGGGTGAAGCCGCTCCAGCAAGTCACAGATTGTCTGTACCACCTGAATATTCTGCTTTTCATTGTGTCCGCCAATATTGTAGGTTTCACCCACCTTCCCTTCCAGCGCGACCTTGACCAGAGCCCGGGCATGATCCTCCACATAGAGCCAGTCCCTTACCTGATCCCCCTTTCCGTAAACGGGCAGAGGTTTGCCTGACAGCGCATTGTGAATAACCAGGGGAATCAGCTTTTCCGGGAAGTGGTAAGGGCCGTAGTTGTTTGAACAATTGGTCAATACCGTTGGAATGCCGTAAGTTTCTCGCCATGCCCTGACCAGATGATCAGAAGACGCCTTGGAAGCAGAGTAGGGTGAATTTGGCTCATATTTACTGGCCTCGGTAAACAGGCCGCTGTCTCCCAGGCTACCAAAGACTTCATCGGTAGAAACGTGGTGAAACCGAAACTGCCCGGACAGGCTTTCACCGACATCGCCAAGCCAGGCACGAGTGACTTCGAGCAGGGTATAGGTGCCGACAATATTGGTCTCGATAAAATCTGCCGGACCATCTATAGAGCGATCAACGTGAGACTCGGCTGCCAGATGCATCACGATATTCGGTCTTTGCTCGCTGAAAATGGACATCATGCGCTCCCGGTCACAAATATCAGCCCGGTAGAAATGATAGGAAGGCGAGCCCTCAACCGACGCAAGATTCTCAAGGTTGCCGGCATAGGTCAGCTTATCCACATTCACCACGCTGTGCTCCGTGTTCTCGACAAGGTGACGAATGACTGCGGAGCCGATAAAACCTGCCCCTCCGGTTATCAAGAATTTCATAGACAGTTTGCTCACCCCAAAAAGTATCGACACATTGAATGGCAAGTGTAAATAAAATTACAAGTTAAAGCTACGACAGCCACAACAGGAAAATCAGCAAATGGAATTGACAAAGTCTTTAAGACTTTTTTGAGGTATCCCCTATATCTTCTTGAAATGCCGTGTTTGGGGCGGTGAAGCTGACTCTTTGTAAGAAATATCTCACGCAAACCATGGCAAATATCCTCTTTTCCGTTCTGCAAATAACCGTAGAATGGACACCCATGCAACGGATGCATATTTGTAGGGATGACAAGGAAGTTACAGAAAGCTTAGGGATAAGCATATGTCTCCAAGGAGGGTTCATAGGGAACGTGGACCTGCCCTACCTGTTTTTGAGGGAGAGCGTTTGTTTTCAAACCCGGGTTCATAAGGAACATGAACCCGCCCTCCCCCCCCCAAAAATCGAACCTGGCAGCAACAACAAGTTACCGGAATAGCGCTTTCCAGGCCCGAACCTTAAAATAAGACATGGAGTTGTCACAATGAAAATCAAAGCAGTTTTTACCCGCAGTATTATGCTGGCTTTTGCGCTTGTATCCTTTATCGGGTGCAATCTGGCCTACGCCGATACGGCTGCAAACAAGGTAGCCAAAGAAAAAACAACCGCACAAGTCGCACTATCCGGACAAACCGGAAAAATCAATATCAACACGGCAGATGCCAGGACACTGGCAAGCACCTTGCGGGGAATCGGCCTGAAAAAAGCACAAGCTATCGTCACCTATCGGAAAACCTATGGTCACTTTGCCCATATTGATGAACTGAAAGACGTCAAGGGAATTGGCGCCAGCATCCTGAGCAAAAACGCGCATTTGATATCCATCAACTGATCCCGATCAATGATGCGCCTGAAACAGACAGGCGCGACTGCTCTCCCCCGATCTTCCTGCCCATTACCACTATTCAAACTAAAACGCCTTACTCATGCACTTTAACTGGCCATTGTTGTATAACCTGCCCTGAACAAGTTTTCCCTGCCTTCTTCATAATTGTATTATCTACTTCAACAGTAGTCATATATGCCTTCATAGATGACATCATAATTGCTATCATGCAAACTATGAATATAGTCATAGATACAAACATACTAGTGAACGTACTGTTGAGTCCAAGCCGCTCCAGTGCCAGCTTCCGAATCGTAGAGTTGTGTTTACTCAAACAGTTACATCCGCAGATTGGAAATGCGTTGTTTAACGAGTACCTGGACGTATGCTATCGATCAGGAATTGTTTCCAAAAGCCGTTACAGTGAAAAAGAGATTGAAGAAGTTTTAAAAGGCTTCGTATCGGTTTGCAAATGGAATAAGCCACAATTTTTGTGGCG
>PDWI01001674.1_pt1 | contig 39807 bp, 31 predicted proteins | sample 1430891 | NCBI WGS metagenome assembly PDWI01 (sample SAMN01162508, study PRJNA174530) | Oral metagenome, whole genome shotgun sequencing project. | biome: Marine environment; feature: Marine mammal; material: Swab sample of the gingival sulcus; isolation source: swab sample of gingival sulcus... | reverse complement strand
GAATAAATAGCCCTAATAACACTATATATTGGGATTGTATAATCAATATAAAAAACACTCCATCAATCAAACAACAAAATATCATAAAATTATGCTATTTGTCTTTTTTTTGTACCTTTGTATGATTTTTAATTGGTGGCAATCATAACTTTTTGCTAACAAAAATTTGTAATTAATGAAAGACAATAAATTAAGAGCCGCAATAACTGGTGTAGAAGCGTATCTTCCACCATATATTTTGAACAATGACGAATTGAGCAATATGGTAGATACCACAAACGAGTGGATAATGACCCGAGTAGGCATACAAGAGAGACATATCCTCAAAGAACCTAATGTCGGCATGACTTTTATGGCAGAAAAAGCCGTCAAACAATTACTAAAAAACACAGGTACTGACCCTTCGGAAATTGGTGCTATAATATGTTCTACTGTTACACCTGATATGGTTTTCCCCGCCTCGGCTTCTATCATAGCACACAAATGCGGTATAGAAGACGCTATGGTATTTGACCTTAACGCTGGTTGCGCCGGATTTATCCACGCATTCAAAACTATGTCTTTATATATAGAGAGTGGTTTTTGCAAAAAAGGCATAGTGGTCAGTGGCGAAATGATGTCGTCTATCACCGACTATACCAATAGAAACACCTGCCCTCTTTTTGGAGATGGGGCAGCAGCAGTACTTGTAGAAGGGCGAACTGATGGCACCGGCTTACAAGATACCATCTTACGCTCCAACGGTATCGGCGGTCAACACCTCAAAATGGAAGCAGGAGGAAGCCAAAATCCTCCTTCGCACGACACTGTTGACAAAAAACAACACTATATATATCAAGATGGCAAAAACGTTTTTAGATGGGCTGTTCAAAAAATGGCAGATGTGTCAGCAGAAATAATGGAACGAAATAATTTGACCCCCGATGACATAGCGTATCTTTTGCCTCATCAAGCAAACATCAGAATCATCGATGCCGTAGCAAATAGAATGGGAATTGATAAAGACGAAAAAGTACTTGTCAATATAGAATATGTTGGCAATACTTCTTCTGCTACAATACCTATACTTATGTGGGAGAAGAAAAAACTACTCAAAAAAGGGGACAATCTAATACTGTCCGCCTTTGGGGCAGGTTTCTCTTGGGGTAGTTTATGGATAAAATGGGCTATATAAGATATTTTTATAAATTTATTATTTAATCATAACAAAAAACAAATCAATATGACAAAAAACTTATTCAAAATGATGGCAGTTGCAATATTTACAATATTTACCACTTCGTGCGATAAAGATATTCCACACGAACCATCTACCCTATCAGTAGCGAAAAAAGCAATAGTAGTTGGAGCAGAAAACTGCGAAAAAACTGTTGCAATATCCACAAACACAGAGTACAAAACCGACATTGATGTGAACTGGATAACTGTTATGGTTACCAACGATAAAAGCATTCTAAAATTCGGTGTAGCCCAAAACAAAGAAGGCAAAGAGCGTAAAGGGATTATATCTCTGACCACCACAGATGGCACTCAAAACGCAACGATTGAAGTTACTCAATTAGCGGTCAAAAGTGTCGAAGTGGAGCAAGATAGCATTGTCGTAGATGCTGATGCTAACGAAAACAGCGTCAAGGTTACTGCCGAAGTTGATTATACCGCAAAAACATCGGCAGAATGGATAAATATTACCGAAGCCTCAAAAACAGCATTGAAATTTTCTGTTGCAGAAAACACAGAATCCGCACCAAGAGAAGGGGTAATAAGCCTTTTATACAATGATGTCGAAATCACACGTATTACGGTAAAACAAAACGGTGCGATGGCATATATACTACCATTCACTGGCTGGGGACAACTACCGGCAGAGATTAAAACATTCGAACAAGGACGTTCCAACACTACACTAACCTCCGACAGTAGCGAAGGCGGGTCAAACGATGGTACAGGTGGCGACTCTTTCACAATATTGAAATATTCAGTCGCATCTGACAATATTTTCTCTGAATTAATGTATGCCGTAAATATCAAAGGATACGAAAAAGCCTCTATATTTGGTAAACAAGCAATAATATCTAACGAGGATAAAGCAAGATTTGAAGCCTTTTTGTTAAAAAAAGGATATGAGCAAATTACAGAGAAAGGCTACAACACAACACTTGACCTCGACCAAATTGATAAAATCAAATTCATACACAAAGCCACACAGACCAAAGCCGAATTTATGGCAGACACCAAAGCAAACCACTATACATTCACCTATCACGCTGTGCAACAACAACCGATGCAGACTATCAGTGAGTTCCCTCCATTCTCTAAATGGATGTCAGAGGCTGATGTCTTAGCATACGAAGAGAATAATGGTGGCATATATGAGGAATCTTTGTCGAACATTGGCTATGTAAGTAAAAACATCACAAAAGACAAAAGAGTTTACTCTGTGCAGAACGGGAATAGTTCTCTATATCAACGCACCCACTGGATTTACAAAAGCGGAAGCAATATCGGTCTGGCTCAATCATCTTTCTACTACAACGACCCATCATTTGCATTCTATTCCGGATTAGATGGCAAACTGTATATGACAGACGAGTTTTTGGCTTTGGCTACTGCCAACAACTATGTTTTTCAGAAAAAAAATAGTGCAAACGCATATTATTTCTACAAAAATGGCGACCTGACACAAGGAAAAATGAAAGTATCACCTCTACAATATGATAATGGCGAATACTATTTTATTATAGCATTATACTAAACGAGTATTAAAAAATTGGTAGGCAGACTTGTTTTTAATAGCATCTGCCTATTTTTTTTTGTTTCTTAAACTAAAAATTTATATCTAACTTTGCAAAAACAAACATAAGAAGACAAAATGAAATACACACTCACACACACTGTCTCCGAAAAAGAGACAGCTATAGTAGTCGGCTCGGGCTCCCTGCCTGTCTATGCCACACCCGCAATGATTGCTCTAATGGAAAATAGTGCTACCAAAACCATCGAGAACCTCCACAAGGGCTTCACTACCGTAGGAATAGAGATAAACGCCAAACACCTAAAAGCCTCTTGTGTAGGCGATAAATTGTATTGCACGGTCATACAGACGGCAAACAATGGCAAAATATATGATTTTGAAATAGAAGTTCGGAACGAGAAACAAGAGTTAATAGGCTCCGCCACGCACAGAAGAGCATTAGTCACTATCGAATCTTTTATGGCAAAACTGAAATAAATAAATTATGTTACCACATCTCAAAAAAAACCATATAATAATATGAGTACGCCTATTATAATAGCCATCTGCGTGTTGTTATTAGTAGCATATATATTCGACATCACCGCCCCTAAAACAAAAATACCATCGGTCATCTTAATGCTTGTAGTGGGTTGGCTGGTCCAACAAGTTACCTATGGGCTTGGCATTGCCTTACCAAAAATGGACATTATATTACAACTGCTAGGCACTGTTGGACTTATACTGATAGTCTTGGAAGGAGCATTTGATTTGGAACTAGACCCTACTAAACTACCTATTATCGGAAGGGCTACGATCATATCATTCTTACCAATGCTGTTGTTTAGTTTTTGCTTAGCGTGGACATTCAAAGTATCAGGAGGAGTGAGTTTCAAAACTGGATTGATAAACGCCATTCCATTCGCCGTCATCAGCAGTGCCATAGCAATACCTAGCGTACAGAATCTCTGTGCGGCAGACAAAGAGTTTATAACCTACGAAAGTAGCCTATCTGATATATTTGGAGTCATAATGTTCAACTTCATAATCCGAAATGAACAGATAAACATAAAGGCTTTTGCTCACTTCTTTTCAAACATATTTATAATTCTTATTATAACTTTTGTGGCAACTTTGGGTTTGACATTTTTGATAAGTAGAATCAAACATCATGTAAAGTTTGTACCCATCATAATACTGCTAGTATTGATTTACTCTGCCAGTAAGATATACCACCTCCCAGCATTGATATTTATAATGCTTTTTGGACTATTTTTGGGCAATATAGACATGGTCAAATCCAATAAGTTTATAAAAAAACTAAAACCAGAAGCCTTCAAAATAGAGGTCAATCGACTAAAAGAACTTACTGGTGAAGTTACTTTCTTGGTCAGAGCGTCATTCTTTCTCCTCTTTGGCTTTTTCATACAGACAAAGGAACTGCTAAATATAAACTCATTAGGCTGGGCTTTTGGCATTGTAGCAGGGCTATTTACAGTCAGATTTGCATCTATGAAAATATTCAAATACAAATCCCTACCTCTATTTTTTGTTATACCACGAGGACTTATCACCATATTATTATTTTTATATGTGCCACATTCAGAACATATCCCTTTCGTAAACAAATCGTTGATAATTCAAGTCATCATATTAAGCACATTAATAATGATGTTTGGATTAATGTTTACAACAAAAACAAATAAATCGATAGTTCAGTCAGAGTAGCTGCTATTATCTCATTATTTTGTACTAACTTTGCAGGAAAATAGCAAAAAAACATTATTAAACCAATAAATATTCAGTAAAGACTATGCAAACAACGTCAACTATTCTTATGATAGAGCCAGTAATGTTTGGCTTCAATGCAGAGACTGCAAAAAACAACTATTTCCAACAGAACGACAATACCGAATCAAGCGAGATACAACAAAAAGCCCTCAAAGAGTTTGGCGATATGGTGCAGAAATTACGTAACCACGGAGTGGAGGTAATAGTCGAAAAAGATACTATAGCCCCACACACACCAGATAGCATTTTCCCCAACAATTGGGTATCGTTCCATTCGTGCGGGAAAGTGGCTCTATATCCAATGTATGCCGAAAACCGCCGTGCCGAACGCCGTATGGAGATATTAAAAAACATAGAAGACAAAGGCTTTTCAATACAACAGACAATAAACTTCGCTGGATACGAACACGAAAACAAGTTCCTTGAAGGCACTGGCTCTATGATACTTGACCGTGTAAATCATATTGCATACGCCTGTCTTTCTCAAAGAACAGACAAAGCACTGTTTGAACTCTTCTGCCGTGAATTTGAATACACTCCTATCTCTTTCTACTCCAATCAATCTGTGCAAGGCAAGAGACTGCCTATCTACCACACGAATGTTATGATGTGCATTGCCGACAAATACGCTATTATCTGCCTTGATACGATAGACGACATAGCAGAAAGAACAATGGTAGTGGACACCATCGAAAAGTCAGGCAAAAAAGTGATAGCAATTACCGAAGCACAGATGCATCAATTTGCAGGGAATATGCTACAAGTATCCAACAAAGATGGCGAAACTTTTCTGGTGATGTCGCAAACAGCATACGATTCATTAAATGTAGAGCAAAAAAATAACATAGAAAGTTTCAACCGAATCATCAGTGTTCCTATCCCAACCATAGAACATTATGGAGGAGGCTCGGCTCGTTGCATGATGGCAGAGGTATTTTTACCACACAAATAATTGTTCTCAAAGAAAAACAAAAATAAGACAAATCTCTATATGCAACTAAAAGTTGGCATACTACACGACAAGAGGATTGCCTTTCGTTTGAAGGGCGATTTTCTATTTGTACCATCTGGTAAGCGACTCAACGGCTCTTACGAGGCAATTGCCGATGGCAACAAGGTGATTTTTGAGGGGGAAAGATACGACAAACTTTCATTTTGTGCCATAAAAGAAGCGATATTTGAACTAAAAAATGTCGTGATAGGCAAAGAGTTTCACTGGCAACAGCATCGCAATCAGCAGTTTGAGGGCGACCTGACACTTATAGCCCAAGATAATACTCTTTGGGCAATTAACGACATTGACATAGAAAGATATATCTATTCAGTCATTGCATCAGAGATGAGTGCCACCTCTTTTGTAGAGTTGCTCAAAGCACATGCCGTCATATCTCGCAGTTGGGTGCTATCCTCTATCGCTAATCCACAAAGCCATACCAAAGACCAATCTTTTGCCTCCGCCCAAAAGGTGATAAAATGGTATGAACGAGATGCTCATCTGCTATTTGATGTCTGTGCAGACGACCACTGCCAACGCTATCAAGGCATACCGCACGACCCTAAACACACTCTTTGTCAGGTGATAGAAGAGACAAAAGGCGAAGTACTTATGGCAGACAACCAAATTTGTGATACTCGTTTTGCAAAATGCTGTGGCGGTCATACAGAGCAATTTTCGGGCTCTTGGAGCGATATTGACTACCCATACCTTGTCGCTAAAACAGACCACACAACGTCACGCAACATAGACCTCAACAATGAGGCAGAGGCACGAAAGTTTATCTTATCATCGCCACAATCTTTTTGTAATACAGACGACAAGACTATTCTTTCGCAAGTATTCAACGACTACGACCAAGAGACAAAATCATTTTTCCGATGGAGAGTCGATTATAGCCAAGAGAAACTGTCCTCCATTATCTTCCGTAAGTCTGGCATTGACTTTGGAACAATCATAGACCTTATACCTCTAACAAGAGGACTGTCGGGCAGAATAACCCTTCTGCGTATAGTCGGACATAGGCGGACGCTTGATGTAGGCAAAGAACTCGAAATACGCCGTTGGTTATCCGACTCTCACCTATATAGTTCGGCTTTTGTAGTAGATAGAGACACCGAAGGAGGCTTTATATTACGAGGTGCTGGGTGGGGACATGGAGTAGGTCTGTGCCAAGTGGGAGCGGCAGTGATGGCATCAAAAGGCTACAACTACAAACAAATACTAAACCATTATTATCCAAATGCCAACTGCACAGTCTTCTAACAAAATATTATATTCACAATCCTTTTACGAAAGGCAACCAGAGAGAGCTATCATACAATTAACAGATATATCCAATAAAAAAAAGGAGATACAATAGTTTTTTTACTAACTTTGCAAAAAAGAGAGAATTTCCTTTATAATAATTATGCAAAAGATACTCCGCTCCCGAAAATTCATTGTGTGCTTGTTGTGGCTTATTGTTGCCAATAGTACTTTTTCGCAAGACATATTGTGGAAAATAGGCGTTGGGCAATTATTTGACAACAGAGAATTTGACTCTGTTGCCTTAAGAACCGCAACAACACTCGCCCTAACAAAGATGCAACCTACGGTTGGACTATCTATCGAAGAAGGTAAACATAGAATAATGACCGGAGCAGATATAAATTTTGGCTGGGGAAATTCACTAACTGTTCGTAGGATAGACCCAATAATGCATTATAGATACAATATGCCGAAATTCGACTTTTGGCTTGGAGCATTCCCTGCCAAAGAACTCATTGCACACTACCCCCGTATGATGTTTAGCGACTCTGTGAGGTGGGAAAGACCCGTCTTCAATGGGCTATGGCTTGGCTATCACAACAATGGTAATAAGGCAAACTTATGGCTCAACTGGACTGGGGCAGTGCCAAACGAATCGTCCGAATCATTCTATATCGGGTGGGACGGAGAATGGAGGCACAAGCAACTCTTCGTTCAGCACTTTGGATATATGTTCCACTATTTAACCGATAAATATCCATTGGGTTTAAGGCTCAATCCTGTCAAAGATTTAGTTAAAACCATCACTGCCATAGGCATCGATTTACAAACACAAACGCCCCTGAACAGACTACAAAGCAGTGCTGGGCTTTCTCTATCTGTCGAACGAAATCGCAATAGAGGGCTGTCTTATTTTCAGGCAGGGCTTGTATGGGAGACAGACATAGAATATAAGGGGATAGCCTTCAAAAACACTCTTTATCTCGGCAATCCACAACAGCGTCTGTATCGATATTACCGCAATCACCTATATTGGGGCGACCTAATGTACAAGCATAGTCTATACGACCGCACCGACTTTATAGTGCATTTCTATAAGTCAAATGTGCTGAACATAAAACTGGAACTATCGCTACATTTTGCCGGTGGTAGTATTGGCAACGAACAGATGCTATCAGCCTCTTTCAACCTCGACAACTACCAAAAAAAATCAATAAACAAATCGTATAAATATCTTTGGGACAATTGGTTTAAATAATTATATTTTCAAACAATTTTACAAAAAAACACATCTAAAAAAAACAATACTATGAATATTCTAATCACCGGAGCGAACGGACAGTTGGGCAATGAACTACAAGTTGCCCTCAAAACGACTAAAAATGTCAATCCTATTTTCACCGATGTAGATACACTTGACATTACAGACAGAGACGCTGTCGAGACTTTTTTTACAAAAAACAAAATAGAATTTGTAGTAAACTGTGCCGCATACACGGCTGTCGATAAAGCAGAAAGCGACATAGACCTTTGCTACGCCATCAACACCAAGGCAGTCTCAAACCTCTCTGACGCAGCCAAACAATACTCTGCAAAAATAATACATATATCAACAGACTATGTGTTTGATGGCTCCGCACACAAGCCATATATCGAAACAGACTACATCAATCCGCAAAGCGTTTACGGCAAATCAAAAGCAGAGGCAGAGCAATATCTTACCGAACACAACAAAGACAATTCAATAATAATACGCACTTCGTGGCTTTATTCAAAATTTGGCAACAATTTTGTAAAAACGATGATACGACTTGGCACAGAAAAAGAGTCTCTCTCTGTTATTTTCGACCAAGTAGGCACTCCCACCAATGCTGCCGATTTAGCAACCACAATAGTAAAAATAATTGCATCAAATAAATTTGTAGCAGGAATATATCATTTCTCTAACGAAGGCGTATGCTCATGGTATGATTTTGCAAAAGCAATCTTCGACATCAAAAACCTTAATTGTTCGCTCTCACCAATAGAGACCAAAGATTATCCAACGCCTGCACAACGACCGCATTATAGCATCTTAAACAAAACAAAAATAAAGGAGACATTCGGCATCAAAATACCTCATTGGTACGATAGCCTTCTAACAGTAATAGGTACAATCTAATTTTTAATTCACAATATAAATAGTATTTTGAGAGTTAATAAATTTGGTATATCTTTGCATTCTGAAAATAATATTTTTTTAAACATAAAATACACATTAGAATTATGACAACAATTATCAATTCAAAAATGCCAGACTTCAAATTAGAAGCATTTCACAATGGCACATTCAAAACAATCTCTTCAGACGATGTAAAAGGCAAATGGGGAATCTTCTTCTTCTATCCAGCAGACTTCACTTTTGTTTGCCCTACCGAGTTGGAAGATATGGCAGACAAATATGCACAGTTCCAAGCAATGGGCGTAGAGGTTTACTCTGTAAGTTGCGATTCTCACTTTGTTCACAAAGCGTGGCACGATGCATCTGAAAGCATCAAAAAGATTAAATACCCTATGTTAGCCGATACAACAGGTGCTTTGGCAAGAGCCTTTGGCGTGATGATAGAAGAGGCAGGTATGTCTTATAGAGGCACTTTCGTGGTCAATCCAGAAGGAGAAATCAAAGTAGTAGAGATGAACGACAACGGAATAGGTCGTAATGCAGACGAACTACTTCGCAAAGTTGAAGCGGCTCAATTCATCGCCGAACACAAAGATGAGGTTTGTCCTGCCAAATGGAAAAAAGGAGCTTCTACTCTCAAACCAAGTATTGACCTTGTAGGAAAAATCTAATCAAGATATGGCATTAGAACAAGCTATGAAACAGCAGATTAGAGAAATCTTTTCTGCTCTTTTTTCGGAATACACCCTAAAAATAGAGGCAGACAGACAGCACCCAAACAGAGATGAACTCGTAGAACTACTGCAAGAAGTCGCAGAGTGTTCTCCAAAAATATCGTGCGTAGAGACTCCGGGGACTCGACTTGTAGTGAATATACTAAAAGACGGCATAAAGACTGGCATCGCCTTTCGTGGCATACCTTCTGGGCATGAATTTACTTCTCTCCTTTTGGCTATATTAAATGCAGACGGCAAAGGTAAAAATCTACCAGACCAGACAATATCCAAACGCATATCAGCACTCAAAGGCAATATAAACCTCTCTACTTATGTATCGTTGAGTTGTACAAACTGCCCAGAGGTTGTGCAGTCGCTAAATATAATGTCTGTTATAAACCCAAACATCACACACGAGATGGTAGATGGAGGCATATATGAATCGGAAGTCGAAGCCTTAAAACTGCAAGGAGTACCTGCGGTATTTGCCAACGGCGAACTACTCCATGTAGGATTGAGTAATATAGGCAATCTTCTTAAGAAACTTGAAGAGATGTTTGGCACAGAAGCATCTGACAACGACTTTGAAGAAAAAGAGTACGACTTATTGGTGCTTGGAGGAGGGCCTTCGGGCTGTTCGGCTGCGATATATGCTGCACGCAAGGGGCTGAAGACTGCTATCATAACAGACCGTATAGGCGGACAAGTAAAAGAGACGGTTGGTATAGAAAACCTTATTTCTACACCCAAAACGACAGGCAATGAGTTGGCAGCAAATCTACATGCTCACATTAGAGACTACCCAATAGATATTTACGACAATAGAACAGTCGCTAAAGTAACTATTAACAATGATACAAAAAACATCATCACTGATGGTGGCGAAAAGTTCAAGGCTCCTTATATGATTGTAGCGACAGGGGCAAGTTGGCGAAAATTAAACATCGAGGGGGAGGATAAATATATCGGACACGGAGTGGCTTTCTGTCCTCATTGTGATGGACCATTCTACAAAGACAAAAATGTGGCTGTCATAGGTGGTGGCAATTCAGGCGTTGAAGCGGCGTTAGACCTCGCAGGGATATGCCACAAAGTTACAATCATTGAGTTTCTCCCCGAACTTCGTGCCGACAATGTTTTGCAAGACAAAGCTCGCCAACAGCCCAACATAGAGATTTTGACATCAAAAGAGAGCATCTCGATAGAGGGAGACGGCAAAAAGGTAACAGGCATACGCATCAAAGACCGACAAGACGGACAAGAGCAGACCATAGCATTAGATGGTATTTTTGTACAAATAGGCTTGTCGCCCAACAGCAAAATCGTTGCCGACTTGGTAGAGCTCAACAAAAGGGGCGAGATAGTCATAGACGAATGGTGTCGCACTTCGGTAGCGGGTCTGTATGCCTCCGGCGATGTCTCTTCTGTGCCATACAAACAGATAGTCATCGCAATGGGTGAAGGAGCAAAAGCATCTCTATCTATGTTTGACGACAAGATAAGAGGCGTTGTCAAAGCGTGATTGTCTATGCATACCCACAAAATAGCCTTTGCGTTATAGCATTGGCTGTTTTTTTAATTGTACGAATGAAAAGTTATTTGTAATTTTGCATAAAATTTCATTGGCGACACTCAATCATCTTTTCATATCACAAAAATGACTATGATAGCGTGTCTCTATTGTGTTTTTTATTGCAACAAAAAAGAAAACTAAATAATTGACAGTATGGCATTTACTAACAATGTTATGATTGTTCGCCATAAACTATTGGCGGATATTGTGAAGTTATGGCACGAAAATAGTTTGATAGATAAAATAGACAGACTTCCTATCGAATTAAGCCCAAGAAACACAAAACATAGAGGACGCTGTTGCGTTCACAAAGAAAGAGCCGTTTGGAAATACAAATCACTACCTCTACTTGGATTTGATATGTCTGACGAAAAAGACGAATTGACGCCCCTATCAGATTATGCTCGCAGAGCAGTCGAAAGGAAAGAGCAGACCAAAGAAAATTTACTGTGCGTAATAGACGAGGCTTGTACTTCATGTGTACAAGTAAATTATGAAGTAACCAATCTTTGTAAAGGGTGCGTAGCAAGTAGTTGTTCTGTAAATTGCCCAAAAGATTGTATTTCATTCCAAAAAAATGGACAGGCTGTCATCGACCACGATGTTTGTATCAGTTGCGGGAAATGCTACAATAGTTGCCCATACCACGCTATAACATATATGCCTGTACCTTGCGAAGAGGCTTGTCCTGTAAAGGCAATAAAAAAAGACGAGAATGGCATAGAAAGGATTGACGAAAGCAAGTGTATCTACTGCGGTAAGTGTGTAAACGCATGTCCTTTTGGGGCTATATTTGAAATATCACAGACCTTTGATGTACTACAACGAATCCGCAACGGCGAAAAACTTGTAGCGATACCTGCTCCTTCTGTGTTAGGGCAGTTTGAAGCACCAATAGAGAATGTCTATGGAGCAATGAAACAAATTGGCTTCTACGATGTAGTCGAAGTAGCCCAAGGAGCGATGGGAACTATTAGCAACGAAGCAAATGAACTATTGGAAAAACTTGAAGAGGGGCAACCTTTTATGACAACCTCTTGCTGTCCTTCATACATAGAATTGACAAAAAAACATATCAAAGACATTCAACCTTATGTCTCTCACACCGGCTCTCCAATGTATTATGCGGCACGAGATGCTAAAGCAAAGCACCCTGACGCACAAATAGTATTTATCGGACCTTGCTTGGCAAAGAGGCAAGAGGCTCGTAGAGACGATGAAGTAGATTTTGTACTTACATTTGAGGAGTTAGCCTCTATTTTTGCAGGTATGAATATCGACTTAAACGCAGCTACCCCATACAAAATGGAATTTACCTCTGTGCGTGAGGCTCACAACTTTGCAAATGGAGGCGGTGTGATGGCATCTGTCAAATCGTATCTAAAAGACAAAGCCTATAAAGTAGAGGGCATCGAAGTAGCAGACCTAAACAAAAAGAATATAGCATTGCTTCGTTCTATTGGACGGTCGGGCAAAGCGGGGGGCAACTTCATCGAAGTAATGGCGTGTGGCGGTGGCTGTATCACGGGACCATGTCCATACAACGATGTGGTAACAGGCAAAAGAAAACTCGCCAAAGCGCTGACAATGCAAGAGTTGACATATGCTGACCTCGACTATTGACAAACTCAAAGATAGTGGCACATTGTCGAAAGATGAATTGTGCCACATACTTACAAACTTTGACCGCAAAACATTAGACTACACCAACAGACAAGCACGTGAGGTCAGCCAGAAAACATTTGGCAATAAAATATACATTCGTGGGCTAATAGAACTAACCAACTACTGCCAAAACGATTGTTACTATTGTGGCATTAGGCATAGCAACCCTGTGGTAGAGAGATATAGGCTCACCAAAGAGAGCATCTTGGAGTGCTGTCGAGAGGGCTACAAACTGGGGTTTCGCACCTTTGTGATGCAAGGAGGAGAAGACCCTTATTTTTCGGACGACTGTATCGCAGATATTGTGTCATGCATTAGAGAGGAGTTTCCCAATTGTGCTATCACATTGTCATTGGGAGAAAAGAGCGAGAAGGCTTATAGGCTATTTTTCAAATCTGGTGCAAACCGATACCTCCTCAGACACGAGACATACAACAGGCTTCACTACAAACAGTTACACCCCAAAGCAATGTCTTTTGACAATCGAATAAAGTGCCTTAACATACTCAAAAACATAGGCTATCAGACCGGCACAGGAATAATGGTTGGGGTTCCATTTCAAACAATAGACAATTTAGTAGACGACATAAAATTCATAGAAAACCTCCGTCCAGAGATGATAGGCATAGGACCTTTCTTGGCATCAAAAGATACTCCTTTTGCAAAAAAAAATAATGGGTCGTTGGATATGACCTTAATGTTGCTTTCTATATTTCGACTTATGCACCCCAAGGCATTAATACCATCTACCACAGCACTTGCTACACTATCGCCAGAAGGACGACAGCGAGGGATAATGGCAGGAGCAAATGTCGTAATGCCAAATTTATCCCCAACAGAGCAACGCAGAAAATACTCCCTTTACAACAACAAGGCAGCTCTTGGAGCAGAGTCCGCTGAGGGTTTGCTTTCTCTAAAAAATCTACTCAAAGAGATAGGGTACGAAATATCGTTAGAAATAGGTGATTTTCAGCGATAACTTATTCCTCATCACTACCGATTGGCTCTCAAATACAAATTAGTTAACAAAAAAACAATGCTCTCGTCCCCTATAGGTCAAAAGCATTGCCTCTTTTTTATTATCTTTGAAGCATTATTTAAAATGCCATAGAGCCAGTATATTTGATTGTTATATCACTTCCAAAGTGCGACTTACCAACAATTTCTATTCCACTATCGGTAACTATCGCCGTGCCACTCTCTACAAAATAGACAGCCGTTGGTACAAAATACCACAGATTAACACCCGTAGCAAAGCCATCAACCCTACCTACCGACTTAAAGAAAGTACCGGCCTCTCTGGTACCATCAATATTATATGTGCCGGGAACTATTGAGGTCGCATCTTTGTCTAAAACTATCATCATTGCTCCCTGTATGCTATTACCACTATCATCTTGCTTTGTCAGTGTAGCATATACCATTTTTGTACCATTCTTAAAAAAGTCATTGTAGTCTTCAAAATTACCTTGCGTGAACTCCTCACTTTTTGTTGTTTTCTCCTTTGGTTCAAGTTCCCAACGGTCTGGTCCAAGATATGGAATTTCGCCGGTATAGTTGAATTTTATGTCGCTACCAAAATGCGATTTGCCTTCAAAAGAGATACCTTCTGTGGTAACGACCGCTGTACCACTTGCTATATAAAACACTTCATTCAGCGACCTTTGATATATAAGACAACAACCTTTGACAACATCACCAATGGTGCCAGGCGACTTATATAAAGTACCCTCTGCTTTACTATCAGCAACTATATATGTGCCAGGTGCAATCTGGTTAGCCGTTTTATTTAATATAAAACCTAGCCCTCCAACTATCAAAGTCTGCCCTTCTTGTTTTTTCATAGCAACATAAAAATAACGAGTGTCGTTACCCAAATAGTCAAAGTGATTTGTAAAATCTGCTTTAGTAAAACTTTCTTGGTGTGAAGTTGATGTTTTAGGTTCATACTTCCAAGGATTATTGGAACTTACATCTTCTATCTTGGCAACATAATCGCCTCCAAATACTATGTCAATATCATCTCCTTCACTATCTTTCCCTTTGAACATCAACTTGTTACTTTCTATCGTAAATTTCCCCTCTACGATAGCACGAGCTTCTCCTCCTACAGTATTGTCATCCTTGTCGAATACTCTTACAAAACTCTGTTCGCTATGGAAGGTCATAACTGTAAAATCATCGGAGGCTGTACCTAAAGAATACTCTCCAACTGTTGGTGCTAGAACATCAGCGTATCCACCAGAGCTAAACAAAAAGCGATACTCTTTACCTTCTGTCTTTGAAAGACCTGTGGTCAAATCACGCGAACCTTTTGTTACCAAAGACAATCTATAAAAATGATACCCTGGACCAACTTCTCCATCGCCTAAATAGTATAAAAACAACAGGTCTGTGTTTGAATTTACTTTCGGTTGCTCGTCTTTGCACGAAACAAAAGCAACTCCCATCAATACTGCCACTAGCAGATTTAAAATAAAATACTTTCTCATAATTTATTAAGTTTTTGTATTTGACAATTTAGTATTAAACAATACCACTATAAACGACAAAGATACATAATTTATTTTTGTCTACAAATTTTATTTTATTACAACACATACCAAATAAAAAACTACCTATCTACAAAAGATAAGTAGTTCAAAAAATATATTAATTTTTTTATAACGTTTTTTATTCTTGGTTTAAAGTAACACGCTTGAAATCAACCGGCATTGCATTATTTGCCTTTGCGTATTGCTCTACAGTCTGTTTGTTATCTTTAATAAACTCTTGTGAAAGCAATGTTGACTCTTTGTAGAACTTATTTAAGCGTCCTTGTGCTATATTCTCTATCAAGTTTTCAGGTTTGCCTTCTTGTCGTGCTTTATCTCTTGCTATATCCAACTCTTGTGCTACCACTTTTTCAGATATACCCTCTTTTGTCAGTGCCAATGGGTTCATTGAGGCAACTTGCATAGCGATGTCTCTTGCGACCTGACGGTCAACATCACCCTGCTCGAAAGCCACAATAGTGGCAAGTTTATTGCCTGTGTGATTATACTCCACAGTGGTTGCTCCTTTTACAAACTCATAATATCCCAACTCCATCTTCTCGCCAGTAACCCCAGAGCGGTCTGTGATTAAAGCTTGTAAAGTTCTACCATCTACCTCAATAGCCAATAATTCTTCGATAGACGATGGTTGTTTTGCCAAAGCCTCATCAAGGACTTTTTTTGTTAATCCTACAAAGTCATCATTTTTTGCAACAAAATCAGTTTCACATTTTATAGCTACTACCGCCGCAAATCCTTCTGATGCAGCTGCCAACACACAGCCTTCGGAAGCATCTCTATCGCTTCTTTTCGCAGCGATTGCCTGTCCACGCTTACGGATAAGTTCTATTGCTTTTTCCATATCGCCATTTGCCTCTGTCAAAGCATTTTTGCAGTCCATCATACCTGCACCTGTCATTGTGCGGAGTTTCTGTATATCCGCCATTACTACTGCCATATTATTATTTGTTTTTTTGTGTTTTTAATAAAATATATTTATCCAAAAACGCTACCTATCAACACATTTATAATGATAAAATGTATGATGGTAACGCTCTTTTATATTCATTTTTGTTTATTGTTCACCACCCTCTACCTCTGCTGGTTTGTTAGTGCGTCTTACACGAGTGCGTTTTTCTGTTTTAGCCTCGATAGTTTCGGGCATTTCTTCTTCTGTCTTATCCATCTTGCGTTCTTGTCTTCCCTCTTTGATAGCATCTACCATAATAGACAATATAATATCTATCGCTTTTGTAGCATCATCATTACAAGGTATTACGAAATCCACATCAGTAGGATTAGAGTTTGTATCAACGATACCAAACACAGGGATTCCCAATTTTTTCGCTTCTGCCAATGCAATATGTTCTTTCATCACATCTACTACGAATATCGCTGCGGGCATTCTTGACATATCCGAGATAGAGCCTAGATTAAGTTCGAGTTTTGCTCTTTGGCGACTAATTTGCAACCTTTCTCTTTTCGACATAGTTTTCAGAGTGCCATCAGCCTCCATTTTATCTATCGCACCCATTTTCTTCACAGCCTTGCGGATAGTTTGGAAGTTGGTAAGCATACCTCCTGCCCAGCGTTCTGTGATGTATGGCATTCCTGCTTCTTCGGCTCTTTGAGAAACAATCTGTTTGGCTTGTTTCTTGGTGGCTACAAAAAGCACCTTTTTGTCCGACTTCGCTATCTGACGGATAGCATTTGCTGCCTCTTCTATCTTGGCAACTGTTTTGTGTAAGTCAATGATATGAATACCATTGCGTTCCATAAAGATGTACGGAGCCATCGCTGGATTCCACTTTCTTTTCATATGCCCAAAATGAGCACCTGCTTCTAATAACTCTTCAAAGTTTGTTTGACGCATTGTTAAAAAATTTTTATGTTTACATTCTTTTTAGCATAGCCAATCGCCGAGTAGTCTTATGTTTGCACACAAAAATCTCAATGATTTAGATACTAAACATTAATTAAAATAGACGGCAAAGGTAATACTTTTTTCTCAAATAGAAAACACAACATAATTCAATGAGATTTTTATAAAAAATTATTAAAAAGTTGGTTTTTATAAATATATTTTATAATTTTGCCATTAGTTATAAAATGGACTTATAGTGATATTTATCATTTTATGACCCTGAAAATAAAACAGAATACAACTCTAATAACACAAAATGATTATGAAGAATTTTACACGAAAATTTTGGGTGACTATCTTTTTGACAATAGCATTCTTATCTACCTCGAATGCTCAATCACAACTATTTTACGATGGCTTTGAGTCGGGTAGTTTAACCCAGAAAAACTGGACGCAAGAGTTTAGTGGCACGAACTCTACACAGTGGAGTGTCGCCTCTAATGGGGTAGGCACTATCACGCCACTCGAAGGCTCTAAAATGGCAAAACTATACGCAGCAATGTATCAGAGCCCCGTGAAACTTGTTACCCCAGAGATAGACCTTGCTGACGAAAAAGAACCTTATATGTCGTTCTATATGGCTGCTCAAAAATTCAATGTAGGTACCAGAGACACGCTCAAACTATACTACAAAGAGCAAGGGCAAGACTGGAATATCATTCGGGTATACAATATCTACGGCGATTCGTGGCAGAAAAAAAGCATTCGTATCAAAGACTTTACAGACGCAACCAAAGTGCAGTTCGCCTTTGAATATTGCTATGCAAACGGCAAAGGGATAGCCCTTGATAGCGTCTATGTCTGGGGACAACAGACTTGTTTTTCACCCTTTGGGCTTAAGGCTCAAAGCATGAGCAACACTTCTACAACACTCAGGTGGACATCAAGTTCTTACGCTTCAAACAACCTTCTAAAAGTATCAACCACCCCTCTTAACATAGCAGACCTCGACAACATCGTAGCAGACACATACGATGATGCTACTTCGATAACATACAGATATATAAACAATCTCATTGCAAATAAAAAATATTATTGGTATGTCAAATCTATTTGTGGGCAAAACGACAAAAGTCCGTGGGTAAGTTCATCTTTCACCACTCGTTGCGACCCTATCCCAGAGAGTCAATTGAGCACAACAATAGAAGGCTTTGAGGATAGTAATAGTGGTGGATATCCGACCTGTTGGCTACGCCAAAGACTCATCTTCGGCGACTGGAGTGGTACGACAATTGCCTCTACCTCATATCTACCTGCCATTACATTAGAGAAGGCACAAGGAACAGGTAGTACAAAATCTTTAAAAATACAATCTTTTTACGAAGACAAAGAGACATATCAGTCGCCTCGCTATGTGAAATCGTATGCTATCTCACAAGAATATGGCGTGGGGAACATCAGCAATTATCAAGTAGTATTTTATGCAAATGCCCCAAGCACAGGTTCTAGGCTACATGTAGGTATAATGACAGACCCAGACGACATAGAATCATTCGTAGAAGTAGAGGCTGTGTCTGTAGATGAAGCAAATAGTTGGGAAAAAAAGATTGTCTATTTCAACAACACACAAAGTTTGGGCAAATATGTGGCATTTATGGTTGATGGCAGCGAAAACAATAGTGATAATACCTTTTACATCGACAATGTTTGGCTAGACCAGATACCGCCTTGTCCTCAACCGATAAACTTCAGCAACACCGGCCTTATAAACATTGGAGAAAACTGGACGGCTACCTTTTCGTGGAGAAGTCTATATAGTGACCATACATACGACATTAGTCTATATATGACTCCTGTAAACGACCCTGACCAAGTATATCCAGACCTAAGCATGACAAATGTAAAGAGTCCTGCCTCGGTGCCAAACCTAAAAAGTTATTCCAAATACTACGCTTACATCAAGAACCACTGTGGTAGTCCTTGGACTGGGCCAATAGAAATCAAGACTAAACTGGCTCCGGTAACCATTCCTTTCCAAGAAAATTTTGAAATAAAAAAACCATGGGTATTGGCTTGTGAGACACAGGCTAACAAATGGGTAGTAGGCTCTGCTACAAAAAATGGAGGCAACAAGTCGCTTTACATTTCCAAAAACAATGGAATAAGTTATATCTACAACACAACTGCCGTATCCAAATCGTACGCATACAAAAACTTCCGTCTCACCGGAGGCGAAGAGATCGAAATATCTTTTATGTGGAAAAACTGGGGTGATGATGCAAATGCATACCTAAAAGTATATTTAGCCCCTGATGTAAAAGATAGTCTGTCGTTGTCAGGACAGTCGCCAAAATCAGACTGGACACCTCTTTGTGATGTATTGACAAAAAGCAATTCGTGGAAAAAAGAGGTCTTGACCACAAAAGTAACAAACACTGGGGTTTATTCATTAATATTCCAGTGGGAAAACAGCGGAGGCTCCAATGCTGCCGACTACAACCCTCCAGCCGCAATAGACGACATCACAATACGAAAGATGCTTTGTCCGACAGCAAAAAACATACGAGCAAAAAACATAACAGAAAATAGTGCTAATATAATATGGGGCAATAGCGACAACGATGCCATAGTCAAATGGAAAGTTTGGGTGCGACCTTTAAGCAACCCCGACACAACCGGCATACAGCCTCAAATCGTTACAAACAACTCATACAACGCCACCAACCTAACTCCTATGACTGGATACAGGGTCTATATAGTAACGGTATGTAACACTGGATATGGCAATTCGTATGATGTAACCTACGACTTCTATACTCGACAAACGCCTCAACCTCTACCTTTCTTTGACAGTTTCGAAGGAAACAATAGTTGGGCAATAAAAAACGGCACTCAAAAAAATCGTTGGTACATCGGCTCGGCTGACCACAATGGAGCAGGAAGCAAAAGCCTATACATATCCAACAACAATGGCGCTTCTCGTGCATACAAAACATCTGGCTCTCCTGACCCAACATCGTATGTGTATGCCTATCAGACATTCGATTTTGTAAAAAGTGAAGTATATGGACTATCTTTTGACTACAAATCTTCTGGTGAACGGAACAAAGATGTAGCATTAGTATTTTTAGTACCTGACATAATACAAGATGAAATAGAAGGAGGCAACGCCAACGGAATGACCGATGGCAACAATAGACCTCCCGGAGAATGGCTCAAACTATCGAGCAATCCTATATATAAATCTGGCACACAGTCATGGACAACATTCGACACTGTTTTTTCGCCACTCACTACCGGACGATACAAAATACTATTTGTATGGAAAAACAATGACACTGATGGAACATCTTCTGGGGCAGCGGCTATCGACAATGTCAAAGTCGAAAAACGCCCTTGCGAATCGCCTATCAAAATAGATGTAAGCTGCGAAAACAATCAGGCTATTGTTACTTGGTTGGCATCAGCCGAGGCTACATCGTGGGAAGTGTCGTGGGGAACAAATCCGGCGAGTCTGTCTGCTCCTACAACAGTAACCACCCCTACCTTCACAGCAACACCTATTGTCAATCAGGCAGGTAAGATTTATTATTTCAAAATAAAGACAAACTGTCAAAATGGAGGTACTGCAACCAAAACATACAAGTATGTATTGGCAACACCATTCCCTTTCTACACAGGATTTGAGACTGACGACAATAATGCTTGGGAAATATCAGGCAGTGGCAATAGATGGACATTCGGTTCAGACAAAAAAGCCGTTATCGGTGGACAAAAATCATTGTATATATCAAGTTCATATAGTGGTGTAAAACCCTATTCGTACAATACCAACTCTTCGGCTAAATCGTACGCATATAGAAGTTTTAATATAGAACGAGGTATTCCTCACAAAATCCAATTCTACTGGAAAGCCAATGGAGAACAGGGCAACGACTTTGTAAAAGTCTATTTAGTACCAAAAGCATATGACTATAGTCTTGATAATGCCGGGTTCCCAAACAACACTTGGGTGATGGTTAGTGATGGAGAATTGAGTATGTCAGAAACTTGGCAAAAAGTAGATAAAAAAATTACTGTAAGTGAAAGTGGCGTATATTATTTGGCATTCTTTTGGGAAAATAACTTTTACGACGGAGCACAACCTCCAGGAGCAATTGATGAATTGAAATTCTACCCTTCAAGTTGCGATATGGTAGAAGAGATAGAGGTAACAAACCAAACAAAGACAAGTGCTAAGATAACGTGGAATAGCATTCCAGAGGTGGCATCATACCACATAAAAGTATCTACCACTGAAATAGACCCAGAACAAGAGACTGGCAATATTTTAGATGACGATATTATAGATACTACAATCAATCTAACAAGCCTACTAAATGCCGGGACTACATATTATGTCTATGTGAGAACCAATTGCGATGCAAACAATCACTCGTACTACAACTTTATACCAGTAATATTTTCGACGCTCTGTGATGTATCTTCAAATTTACCTTATGTAGACAACATCAACCAATACCCTATCAACTCAGTACCTCAATGTTGGACGGCGATACAAATCAAGGAACAGCAATTTGTCGGAGACTACAAACCATTTGTAGCCGAAGAGATAGAGGGCGACTCTATTGGTAACAGGTTTATAAAATTCAACTCATACTTTGACGAGACCATTGGCTCAACCAAGTCGTTTGCTTTCGTGCCAGAGTTTACTACGCCTATCAGCCAACTTCAAATATCATTTGACCTAATAGGTGAATTAGGCAAAAAGATTTCGTTGCTAACTTCTAGTAGCAACACTTCTGTTTCGGCTGCTAGTATCATACGGACTTTTGAGATAACCGAACAGCCTCAAAGCATAAATCTCGTTTTAGACAGCGTTTACAACAACCACACTTTTATAGGATTTGTTGCTAGTGGAGACAACAACAGTGTCGGCACTATTGGATTGGACAACATCAATCTATCTGTTGCCGATATGTGTATGAAGCCAACACTAGTCAACCACCGAGATGTATCTACCAATAGCGTAGAGATATATTGGGAGTCGCCATATATGGCACACCACGACTGGCAGGTAGTCGTTACCACTCAGGATATTAGCGATGACATTGATGGCTTATTGCCAACACTCGCCCCAACGGCTATAGCATACAATCAAAATGTCAGAGGCAACAATGTGGTGATTAATACCCTTTCGTCTAATGTAAGATATTATTACTATGTCCGTCAAGCCTGTGCTGGAGGTAGTCATAGCGACTGGTATGACCATCCGGGTAGTTTCAAGACTCAATGTACAGAGGCACAACTATGCTCATTAGAATTTATTATGGGTTCGACTGTCGGCAACGGCTGGGGTGCTATGACTAGCCTCGACATTATGGAAGGAGATATTTTAGTCAACACTCTAAAATTCCAAGAGAGCAATATTAATATAAAAAAACAAGTAGTAGTATTATGTCCAACAACATATACATTGGTTTTCAACAAAAAGAACAAGACCGAATACTGCTACTTCAAAATAGTCATAGACGGAGATACCGTATTTAGAGCTATGCCTGACCCTAACCTCACCAACAGATATAGTGTAGAGGTGCTTGATGGGTGTGGATTCTTCAGTTGTGGCAACCCATACAACGCTAAATTCTCTAACACAGGAACTACCATAAATGCATCTTGGGAAGGTAATGGCAGCAACTATATGGTTCAGTTGTATAAAGGAGCACAAAAAATAGGAGAGCAAACAGTTGCAACACCAAATGTTGTTTTCACAGGGCTTAACGCCAATACTTCTTACAAAATATTAGTCAAATCAAAATGTAATGACGGCACAAACACTGGACAGTCAGAATGGGTAACATTCAACACTCGCACTTCACTCGTTTTGCCTATATCTCCACTGCCTATACAGACAGATTTTGAGAATGACACAGAAAATAACAAATGGTATTTTTATACAAATAGCACCATTGCAAACAAATGGAGTATAAACAACTCTTTGAGCAGTGGTGGTGGTAGCAAATCATTATGTATATCACCTGCCAACAACAGCATATACTCATACAACAACAATATAGCGTCCTACGCTTATGCGGTGAGGGCTGTTAATCTAATCGCTGGAAACGAATATAATGTCGAGTTTGACTGGAAAGCCTATGGCGAAAGAGACAACGACTTGCTCAAAGCATTCTTAATACCAGACAATTATGGCAGAATATCAGAGGGCTACCCTTACAATATGACAGGCTCAAACAACACGCCCCCAACAGATTGGATAGATATAACAGGAGACGCCCTATGTATTTCAAATGACTGGCAGCATGTAGATACAGTAGTGCCTATAACCAAAACTGGCAACTATTTCATCTCTTTCTTCTGGAAAAACAATACAATATTAGGCATCAATCCACCAGCGGCTATCGACAACTTCAACATGTACAAAGAAGATTGTCCTAAACCACAAAACATATCTACAAACAGTATTACTACGACATCGGCAACGATACAATGGGAGGGGGCTGCTACTTCATACGATGTTAAATTGTATAAAGACGGTCCTGCCATCGACCCTAACAATAGCACTGCTTTAAGCCAATCATTAGGACAGACCACAAAAACCTACTCTATGACAGGGCTAATGCCAAATACTACCTATGTAGTATATTTGAAGTCTAATTGTAGCGGAGGGCTAATGTCTCTATGGCAAAAAACTAGTTTTGTAACAGACTTTAATATATCACCCTTGCCTCTAAACACAAATTTTGAGGACGCCCAAGACAACAAATATTGGATATTTAGAAGCAACATCACAGACGGCGAAAAAAACCAATGGGCTATCGACACCGCCACCTACAGTTCGCCCTCAAAATCGATGTATGTAACCAAAGACAATGGCCGTACCAACTCGTATGCAAACAACAAAACGACATATCTGTATGCATTTAGAGCATTTGACCTTTTGTATAATTCTGGATACGATTTTAGCTTCAAGTGGAAATCGGTCGGCGAGGTAACTCATGACCTCGGAAGGGCATTTTTGATACCAGCAAGTTACAAACAAACCCTCAACAAAGGCAATAGCAATGGTATGGAAAATGGCATCAACAATGCACCAAGCGACTGGATTGATATAGGTGGCGACAACACTACCAACTTATTGAAAGGTTCAACCACTTGGCAGAGCGTCAATAAATATGTAGAGATACCGACAGACGGACAATACTATTTGGCTTTCTTCTGGAAAAACAATGGCAACAGCAACGGAAATACTCCTGTCGCCATAGACGATGTCAAATTTGAGGAGGTTGCTTGTCCTCGACCACGAGACCTAACTGTTGTACCATCAAAAACATCTGTTAGTGCTACTTGGAACGGGAATAGTCAAAGTTACACCGTACGAATATTAGATGCTACTAATACTCCTGCCACTGAGGTCATATCAACTGTTGTAAACAATAACTCATACACCTACAACTCCCTGACACCGCTAACAAACTATATCTTGGCGGTGAGTGCAACCTGCGGTACAAACGCTACTTCTTCTGAAGTAGAGGAAGCATTCTTCTCTATTCAGCAACAAGACACTTTACCTATCAATGCTAATTTTGAAGATGAAGCCGACAACTACATGTGGAAATTCTCTAGCAGCGGCACTAACAAATGGTATATAGGCACAGCCAATAAAAACGGCGGTCAAAAAGGGCTATATATCAGTTCTCTTGCATCAGGAAATTCAAACTCATATAGCACATCTAGCAAATCATCTTCGTATGCATATCGCAAGATAGAACTGAAAGCAAATGATGTGTATTCCTACTCTTTTGACTGGTCTTGTCATGGAGAAAAAAAATATGATATGCTTCGTGCGGTAGTGATACCAGAGTCGTTTGACATCTCGACAGGTAATGATTTTGGACTGAATGGATACGGATTTAATCCATTACCTGCTGGCTGGATTTCGTTAGATACAGCCCAAAACAACGAACACCAATTAAATTTGAACGACGAATGGAAAACCATATCCACAAACACATTTACCGTGCCTAATGACGGCGTCTATTATTTAGCATTTTTCTGGCAAAATGATAACTCTATGGGGGAACAGAAACCTGCGGCAATAGATAATTTTAGATTTAGTAAAGTAAAAGTTATAACATATTCAGACGAATCGTGTGTATATTTCCCATACTCAAAATATGGATTTGACTTGCCGTCAGACTCAACGGGTAATATAGGGATGAACTATTTCAAGAAAAGCATAATAGACCCTCAAACAGGAGAATATATCTGTACTAAACTTGAACTAAATATCATACCGGGAAGCGAACACAAAATAGAGAGAACTGTATGTAAAGGCGACACTGTTATGTTCTTTGGCAGAACTATCAAAGCAATCACAAACAATGAATATAGATACTACACGGTAGCGTCTAATGGTTGTGATAGCATAGAACTTCTTAAACTAACGGTCAATCCAACATACTATAGCAACAAAGATACGCTGATAAACAACTGCGATTTGCCGTTAACTGTCAATGGGCAATATTTCGACCGCAATTACCCCAAAGGCACTTGGGTGGTAGAGACCAAAGGTAAAAGTCAGTTGGGCTGTGATAGTATAGTTGCATATGCGGTAACAATATATGGCACTTGCACCAGTCAAAACATTGCTATGGCTAAGAATATAACCTTCACTCCAAACCCTATAAACATTGGGGAGAGACTCACAATCACAGGCTCTTTGACCAGCGAAGAGTTAAATGGGCTGAAAGTGGAGGTCATCAACTCTGCTGGACAGATAATAGAGACTGCTATTTCAGACAAATATCCTATCGTGGTAGGCGGATTCTACTCCAACGGAGTATATATCATACGACTTACTACCGGCAAGGGCGATGTGATATACGGCAAAGTAATGGTTAAATGATTTTGTACAATTGTAAAGAGACAATGAAGTAACAAAAACATATACCTATTAGAGAATATGGTATAATTGTAAAGAGACTGGGCTAATAGATTGATGGCTCGGTCTCTTTTTTGTATAAGAAATCAGACTATTTGGATATTGCAAATTATTCTCTTAAAACAACAATGCTTTATATACAGTTGAAGAATAAAATGCTCTTGTACGACATATATGAGTGGCAAAACAATACATCATCAGAAGAGCAAATTATTCTCTCAACCTTCAATAAAATCACTTAATATATAAAACCCATTCCGACACAAAAGCGATGACAAAAGCCACTACTTCTATGCAAAAAAAGCCTAATATCCAAACATTAACGAGAGCCATAGCCCTACCTACATACTCATTCAATAGCAAACTGAATGTTTGTGCAAAAAAATATAAACTAATAATCACATCGAGCGTCCTTCCTCGAGGTCGTCATCAACGGTATATTACTGGGCAGGTCTTCTGACTTGTTTCATCTCTCATTCCTTCCCGTTTTTACAAAAAAACAGTGGAGTGGCATAGAGAGACCTTTTGAGAAACTCACAGCAGCGGGACTGTTGCCGATTTTCACGGCATTCCCTTTTAATTCGGACTATGAAACCCAATACAGTGGCAAAGGTAATATTTTTTTTCGTACCACAAAAAAAAATGTAATTTTGTAGCATAAATATAATAGAGTTTTTTACCCAACAAAGACAACCTCAAAAATATGCTACCTCTCGCCGAAAGACTTCGCCCCAAAACATTAGAGACATTTGTTGGGCAACGACACTTACTATCAACCGATGCTGTGTTGCGTAAAATGATAGAGCGAGGCAATATCTCATCTTTCATTATATGGGGACCGCCCGGAGTGGGCAAGACCACTTTGGCAAAAATAATATCAAATATGCACGAACGCCCTTTCTTTACCCTGAGTGCCGTTACATCAGGTGTCAAGGAGGTGCGTGAAATAATAGACAAAGCGAAAAAATCAACCTTTTTCGGGTCTGCAAAACCCATTCTATTCATAGACGAAATACACCGATTCAGCAAATCACAACAAGACTCTCTGCTGGGAGCAGTAGAGACTGGCATCTTTACACTCATAGGAGCAACCACAGAGAATCCATCTTTTGAAGTCATCACCGCCCTACTGTCACGGTGTCAAATATATGTATTTAAACCTCTCGACAAAGAGGATATGCTACAACTACTTTCGTACGCCATCAACGAAGATAGCGAGCTAAAAAAACTAAATATTACACTACAAGAACAAGAGGCAATACTTCGTTTTGCAGGGGGAGACGCTCGAAAATTGCTCAATATCCTCGAACTTGCGGTCAATGCCTCAACAGAAGACGACATCGTCATCACCAATACGTTCATAGAGAGTTGTTTGCAATACAATCCTCTCGCATACGACAAAGATGGCGAACTACACTACGATATAATATCCGCATTCATAAAAAGCGTAAGAGGGAGCGACCCTGATGCTACGCTATATTGGTTGGCACGAATGATAGTAGGCGGAGAAGATATAAAATTCATCGCTCGAAGAATGGTAATACTTGCCGCCGAAGACATTGGATTGGCAAATCCAAATGCACTACTATTGGCAAACGCCTGTTTCGACGCCGTACATAAAATAGGACTGCCCGAAGCCCGTATTCCTCTGGCGGAGGTTGCAATATATCTTGCTACAAGTCCCAAAAGCAATTCGGCATATAATGCTATCAACGAGGCAATCGCATTGGTAAAACAAAGCGGTAACCTGCCCGTCCCACTACATCTACGAAATGCCCCTACCAAACTGATGAAAGAACTTGACTATGGCAAAGACTACAAATATTCCCACAATTACAAAAACAACTTTGTAGAACAACAGTTTTTGCCAGACCAAATAAAAGATATTGCCATCTGGCACCCACAAAACAACAGTGCCGAAAACCGAATTGTAGAACATATAAAAAATATAGCAAAACGGTAGTGTTTTTTACAAAAATCTATATTGCTATAAACTAAACAGTTGCTACTCTACAAAACTTTTTTAACATTGACAATCATATAGTTACACCTCTTTATTATTTGCAGGTATTGTTTAAAACAAAATAAAATTCTAACTTTGTAATCCTGTTTTTCTATAACAAAATTGATATAAAAAATCAGATATATAATTCACTGATAGAGCAGCCAAACAGATATATTGCAACCGATAAATTATAATACAATATTGAAAGGAATGAGGCTTATCTATAATTCAAATTACAAACAAAAAAACAGATTTTTGTACAAAAGACAGGTTTTATTTCGACAAAAGAAACGCATATAAGGGAACAATATACACTCAACAAACCAATGGAAAAAATAAATGTAATCAAAAGAGACGGCACTACCGCACCGCTAAACCTAACACCAATACACGAAGCAGTGGAGTGGGCTTGTAATGGCTACGATAATGTATCTGTATCGGACATTGAGATAAACTCAAAGGTGCAATTTTATGATGGCATCACCACGGCGGAGATACAAAAGGTAATGATTCGCTCTGCCGCAGACCTCATCTCCGAAGATAAGCCAAACTACCAATATGTAGCGGCTCGTCTGTTACTTATGGATTTGAGAAAAACAGTTTACAAACAACAAAACCCTATTCCATTTGAATATTTGGTGCGTAACAACATCTATAAAAATGTATATGACAAAGTTATTTTAGACAAATACTCCGAAAGAGAAATAATATATTTTGGCAAATGTATTGACTATGAAAGAGACTACAACTTCACGTATGCAGGATTGAGTCAAATGGTAGATAAATATCTTTTGCAAGACCGCCAAACAAACGAGCCTTATGAGACACCACAAGAGGCGTTTATGCTCATCGGTATGTTTATGTTTATGAATTACGAACCAAAAATTCGCAAAGAGTATGTAGTTAAATTCTACAACGCACTATCTAACTTCAAAATTAGCATACCAACGCCCATTATGTGTGGCGTTCGTACTCCGCTTCGACAGTTTAGTTCCTGTTGCCTGATAGATGTGGGGGACAGCATTCAATCCATTATGCACTCCAACAATGCCGTTGGGTTCTACACCGCACAACGAGCAGGTATTGGGCTGAACTTCGGCAGAATAAGAGGTATAGACGCTCCCATACGCAAAGGCGAGGTCATTCACACGGGACTTGTACCTTTCCTCAAAATGTTTGAAGCAACCACAAAAAGTTTTACTCAAAACTCCATTCGTGGCGGAGGCTCTACTTCAACAGTTCCATTTTTTCACTGGGAAATAGAAACTTTCATACGCCTTAAAAACAACAAAGGTAACGATGAAAACCGAGTTCGCAGAATGGACTATTCAATTGCCTTAAACCGACTGTTCAGAGAGAGAGTAAAAGCAAATGCTGACATCACTCTATTCTCAATGAACGAAGTTACAGACCTCTACGATGCTTTTTATAGTTCTGACTATGACCTATTTGAAAGAAAATATCTGCAATACGAAGCAAACAACACCATTCGTAAAAAACGAATTAACGCTAGAGAACTCTATGTAGCCATTCTAAAAGAACGCTACGAAACGGGACGCATATACATATTGAATGCTGACCACACCAACACACACAGTTCGTTCAAAGACAATATATATATGAGTAATCTCTGCCAAGAGATAACGCTTCCGACCTCACCCATCACCAACATCGACAAAGCCAATGGCGAGATAGCAATGTGTATTTTGAGCAACATCAATCTTGGCAAAGTGGATAGCATTGAGGATATTGACGAAACGGCTGAACTGCTGGTTCGCTTCCTTGATGAATTAATTGACTATCAAGACTATCCAGTCATTGCAGCAGAAAAATCGACCAAAAAACGCAGAAGTTTGGGCATTGGAGTTTCAGATGTATTTAACTTTATGGCAAGAGAAAACCTTCGCTACGACCAACCCAAAGGAAGAGAGACCATTCATAGGTATATGGAGCGCTTCCAATACGCCCTTATATCTGCCTCAAACAAACTGGCAAAAGAGAAAGGAGCATGTGCTTATTTCGACAAAACAAAATATGCCGATGGCATTTTCCCTATCGACACTTACGAGAAAAGCGTGGACGAAATCACACCAAACAAACTATACTGCGACTGGGAAAATTTGCGCACTTCGGTACAAAAATATGGTATGAGACACTCCGCTTTGAGTGCCATTCCTCCAGCAGCATCGAGTTCTATCGTCTCTAACTCAACAGCAGGTATTGACCCTGCACGCAAACTACTAATATCCAAGGTAAGCAAATACGGACCTCTCAAACAACTTGTGCCGGGATTTGACTCTTACCGCCAGAACTATGTCTTGGCTTGGGATATAGACAACGAAGAGTATATGAAGTTTGTTGCCGTGTTCCAAAAGTTTATCGACCAAAGTATAAGTACAAATATGTATTACGACATCAAAAAATACACAGACAACAAAGTGCCTGTGCGTGATTTGATTCGCCACGAGGCAACAGCCTATAAATACGGATTAAAAACACTCTATTATCTCAATAGCAACGATAACTCAGGAGAAGCATCACAACAGTCGGCACAAGAGACTACCATCGATAACTCTAACGACACCTCCGTAGAAGTAGACGAAGGAGGTTGCGAAAGCGGTGCTTGTTCGATATAAACACTCTTATTAATCTCACAAACATACAATTATGCAATACAAACCAGAACTTTATACTAATAAAAAAATAGATTTCCTCAAAGAGAAAATATTTTTTGGAGAAGGGAAAAACCTACAACGCTACGATGTTCAAAAATATCCGTTTTTTGAAAAACTATCGCAAAGAATGTTAAGTTTCTTTTGGAGACCAGAGGAGATTTCTCTAATAAAAGATATCAACGACTTCAACACTCTTTCGGAGCAAGAAAAATTCATTTTCACAGAAAACCTGAAATACCAAATCCTTTTAGATAGCGTTCAGGGGCGGTCGCCATTCATCACATTTGGTCAAGCGGTAACAATCCCCGAAGTGGAAGAGGCTATAATCATTTGGGACTTTTTTGAGACCATTCACTCCATCAGTTATTCGTATATCATAAAAAATGTCTATCCGAACCCCGAGTCGGTGTTTGACGAGATAATGGATAGCGAAATGATTTCGGAGAGAGCCTTGTCGGTAACAGACTGCTACAATGAGTTTTATCACTACCTAATTAAATATCAAGCCACCCAGTTAGGTATGAAGTCTGACGAAGATATTTCACTGCGAGAACTACGCAGAAAACTATACCTCGCCTTAGTATCGGTGAATATTTTGGAAGGTGTTAGGTTCTACGTCTCATTTGCCTGTTCTTTTGCTTTTGCCGAAAACAAAAGAATGGAAGGCAACGCCAAAATTATCAAGTTTATAGCAAGAGACGAAAACGAACATCTGGCAATGACACAAAAACTAATCCGTGAACTCCGCAACAACCCTGCCGAAGGCTTTGCAGAAGATGTCAAAGACCTTGACGATGAGGTTTACCGTCTGTTCAAAGATGCGGCTGAACAAGAAATGCGTTGGGCAGAACACCTTTTCGCCAACGGTTCAATCATTGGACTAAACGCCAAACTTCTGGTGAAATATATGAGATACCTAACAGACAAACGCCTCAAAGGAATTGGCTTCAAACCTATATACGAAGAGAAAAACGACCCTCTATCGTGGATGGATCACTGGTTGCGCAACGACTCGGTAGAGGTCTTGCCACAAGAGACTGAAATCAGTTCGTATGTAGTAGGAGGTATAGACATGCAGACCTCAGACGAGGATTTTGATTTTTAAAACCCAGAAGACAGTATAGATTGATAGTCTGTTATTTTCTAACAGGCTATTTTTTTTTCACCGCAACAAATTCTCCAAATCCAACCTGAAAGTCAAAAGCCTTATCATAAGACCAAGAGTAACACTGTTTCATAAAAAGCCGTATAACCCCACAATGTGTAACCAAAAGTATCTTTGGCTTGTCTTTGGGGAGGTCTAAAATAAATTGTGCTATACGTTGCTCCATCATTTTAGTCGATTCTCCGCTTGGACAAGGGGTATTGATATAGTCAGCAAACCACAATTTGCCTTGTTCGGATTCATATATTTCACTCCAACTTTTGCCCTCCCACGCTCCAAAATTGAGTTCCATAAGTCGTTTGTCAAATATCACATTGTCCGACAAACTATTTGCCAACAAACTACAACGAGCCAACGGACTTGAATAGACCGCATCAAAAAGCATACTGTCAAACCTCTTTTTAACTACTGAAAACTCTTGTGGATAAGTATGATACAACGGCACATCGTTCTGTCCATAGCAAACACCCTTTGGAACATCTACCGATGTGTGCCTCAACAAATAGATTGTCATTTTTTGAGCCTTTTCTCCAAGCGAGGAATTATATTAAACCCTTTGTCGTAGCGATAAAACCGTATGATAAACCTTATGCCACAAGCATAAAGTGCCGTTCCCAGCCCTGAATAGAAAAACGCAATAAACCATTTTGGGACAAGTTCAAAAGAGCGTAGCGTCATTCCAAAAGTCATCATAAATATCACTATAAGATACGACTTCATATCAAAAAACTGCCAAAAAGGCATTTTTACATTCTGATTACTCCGTATTCGTATCTCGTGCTTATATACCAAAGGCGAAAAAATAAAAAGATAAAATATCATCAAAACAACCACCGCCCCAATCGTCATCAACAACTTCTTAGAAGCAAGAAATAGTTGTAGATAACCAATTTTAACCACCATCACCCCTGCAAACACCCAGAAAAGTCCAGCGATAAGCAATAGGTATTTTTTCTTTATACAAAACATTATATATCAAACTCTTTACAGTTACTTTCGTGCTTTCTAATGGCGACAAAAAGGATTATATTTAGCACTACAATCTCAAAAGCAAGATAAACCCATATCTGCTGACAAAGAATCGCCAAAAGCAACGCCCCTGAACGCCCATTGAAGGTAGGGAAATTCAACAACGGCATCACCCTCGAACTGTCGTGTCGTAGGCGAATACGAACATCTTCGGGGTAATCGTCCCCATATTTATTTTTGAGACGAAGTAGCATTTTTTGTAATTGTGGCGTAATCTTTATCTGCAACAGCGTATAATATATATACAGACGATAAAGTAGCCTATTGACTCCTTTCATCGTTTTATGCTTTGCTCTGACACGCTCGATAGTATCAAATTCTGCACCTTTTTGTAAAGAGATAAAGTACAAATGTGCTGTTTTATAGTAATCTACAATATTGGACTGCACTATATTTGATGCACTTGCCACTATCACTATCAACCACGCATAACCAGCCCCAATATCCAAGGACAGCCTAAACACAATAGCAAGATATATCGATACAAACCAAAAATCACCAGCCAAACCATCTAATATCCGCCCTACTTCAGATTTCACCCCAGTAAGTCGGGCAAGTTGTCCATCGACACAATCCAAAATATTGGCACACACAAGTACCAAAAAACCTAGTAAATTTACAATAATATTATGCGGGAACAATAAAACTCCACCCAGAACACCTACAAAAATAGATATTATAGTTATAGTGTTAGGCGTTATATTCGTTTTAGACAACAGCAACGCCAGTCTATATCCTATTGGGCGATAAAATATTCTATCAAAAAAATTCTCCGTCTCTATCGATTTCAACGAATCTTCAAAGGTTTTTTGTTGTTGGTTCATCACTGTTTTTTTTATTTATACAAATATCCGCCGTCTATTTTTACTATTTCCCCATTGAAATATTTATTTTCTACAAGCATAAGATAGACATCGGCAACCTCTTGTGGCAGACAAAATCTGCCAAGTGCTATTTTAGACTCTATGCTTTTGCGTATTTCAGCAGGTTTTGTCTTTTGCCAATCGGTATCCACGAAGCCGGGAGCTACACCATTGACTCTTATATCATAAGGGGCAAGATACTTAACCAAATTCCTTACTGTAGCATGAGTAGCACTTTTGGTAATACCGTACGATAGGCTTGTTCCGTGTGGCTGAATGCCCATCAACGACCCAGTAAATATCAGACTACCTCCTCGATTAATATAAGTTAATGACTTTTGCCTCTATCCCAATCCTCAAACTTTGTCTCCTCCAAAGAAGTGCGCAGTGTGATAGCCGCATTAAACACAACCACATCTAATAGCACCGAATGCTCTTTGATATACTCAACTATTACATCTACGGCTCGCATCAGAGTAGAGTCTGCCTCTATGACTGACACTGCCACTGAATATTTTTGCTCCAGTTCCGAGGCTGTTTGCTCCGCTACCTCTGTGTCGCTAGCGTATGTCAATAGCAAATCATAGCCGTTGGCGGCAAAAACTTCTGCCACAGCCCTGCCAATTCCTTTTGTCCCACCTGTTATCAATGCTTTTTTCTTCATAAAAACACTATTTAAGAGTTGGTTTTGCTTGTTGTTGGTCTTTTAGTGTCGCTACATAAGAGTCGTGAATGCTTTTTTTAATGTTCGAGGTAGAGACACCCATACCATAAGGAAAATAAAACACCTCTACGCCCAAATCTTTCAAATAATCGTACTTGCCAAACCAATCATCTCCAACGACAAAGGCATCTATATTTAATTTTTTTACAATGTCTGTATGGTCTAATGTATGTTGCGGAATAACCAAGTCAGGCGTTTTGAGAGCCTCTATTATCTGCATCCGCTCATCAAACGGAATGGCTGGTTGGGCTTTATACGAACTCACAAGTTCATCAGTAGACACCCCTACTATAAGAATATCCCCCAATGCCCGTGCATAGTTTATCATTCTCAAATGATTGTAATGAAACAAGTCAAATGTCCCAGATGTATAGATTATTGTTTTACCCTTAAACATATCTTTTTTGTATTAAAAATAACATATTTTACAAAAGTACAATTTATTATTGACAATAACCATTTATTATTGTTTTTTTATATCAAAAATCACTTTAACAAAAAATCAAAAAAGAAATAAAATGCCAAAATGACAGACACAATCAGTTGGCACAAAAAATGCTTGTCAAAAGTATGTAAAAATCATTTATTGTTTTTTACTATAAAATACTATACATATACAAACTAAAAAATCTTATAAAAAATGAAAATCAAACCATTAGCAGACAGAGTGTTGGTGCTTCCAGCACCAGCAGAAGAGAAGACCGCAAGCGGTATTATCATTCCAGACACAGCCAAAGAGAAGCCACAAAGAGGCAAGGTTGTTGCCGTAGGTAAAGGTACAAAAGATGAAGAGATGCTTCTAAAAGCCAATGATGTTGTTCTTTATGGCAAATATGCTGGTACAGAACTTGAACTTGAAGGTGAAAAATACCTTATCATGCGTCAATCTGACATTTTGGCAATCGTATGATAACTAATATTAATTTATAACAATAAAAAAATAAAACAAATGGCAAAAGATATAACATTTAACATTGAGGCAAGAGACGAACTCAAAAAAGGAGTAGATGCATTAGCTAACGCTGTCAAAGTAACACTTGGACCAAAAGGACGCAATGTAATTATAGAAAAAAAATATGGTGCTCCGCAAATCACAAAAGATGGCGTAAGCGTAGCAAAAGAGGTTGAACTCGAAGACGCGGTAAGCAACCTTGGGGCTCAATTGGTCAAAGAGGTAGCCACACGCACTGGCGATGCCGCTGGAGACGGCACAACAACTGCTACCGTATTGGCACAATCTATCATCACTGTTGGGCTAAAAAATGTAACCTCTGGCGCAAATCCAATGGATTTGAAAAGAGGCATAGACAAAGCAGTTGCCGAAGTTGTAAAATCTATTCGTAAACAGAGCAAAATAGTAGGAGACGACTACAGCAAAATCGAACAAGTAGCCACCATTTCTGCCAACAACGACAGTACTATCGGTTCGCTAATAGCAGAGGCGATGCGTAAAGTATCGAAAGACGGAGTCATCACTATCGAGGAAGCAAAAGGCACTGATACAACCATCGAAGTAGTAGAGGGAATGCAGTTTGATAGAGGATATATATCTCCTTATTTCGTAAACAATACAGAGAAAATGGAGTGCGAAATGGAAAATCCATATATCCTTATCCACGACAAAAAAATCAGTTCTCTCAAAGAACTTCTACCGATACTCGAACCAGCCGTTCAAAGCGGTCGTCCTCTATTGGTTATCGCCGAAGATGTAGACAGTGAAGCCCTTACTACGCTGGTAGTAAACAGACTACGTTCAAACCTCAAAATTTGTGCCGTAAAAGCACCCGGCTTTGGTGACCGACGCAAAGAGATGCTCGAAGATATTGCTATCCTCACAGGAGGTATGGTTATTTCAGAAGAAAAAGGATTAAAACTCGAAAGTACTACCCTCGAAATGCTTGGAACAGCCGAGAAAGTTACTGTTGACAAAGATAATACTATCATCGTAAATGGTGCTGGTCAAAAAGAGAACATCGCCAATCGCATCAACCAAATAAAAGCACAAATAGTCGCTTCCACGTCAGACTACGACAAAGAAAAATTGCAAGAGCGTTTGGCTAAACTTGCCGGCGGAGTAGCAGTTCTATATGTAGGTGCAGGGTCTGAAGTAGAGATGAAAGAGAAGAAAGACCGTGTCGATGATGCTTTGAGTGCAACTCGTGCTGCTATCGAAGAAGGTATAGTGCCTGGTGGCGGGGTGGCTTATATTCGTGCCATCGATGAGTTGGACAAAATTAAAGCAAAAAACGAAGATGAAAAAACAGGTGTGGCTATCATTCGCCGTGCCATCGAAGAACCGCTTCGTCAGATTGTGGCTAATGCTGGTAAAGAAGGTGCTGTGATTGTACAAAAAGTGAGAGAAGGAAGAGGTGCTTTCGGATACAATGCTCGTATGGACAAATACGAAAATATGATTACAGCAGGAGTAATAGACCCTGCAAAGGTTACTCGTGTAGCCCTCGAAAATGCTGCTTCTATCGCCGGAATGTTCCTAACAACAGAGTGTGTCATAGTTGACCAAAAAGAAGAAAACCCTGCCCCTCCAATGCCTATGGGCGGAGGAATGGGCGGTATGATGTAATCGTAAAATAAATATCCTACACGAAAAACAGTAGGACAACAATAGAAAAATAGTAGCGGGAAGAATGCTCTAACTTAAAGTTAAGCACCTGACCCGCTATTATTTATTAACTCTTCTATTCAAACAACTCTTTTTTATCCAAATTATCAATTGTATTGCTTCTTGCCCATAAATAAAAAAGCAAGTGCAACAACAAAGTACCCCCCCAATACAATGCCGTCTTTATGAGAATATTTATAGTTTCGCTTTCTGCCCCAGCCCAATTCCTATACATAATATAGATATCATATTATGAACTAAATATGGGGTCAGATGAAATCTAAAACCTATATCATAAATAGGCAAATACTCTGCATCTTTTCGCCCAAAATACCAACCAGAAATAGCCATTGACAGTCCATAGTTTATCACAACGACTATGACAATCATTTGTGCTAAACAATTTGTATAATACAAAGGCAATATTATTTTTTCATTCTGCAAATATTTTTATAAAAAACTTTTTAGCATTGGCGAAAATAAAAAACATATCCATTACACAGATTGTAGTGGTACATCTTTCTTACAATAATAACTTCAACTAAAAAACAGTATAAACTAAATTTTTTTATACAACAATCGAACAGAATTGAGTATGGCCAACAGAGCTACGCCCACATCAGCAAACACAGCCAACCACATAGATGCAATATCAAAGGCACCAAGAATCATAATAGTGGTTTTGACAGACAAAGCAAATACAATATTTTGTACTACTATTTTTTGAGTATACTTACCTATCTTTATCGCTTTACCTATATTCCTAATATCATTATTCTGTATGACAACATCGGAAATATCAATAGCTGCCTGTGAACCACCACAGCCTATGGCTATGCCAACATCACTTACAGCCAAAGCCGGAGAGTCATTTATGCCGTCTCCCACATAGCCTAACACAACCGACTTGTCCACTTTCAACTCCTCGACAGCTCTAACTTTGTGTTCCGGTAATAGATTTCCATAAGCCATATCGATACCTATATTTTTAGCAACTTTCTGAACTATCGCATCGTTATCACCCGAAAACATAACCGTTGAAACACCCATCGCAGATAACATATTAATAAGTTCCGCAGCCTCTTCTCTAATACTATCTGCTATTATAATATATCCAGCAAATCGACCATCTATTGCTACCAATACTTTGGTCTCTACAATATCATCTATATCTTTGGGGTAACTGACATTTTCAACTTGTAGTAATTTATTATTCCCGACCAATACTTTTTTATCATCTATCTTTGCTATCAAACCATAACCTGCTTTCTCCTTGACATCTACCGAAGACGAATCTACATTTTGCCTCAACTCTTCCTGTGCATACTCTACTATTGCTTTGGCAATAGGGTGGGTAGATCGTCTTTCTATTCTGGCAACCAGAGATAACAACTCTCTATCCGACATCTCTATGGAAGATATATGTTGTACTGCAAAAGTACCATTCGTAACTGTCCCCGTTTTATCAAAACCCACATGCGAAAGTTTTGTCAATCGCTCCAAATAATTAGCCCCTTTAAACAAAATGCCATTTTTTGAGGCAACTCCTATACCGCTAAAATAGCCCAGAGGAACAGACACTACCAATGCACATGGACAAGAGATTACTAAAAACACCAAGCCTCTATACAACCAATCTACAAAAATATAGTCGCCTACAAAAAATGCTGGTAAAAAGGTAATCCCCAGAGACAAAAGAAATACTATTGGAGTATATATTTTTGCAAACCTTCGTATAAATAGTTCTGTTTTTGCTTTACGAGCCAGTGCTTTTTGAGTCAGATATAATATTTTAGCCAAAGAACTATCGCTATATTTTGCTTTCACCTCTACCTCTACCACGCTCTCCTGATTTATCATTCCTGCAAGAATAGGTTCTCCTTTTCTCACTACTCGTGGCACACTCTCTCCTGTCAGGGCAGAGGTATTAAATATTGATTTTTCAGACAACAGAACACCATCTAACGGTACTTTATCACCCACTTTTATCATTATAGTGTCTCCTATTGCAACCTCTTCTGGTTTCATTTCTACAAAGACACTCTCTCGTTTAACCAAAGATATATTAGGACGAATATCAAGCAATGACTTAATACTCTTTTGAGCCTTACTAATCGCTATATCCTGCAAATTTTCGCCTATCGTATAAAATAGCATCACGCCAACGGCTTCGGGGTATTCTCCTATAATAAATGCTCCCACCGTTGCCAAAGTCATAAGAGAAAACTCATTAAAAATATCTCCTTTCAAAAACTCTTTAACTGTATTTTTCAATACTGGAAATGCAACTATACAATAGGCAATAAAATACCAAAATACTATAAGGAACTTACTATTTGGAAGAATCTCTATATGCGAAGCTATCATACCTAACAATAACATACAAAACGAGCATATAGAAGGCACCCATCGACTATACTCTCCATCATAGTGATTATGAGCGTGAGTATTGTTATGATTGAAATTAACATCTTGATGACAAGC